>Ga0183097_10080_pt1 | contig 360039 bp, 275 predicted proteins | sample BioMet8_FD_128883 | JGI IMG/M metagenome (GOLD analysis project Ga0183097, IMG submission 128883) | Microbial communities from bioreactor (seeded with sewage sludge) at Lawrence Berkeley National Lab, California, USA - Biofuel... | ecosystem: Engineered > Bioreactor > Anaerobic > Unclassified ... | reverse complement strand
ACAGATGGCGGCATATATTTGTATTCTGACCGCATTTTCAGTGTTCCCCCAGAAAGATTTGATAAGGAGATGCTGCTTGATCCATTTGAAGAAGAGCTCTATCTGCCATCTGTTCTTATACAGCAGGGCAATGTCTTCAGCCTTGATGTCGAAGGAATTAGTGATAAAGGTAAATGTTCTTCCGAGATCCTCGGCATAATAGACTATTCTTCGAAGCGTTCCCGGGTATTTCTTTTTGGTTTTGTAACCGGTAAGTTTTATGGACTGGTCCATGAAGACGCCTTCGGTTCCATCGAGAACTTCTTCACCGTCAACAATCTTATATTGGAGATGCCCTCTCTGACGTATTATGAAAAGGGATTCCATGATATTGATTTTGTGCAGTCGTGCAAGATCGAAGTATCCCTTGTCAAAGATATAGTAAGCGTATGGTCTATATCTGATTTGGTCCATGAAGTTCATGTCGTGAACTTTGGCAGCGGTAATGTTGAAGTAAGAAGGGATCTGGGTGACTACATCATATACCGTATGAATCTTTATTCCTCCTTTCGCTTTCCGGAATGGTGCCCACCAGAAATCTCTCAGGCACAAGTCAATCGTCGTGGAATCAACAGCATAGAACCTGCCGTGAAGTTTGAAAAGGGTATCAATCCTCTTTCTTTGGGCGATGTCAATCATATTGTAAGCGAACTCTTCAAAGATCTGGCAATTTCTAGTACCGTTTGCCTTAGCCAGGTTGCTGAGCTTTATCTCACCTTTGCCGAAACCAAGGTGATAAGCCTTGGGAGAGTGTGCGGCAAGTATATCCACAAGCTCTCTAAGACTCATACAACCTGCAATTTGACCATACATCATAACAAGCAATTGATTCCAACAGCTGAAGAATTTGACATACTTGTCACCATTGTATCTCTCAACAATTCGCTGAAAGGTCTTCTGAGGAAGGAATTCGATGAGCTGTGCGAAAACATATTTTCCAGAATTCATTGCGTCACGGATTTGACTGATTACATTCAAATGTACGAAATCAAATCGTGGACACCTACTTTTGAATACAATTATTTAATTAACAAACATTTATAAAGCTAACTTGAAAAGTTTAGTGGACACTAATGATATTTATCAAACCTTTGCTTATGACTTCCGAAGGAAGTATCAAACAACATAAATAATAAGACTATTATGAGAAAGAACAGAATCCCGCATTATTTTATCTGCCTTATTGGAATGGCTATTTTTTCCCTGACAGCCTGTGATAAGGACAATGTCCCAGACGGCGCTTTCAACAACGGAAGCGGAAAAAGAAACTTGATCGTTGTAATCAGCGATATGCATCTCGGAGCCGACCCAGCCTATGCTGAAATCCACGACAATCTGGATACCCTTGAAGCGTTTCTGGAAAAGATCAGGGAATCGCGCAACGTAAAGGAACTTGTAATCGGCGGCGACCTTCTGGATGAATGGTACATTCCCGCTACGACCGATACCTACGGTGGGGGAAACCAGGCTGATTTCGTAAGCAGGATAGCAGCTGCAAACCGCGGAGTGATCGACAAATTCAATCAGATCATAAGCGAAAGGAAAATCCTGGTATCCTATGTCCCCGGCAACCATGACATGGCAATATCCGCAGCGAATATCAACCTCATACTTCCGGGAATAAACCAGATCCGCGATGCCGCCGGAGTCGGCACATATTCGCCTGCCGGTTATCCGGAGATTGCAATAGAACACGGCCACCGTTATAATATAATTGCGGCACCGACCCTGTTTCCAACCAGGGCATCGCGCATGGCACCATATTGCCTCCAGGATACTTTTTCACAAGACTTGCAGTACTGCATTTTTTGCAGGGTTGTAATCAAAGCACGGACGCCATTAAGCAGGTTGCTCCCGACATTTCTTCCAATGAGAGCCAGAAGCTGCTTTACGGTTATTGGCAAAGCTGGGCCTGGTGGCTGAACATGTTGCCTATAGAGAACCATTTCAATGAGAAAATGATAGCGACAAACGTCGACGGATTTTCCGGAAACTTTTCCGTTGATGATCTTCTTCCGTATCGGGATATCCCCGGAGGGGAAATAAAAGTGCGACTATACGACGGGATCCAGGACACCTGGACGGAAAGATGCCGGCGCAACAATGTCGATGTGCCGATACCGACGGCGGATGCTTTTAAGTACGCGTCTGAATCGGCTGCCGGAACGGATGTGATGGCTGAAATACAGTATTTTTCAAATCCACATTCGACCAGTAGAATCGTAATCTTCGGGCATACCCATGTGGCCAAGATATTGAAGCACACCAATTATGGCGGACAAGAATCAATATATGCAAATTCAGGTAGTGTTTCAAAAAGTGTGTCTGGAACCAGACCAATGATTTAAAAGAGCGATCAAAATTAGTTTATTTTTTGTTTTTATTAAACATTATCTTTCAGTCCGGGAAAAGGGTCTTGTCACAATCGATGCCGGGCAGCTGCCGGTAATAGGCTTCCTTGTCCATGGCCGTCTTACCCATTAGGAGCAGGACCGATTCCTCGTTAGGTATGGCCCCACGCATCCTGGTAACCCTTCTGAAGTCCTTCTGGAGCCGTTCTATCCAATTCGTCGTGTATATCATCGATTGTATCCTCGGATGGTAATTGAGATACGTGAAGTAACTTTTATAAAGCGGGTCGCCGGACATGTTCCGTATCGACCGGTAATCCTTACCCCATTTCCCACAAAGCGCCTGCCACCTATCCCACGCCTTTTCCACCGTATATGATTCATCCCCCGTACGGAATACCTGTCTCAGGTCCTCCGCAAGTTCGGCCTTGTCTCCGAGACGGACGCGATTCATCATATTGCGCTTCAAATGTGTCGTACATCGCTGCAATGGCGTTCCCGGGAAAGATGCGGACACAGCTTCGTCCAATCCGCCGAGACCGTCCGCTACGATAAGACCTATATTCCCGACACCACGTTTGCGTATCTCGTTCAACATCTCGCACCAACCCGTTGCGCTTTCCGTAGGACGATCATATATGCCAAGTACTTCCCGTGTCTTGTCGTCCTTCACACCAACCATAACATAAAAGGCCTCAGAAGCACAGCTCCTCCGCCTGTGCACCTTTATGAAAACGCAATCTATGAACAGTACGGGATAATACTCATCGAGTGACCGGCACAACCATTCCCCAACGTCTTTCCGCAGGTACTCCAGCATACGCGATATGCTCGCCTTGCTGTAGTGCTCCCCGTATATCTCGTCAAAGACATCTCCCACTTGACTCTGCGTCAGTCCTTTCGCATATAACGCCCCTGCCAGTTTCTCGCATTCCTCTTCCTGGCCCTTCAATATCGCAAGTATCTGGGGATGAAAATTACCGTAGCGGTCTCGCGGTATCCTGAATTCCAGCGTCCGCCCTTGGCCGTATGTGTGTCCAAGCCTATATCCGTTACCCTTGTCGCCAGTCCTGTCTCCTGACAGGTATTCCCCTCGTTCCGCACTCATCATGCTCTCCAGCATTATCTCCAATAAATCCTGTAATCCATGTTCCCTTTCCGAATGTTTGTTTATTAACTCGGAAATTTGTTCCTTTGTGTACTCCATAAGGCCTTTGTTTTTAAGTTGTATTCTTTTTGTCTTACAAATCTCTTAAAAATATTGGCCTTTGTTCTTTTTATCTCATAGACACACTTTTTGAAACACTACCCAAATTCAGGGACATGGGTTGAAGAAAACCCCAACGGGACGAAGTTGGACTTCATCGTCATAACCCCTCAGGACGACCGCGCCGATTCTAAGACCCGCGTGTCGCTTTACAACTTTTCAAAAGAGCAGGAAAACATGGTCGTCGAAGAGTCTGTGAGGCTATAGCGACAAGTGTCCTAAAAAAGGGTAGCTTACAACATTACAACTTAAGGAGGATTTTTGTCATATCAGCCATAAACAGAGGAATATTGATTAATTCTCCGTCTTGTTTCAGGTTTTTGAGTGAATAGCGGATGCTCAGTCTTGGATTAAATTCTTTGCGGTAGAAGGCGAGACTTTTTCCTGTCACATTCTTGTCCGACTTAACCTCTATCGGGATTATATCATTGTCAGTCTGGAGAATGAAATCCACCTCCGCCCTGTTCTGTGATGTCCAATAACGCGGAGCATTCTCAAATTGTCCCGTGAGGCTCTCCAAGATATAGTTCTCCGTCAATGCGCCCTTGAATTCTGTTAGCAGCCTATTACCCTCTGCAATTGCCGAAGGTGACAACCCCGACAATCGGCGCAACAGTCCCACATCAAGCGAATAGACTTTGAAGGCACTTAAATCATCGTATGCCTTCAGCGGCAATGCCGGTTTTGTGCTGCGATTCACGCGGTAGACTAACCCTGCATTGACAAGCCATTGCAAGGCGGTCTCATAATCACGAGCCCGCGCTCCTGATTTGACAGTCTGATAAAGGAACTTTTTATTGTCGCGAGCCAATTGAGACGGGAGTGATTGCCATATATATCCGATTTTTGTTACGTCATTATTGTCCGAATGCTTGCTGAAATCGAGCGCGTAAGCATTCAGAATGTTCTGCAATATTTTCTGTACATTCCCGATGTCTCCATCCTCCAATAATTCGACCACAGCTTCCGGCATGCCTCCTGAAATGTAGTACATCTTGAACTTGTCAAGCAGCCGATTGAAGAACAGATCGGGGATGGGTTCAATTTCCGTAATAGAGAGCAGGTAGTCATATAGCGAGTTGTCTGCCACGCTCAAAAACTCCATAAACGATACGGGATGGATATTCATGAAATCGACTTTACCGACCGGAAACGAAGCGCCTCGGCTCATCGCCACGCCCAATAGGGAACCGGCGCATGCAATATAATATTCAGGGGCATCTTCGCAGAAATATTTCAATGTGTTGAGAGCGTCATTGCACTCCTGTATTTCATCGAAGACAATGAGCGTGGTCTCTGGCCGTATTGTCTTGCCGTGTACCAATGAGAGGTTCTCAATGATCCGCTTTACATCCTTAGTGGAGGCAAAGAATTGCTTAAGTTCCGGATTTTCGTCGAAGTTGAATATGGCGACATCTTCAAAATGAGATTTGCCAAACTCCTTCAACAACCAAGTCTTGCCTACCTGACGAGCACCCTGCAGGATTAACGGTTTATGCGATTTGCATTTTTTCCACGTTATGAGAGCTTCGATTGCCTTACGTTCTATTTTCATTTTTGCCAATATTTTGTGCAGATTATGTGATTGTAGTCACATAATCTGCATCATTTGAGGCGAAGATATGCAAAATTTTATTACCTCGCACCATCATGGCTGAATTTGGTGCATATTATTTGACTGCCGGCACGATCGAAAGAGATAGGTCACACTTTGCAGTGCCTTGGGAGCCACCGTGTAACCTTATGGTCTGCTATTCACACAGGCTGAATATCTTATCCCAGATTTCTTTGTTGTCGTAAAGTTTGCTCATCAGATAGTCGGTATGATAAAAGCCTTCCGAGCCTTTGTTGTAAAGCCGTGGCTTGTCTGCTTCGGCAGCATCGTCTGAAGAAACCGACCACGACAGAGCTATAAGGTGTATCCCGCTTCTTGAAGGGGTCTTCATCAATGCCGGATTTACCCTGACCAAGGCATCTCCGTATTGCGTTTGCCCATAAGGCATCAGACCTGAGAAATCTTCGCCTCCGTGATATGCGGCGCTTTTCTTTTCCTCTTCGGACATGGCGGAAAGTTCCTTTTTAAATAATGCGACTGGACTCGCGTCCTGTCTTTTGGCAACCATCTCTTTGTTTGCTTCTTCTTTGAAATCAATCATTTGCTGCCTGAACTCTTCGGCAGCCTCTTTATCCGTCTTGAGCAGCATCTGATATGATTTTTCCATTTCTTGAAGCGTCGCCTGATAATCAGATGCTTGAGGGGCTGAATATTCGGAATCTTTCTTTTCCTCATCGGCGATGAGTGCTTCCAGATATTCTTCCCGGGATAACGGGATATAGAATGGCAGTTCAGTCTTGGTTACTATCGTCACTTCATATCCGCCGACGTCGTATATCGGATGGCCATGGAAATCGGCTACTTTCTGCGGACAAAGATAAATGCCCGATGCTACGTGCCTGCCTGCTATAGATGAAAGGTCGTTTACACTTATGGTCAATTTAGGACCGCCTTCTTCCGGATACTTTTGTCCATTGAAACAGAGATAGCTTCTGAAATAGATTTCAAGTCTTTCTCCATAGGCGAAACAGTCGATTTCCATTCCCTGTGGCGGATTGATAGAATCCCAAGCCTCAATTATCGAGCAAATCCTGTTGAATGTCTGTCCGTATGTGCCGGTGATGTCTTTCTTTACTTCCCCTTTCGTGTACGGCAGAAGCAGGGTGCCGTCATCCAGCTTGACGGTTTTCTCTGAAAAGGGAATGCGTTGCTGTGCGGAAATCAGCACGGGGAGCAGTAAAAGGGCAATTGACAGTGTCTTTATAAACCGTGAAGCCGGCATTATCTTATATGAGCATTCTCGCATGATTCTCATTCATCCTTTTCTGTTTCGTCGCCGAACAACCTTAAAGTGCCGTCATAAGTCGCATTTTCAGATCCGTTCTCGGAATCGGAAGAGAAAGAGCCTTTTATCGGGATCTCGTAATTGCCTGCAGGTTTCAACAGGAAATCGATTAATTCCATAACTTTCACATGCGGCATGTCCCTGAAATAATTTTGCTCGAATCGACGTTCGAACGCTTCTTTCTTCTGCAGGTCGGCTGAGTCTTTGGATACAAGCAAGCCTGCGGACATCTCAGCATTTATTAAGTCCATTCCGTAGAACGATCCGCAGTGCACATTTACGAAGAGGCAGGATGATGATGAGGAATCCATGATGGAATTGAGCTCTTCATGCTGTGTCCTGCTGTCATATTCCACGACGACATTCCGCCCGGCAGCATAATTTCCGGATATGTCGATGGCAATCCGGAACTGAAGGTTGCCAAGTCCTGCCTTGTATCTTTCGCGGTAATCCGGAATGGAAAAATAAATCTTCAGCATCGGAGCCGTTTCCCCATGTGCCTTTAACTCAGTCATATTCCCGTTTTCCCACCATTTCACGTGTTCGTCGACCCACATCCAGTCATCGTCTTCCCCATATCCGCCGATATCTATCAGACCTCCGCTTGAAAACCCCGAGAATGCATCGTACTGGTTTTCGACATAGCCTATGAATTCATCTGGCCTTGATTTGAAAAAATTCAAGTCGCTCAGGTTGAAGGAGAGCCTTACAGGAGATTTTATCAGGTATGAACCTTCAGTCCTGTCGCCTTTTCTGTCGTCGACTGAACTCGTAAAAGTCAGTTCAAGCTCTCCTTTGATGTTGTAATAAAAGCCGGTAGGGCCATGGACAGGTTCGTATCCGGTCTGTGCCTTCACTAAGCAGAAGGCGCTGAAAAACAAAAGTCCTGACAGAATAATTCTTTTCATCAATCCGGTTGCCCGTTTACATTTCGATAACAATTTGTCTGTAAAAATAGGACGATTTAAGTTTATCTGATTGGAAAAAAAGGACAGACTTAGTTTTCAGATTCTTGGTTTCTGTACTGTCCGGTTAGAAGGGAGGCTTACATTTTATGTTTGTGCGTTATTTTTTCGGAAGTCAATACCACTTTTCAAGGTGGTAATAATGTTAATGGTGGTATGACGGAGAGCTGGTCAAATTCAGAAGTGCAAATACTTCAAAGCTGTTGAAGTATCTTAACAGCCATCAACGAGCGACAATAGCAGAGATGGCGACTTATTTGAATATAAATGTGTCGGCTGTTCAAAAGCAGCTGAAATCGCTATCTGACAAAGGTTACATTGTTAAGGAAACCAATCCCAAGCGATGGCGTGTAATTATTGTTTCTACCACCAAATAAGGTGGTGTTTCAATTTGTGCTTCGGGGTTTCTAAAAAGCCATCTGGTCCAGAAGGTCCCTTAGCATGGCTGCCGACCGTTCCAACTGTTCCTGTTCCGCCTTGTTCAGATTCAACCGCACCACATGATGTACGCCTGCCGCATTCAATACGGCTGGCAACCCGATGTACAAGTCTTTGACAATGTCGTAAGTTCCGCCGTTATATACGGAAATGGGTACTATCCTGTTTTCATCATTCAATATGGAAGAAGTAAGGCTTACCAATGTCATGCCTATTCCGTAATAGGTCGCTTTTTTACGTTTGATAATTTCGTAGGCGGCATTCTTGACCGAATTATGGATTTCTTCCAGATCGTTGAAATCGGTATTTGTGATTGTCCCCATCACTTCGGCAAGCGGTTTTGCCCCCACATAGGCATTTGACCAGCAAACGAATTCTGAATCGCCGTGTTCTCCCATGATATATGCATGGATGTTTTTCACCGAAATATTGATTTTCTGGGCGATTTCGAACCGTAGCCTTGCCGTGTCAAGGGAAGTGCCGCTGCCGATCACCCTTGACGACGGGAGCCCGGAAGCCTTCCATGCTACGTACGACAAGATGTCGACCGGGTTAGACGCGACTAATATAATACCGTCAAACCCGCTTTTTATTACCTGCGAGACCACGATTTTCATGATGGACGCGTTCCTGTTCAATAGATCGATTCGCGTCTCCCCATCTTTCTGCGAGACGCCCGCCGTGATCACGACTATATCGGCATCTGCGCAATCGCCGTATTCGCCGGCATAGATTTTCATCTTTCTCGGCGCGAATGACATGCCATGGTTCAGATCCATGGCTTCGCCTTCCGCGCGTTCCTTATTGATATCGATCAAAACCAGTTCGTTGACGGTCCCCTGGTTCAACAAGGCATAAGCATAGCTCATCCCGACCATGCCGGTGCCGATAATCACGACCTTACTCTTTGTAATGTTATCTGTTCTCATTTTCTTCTTGGTATATGATATGGACTTCAAAGGTCCATTACAGTATCAATATCTTCAACAGTCGTTCAGCTTTCTTTCTCGTCGAGGCCCTTTCGGATCTTGCCGCACTTCCGATAAATCCTATGATGTCCTTGTCGTTCCCGATGTCCCCGGCAAATGGCTTGAAGGCTTCCATGACTTTTCCCATGGCTATTTCCTTGCATTCGTCCGTATCGAACCTGTCGCCGGTTATGGCGATGAACTCCTTGAATATCATCTGTTTGAATTCGGGCTTGTTCAGGGCTATCAATCCGAGTGAAAAAATGGAATGGTTGCAGGAAATCAATGCCCCTCCGTGCAGGAATTTTAACAGTTCGGGCAGTATGCCGCCTATCCTGTTTTCATCATCGACGGCCGAGAGATAACCGATTATGTCGATGGCAGTCCATTTCAACACGTTATTGTCGCTTGACATCAACGTGGCCCAATAGCCGAAGTCTCCGTAAAGCTGTTTCGGATTCTCGGCTCCCGTTTTCAACAGCTCTTTTGCGAATCCGTACTTGACTTTTGGATCCTTGGAATTTAACTTTTCAAGGTCGTAATTTTCCATCATCTTTGACTTTTGAATCAAAGATAGACAATATTCGCGAGGATGTTGCGGAAAAATGGTGGGCGCTTTACGGCGTTTCCGAACTTGCACCATCGATGATCAGTATTTTATTGGAATCCGATTTAAAGTATTTTTCGATGTAATCTTGTATCTTTCTATATAACATATCAGCTATTTTCTACACTTTTCTATTATATTTGCTGCCATAAAAATACACTTTTCCTATAGAATTACAAAATATTTAATACACTTTTCTTAAGCGTCAGGTGTCAACGATGGTTGGCTGCAATTCGACTTTACCGTCTTTCGGCTATAGCCGTATCCCGAAATTCGGATACGAGAAAGTTCCGCTCCCGTGCTTAAGTTTCCCTCTTTCGTACAACTCGGTAAAAGCCTTGTCCATATCTTTTATGATCGAAATCGGGACATTCAGGTCGTGATGTGCCGGCAGGATTCTCTTCACAGGTAATTTCAGCAATTTTCTTATCGAATCCATATAGGCGACAGGGTCTGTGGAAGGGAAATATGCGAACAGGTCGCCGATATAGATCAGGTCTCCGGTATAAAGATAGCCCTTATCCTCTTCGAAGAGGCAGATATGGCCCGGGGAATGCCCAGGAGTGTGTAAAACCCGAAGAGTGCGCCCTCCCAGCTCTATCGTGTCATTATCTTTCAGAATCCTCGTCGGTGTCCCCTCGAACAGCTGGTAATCGTTTATCTTGAAATCAGCGGGGAAATCGCAAGGCTTTTCCGTCAGGAAATTACGGACCTGTTCTATCGTCAGCGGAAAACCTCCTTCTATCCAATCCCTTTCCGCTTCGTGCACGTAAAAGTCGGGGAAATATTCATGTCCGCCGAAATGGTCGTAATGCACGTGCGTCGTTACTGCGGTGACGTGGTTGTCGGTCAGTTTCCGCACCTGTTCCAATATGTTCCCGACCCCGAGCCCCGTATCGATCAACAGGCTTCTGTCCCGGCCGTTCAGAAGATAGCAATGGGTTTCCTCCCAATGCTTGTATTCGCTGATGACGGAAGTATCGCCGTCGATTCTTTCAATTGTAAACCAATCCTTCCCTTTGTTCATTGTGTTCATTTTTTGTCACTTTATCTGCAGCAGTATCCCGGAAACAAATATGATTATGATGGGAATGGTGTCAGGAAGCCGGCTCTTACTACCTTATGGATAAAGGATATGTTGACCTGAAGAGCCTTTATAGCCATTTCCAGCAGAACGATGCTTTCTTTGTAACAAGGGCGAAGGACAGATGATACTATCCGACTTATCGGCCACATGAGCGTCAGAAAGTATCCCGACAGCCATCTGCGACTACATTCTGCTGATTATTGCGAAAAAGCGGTTTTATATCGAAAAAAGTCTCCATACTATATACTTAAATACTAACTTAATAAACTCAGTTCCGGAGCTTGATTCTGCTCAGCTTTCGCTGTGGTAAAGTTTCTCCGGACAGCTATGATGTTTATGCAAAGTTAATATTTCTCCCACGAGTTGGAATCGCGTTGCTTTGTGCACAAGTCTATCAATGTTTAAGCTTCCCTTCTGACCGGACAGTAAGTGATTAGATAAAGTACTGATTTTATCTTTAGAAAATGGGATATTAAAAAGACAAAACACAACGAGAGCGGGATGGATGTAAGCCAGGTCCACCGATTGAAAGAGCTTGAGAAAGTCATCTGGCTTAAGGGCAAGCCTGAAAACCCGATGACCAGCCGGCAATCCTTTCTACAATCGTGCTCGCGCTACCTGACCTGGATACCGACACTTCCAGCCCTTACACCGTTTGCCGAAGCCTCAAGAGTTACGGTTCCCGGCTTATCCGAAGACTGGACAATCGCCGTCAAGCGGCCATTGAACAAATGCATCCGAGGCAAATGGAACAGGTCCAGACATGTGGCGTCACCGTTTGCCGAAGCCCTGTAGGCTCCCGCCCCTGATACCTCAAAGGAAACAAGCCTTCCGTCCGAAGGGCATAGATTGCCCTCCTTATCCACGACCCTGACTTCAACATAGGCCAGATCCTTTCCGTCAGCCGAGATCTCAGTACGGTCGGGGATCAGTTCAAGATGGTCCGGCTCGCCGGCGGTACGTACGACATCCTCGGCAGCCTCGTTGCCTTTATCATCATAAGCTATGACTTTGACCTCCCCGGGTTCGTACACCACGTCATTCCACATCAGACGATACCTGCTCTGATTGTCATCCTTGTTTTTCGTCCTCCTTCCATAACTTTTGCCATTCACGAACAAGATGGCAGAAGGATAATTGGTATAGACGAATACCGGCGTGACCTTTCCTTCACGTCCAGGCCATGTCCAATGAGGCAGGATGTGCAGAGTCGCGACATCAGGACGCCAGACACTCCTATACAGATAATATCTGTCCTTTGGAATCGAAGCCAGATCAATTATCCCGAACATTGAACTATGGTTAGGCATCAGGTTGTAAGGGGTAGGCTCGCCGAGATAATCGAATCCGGTCCAGACAAACTGGCCTATTTCCCAGTCATAATCATCCGCGAGTGCAAAATCGTCATCAGGAAGATTGGACCAGCCCGTATATTCAAGATCATAGGAAGAACATTGGTGGTCGTCATAGATCCCGCGTATCGTCTTTACCACAGGAAATTTATAGACTCCCCTTGAGGAGAGCGTAGAGGCCGTCTCGCTGCCAAGGACAAGTTTCCGAGGCAAAGAATCGTATGCCTGCTTGTAAAGATTTACACGATAATTGAATCCTGGAACGTCAACCTGCTCCGCAAATCCGTTGGAAATGACTTTAATGACCTGGTCCATCCCGCAAGTGGTGAAGCGCGTCGGATCCTCACGATGACAGATGTCGGAGAGGAATTTAGCGGTCGCCGGGCCCGTAGGATCCCCCTGGCTCGGAACCTCATTCCCGATGCTCCACAGCACCACCGAAGGATCATTCCTGTAATGGCGTACCATATTGACCATATCCTTTTCCGCCCATTCATGGAAATAGAGGTGGTATCCATTCCTGCATTTTCCTATGTCCCATTCGTCGAAGGATTCCACCATCATCATAAAGCCCATCTCATCACACAGTTCCACTAATTCCGGTGCCGGCATGTTATGGGAAGTACGAATCGCATTGCAGCCCATATCCTTGAGCAATGCCAGCTGGTGCCTGAGAGCAGCCTTGTTCACTGCTGCGCCAAGCGGCCCCAAATCGTGGTGATCGCATACACCCCTGAACTTGCGGACTGCACCGTTCAATTTGAAACCGACATTCGGAACGAATTCTATGCTGCGCACTCCGAAGCGAGTCGTATATTCATCCGTCTGGGTCGAACCGTCATAGACTTTCGTAACAGCATAATACAGATTCGGATGCTCGGGACTCCAAAGGTAAGGGGACTTTATATTCAGGTTCTGTTCAAATCCGGTTTCCGTCTTTTTTGCCTGCGAGCTTTCAGCGACCTTGACACCTTTGGAATCGATGATCGCAGTGCTGATCGAAGAAGCCCCATCGACAGTCACCTTCAAGTCCACGGCTGCTTCCCCTTCCGAAACTTCGGGGGTGGTGATTTGAGTGCCCCAGACAGGAATATGGACCTTATTTGCAACTATGACGTGCACATTACGGTAAAGGCCGGCTCCAGGATACCAGCGCGATGATTCGGGAAGATTTTCCACTCTGACGGCCAGGACGTTGTCTTTCCCGCCGGAATTGATCAGACTGGTGACATCAAGGAAAAAGGAATTATAACCATAGGCCCAAGACCCTGCCAATTCACCGTTCACATAAACATCCGGCCTGCTCATGGCCCCGTCGAAAAGAATCGTGACATTCTTTCCCCGGCTAAAATCCGGAATGTCGAAGTGTATCCTGTACCAACCTGCACCGACATAAGGCAATCCGCCCGTCCGTCCTGTCTTCAAGCCGGCCATACTTTCGTGATTTTCCTTTATTGCGACTACCTGTTTGTCATTCTCCGCATCAAAAGGCCCATAAATCGCCCAATCGTGGGGCACCGTCACATCATTCCATCCGCTAACGTCGGCTTCGATCTTAGAAAACCCCGGATTATCCTCCCTCGTGAATTTCCATCCCTTGTCAAGAAGGAATTCAGAGCGCAAGTCCCCAGCTTTAGCATAAGGCGACAATGATAACAAAGCGGAAAAAGCGATGACTATTATTTTTGTATTCATAATTTACATAAAGTTAAAAAGGCTTTCTGTCCCTTCCATCCATCCAAGACAGAGAAGAGCAGAAAGCCGACTACTCAAAACTAATCTATCAACTGAATCTAAACAGCCTTCTTAACGGAAAGATGCCAAGTGGCGTCAGCGGACTCATAATAGAACCGGAACGTGTACTTGCCATACTCATTGATTTTCATATTCGGGTCTCCGCCGACAAGAGGTTTGCTGATGGAAGCGTGGTAGACTTTCACATCGGAGCCGTCCTGCAGGGTCAGTTCCGGTATGGTCTTCGGGCCCATCGTATAATTCCAGCCGCCCCATAACCCTGCATCCGGGGAATAACAGAGAACCCTGAAATTGCCGGAAGTATATTCAGCAGTGACCGTATAGTCCTTAGTGCTCTCGTTATATGTCATTTCGATAGCCGGAGTCCCCCAACTGCCGTTGAATCCCGTCAACCCCACCTTAGTGAAGTTGATAATGGAAGCTTTATTGGTCGTAAGATTCACAGAGATATATTTAAGCCCCGTCGTGGTACTGAGTTTATCCCCATCCAGCGTCAGGGCATCGAGAGACCCTCCATACCAATTGCCTGCAAGGGAACTTGCATACGTATAATCGACAAAACGATATGAAGTATTCTCCATGGTCGAATTATGCATATCGACGAAACCCGCATAAATATGATTGTTGTTCTGGCTTTCGATTCCGTGCTCATCGGCGGAATCGTTGTCATAATCGCCGGAGATGTATAGCATGTCAATGCCGTTGCTGATTCGTCCAACCTCAAAGGTTATCTCCGACTCCAAGGATTTTACGGTGGTATAATCCGTCCCTATGCTGGCTGTGACGTAACATTTCACTGTCGAACTCTTCCCTTTTGGCAAGGCCAGATAGCTCTTCCCTACCAATCTGTTATACAGGGACTGGTAATCAATGGCATATTGGGTCGCGTTTATACCGGAACCGATGCAGACATCGGACTTCGAAGAGCTCGACATATATACTGCATAATCAACCGCGGCCTTGCAACCGAAATCCGCAGGTTTCCAAGAAAATGTCACGTCCCCATTCCCATCATAATTGGCTTGGTTGACTACGACATCCGACATGGTATTGAATACCGGCGCAACTATCGCATCTTCTGCATACGTCTTGACGACATCAAGCTTATTTGTATCGCAAGAATATATCAGGAGCGTAGAAATTCCTAGAATTATTATATTTTCAATTGTTTTCATAATGTTGCCTGACTTTATTAGTTGGAATAACCCGGTTTGTGTGAAAGATTGCTGTTTGATACCAATTCGGATGAAGGGAAATCAAAGACAAGTCTGTAGTCGGAGAATGCCTGGCCTTCATAACTGCCACCCTTCCATTTCCACAGGAATGTTCCGCTGTTGAAGAGGTCCCATCTGATCAGATCTATTCTCCTCAAGCCTTCCCAGCTCAACTCCACCGCACGTTCTTTCTGGATATATGCCATATCATACGAATTGACAGGTTCAAGCCCGGCCCTTTCCGTAATTTCATTGAGATAGACAAGGGCTTTATCCTTGTCCTGATTGAGATTCAGGCACGCCTCGGCATAGTTCAGATATATTTCTGCAAGTCGAATCATCGGATAATCAATGCTTGCCTTGGCAGATGCGGTCGTATAAGTCGCTGCCGTTTCAGCGAACGCCTCCCTGGTGACATCATGAGGAATGTTGTTGAACTTATAATAACTCCATCCTTGAGTGAATTCAGCCAGATCGCTCATCTTTTCAGCATGGCCCTTTATGAAGAAATTGGCAGCCCGCTTGTCGACATAGTTGTATGTCCCCTTGTACGAGCCGTCGGAATTATAGCCGCTCTCGGAGACGGTGACTCCAAAATAAGTCTTTGCAAATTCGGCAGGCATCCTTATCCCGGCCCATCCGTCGGCTACGCCGAGGGAATAAAGGTCCTTGCCGTCAGCATCCTGGTCATCGCTGCGTTGGAATTCAGACTCGACCAGGAAACAGGTACCTCCCCAGGAACGATTGTTTACCGCATCATAATACAAAGCAAAGAGAAATTCCTGATTGGCATCCGGATTTTCGCCGTTGTCGCCACGGAACAGGTCGAAGTAATTGCTGCAAAGTCCGTAATTAAGCTTGAATATCTCTTCACATGCAGCCTTGCATTCAGCCCATTTGGCAGCTCCCTTCGCCGTCACATTCCCGTTGGCGTCAACGGTGGCATTATAAACCTGGGCATTAAGATAGAGACGGGAAAGAAGCCCCCAAGCCGATCCCTTGTCGACGCGCGGATAATTCGACCGTGCCGCAGGCAGCGCACTGGAAGATGATGTCAAGTCGACAAGTTCACTTTCAATGAAATTGAAGACATCGGAACGTTTGGCCACCTCAGGAATCACAGCCCCGAATTCGGATTCTTCCGTAACAAAAGGGACATCGCCGAAAGTATCCATTGCCATCCAATACATATAGGCCCTGATGAACCTTGCCTCAGCGCGAAGTTCATGCACCTGGCTGATCAATTCGCTGCTGCAGTTTCTTTTTTCAAGTTTTTCGTCAGTGGTCTGACGTAAGAATTCATTGGTGTAGGTTATCCCATGGAGAGTGCGGGCATAAACCGCATAGGTCGCGGCGTTATCAGCGGTAGACCATGTATTCTTATTTATATCCTGGGTCCAGGCATCTTTTTCCCAGTCATTCTTGCAGGCATCGGTAGAACATTCCTGAATGCACCAGAAAGCGCGGACAAGTTCGGAAGCTCCTGCATCGTCGACGGTAAGATCGGAAGTGTTGCTGAAGCACCTGTAAATCTTTGCCAATCCTGCCACATAGTTTTCATAATTGTTGCCGTATGCAGTTTCAGATGTATAATCAGTTTCATTTAGCGGATATGCGTTGAGGTCCTTCGTACAAGAAGACGTAAGCATTCCGAGAGAAAGAAGCGCCACTGTTGACGCTATTATATAAAAAGTATTTTTCATAATATTCTTCATTTGAATGTCAGAAATTAATGTTTAATCGCAGCGTATAAGTTCTGATCTTGGGAGCGCAATCCGAATCTATTCCGTTTGCAGTAACGCTGGCATAGCTGCCTTCGGGATCCACTCCGGGATATTTTGTAATGACGAGAACATTGTTCGCGGTCAAGGCCAGTCTGGCAGTCGCATTGGTGTTGAACATCTTCTTGAAAGTATATCCGATGTTTACGTCATCTATCTTGAAGAATGATGCGTCATAGAGCCAATAATCGGAATATCCCTGAGCCGTATTGCTGGTTGCAGTCCAACCGGTTTTCCTGACTATTTCAGGATAATTGTACAGAAGGCTGTAATTCAAATTGTCATTTGCAGAAGTTGAGTGCGACTGGTAATAGTCATAGAACATCCAGTTCCCTTCCGAGCCGTGCCCGTTGAAACCGAAGTCCCAGTTCTTATATCTGAATTTCAAGTTCACGCCATAATAGAAATCCGGCATCGGCTTCTTGCCGGTAAGGTAACGGTCATTCTCGGTTATCGACCCGTCGCCGTCACGGTCCACGAAGGCATTCTGTATCGGATTCCCATCGGAATCATAAACCTGCTGATAGCAATAGAAAACGTTCGGCGCGTACCCTACCCTATCCTGTTGCAGATAGCCGCCGGTACCGCCGGTAATTGTGCCGACTTGAATATAATAATTCTCATTGGCTGAAGAATTCCCCACCGTCAGTTTGGTGAACTTCGTATTCTGATAAGTTCCGTTCAGGCCTAATACCAGACTCATGTCCCTGTTTGAAATAGGCATAACGCTCAAACCGACTTCTACGCCCTTGTTTACTATGCTTCCGATATTCGTCAGAAGCTTATTGGAGAAATTGGCTCCAAGAGGGATGGTGACGCTGTTCAGAAGGTCTTTCGTATTTTTTTGATAGACGTCTATGTTACCGCTGACAACGCCCTTGTATAATTCGAAATCGACGCCGGCATTCAACGTCGCTGTTTCCTCCCATTTTATGTTCGGATCGTACGCGCTCGGGGTCAACATATATGACAAGCCGTCGGCGCCCATATTGTACATATAACTAGTGGAAGTGGACATTGTATAGTTGGCAAGGTACGAATAATTGGCAATGCCGCTTTCCTGGCCTGTGATACCCCATCCAAGCCTGAATTTAAGTCCGCTCAAGGCATCGAGGTCTTTCATGAATTCCTCATTCTTGATATTCCAGGCTACAGCAAGAGACGGGAAAAGCCCCCACCGGTTTTCAGGTGCGAAACGGGAGGAACCATCGTCACGGAGAGTGAAGGTAAAGAGGTAACGGCTCTTGTAGGAATAGTTGAAACGTCCGTAGAATGATACCAGAAAATGCTCAGTCGCATTCGGAACGGCATTCCCATAGAGATCACCTTTCTTATAGTGTATGTCCGAAACATCGTTGTCGTAATCCCCGTTAAGCCTGGTCTCGGTATAAGTGTAATCGTAGAAATGCTCCCACGAATATCCGGCCATCAAGCTTATATTGTGGCCGTTGAAATCATGTTGGTAATTACCGTAAAATTCAAGCATGTCATTGTATGAACGCCCCGCATTAGTGGTATTGGTACCGACTTTAGGCGCGACGCTGTCATTGACGAGCCCCCAATATCCCGCCTTTGTCCTATACCAGTTGTCATAGCTGTATCCATCGGTGCTGAGATTGAGATTGAGGGAAAGGTCTTCGAAGCCTTGGACCTTATAATTTACGATTCCGCTTAAAACGTAGTTCCAATTCCTATAATTGAAATCTTCGTTCTGATATTGCATCGGATTCGATTCCGCATTGCTTGCAGGGACAAAATCGGAGCCAGTCCCTGTTCCCCGCACCCAATAGCCCAAGTTCGTGGAAGTGTCCACTGAGCCGTCAGCATTTGTGAAATAAACCGGCAGGGTCGGGTTAAAAGTAGCGGCGGAACTGTAACTGGCGCTCTGTTGCGAACTTATCCTCGTGGCAGCCTTCCCGTTTATGGATATGTTGAGATGATTGTGCAAAAATGTAGGGTTAAGCGTAATATTGACATTCGGGCTTTCGCTGGAAGACCCAAGGGTAGTACCTAGGTAATGGACATCACTGATGGATGCGCGATACGGAAGATGTCCGTTAAGGACCGTACCTGATATCCCTACGTTGTTTGTCACTGTCTGGCCAAGCCTTGTGACCAGGTCTATCCAATCAGTGCTCTGGTCCCCCATCAGGGATTGCGCCAAAGCCAGGCTTGCAGGTCTGTCGGCATATATTTCACCTATGAAAGAACGGAACTCGTCAGCGGACATCACATCCTGTTTCCCCATATAATGGCTGATGCTGTAGGAACCGCTGTAATTCACAGACACCTTGTTCTTCATGTCCGCTTTCTTCGTAGTGACGAGAATAACTCCACCGGCCGCTCTTGAACCGTATATTGCGGCCGACGACGCATCCTTAAGGACCGAGAAAGATTCGATATCGTCAGAATTGATGGATGAAAGATCGTTGTATTGCAATGGCACTCCGTCAACCACAATCAGAGGGTTATTCGAAGCATTGAGCGAAGATGTGCCACGGATTCGTATTCTTCCTCCTGGCTGCACAAGCAATCCTGGAATCTTGCCCTGCAGAAGTTCATAGCTCGACGATACGGCGCCGCGATTGATCTCCTCAGCCTTGATGGCGGTAACCGATCCTGTAAGGTCATTCTTCTTTACCGTACCATAGCCAATCACTACAGCGTCTTCAAGTACCTCCTTATCTTCTTCCAGAACGATTCCGGAGATGAAACGGCTCGAAGACGCCACCAGTTGGACAGTCTTGAATCCAATGAAACTGACAGTGACAAGAGCATCCTTGCTTGATACCCTGAGAGCGAACTTTCCGTCGACATCGGTAGTTATGCCGTTCCGGGTTCCATCCTCAACAATTGACGCACCGGCTATCGGTTCGCCCAATACATCTTTGACCACCCCCTTGAGATCATACTCCCGGGTTTGGGCAAATGTCTGGAAAGAGCTTGCAATAAGTAGTGCAACGCCCGCCAGACAGAAAGCCAACATTCTTTTCATATAGGTCATATAGGTTTTTATGAGATGAGATATTAAAATAAAAGTTTATTTCAAAATGCAGTCATTAGATATGATTCTTTTAGCAGTATGCAATTTTTCCTTAAACAAAGTTAATAAAGGGGATTGGCAGAAAAAGCACAGACAGGACATTAATCAACACAAAAAGGACAACGGCTTACGCAATTCGGGACAATGGCCAGGAAAGGCCGTATTATTATCATAAAACAGCCAAAGTTTAACACAAACCAGACAAAAAAAGACAAAAACTCATTATGAAAGCTAAAAGTATTAATTTTAAGTATGAAAAAAACTTCATCTTTCATCCTTTTATTCGTTTGCTGCATGGTTTCGCTGTGGGGCAAAGACAAAATGAACTACTCTGCTTTCCAGAATGTGCAGCTCAGCGCCGAAGCATCCATCGCAAGATGTTTCGGTCAAGACAGCCTCGGCTTGATTTGGATTGGCACCAATAAGGGACTGTACAGCTTCGACGGTTATGCAGTGCAACCGCACTATGAAAATGGCGGAATCTCAAATGTGCAGATACATTGCATTGAAGTATACGAAGGCAACACCCTGTTTCTCGGGACAGATGAAGGTCTGCTGATCTACGACTGCAGATCAGATAATTATGTCAAACCAAGCGTTCCATTCCCTAGGGACATCAGATCACTCGCATCGTATGGCGGAAAATTATGGGTCGGGACATTGAATGGCTTATACTCCTACGACATAAGGAAAGTCATATCCGGAGCGGAAAAGAATGTCATCTCAACATCGTATCTGAAAGGCTTGATGGTCTATTCAATAATAAAGTACAAGAATTCAGTTTGGGCAGGTACCACCAATGGCCTTTTTAGGTTGGACGCCGCGTCCGGGGAATTTGAAAACATCAATTCCAATTCCTCAAGGTTTTTTGTGAATGCATTGCTGCCGGACCAGGACAACGATTGCATCTGGGTCGGCGGCGCTTTTGGAATATTCAAACTGAATACGGCCACCAACATCAGCCAGCGTATCGGGGACCTGCATTCAATAAAGACATTGACTTCAGACTGCGACGGGAACATAATAGCTGGGACGGACAATGGCCTTTATGTCGTTAAGGGGGAAAATACAGAACATTACATGCACGATTCGCGGGAAGCGGCGTCTCTCTCAAACAATATCATCTGGAGCGCCTTCCGTGATTCGGCCGGGAATATCTGGCTTGGAACGGACAATGGCGTATCGGAAGTGCCAAAGGAAAGAAGCTGCGAATTCAGAACCACCTTTTCATTGACCGGAACCGGATATGGAAACCAGTTCTTCACTATCTACAAAGATTCAAGAGGGTTCCTATGGCTCGGAGGAAATAACGGGATAATACGATACAAGGCCGATCAGGAAGGCGGATCCGAGTCCTTGTGGTATAGGGAAGGAGGAACCTACCACGTTTCACACAACAGGATAAGGGACATCTATGAAGATTCGGGCGGCAATCTATGGTTGACCACCGACAACGGACTGCAGTTGTATGATTATGGTTCACGGCAGTTTTCACGGCATATTGTCGTTGACTCAATCGGCAGGATGAGATCAGGCTGGGCGTATAAGATACTTGAAGACGGCTCAAATCGGTATTGGATTGCAACATGGAGCGGCATTTTTGTAGCTGACAAACAAGAGGTCATCAGGAATCCTATAGCCCGGTCATCCATGAGTTTCTCCACAGCCGATGGATTGGAAGGCAATTTCATAGACTTGATCGTATATGATAAAAGCACCAGGTCGGTATGGGCGCTCGTCCACCTGACCGGCATAGACAGGATTGACTGTCTAACCGGCGCAATCACAAAAATAGCCCTCAAGGAAAAGACGGGAGGAAAATATCCTTCGTACATGATGGAAGATTCCGATAATTCCATATGGGTCGGATATAGAGGCGGCGTCCTCAAGATTAACCCGAAAACATTGGAAATGGCCACCATGGAATTCAGTGGCAGCAGTAATGCCGAGGTCCTTTGCATGACCGAAGCGAACGGCTGCATCTGGATAAGCACGACTGCGGGAATATGGGTCACAAACAAAGAAGAAATGAAGGCTACCCATCTGCACATGTCGGACAAGATCTTCACATCCCTGTTTTACGACAAGGATATGAAGACCGTTTACCTCGGAAGCGTGGACGGCTACGCTACAGCCCCTGCTTCCATAATCTCGGACAAGCAGGATAATTCTCCTATCATAGTCAGCGAAATGCTCGTCAACGACAATCCATACCTAAGAAATGAACAAAAGAGATCCGTACGGTATTCCGACGGCTTCGATATGGATTACAACCAGAATAACATAATCATCAATTTTTCTGACCTCACCTATTCCATTGACGACGAAAGTACGTTCCTATACAGGCTGTCATCAGATAAGGAGTGGACGACCATAGACAACAATGGCCGGACCGTCTCCCTTACCAACCTGAAGCCAGGCTACTATCCAATATATGTGACTCGCCTCAGCAGGAAAGGGGTACCTTCGGATATGGTCAAGAAAATCAACATCCATATCCGCGATCCGTGGTACTCTTCGACATTGGCTGATTTGCTCTACATGCTGATTTTCATTGCAATAGTATATTGGGCAATTAATTTCCTCAAGATGAGGAATCGTCTGAAATACGAGCGCATTGAGAAAGAGAATGCATTGAGGCAGGCAAATGAGAAAATGAAATTCTACGCCGACATATCGCATGAATTCAAAACCCCCTTAAGCCTGATAGTAGCTCCTGTAAGCAGGATGATGTCTCAGGCACATTCTCCTCAGGACAAGGCCGACCTCGATCTTATCCATACCAATGCCATGAAGATAAATTCCCTGATACATCAGGCCATAAGCTATTACAGCAGTGGTTCCCAATCAGAGCTGAAGCTTACAATCTCAGAACTCGAATTCGTCGAGTTCGCACACACCATATTCTCATCCTTCGCAGAAAGCATGCAGGATGACGGCAAGGAATTCATTTTCAACAGCAACATTGACAAACTGTATGTTTCCATTGACTCCGCAAAGATGGAATCCGTTCTTGACAATCTGATATCAAACTCATGCAAATATACCAGTAGGGGAGACAGCATAATGCTGTCGATAAATTACATGCAGGAAGAAAGAAAATTAGAGATAAAAGTATCGGATTCCGGAATAGGGATACCTAAGGAAGACCTGCCTTATATCTTTCAAAGATTCTACAAATCACATACGAACTCGAAAGGAAAAGAGGGCACGGGAATAGGGCTCTCCATAGTAAAGAGCTATGTGGAATTGCATGGCGGAAACGTAACCGCAGAGTCGGGGGAAGATAACGGCACGACTTTCATCATAACCCTTCCGGTTGAAAAACAAGAGAGTCCATCAGGAGAAACGAGCACCCTGAACGGCATTGACGATAGGAAAGGTCTTCCGGTAATAGCTATCGTGGAAGACAACGAGGCTATTGCGAAACTTCTGTGCGAGATCTTCAATAATGATTATCAATGCATAGTCGCCCATAACGGCAAGACGGGACTGAAACTGTGCAGCGAATTATTGCCTGACCTCATTATCGCCGACATCATGATGCCAGTCATGGACGGTATGGAAATGTGCCGTCGCCTGAAACAAAACGTATCGACATCCATCATCCCGATAATAATACTTACAGCCATAGAAAACAAAGAGACCGAACTCGAGAGCATAAATATAAAAGTGGATGCCTTCATATCAAAGCCTTTCGAACCGGACATAATAGTATCCCGGGCCAAACAACTCATAGACAAAAAGAAGGAACTTGAACGCAAAATCCGCATCGAGACGATGACAGAACCGAAAAAGATAGAAGCCGTCTCTTATGACGAGAAGTTCATCTCAAAGATGGTAAAAGCGATAGAAGACAATATCTCAAATCCTGATTTGAATGTGAATTCGCTTTGCGAAACGATAGGCATTCCTCAAAAGCAGGTTTACAGGAAATGCAAACAGCTGCTAGGCGTGACTCCGGTGGATTACATCAAATCAATCAGATTGAAAAAAGCCGCACTGTTGCTGGAACAACAGAAATTCACTATTTCCGAGGTCATGTACATGGTAGGATTTTCCAACCACTCCTACTTCTCAAAATGTTTTATGCAGGAATTCGGGAAGACACCGCAACAATATAGAAAGGAAAGGGATTAGGGGGGGCTGTCACGATTACATACATTAAAAAAGTGCGGGCGATGTATTCGTCCGCACTTTTTGTAGATATCGCCGCTAAGATTATTCGACAGCCTTGAAAGATACTTCTCCGGATTTAAGCCCTTCAGAAGTTGCAGTTACCGTGTAATTCCCCGCCTTATCAGCCTGCACTATTGCAAGGCACATTCCGCCATAAGCCTTTCGCTGCGAAGATTTAGTCGATGAGAGATCAGCCATATTGCCACTCTCCACCCCAATTATTCTTGCAGTGCCAACATTGAACTTTATAAGATTCTCGGCATCCGGGACCACATTTCCATCCTTATCAACCACCTCTGCCGTTATATGAGCCACATCGGAAGGTCTGTCAAAAATGACATCCCTATCTACCGACAATCTGATTGAAGCCGGATCTCCGGTCGTAACTACTCTCTCAGTATATTGTTTGCCATCCTTCGTACCGACAGCAACCACTTCTCCTGGCTCATATGCAACATCCCAAGACAGATGCAGATCAGCCGTGGATGTCATCACCTTACCTTTTGGGAAACTGGCCCAACTCCCCTCGTTCCCTTTACGAGGGAATTCAAATGTCTTTTTCCCGTATGACTTTCCGTTAACGAACAATTCCACCTCGGAGCAATTCGTGAATACCAATACCTGCATTACTTTGCCAATGTTTTCCTTAGGTTGATTCCAATTTGGAACTATATGCAGCGTAGGTTCATCAGTCCAAATACTCTTGAAGAAATAATAGCCGTCTTTCTTGAACCCGCAATTGTCCAGATACCCGGAACCTGAGCCTCTTGAAGGCCACCATGTCTCTCCATAATAGTCAATGCCTGTCCACATGAAGTCACCAATCACGAAATCATTGACTATGGTGTATTTCCATCTTTGCTCCGTATCGATAAAACGATCCGAAATAGTTGAGGACTGGATGAAACGACGGTTATGGGGCATTGCCGACATCCCGCGGGACCCACTCAGACCGCCGGATTCCGTCGCTACCACGCGACGTTCTGGGAATCTTATCTTATCGGTGGTGTACATGGTCTCACGGCGTTTACGCCAACGATCAGGATAATTATATCCTACGATGTCGTTCTGAAATTCTGACAGGAATTCTTCGCTCGCCGGAGTATCATCCGCAGCTATCCGGTCATTGCCGGAAGTGACAAGACGGGTCGGATCAAGTTGGTGACACATCTTTATCATTTTTCTTGCAAGCATCGGCCCTTCAGCACTGGACTGATCAGGTACCTCGTTGCCTATGCTCCACATCACGACCGAAGGATGGTTCCTGTCACGCGTTAGCATACAATTCAGATCTTTCTCATACCAATCGGCAAAATAAATGTGATAATCAAAATCACGCTTGCCCTCCAGCCAGCAATCGAAAGCTTCATCCATCACCAGTATTCCAAGCTTGTCACACAGATCAAGGAATTCGGGTGCAGGAATGTTATGCGAAGTCCGGACAGCATTGCATCCGCCTGATTTTAATATTTCCAGCCTGCGTTCCCAAACTCTTTCGGGAACAGCCGCTCCGACAGCTCCTCCATCATGATGGAGGTTCACCCCCTTCATCTTGACACTTTGGCCGTTGAGCATGAATCCTTTGTTGATGTCATATTCTATAGTACGAAGACCGACATTCGTCTCGACACAGTCAACTTCCTTCCCGTCGGCATAAATGAATGATTTCAGCTTGTACATTACTGGCGAATCAAGATTCCAGAGTCTCGGATTATCAACAGTCATCGTACATTGGGACAAAAGCGACTTGGTATCGGCCTTCTTCAAATCGGAATCCTGGCGAGCCACTTCCTTGCCGGAATCGTCAAAAAGTATGTTACGCACCGAAGCCGTGTCAAACTTGTCAGGCATGTCATTCACTATCTCCGACTCGACCTTGAGTACGGCTTTGCCATCTGCAATGTTCTCGGTGTAAGCAAAAACACCCCACTGTTTAAAATGCAATCCAGACGTTTCGACAAGCTTTACGTGCCTGTAGATGCCGGAGCCGGTATACCATCTTGAATTTGGTTGCTTTGAATTGTCCACCTTCACGGCGATTATGTTGCCTTTCTTCCTCAGATAAGGCGTCAAATCATAGAAGAAACTGGAATAGCCATAAGGATACCTGCCTAAATAATGACCGTTGATCCAAACTTCGCTGTTCATGTAAACTCCGTCAAATTCAATCGATACCATCCTTCCCTTTGCAAAGGACGGGAGATCGAAATGCTTACGGTACCATCCTATTCCAGTGGGAAAGTAACCTATCGATCCTCCGCCTGGAGCATTCTCCAGATTTTCCCCTTCAATGCTCCAATCGTGCGGAAGATCCAATGTCCTCCAGGAATTATCATTGAATGATGGATTTGATGCTGCAGGTACGTCTCCCAAATGGAATTTCCACTGGGCATCAAAATTAGTGATCACCCTGCTTTCGCTTGCCTTGACGGTGCATGGCAACGAAAGTGCCATTGCCAAGGCAAACAGTAATACTCTTTTCATTTCATTATATTTTATTTATGATACATCTTTGCTATTTCAGGATAAAGCTCCATATTGGCGTTGGTCTTCCCGTCCGCATCGAAAAGATCCCCCCATTCCGGACTTGCAGCTTCCCAGATGAACGAGCCAAGGCCAAGATTATTCGGGATGGAACTTACGATCTCGTTGACTTCTTTCCTATAGTCTTGATATTCCACTACGACCACTGGTTTTCCATAACGGACTGACAGGCCATCCAGATTATTCCTGAGATCATCAAGCGTACCATGCCATTTCGGATAATAAGATTCGCCTATCACATCAAATTTGACATCGTAACCGGTTATCTTGTCGAAAAACTTGACGGATTCAGCATTCTGGCCTCCACATGCGATATGCACCATTATCTTTATATCCGGATTCGCCGCACGGACTCCGGCACTTGCGCAGCGAAGCATCACACAGAAAGACATATAGGTACTGTCAATCTTTCCCTGTGGCCAAACCATCCCGTGATTGATTTCATTGCCGATCTGGACCATGTCAGGTGTCACCCCTTCATCCATCAATTTCTTTATCGTCTCATTTGAATAGCGGTAGATGCGTCCCTCAAGACCTGAACCATGGTCCCGAGACCAGGACGCAGGTGGATATTGTTTGCCCGGATCAGCCCAATTATCACTGTAATGGAAATCGAGCAGGAATTTCATTCCAGCAGCCTTTATGCGCTTTGCCATTTCAATGGTATGGTCAAGATCGCAGTACCCATCCTTCGAATAGCCATTCTCTGCCGTGGGGTCCACGAAAAGGCGGAGCCTTATCCAGTTGAATCCGTTATCCTTAAGGATTTGAAGAATATCTTTCTGGACACCGTTTTCATAATATTTCTGCCCTTTGTCTTCCTGTTCCTGCACCCATGATATATCGGCACCGATCATCTTGTCGTCAAGATTAACAGTTCTCACATACGGCGGCTTTACCGATGGCTTATAATTCGGATCCGAATAATCCTTCTTCAATTGACGATAAATTGCGAATACATCTTCGTTCATCTTGCCATCACGTCCGAACAGGGTACGTGTTGGAGCCCATGCCATCGTTCCATATCCAAGCCCGTTAGGGACAGAACGGACTATGTCATTTATTATCTTAATGTTATCTTTGTTCGCCCCATACTCGCAGATATCCACCGGTTTACCGTAACGAGCCGTCAGATCATATATGTTAGCTTGCATGTCGCTGTATGTCTCGTGCCATTGTTCATAATATGAAAGCCCGATAATGTCGAACTCGGCACCATACTTATTCATGTGGTCAAGAAACTGGCGGCACAGGACATTCTCCCCTCCCAACGCCAGGTGCACCTGCAACTTGGCGTTCGGAAGAACCTCGCGGACGGCTCTCTGCCCTGCCTTGTACAGTCCCATTGCCGCTGCCCAGTTCTCCTCAGTAGCCTCGTCGGTCAAATAGCCTTCAGGCCATACCAGTCCATGGCTGATCTCGTTCCCGCACTGCACTATGGCAGGAGCCGCACCTGCATTCTTCAATGCCACAAGCACTCCTTTAGTATACTCGTAGAGCTTATCTTCAAGTGCGGCACCGGTAAGACCACGCCAAGCCGACGGTTTGTCCTGCCTGTCCGGATCAGCCCACGTATCGCTGTAATGGAAATCGAGAGCGAACTCCATTCCCGAATCCACGATGCGCTTTGCCATTTTCACGGTCTGGTCAGTACCGCAGAAGCCATCACTCGAATAGCCTCTTTCAGCTTCAGGATTAACGAAAACGCGGAGTCTGATTATATCAAACCCATTCTCATGCATTATGGCGCAGATGTCCTTTCGTTTTCCGGAAGCGTCATAGTATGCGAAGCCCATGGCTTCCCCTTGGGGCACCTCCGATATGTCGGCTCCGATCTTGAAATCGCCGCAGAAGGCGGCAACTGGAGCCAGAATTAGCATTGTCAACAAAAAAAGAGATAATTTTTTCATATTTACCGATTTTTTATTTTTTTCTTTTGCAAATTTAAGATGAGCGGCTTCTTTAATAAAGAATATTTAAGACATAAAATAACAGAAAAAAGACAGTATCGGCAATATCGCAGAATATAATCATAATCAATAGTTCGTTAAATTTATAAAAGTTACGCCACGGCGCGAACGCCGTAGAACGATAGTTCTTTGAAATCAGTGTCATTTAATCGCATGTCCGTGGATTTTCCGGACATGTCGAGATTCTTGAGATCCACCTTGCCTGCATACTTTGCATCGGCATCCACGACTGAGATGCCGAGTATCTCCAGCCCCTTCTTCATGGCAGCTGCGCAACCTGACTGGGACCAGTCAAGACCCGGCGTCTTCTTTCCAGCCTTGGAGATGTAGCAAGGATCGATATATCTTCAGGTGACATGTTCCCTAATGAATACAAACGAGAATGCGAATTGAAGGATATAAGAGATTCAGCTGTCTAATTTAAGACTGTCCGAAAAAGGGGCAGATGACAAAAGAACCATCCGATGGATACGGCGGAGTGGATAGAGAAGGCGAGGAAGATCGAGGCATTGGGGAGAGAGGAAAAGACATAAAAAGCAGAACGCCCAGAGAGCGTTCTGCTTGATGCAGATTAAGTTTCCGAGAGAAGAGGTGGCCGCCTACTTCTGTTCGACCCAAATGAGCTTGGATGTGTCGTACCCCCTTTGTTTGGCGCGAGCGAGGACAAAGTCGAGATCTTCCTGAGTCATATTCGGAGTGCGGCTCAAGATCCACAGATATTTGTCGGAAGAACTCCCGATGAGGACATAACGATAGTCGTCGGCAAGCTCGAGAATATCGTAATCGGACCAGAAGTTCAAGAAGAAAGTGACCTGAAGCTTTCCGGGACCGGCGGATTCGCGGAGTCTGGCCTTGCCCTTGGCGACTTTGTATTTGCCTGAGAGAGAGCCTTTGTGGCCGGAATTAATGACCTTGATCAGGCCGTTGTCCATAAGGGAATATTCAGCCTTGCAGCCGACAAGTCCCCTTTCGAAACTGTGGTCGAACCGGGCGATTTCGTACCAAGTGCCGAGATAGCGGTTAAGATCCAGAGAGGATACAGTAGAATTGTCAATCGTCTTCGCGTCAGAGCTCTGTATGCAGCTTGCTCCGAGGAAGGAAAGAAGTCCAGTGATCAGGATGGCGGATAAGGGTTTCATGATATTAATAGTTAAAGTTGATGTTATGGGAAGCGAAGATAAAGATAAGTAATTTTTGGGAAAGGTAATTTGGGGAGGGAAGTGGACAAACCAGCCCCACGGCTATCTTTCGAACATAGACAAGAAATACAGGCAGCATCGCGGGTGCGGGGGGCAGAAAATAGCAGCCGAATCCTGACGATTCTTCCAAAATTTAGGTATATTTGTACAACATAAAACGACTGAAAAACCAACTTAACGAAATCATAATGATGAGAAAAATGAGACGATTGTTCCTCCAATCCATGGCAATAGCCGTTGTTGCGGCGGCTCTGGCGGGGTGTGCGACCTCAAAGAAGGTGTCGTACCTGCAGGGAATGCCGCAGAATTACGAGCAGACAATACCGACTTCATATCAGATCAGGATACATCCGGACGACATGCTGGCGATACAGGTGAACAGCCAGAATCTGGAATTGGCGCAGATGTTCAACCTGCCGGTGGTGGGGTACAATATGAGCAATGCAGCAGCGGCTAGCGGGTATATCAGTGGTCAACAACGTTATCAGGGATATCTGGTGGACAAGAAGGGGAACATAAACTTTCCGCAGCTGGGAGAACTCCACATCGAGGGGAAGACCAGAGTAGAACTTGCAGAATTCATCAAGAATATGCTCGTGAACAAGGGGTTGCTGAACGACCCCATCATCACGGTGCAGTTCCTGAACTTCAAGGTGTCGGTGCTCGGGGAAGTGAACAGGCCGGGGACGTTCGACGTCGCAACGGACAGGATCACTATCTACGAGGCATTGGCGCAGGCGGGTGACATGACGATCTACGGCAAGCGCGACTGCGTGAAGGTGGTGCGCGAGGAGAACGGAAAGAGGACGGTGACGACGCTGGATCTGCGCGGGTCGGAGATATTGGATTCGCCGTATTTCTACCTGCAGCAGAACGACATAGTGTATGTCGAGCCGAACAATGCAAGGGCAGGGCAGGCGGACATCAACCAGAACAGGACGGTAAGTACGTGGGTGTCGGCTGCATCGATGCTGGTGTCGGTGGCTACACTCATTATCAGTATATTGAAATAAAAAATCGCTTTATATGGCAAATCAGGAGTTTGAAAATCAGGAACAGTTCGAGATAAGGCAGCAGAACCAGGAAGAGGGACCGAGCTTTGGCGACATAATGAGCGTGGTCTGGCTGAACAAGTGGTGGTTCGCATTGTCGGTGTTCGTCTGCCTGGTCTTGGCAGTATTATATATATGGAAGACGCCGAAGACGTATTCAAGGACGGCGACTGTGATGATCAAGGACGACAAGAAGGGCGGAGCCGCGAACAGCGAGGCCGCTGCGTTTCAGGACATGCTGGCGTTCGGCAATGTGTCGGCGGAGAATGAGCTCGGGTTCTTCAAGAGCAACAGGCTGATGGCCCAGGTGGTGGAGAAGACGGGGGCGGACAAGAGCTACACGGCTTCGGCTGCCCACGGGCTGCGAAGGAATGAGCTGTACACTCAAAGCCCGGTGCTGGTGACGTTGTTCGACGCGGAGCCGAATGAGGCATTGGGATTCAAGATGAAGGTCCAGAAGGGGGGAAAGGTGGAGATATATGACATGTACGGGATGGTCAAGTCGAACAAGAGACTGACAGTCACTGAAGGAGATACGGTGGACGCGCCGGTGGCGAAGCTGGCATTGCACTCGACGGTGTTCATGAACCCGGAATGGATAGGGAAGGAGATAGCATTTACGAAGAGCAGCGCGCAGGACGTGGCGAAGGAGTTTTCGGATGCGCTGGAGGCGACGATACAGAAAGGGTCGTCGCTGATAACATTGTCCCTGAAGGACGGGAATGCGAAGAGGGCTGAGGATATTCTGAATACGCTCATTACCGTGTATCAGCAGGATGCGATCAACGACAAGAACCAGGTGGTGCTGAATACCGCAAAGTTCCTGGACGAGCATCTGGGAGTGATAGAGGGAGAGCTCGGCGGAGTGGACACGAGGATAGAGTCATACATGAGGGCCAACAACCTGACGGACGTGTCGTCCAATGCTTCGCTTTACCTGCAGAATACGGGTACGCTCGACAACCAGGGGCTCAGCGCGGAGAACCAGCTCAATATGGCCGAGTACATACAGATTTACCTGCAGGACAATACGAAGACGAACGAGCTCATTCCGGCCGCGACTGGAATCAGCGATTCGGGAATCCAGTCGCAGATAAACGATTACAATGCAGCCCTCCTGCGAAGGGACAAGCTCATTGCAAACAGCAGCGTGAACAACCCGCTGGTGCAGGACCTGAACAACCAGCTGGCATCGATGAGGGCCACGATAACGAAGGCCGTGAACAACCAGGTGGAAGTGCTCAAGATACAGGTGAGGAACCTGAACAAGAAGGAGCGCGAGAACCAGAGCAAGATCTCGTCGGTGCCGACACAGCAAAAGAATGTGGTAAGCATTGAGAGGGAACAGAAGACAAAGGAGGAAATGTACCTCTACCTGCTTCAGAAGAAGCAGGAAAATGAGCTGCAATACGCTATAAACGAGAGCAACTGCAGGATAGTGGATCCGGCGATAGGACAGGCGGAGCCTGTGGCTCCGAAGAAGATGACGGCAGTGCTCATTGCATTGCTTATAGGACTTGCCATACCGGCTCTGTGGCTGTACTTCGCTTCGCTGCTGGACACTACGGTGAAGACAAAGAAGGAAGTGAAGGAGGGTCTCACGATTCCGTTCCTCGGGGAGATACCGATGGAAAAGAGGAAAGTGAACAAGGGAATCGTGGTGCGAGAGGGGAGCAGGGATGGAATATGCGAGGCGTTCAAGATAGCGCGCGACAACCTGGAATTCATGGATGCGGGGGCGAAGAAGACTGGCGGCAAGGTGGTGCAGCTCACTTCGTTCAATCCGGATGCGGGCAAGTCGTTCATTTCGGTGAACATGGCGATAAGCATTGCGCTTTCGGGATCGAAGGTGATAATACTCGACCTTGACCTGAGGAAGGGGTCGCTGCGCAGGCAGCTGGGGATACAGCATCGCCACGGACTGTCGGAGTACCTGAGCGGAAAGACGGACGACTTTGCGTCGATGATACATCCGATAGCGGAAGGGTCTCCGGTAGATATGCTGCTTGCCGGCGCGCTGCCGCCAAACCCGGCGGAACTGCTGAAGAACGGCAGGCTGGAAGAGCTGCTCAACTACCTGAAGTCGCGGTACGATTTCATAATACTGGACAACCCTCCGTACGGGACGGTGGTGGATGCGGCGATCTGCGCAAGATATGCCGACCAGACAGTGTTCGTGATTAGGTCTGGGGCGTTCGACAAGAGGCAGCTGCCTGACCTGCAGGAGCTGTATGATTCTGGCAAGCTGAAGAACATGAGCGTGTTGCTCAATGCGATCGACTACAGCAAGATCGTAAAGAAGTACGGCTACGGCTATGGCTATGGACACCGATATGGATACCGATATGGGTACGGGTATGGGTACGGCTACGGGTACGGAAACGAGGAGAATGGACGTCGCCGGCACTCGAAGAATTCCAAGGCTGATTCCGAGCCGGACAATACGGATAATGGGACTGTTCAATCATAAGACATCGCCTTTGGAGAAAGGATTCTTTCGCGGCTTCTGCGACTGCCATTGCCACATCCTGCCGGGTGTGGACGACGGCATGAAGACGTTGGAGAAGTCGTTGGCGGCACTCGAGTACTTCGCTTCGTGCGGGGTGGCTGGAGCGACGTTTACGCCGCACGTGATGGAGGGAGTGCATAATACGCGGGAGTCACTGCTGAAGGTGTTCGATGAGTTCAAGGAAGGGTATGCGCTTGGCATTGAATCCAATGTGTTGCAGATAAGGCTGGGAGCGGAGTATATGCTGGACAACAAGTTCCCTTCGCATCTTGACGAAGGGCTGCTGACGATTTCGAACACGATAGTGCTGCTGGAGACATCGTATTTCCAGGCTCCGAACAATATGGAAGAAATGCTTTACGACGTGGATTCGGGCGACCTGATTCCGGCGATAGCGCATCCGGAGAGGTATATATATATGGGAATGAAGGACTATGAGAGGCTGAAGGAGAAGGATTACTATCTGCAGCTCAATCTGCTGTCGCTGACGGGGGCGTACGGGGAGGATGCCCGTTCCAAGGCGTTCGACCTGCTGCGGCGGGGAATGTACGACTTCGTGGGGACGGATGTGCACCATCTTACGCCGTTCGTGCAGAAGCTGGAGAAGCTGAGGGTGGATCCGGCACAGATGGAGGCATTGGACAAGCTGAAGGCTAATAATGGGAAACTGTTTGAAAACAAATGATTTGAAAAAAAATCAATACTAACTTAATAAACAAAAAGCAATGAAAAAGATTATTTTATGCTTAGTACTGACTTGCTTCGCATTTGGGGCAAGTTGGGCACAATCTTCTGCATTCGGCGTCAGAGTCGGATACAAGGCAATGGAACTGTCAGTACAATGTCCGACGGCGGATAACACTAGACTGGAGTCAGATCTTGGCGTCGGTGGAAAGTTTTGGAGTACAGCGACTAACGCGGCTTGGGGAGAATTGACGGAATCCTTCCAGTGGGTCTTCGGACTCGGCGAGAAATGGAATCTGTTTATCGGGCCTGCTGCCGGAGTCGGATATGGTATAGGCAAAGCGTACACGACAGCAAAGGCTTCACGTTTCCGCCTGAATTTCGGCGGCATCGGCGGCATAGAGTACCTTGTCTCGCCACATTTCGCCATTTCGCTGGATTACAGACCGATGGTGAATGTGTTCGGAGTTGACAACGTCGCAAACGACTTTGTGTCGTACTACGCCGGAGGACTCGGACTCAGGTACAGATTCTAGAGGAGCCGGAGAGTCGGGCCCGCGAGGAGTCTGGTGCTCGGATGTGAGGTGCATGGATGTGAGGTGATCGGATTTCCGGGTGCTCGGAGGAGAGGGAGTGAGTGGGTGCTGGAGTGCGCGCACATCCTGATAATCAGTAATCAGTACGTTCTAAAATAAGCCTTCCCTTTTTGGGGAGGCTTATTTTAATTTGGGAAACCAACCTCACATTGGTTTCCCATTTCTGCCTCCTAGGCCACTCCGTGGCACTTTTGGGAAACCAATGTGAGGTTGGGAGTAATCGAAAAGTATTAATTGATAAAAGACTGGGACTATTTGATAACTACGGGACGAAAAATCCCCTCATCTTTGCAGCCGAAAAGAAAAAGTTCCTGTTGCTGGGAATAAACTTTACAAGACCGGGTACCACACAGACGCAGTGTCATTTATATGCGTTGTGATTTGAAGATAGTTTGGCGCAGCAGCGAGAATTTCAACTTTCCCAAAAGATTGAAATTAAAAAAACAAACAAAATAAAAATTACAACTATTATGAAAAAGACATTGACTTTCGCAACTATTCTCGCAGCTGCATTGACACTTACACTTGCTTCATGCACACAGAGCGAAGTAATTGAAACCCCTATAGAAGAGGCCATCGGCTTCACCACATTCACCAAGGTCCCTACCAAGGCAAACGTCCTTAACGGCACATCCCTCGAATCGCTGTATACACAGTTCACGGTCAAGTCGTTCCAAGGGACGACCACATTCATGGACAACATAATCTACAGCTACAACTCCGCCAAAGCAGGCGCATGGTACTACAACAGCACATCCGACGTGAAGTATTGGCCGAACGCAGGCGCAGCTCTCGATTTTTACGGCTACACCATAAGCGACTTCTCCGTTCCTACAGTAACTCCTGCTGACCAGCATCTTACAATCTCCGCCCAGAATACTCCTGCAGGCGTTGGCGACGATGTCCTCTACGCAGAATGCCTCCAGGCAAGCAAGGCTGACCGCGACGGCCAGAACAGCACCGCCCTCCAGGCAACCGGCAGCGTGCCGATGGTATTCAAGCATGCACTCTCACAGGTGAACTTCAAGCTCCAGAACACGAACGCAAACACCGTAGTGAAGGTATCGGAGATCGACATCCAGAACGTAAACCATTCAGCCGACGTCAAGTTCGACGGAACATATTCAGAGATAGCAGGGACACGCGACTTCGTAGCAGCGGCAAGCATCTTCACGAATGCAGAACCTTACACCGTAACATCAGATGCAGTCAGGGTCCAGGCCAATGCAAACCTCTGCTCAGACCTGATGGTTCCTCAGGCAACTGCAAAGTGGGACATCGCGAACAAGGTCGCGGGTGCACGCTTCGCAATCAAGTGCACTGTATCCGACGCAATTTCAGGCGTGATATACCAGAACGGATACGTATACATTCCTGTAGAGATCAACTGGCAGAGCGGGAAGAACTACACCTACACGATCATCTTCGGCGAAGGTGCCGGCTATGACGAGGACGGCAATGAAGTGCTGCAGGTGATCACATTCGACCCATCAGTAGAGGACTGGGCAGACGTATCTTCAACGACAAACATGTAATCAAAGGCGGGTACGCCTGGCGGCCCGCTCCCAAAGAAATAAATGGTTCTGCAGACAGCCATGCTCTCATTTTGCAGACCAACCGGACGGACTTCATGAGTTCGCCCGGTTTTTTGTGAGATAGGGTAGGGAGCGTTATTGGAACATTGCGTACCATTCGGCCATGAGGGCGTGGAAGGCCTCGAAGTCGTCAGAGGTAATCACTTGCTTTTCGATGCGGAGCGAACGGGTGACGTGGAAGCCGTCGGAGGTCGTCATAATGCGCTGGTGAACAGAGCCGACTTGGTTTATGATGTCGACGGGTTGAGTATTGAAGGCAATCGGCATCTGGTGCGAGTTCATCGCTTCGGTATAAAGATCATAAGAGTCTGATGACGCAGAGGATGTCGCAGAAGAGGATGTCGCAGAAGAGGATGTAGCGGCAGGCTTGTTGGAGACGACTGTGAGGTTTACGGTGAAGTCGTAACTCTCGAATACTGAAGAGTATGGTAGGAGGATGTCGGCGGTGCGGCTAGCGTAGGCCATCTGGGCGTAGGGGTTGTTGTGGGCGAAGCCTTCGTCGGAGCCGGGGAGGACGACGATAGGGGTTGTAGATGTATTGATTAGCTTGCCGCCGGTGAGGTTGTCGCAGAGGACGGCGTCGGGTGTGACGTTCACGGTCGCGATGAAAGTCAGGTTCTCAGGAGCGTTCGCAGCGCGAATATCGTCGGCGATGGAAGAGCCTGAGGGAGCATTGGAAGAAAAGGAAGAGGAGGCGAGGGGGAGGAGGGGCTTCATGGCGGCATAAGGGACTGACTGCGGAAGTGCTGGAGACCAGACGATAATGTGGTCGATGGCGGAGAGTGGAAGGACGTCGCAGGAGGCATTGACTGAGTATGAGGCGACTAAAGTGTGAGGGATTTCGCATACATTCATCATCAGGTGGGTAAGGAATGCCTTTTCGAATTCGGTGCCGGAGGCGGAGGCCAGGACGGCTTCAGGGCGGCGGGTACGGAAGGCGCTAAGGGACAGTGAGATGGGAATTGTGGAGACGGTGGCATTGACATTGTCCTGAAGGGACTGTGTGGCTTCGGTGTCGTTGGCGTGGGCTTGTTCGATGAATTTCAGCGAGTTATAGCTGAGCCATGTGGAAGTGGCGGTGTCGATCTGCCTGGCGAGATAGGCGAGTGCGGATTCGTTTGAGGTCCATGTGGTTGCGGTGAGGTATGGGATGTCGCCGCATAAGATGGACGATGCCGGGTCCTGCGATGATGCCGGGATGTTCATGAGGCGGAAAGTCAGCGAGTTGAATGTGGAACTGGAAGCGGACGAGCCGGAGACCGCGGAGTTTGGAGCGGCGATGAGGGGCTCCTCTGCGGGAGCGTTGGCTGAAGCGTGGCGGCCTGTGGATTCGGAGAAGGTGTAGCCGATGCCGGCTTCCCGGATGCAGAAGCGGATCTTCTTGTTGGCGGGAGCCTCGATCGTGACGGTTTCCTCGACGATCGGGGAGGTCTGCTGGAGGAGTGTAAAGACGTCAAGCTCAGGAAGATAGTCGGGACTGCTGACGACGGTGTAGTCGAGGTAGATGGTCGAGCCGAGGTCAAGACCGGCGTGAACGATGGTGACAGTTCGGATGTTGTTGTAAAATAGTGATTTAGAGGCCTCGGACGGGAGGAATTCCGTGATGGAGTTCGATGGGGCTTCGACGCGGGTGCCGTCGGATTGGACGACGTAGGCGGAGTTAATGACAACCTTCTGGTACTTAGGATTATATGGAATCTGACGCTCGGTGTAGACGCTGTTCATCGCCGTGTGTGTGTAAATCTTCTGGGCGAAGGAAATGCGCGCGGATTGGGAGCCGTCGGGGTTCAGCGTAAATGTCTGGTTATAATAGATGTATTGGGCCTCGTCGGTGGATTTTGGGGCGGAGGCCGGCGCCGTTGCGGAAGCGGCGGGGGCGAGCGAAAGAATCAGGACTACAGCGAGGAAAAAGAATTTTTTCATATTAACTATTGTTATTTTGGGAAACCATTGTGAGGTTGGTTATTTTTTGGCGGAGAGGTAGACGTTGAAGGATTCGCTGTCGGAGACGGCGAGGCGGAAGGACGGCCAGTCAGAGGCATCGTAGACGCGCTTGTTCAGGTTGAGCTGCTGCTTGAGCTCGATGCGGTTGCCCTTAGGGACGAGAGTGCCTGAGAAGGAGGCAGCAGGGCCGGAGTCGCTTACGGACTTCGAGCCTCCGACTAGCTTATAGCCGCCGGGAAGCGAGATGGTCTCGTCGATTATAAGCTGACGGGAGCATTGATCCTTAAAGCCGTACCGGCGGGTCTCAGGGGTGCGGTCAATGCTTAGGTAGGTCTTGTATGGGGTGAGGAAATTGTTCAGGGAGAACGGCTTGAAGAGAAGCTCTCCACTGACGCCGATGACGGCGTATTGAGGGATTTCGAAGGTAAGGGTTATCTTGATGGGGCCGGACTGGTAGTCCTTCGGGTCCCGGCCCCAATCGACTTTCTTCAATATGGCGCGCGGAGAGACAGCGAGAAGCTGGCGCTCCATTTCAGCCTTCCATTGGCTCTGCCAGCCGGTGCAGAAGATTTTGCGGATGGAGCGGTCGGTCTGGCCTTCGGCGGTGTAGGTCACGGTGCCGCGGAGAGTGCCGGAGGCATCGAGGCTGGACTTGGCATTGATTTTAAGGTAGTGGTTTTCAGGGGCGGAGAGAGGGGTCTCGCGCAGGTCGCTGCCCTCGGGGATGCCTGGGAGGTAGTTCTGCTGTTGCTCGGCGCTGGACCAGAGCTCGCGGGTGAAAGGAACCCAGGTAGGGTCGAGCGGCATGTAGGTGCCGTCGGAAAGCCTGCAGACGACGACGCAGTGGTTGAAGTGGTCGACCGGGACGTCGCGATAGATCTTGCTGCCGGCCATGGTCATGGCGGGGTAGGCATTGAATCCGGCCATTCTCAAGAAGGAAATCAGGGTGCCGGCGATGTCCTTGCAGACGCCGCAGCGGTCGTTGTAGTCCATCTCGCAGGTGTGGAGGGTGTAGCCCTCGCCTTTACCCATGGAGAGACCGTCGTAGTGGATGTTGTCAGCGACCCAGTGGGTGAGGGCCGCAATCTTTTCCATGTCGGTCTTCTTGCCCTTGATGATCTCGTTAACCTTCTTGCGGGCAGGGGCGTAAGGTTTGAAGCTGCCGTAGTCTTCGTTCACCTGGTAAAACCATTGGGATTTGGCTTCCCATTTTGGCGTGGAGGAGACTAGAAGCATAGGACCGCAGTCGTACCAGTCGACCTGGCCCTTTGGGTCTGGAGCGAGAGGGAGGACATCGGTCTTTATGACGGTGAGGGTCGTGGCGCCTGTCTGAGGGTCAGTGACTTCGGACTCTTGGGCGTAGTCGTTGCAGATGTTGTGGAGAAGAGTCATGCCTTTCGGGTAAGTGACGGAGTAGACTTTGCGTTGAGTCGGGGTGCCCACCCAGAGGGGAACGATGTCGTAGAAGGAGCCTTCCATAGGAGGGACGAAGCGGGAGGCGTCGTCTGCGTCAGGCGTGAAGGGGATTTGGTAGGAGTAGATGGTGGCGGGCTGGGCCTGCGTGGAAGGAGCTGGGGCGGACTCGCCGTCGGTCAGGAGAGCGTAAGTGAAGCCCTTTTTCTCGATGGTATATTCAAGGACGTCGCCGGGAGCCATCGCGCCGGGCTCAAGGAGAATTTCGCGGGAACCCCAGTAGATGAGGTGGGCGGGAGCAGCGTAGTCGGTGGCGGTTGTGAGATCGATGGGAGTTATTGTGTTGTCGTTGTGAATGATGTGGGCGGCAGTGAAACGGGCGTAGGCCGTCAGAGGGTCGTAGCCATAGGTGATGACCCGACCGGACCTGGCGCCTATAGATGTCAAGTACTTGATGCGGCGGGTGTAGGTGAATGTGCCGGAACCGTTGGAAAGGACGTTTACGGTCGTACTGTCAAGGAGGACAACGGAATCAGACTTATCGTATTTGGAATCAAGCCGGGGAAAGAGCGGGGTTTGGACGGTTTGGGACTGCGTGGTTTGGGCTGAAGCTGATTGTGTGGACGAGAAAGCTGTTCCACAGAAAGTTAGTGCGATAAGAAATGCGTAAAGAAAGAAATGTTTCATGTCGAGTGTCATTAGCGAGGTCAAATATAGCAAAAAACAAGAGGATTTGGCGTGTGGGAGGCGACGGCGAGAGCTCGGCGCGCACATCCTCACATTGGATTCCCAAAAGTGCCCCAGAGTGGCCTGGGAGGCAGAAATGGGAATCCAATGTGAGGATGGTTTGAGGGTCTATTTTATTTTAAGGAAGGTTTTGTCGGCGAAAAATGACTGTGGATTATTTTCCACCCGTTGCCGTCTTCCAAGCGGTACACTTCGGTACAATTCTCTTTCCAGGACGTTCCGCCTGAATAAATGTGAAGGTTGTAAGTCAATACGGCCATCGTATCCGTCGATTGTACGGCAGGATTAACCATTTCGAATCTGTCTGTCTTAATCTTCCCCCGCATGTTTTCGTACAAATCCTTTATTTTATCCCAGCCGTCAATCCGCAGTTCCTGAGACGGGTCGAAATAGGTGAAATCCTTGGAATATAGGTCAAGATAGGGTGAGGGGTTGCCATTGAGCCATGCTTCCATGGCTATTTTCTCCATAGCAATGATAGTTTCTGCGACAGTGTGTTTATCCATGATTATGTTGTTTGGGTTTAAGCGGTGTTGCGTAAGTGGAACTCCGGAAAGTTCTCAGGCGTGATGAACTGCTTTTCTATGCGCAGTGAACGGGTGGCGAATGGAAATGTGGTGGTCAGGAGTCGTGTCATGGCATTTGCGCTATCGTCGGGAATGCCTACCAGATGTTCAGAGGCAGCCCGGACATGCGCATGCGGACCTGGTCCTTCACCTTTGCGATGACGGCTTGGTCATCGACGTGGGAGAGGACTTGGTCGATCAGGTCGACGATGGCAACCATATCCTTCTCCACGAGGCCGCGGGAAGTGACGGCTGGAGTGCCGACGCGGATGCCCGAGGTCTGGAACGGAGAGCGGCTGTCGCCAGGAACCATGTTCTTGTTCAAGGTGATGCCTGCGAGCTCGAGAGTGTTCTGGGCTACCTTGCCGGTGATGTCAGGATACTTCGTGCGAAGGTCGATGAGCATCAGGTGGTTATCGGTGCCGTTGGAGACAACTTTATAGCCCTTTTCCATAAAGCAGTTGGCCATGGTCAGGGCATTTGAACGGACTTGCTTCTGATAAGTGACGAATTCGGGCTGGAGCGCTTCATAGAATGCAACAGCTTTGGCGGCGATGCAGTGTTCCAGAGGACCGCCCTGCTCACCAGGGAAGATGGCGCTGTTAAGGATGGCGGACATCATCTTCACTTCGCCCTTCGGAGTGGTCTTGCCCCAAGGGTTAGGGAAGTCCTTTCCGAGGAGGATGGCGCCGCCGCGAGGGCCGCGGAGGGTCTTGTGGGTGGTGGTGGTGACGATGTGCGCGTACTTGCAAGGGTTCTTCAGGAGACCTGCGGCGATGAGGCCAGCAGGGTGTGCCATGTCGATCCAGAGGATGGCGCCGACTTCATCGGCGATCTTGCTCATGCGCTCGTAGTCCCATTCGCGGGAGTAGGCGGAGGCGCCGCCGACGATGAGCTTCGGCTTATTTTCGAGGGCCTTCTTCTCCATATCGTCGTAATCAATGTAACCGTCAGGAGTCAAGCCGTAAGGAACTGCGTGATATAAGATCCCGGAGAGGTTCACAGGGGAGCCATGAGTGAGGTGGCCGCCGCTGTCGAGGTCGAGACCCATGAAGGTGTCGCCCGGCTGCAGGCAAGCAAGGTAAATCGCGGTGTTGGCCTGGGCGCCGGAGTGAGGCTGGACGTTAGCATATTCTGCGTCATAGAGCTTGCAGAGGCGATCTATGGCCAATTGCTCGATTTGGTCGACGATTTGGCAGCCGCCGTAATAGCGGTGTTCGGGATAGCCTTCGGCGTATTTGTTCGTGCAGACGGATCCAAGTGCGTTCAACACGTCCTTGCTGACGAAATTTTCTGATGCGATGAGTTCGATGCCATTGGTTTGGCGTTCTTCCTCCTTTCTTATGAGGTCGTAGATTTGAACATCTTGTTTCATACCTTATATGTTAAATTGTTTCTTAAATTTGCTGGTTGATGCGCATAGCGCATTATATTTAACAAATGTAGCATTTTTTTCGATGGGAGCAACGAATGATACAGATTTCGGGAGCGAGGGGGAGAAAGCGGAGGAGCTTGGGGTGGAAAGGTTCAGGAAGCTTTTCGACAGCGAGATGGGGAGGATGGACGAGGAGGAATTCAAGCGGGCGGAGAAGCTGCCGGTGGCGGTCGTGCTGGACAATGTGAGGAGTGCGAACAATGTGGGGTCGGCGTTCAGGACGTGCGACGCGTTCAGGATGGAGAAGATGGTACTGTGCGGGATAACAGGATGCCCGCCGGCGGCGGACATACATAAGACAGCCTTGGGTGCGGAGTTTTCGATGAAGTGGGAGTATGGCAGGTCGACTGTCGAGGTAGTGAGGGGGATGAAGGAAGAAGGGCGTTGCATTGTCGCTGTGGAGCAGGCGGAGAATTCGACTGCGTTGCAGGAGATGCAGCTCGAGAAGGGCAGGAGCTATGCTTTCGTATTCGGGAACGAGGTCGGCGGGGTGCAGCAGGAAGTCATGGACCTCGCGGACATGTGCGTCGAGATTCCGCAGTACGGGACGAAACATTCGCTCAACGTGTCGGTCTCCATCGGGATTGTGCTTTGGGAGGCGGCGCGTGAACTTAACGGGGAATAGACACCGGGCTGGAGAGAAGCCGGAGGGAGCATTGAAAAAAGAAATAATTTATTATACAACCTTATATTAAAATTAAAATGAATTACAAATCTTTGATTCTCAGCTTGGCGGCGGTTACATTCCTTGCGGCGGCACCTGCGCAGGCAAATGCGGACTGGTTCGGAAAGAAAAAGGACAAGACCGAAAAGACCGACAAGAAGGACACCACGGCCAAGAAGCCGGAGCCTCCGAAGAAGGGGCCGGTAGCTTTCGACAAATTCATCAAGAAGGATGCAAAGACAATGACGGGCATGACTACCGTCATCAGACAGGAAGACAAATACTTCCTGGAAATTCCAGACTCCCTGCTCGGAAAGGAGATACTCATGGTCTCGAGGATTTCGAAGGGATCGGCGAATACGCCTCACACGTTTGACGGGTACGCAGGCGACGAGCTCAACGAGATGGTAGTGAAGTTCGAGAAAGGACCGGACGACAAGATATTCCTTCGCGAGATAAGCTACAAGGAAAGGTCCGAAGAGGGTCAGCCGATGTACGAGAGCCTGATCAATTCGAACACTCAGTCCATTATCAGTGCTTTCGACGTCAAGGCATGGGGCAAGGACAAGAAATCCTGTATAATAGACGTTACTGACCTGTTCAATTCCGACAACGGCGAGCTTTTCTTCGACAAGAACTCAAAGAAGAGCTTCGGGCTTGGAACGATGGACAAGACGAGGTCGTACATCTCTTCGATAAAGACTTATCCGATCAACACCGAGGTGAAGACCGTGAAGACTTTCTCCAAGGCCGAGGGCGAGGGAGCTGCCACTTTCGAGCTGAACTGCTCGTTCGTGATGCTGCCTGAGAATCCGATGACGCCTAGGTACATGGACGACAGGGTCGGCTATTTCGGCAACTCCTACACGGACTACGACAAGAATCCGCAGGGAATAGAAAAGATCAGGCAGATCTCCCGCTGGAGACTGGAACCGAAGCCTGAAGACGTAGCTAAATACAAGAGGGGAGAACTTGTGGAACCGGCGAAGCCGATAGTGTTCTACATCGACCCTACGACGCCGGCCAAGTGGATACCTTATCTTATAGCGGGCGTGAACGACTGGCAGAAGGCTTTCGAGAAGGCGGGGTTCAAGAACGCCATCCGTGCCGATGTGGCGCCTACCTACGAGCAGGATTCGACCTTCTCGCTGGAGGATGCAAGGCATTCGGCGATAGTCTACAAGCCGTCGGAGGTGGAGAACGCAATGGGGCCTCATGTCTCTGACCCGCGTACGGGAGAAATACTGGAGAGCCACGTAAGCTGGTACCACAACGTGATGCAGCTGCTGCGCGACTGGTATTTCATACAGTGCGCGCCTGTGGATACCGCTGCCAGGCACATGAAGTTCGACGACGAACTGATGGGCAATCTGATAAGGTTCGTGTCGTCGCACGAAGTGGGACACACCCTTGGCCTGCGCCACAATTTCATCGGGTCCAACTTTACGACCGTTGCCAACCTGCGCGACACCAACTTCCTTAAGAAGTACGGACATTCGACTTCGATCATGGACTACGCGCGCTTCGACTACGTTGCCCAGCCTGGCGACAAGATCCCGCAGAAATATCTGTTCCCGAGGATTTCCGACTACGACCTCTGGGCAATCCAGTGGGGCTACAGGAGATATCTGGTGCCGGGGGACAACGACCCCAAGGCGGAAGTGCCGATAATAAACAAGTGGATCCGCGACTCGCTGGCTGCAAACCCGAGGCTCACCTTCGGAACGGAAAGCTCTCCGAACGACCCTAGGCTGCAGAGCGAGGACCTGGGAGCAAACCAGATGGAAACCAATGCAATGGGTGTCAAGAATCTGCAGTTCATCATGAAAAACCTGGAAGAGTGGACCTACACTCCGGACAAGAATTACGAGGACCTGCAGGAACTGTACGATCAAGTGGTCGGACAGTACAAGCGTTACATCGGACACGTTTCAAAGTGGGTAGGAGGCGTCTACGAGACTCCTCAGAGAGTGGAGGACGGCAAGCCGGTCAGAGTGTTCGTAGACAAGGCAAAGCAGAAGGAAGCGATGGAATGGCTGGACAAGTACCTCTTCGAGGTGCCGACCTGGATTGTTCCTGACAAGATAGTATACAAGACCGTGAGGAAGCCCGAATATGTGCTGGACGGCTGCTTCAAGCAGGCATTCAACGCATTGCTTTCGAAGAGGTTGCTGATGAACATCAACGAGGACATGCTGCAGAACGGCGCTAATGCCTATTCGATGACCGAGTTCTTCAACGACCTGAACAAGAACGTTATGGGAGCAATGCCGACGGATCCGGCCATGGCAATCTACAAGAGGGTGGAGCAGAAGGCGTACGTCAATGCGCTTTGCGCGCTGATGAAGGGCGACACGGCCGGAATGGCGATGATGAGAGCGATGGGCGGCAGCGCCACCAACGACGACGGAGACGTGATGTCGGCGGTTTACTACCAGCTGAAGACGCTCAAGACAAGGCTTCAGGCATCGGCTGCGACGGACATGCTGACGAAGGCGCACAACGATTACCTGGTCAGCATGATCGACGGAACTCTGGACGGAGTGTTCAAGAAGGCCTCTAAATAGTCCTGCGCTCGGGAGTGGCGCAATAATTGCAATTCTCCCAAAGACTTAATTTGTTTCTATTCCAATGAAAAGATTCTATTTGCCTGTCATTGCGGCATTGACGATGGCCCTGGGGCTCTTTACATCCTGCACGGAAAAGGAAGACACCTCTGGCGAACCAAAGATGTATGCGTTCGGCTTCCTGGCCGCCAAGAACGGGGGCAACCTGTTCAAGGACTATTATGTGGATGTGACGGACTCCATCATCAACATCAAGGTGCCTTACAAGACAGACATAACATTCCTTGTGGCATCGTTCGAAATGTCGGACAAGGATTCGGCGTACGTGGGCGGCACTTTCCAGAAAACGGGAAAGAGCGGGCACGACTTTACCAATCCTGTATACTATTCGGTCCGCGACGGGTCGAACTATGCGTACTACAAGGTGGTGGTGACCAAGGCAGCTCCGCTCGCATGGGCGCAGAAGGCGACATTGGACCTGGATGCGAAGCAGATCAGGGCGGTGATCGACACGACGACGGGGTTTCCGGCGGCTGTGGCGGTCGGACATGACGGGAATCTTTACTACATTACATATAGCGGCGGAAGCACGATGAACGCCGAGAAGATTGCAGTGGGAGGAACGGCCCTGAACGGGTCGGACGTTTCGCTCTGCTTCTCGGAGGCGAACGTTCCGTACGTTGCTTACATTGACTCCGAAGGAGGGCTGGACGTGGTCTGCAAGACCACTGGATGGCAGTACGCAGGACAGAAAGTCAGAAAGGGATGCAGGAAGGCCGGGACGGCAGTGGGCTTTGCATTGCCTAACCTGCTGGCTGTGTTCGCTTCGGACAGCGTTTCGCTCAGAGAAGGGAATGCTTGGACCGGATCGAGTCCGATAGGAGGCAATTCGTTCTCGATGAAGGGGGATTACCCGATTCTGACGAGGAACGGAAGCGTGACTGACGTGCTGCTGCGCGCTTACAATCCGGACGGGATCTCTATATGCAGCTACAACGGGTCGAGCTGGAAGGAGATGGCGACAGACTTCGGACAGCAGGCTGCTGGTGGCCAGGGGGAGATGCAGGTGGGCGGATTCGACGCCTGCCTGGACTACGCCGGAGACATCCTGATGGCCGTGAGCTCGAACGACGGGACGGGGCTGAGGCAGAGAGTGCTGCGCTACGACTACCAGACGGGAGCGATTTCCCAGATGGGATCGGCGGTGACGGAAGGCGATGCCGGGGTTTCGGTCTGCGCGGTGGAGTCATCGTATGCAAACGACCTGTACTTCCTCTACACAAAAAGGGACGCAGCGGGGAACCTTTATCCGTATGTGGCTGAATATGAAGGAGCCGATGCCGACTGGGGAGCAGGACTGAGCATGAATTCGCAGCCTATAAAGGCGGCGGATATCGTGGTGAACTCCGCAGGGAATGCATTCGTCCTGACTGTCGATGCCACGGGCGGGAAAATCGTGATGAACGCTCTGGAATAGAGAACTTTCTGATAATATATGCCGCCATTGCCGATATTTTCGACTATGGCGGCATTTTTTTAGTATCTTTGTATATACTGGATAAAACATTGAAACACAAAATCAATAATAACCAATATTTATAAAATGAAAAGATTCAATCTAATTCTGGCAGCCTTCGCAATAATAGCTGTAGCTGTCGGCTGCAAGCCGGATCCGGTGCTAACATTGACGACGGCTTCGGATTCAGCTGTGACATTCGAGATCCCAGGAGGGACAAAGACCATCACATTCAATGCAAACTATGTTTGGACGGCAGCTTCATCGGAAAGCTGGGTGACCGTCTCGCCTGCATCAGGCAACGCAGAAGCGGGCTCGATAACCCTGACCGCAGCAGCCAACGCCACATCTTCGGAACGTACGGCAACCGTCACGATAACCATGGAGACCCTAAAGCAGACCATAACCTGCAAGCAGGGAGCCCAAGTGCTAAAGCTGTCCAACTCAGACGACGCTTCCTGGACCATCGGAAAGGAGGAGAAGACCATTGCGGTCGACTTCATCTCGAACTTGGACTGGACGGCGGCCTCGAGCGCGGACTGGATAACGGTAACCCCGACCTCTGGCAAGGCAGCGACATCAGCCGCTGAAATCACGTTGAAGGTCGCTGCAAACGACACTTACGACGACAGGACCGGAATCGTAACCGTCACTTCGAACGGCAAGACCCTTGGAATCGAGATAAAGCAGAGCCAGACCAACTCGTTCGCAATAGTCGACGACAACGACGGGTACTACTGGGCAAACCAGCTCGGCGGAGAGGTCGACATCAACATCAAGGCGAATGTGGACTATACTTATACGATCGATCCCGATGCAAGCTGGATGTCTGTGACAAAGGGTCTGGTTGCATCGAAGATAGCATTGGCAGTGGCTTACAATGATTCGGGAACCTACCGCGAGGCCTGGGTGGCAGTCAAGGTCGGCGACGAGTCGGATACCCTGACGGTAGGTCAGGGCGCGAGCGTGTGGTCGATGAAGCTCAGCAGCGTGATCGACGTAGCAAACTCACCTAACATCACTACCGCCCAACTCGGCGACTACTTCATCATCTGCACCGGCGACGGCACTGCACCTGTACTGGTAGACAAGGCCACCGGAGAGAAGAAGGGAACGATGGACATCGGAGACATGACTTTCGTCAGGGCGATAAAGAACGACGATGCAGGAAACATCCTGCTCTGCAACCAGGTATCGTATGATGCTGCGACATCGTGGTGGACCGGCAACTTCCAGGTATACAAGACCAATTCGGTAACCGCCGCGCCTACGAAGATCATCGACGTCACTCCTTCGATGCCTATCGGATACAAGATCCAGGTCAGAGGCGACGTGAACGGGACTGCAGTCATTGCAGCTGCAACTGAAGCCATACCTGACATCAGCGGGACCAATACTATCTATTACTGGAAGGTTTCCGGCGGAATTGTTTCCGATGCCGTCAAGCTCGACGTGACCGGAATCGTAGGAGTTGGTTGGTACGGCGGCGGATACTGGTTCATCGGACCGGACCAGGCGCCTGCATTGACTCCATTATCCGAAGATTACGCCGACGGCTTCGCATTCTCGACATACGATGAGGATGCGGTATATGTCATAAACCCTGCAACGGGTGCGGCTACCTTGATTGCCAATCCTCAGAGCGACGGAGCATCTTGGGGATACGCTTACAACAGCATCGAGATTCGTCCAATAGACGCTACCAACCGCTTGGCCGTATTGTATGGAACATCATTCTTCAACTATTTCAACGGCGAAATGTTCGTCATACCCGAATCCAAGTTGGATGGCCAGTATATAGGCTCGACCGTAGACGTGCTGTCGGTATACTCGCCTTCATTCACCTGCCAGCTCGACACCAACGCCGACGGATCGCTCGTCGATCCGAAGCCGTTCGGCGGCGACGTATCGATGTGCAAGCAGGGAGATTACATGTATTTCTATACGGTACAGCAGGCAGTCGACGACATGGAGGTATTCGCATATCCTTTGAAGTAGGAACGAACTTTGCAGCACGCTGCATTGATTCCGAATAATAGCTAAATTTGGGCGGGCGGAATTTTTCGTCCGCCCTTTTTTTGAGATGAGAACAAATGCTTTGGTATCGGCCATTTTGGCCGCAGGCGTCATATTCGCCGCTTCGGCTTGCGCTTGTAGCTGCGGGGAGAAGAACCATATAGATTACCATTTTCCGGATGCTGACTCGCTGTACCACAAGGACACGGTGCCGACTCCGGTGAATCCCGGAGACACGACGGTTCACAAGGACTCGCTGGTAAACATAACGTTTGAGATATTGGGGTACCCGGAGGGAGTGAAGATGTACGGGTTCCAGGACTGGGTGGATTCCACGTCGAAATGCGTGGGATGGTACGCAATCGCCGATACGAAGGCGAACCCGAAGCTTCGCTTCAATGCGATGTATCTGGCGGATCCCGTGACGCCTTCGACTGCGTTCAAGCAGTTCGAGACTCTTGGAAAGGGGACGCCGCTGGTGACCGTCAACGGGGGATATTGGTACAACGGGGAGTCGCTGAGCCTGCTGGTTTCTGACTCCACGGTGAAGTCGATAGCGGCGCAGATGACCTGGGTAACGGTGAACGGGGCGACGGTGACAGTCTATCCGGTGCGCGCGGCATTGGGAAGGATGAGCGACGGGACTTTTGAAGCGACCTGGGTATACTGCCCTTCGGACGGATTGCAGAAGCCGTATTCGTATCCTTCGGCGCTCGACAATAATGAGAAGACGCACAAGTTCATGGCGGTGGCGCCGAAGCACAACAACAACGGAGCCAAGCTATGGACTCCGATAGAGGCTATAGGCGGAGGCCCGATGATAGTCTATGGCGGCGAGGATGTGTCGGAGAAGAATTATTGGAAGGAAGTGCTGGACGAAGGAGGAACAGCGGGGCTGTCACGTCAGCCTCGAACCTGTGTGGCAGCGACGGGAGACGGGAAAGTCATATTCTTCGTCTGCGACGGACGCGGGGAGAACGGCTCGGTGGGATTCACGCTGTCGGAAATGGCTCGGAAGCTGATAAGGCTCGGTGCGACTATGGCGGTAAACCTCGACGGGGGAGGATCGTCGGTGTTCGTCGGAAAGGAGGGGCTGGTGGTGAACAGGCCGTCCGACTCGAAGGAAAACGTCGAGATAACCGAAAGGAAAGTGACGACGGCGGTTACATTGTCGGTAACGGAATGACAGGCCAGTCGGTCAGAGAGCTGATATAGGGAGCAAGGAGCATCGCGGTCTTCTGCTGGCCTACGATGTTCGGATGGCCGTCGGCGCCGTATTCGGTGTCGAGATCGCAATAACCGGGAAGGATGGCGGCAAGATGGAGATTGGAGGCGCTGCCGGACTCGACGATCCTGCGGGTGTAGTCCAATGCCGGATCGATCAGATAAGTGGAGACGCAGAGGATCGGAACGTCGCCGTAAGCGGCGCGTACCTGCCTGACAATATTAAAATAACGTGTGGAGAATTCCTTGTAGTTCGGCCATGGCTTGGTCGAGAAGTCGTTCGTGCCAAGATAGATGACGACGATGTCTGGATGGAACGGATCTTTGCCGAAATCCCATGGGGCGCTGTCGCCCTTGCTGTCGAAGGTGCGGGCGAAGGCCTCGGGCATGGCTTTCTTCGAGACGCGGTGCTTGTCGCCGTAATTGCGGGCCGCGCCGATGCCGGAATGTGATATGAGTTCATAGTCTGCATTGAAATAACGGGCGAGGTCGCAGGCGTAGGAAAGATTGCAGTTCTCGGTGAGGTTGTTGAAGTGCTCCTTGTTCGACTTTGCCTCTACGCCGTAGCCGCAAGTCAGGGAATTTCCGATGAAGAGGATGCGGCGGTCGGGAGCGGTGGCGGATTTTTCTAGCCTTTCACCTTCCGGAAGGATTATTTTTTTCAATGTAAAGATGCCCTGGCTTCCCTCGGTACGCTTTTGAAGGCGAATTTGGTGGGAGCTGCGGCCGGGAGCGCCGGAAGCGCCAGGGCCTGAAGCGACACCGGCGAAGAGAACCACCGTGGAGTCGGTCGAGAAGTTCACGACTGCGGTCTGGACGCCGTCGACGAAAAGGTTGAAGCGGTTAAGGCAGCGGGGATCGTCGGAGCCACGGACTGCGCAGTAATCGCCCGTGAATGCGAATTCGCAATAGACGCCGCTCCAGTCGAAGCTCACGCTACCGTCGGAATTGACTGCAGTTCGGCCCTGGAAGCGGATTTCAGGGGAGTTTGCAGGAAAATCCAAGGTAGAGGCAGGAGTGGGGCGCTGAGCTGCGCTTGGCATTGGATAAAGCAGGGAAGCAGTGAAAAGCACTGCGGCGAAACGTTTCAGTGATTTGATCATCTTATCAGTGTGAATTAGTCTTCTTGTAGGCGTCTATGCCTGATTTGAGGGCGGTCCAGTAGTTATAGTCCTTTACGTGAATGAGGTCGAAGACGAAGTAGCCGTCGCAGGAGTTGATGCAGGCGTCGACGGTGGAGGTGACTGCTGACTGGAGGCCGGAAGAGCTTAGGCCGCCGGTATCCCAGTTGCCGATGTCCGGACCGCCGTAGACCTTTACATTGCCGACGGTGACTATGGTGGCGAGCTTGCAGAAGCCTTGACAGGTCCATTCTCCGGTACCGTAAATGCTGGTGGCGGAGGCATAGGCGCCGATGAGGAGCTGGTCGATGATGTCGGCGTAACCGTATTTGCTGTAGTCGTTGCCCGCCCATTTGTAATAAGAGGAGGTGTTGTAGGCATTGCTGCCCCAGTTCACGCCGGATTCATAATAGGACGAGTACCAGCCGCCGACGTAACATCCGAACTTGATGGAAGGGTTTATGGCATGGACGGCGGTGGCGGCTTGGGAAACGAAATCATAGATGGTCTTGACGCGGAATTCAAGCCATTTCTTCATAAGCGAAGGGTAAGTGTATGGAAGGCTAGTGGTGCCCGGGGCAAGAACGTCGGAAGGCCAGTTGGTTACCGTCTGGCCTAGGTATTTCTCGAAGGCGGTGCGGGAATAGTCAGAAAAGTCGGCTGCGAGGTCGTCGTAGCGGCATCGGTCGAGGATGATGCCGTCGAGGTTCCTATATGCTGCCAGATCTTTCAGAAGACTTATCAGGAATGAGACGACATCTGGGTTGGACGGGCATAGGAACTTGGTTCCGTAGTCGTCGCCGGAGAGGTCCATGACGTTGGTTATGCCGGAGGAAAGGTTCACGCAGGTGGCCCAATCCTTTTTGGAGGAGTCGCGGAAAAGCATTCCCTGTTCGCCGATGCCGTAAGGATAGTGGCAGCCGCCGGTGAAGGTGTTGAAGGCAGCGTGGACGCGGAGACCCGCCTTGTGGCCGGCGCGGATGAAGACTGAGAGGTAATCCCAGGTGGCGGTGCGGTAATGGAACTTGTAATTGGGATTCCAGACGTCAAGCTTGGTGCAAGGGTCGGCGTTGTCGGTCCGGAAGAGAACGTCGCCTTCGGAAGGGCGGATATCGACGACTATGTCGGTGAAACCGGTCTCGCAGACCTTCTTCATGTCGCTGTAAATCTTGGTGGAGTCGTTTGCGTAATCTATGAAGTTGGCTGCGGCATCGATCCAGATGAAGCGTGGCTTCAGACTGTCCGGCTTGACGGTGGTGTCCTTTTCTGTGGTATCGGTCTTGGTGGTGTCCGGCCACTCCCAAGGGGGTACATAAGGCTTGTCGTTGCAGGAGCTTGTGAAGGCAAGGACCAACATTCCGGCAAAGAACCCGGCAATGGCAGTGCGGTAGGCATTGAATCCGATTTTCATTCAAAAAGGCGCCTCCGAATGAGGGAAGCGCCACAAATTTACAAATAAATACGGTTCGGTGGCTCTACTGCTTGATGCAGTCGACCTGATAGCCCTCAACGATGCGGTTGTTCTGGTCGATGTAATAGAGGCTCATGTAGTAGCCGTCGGTGGAAACGTAGAGAACCACGTCGCCGGCAGCCCTGAGGTTGCCGCCAGTGCCGCCGCCCTGGTCATAGTGGGTGTTGCCGCTGATGGTCATGGCGAGAGCAGAAGTGCCATTGACGGTGCCGGAGACGTTGGACATGTTGGTCATGTCGTAAAGGTAGACCGTAGGCGCGTTGCCCCATGCAGGGAAATAGCCGGTGATCAGGAGGGCGCCGTAACGGGCATTGTTGAACTCGCGGACCTCCCAGTTGTTGTAGTTGTAGTTGCTGGCATCGGAAAGCGGAGTGAGAAGCGTGCTGAGGGCGAAAGTGGAGCCATTTACAAGATAGGTGACATTTTCGTCGTAGACGCTGAACAGGAACCCGTCGTTGACGTTGGATGAGACAGGGGTGAATGCAGGCATTCCATCTGCCTGTCCCCAGTAGCCGGTAGCCCAGTTCAGGCCGACAAAGCCGCCCAATGTCACGACCTGAGGCTCGCCGACGACGCCGTCCTTGATCACCCAGATGGCAACCTGGTTGATGGTGCCGGAATCATTGCCTTCGTAAGGCGCTGCGATGATGGCATCGCCCTTGACATTGCCCTGGACGGAGAGCTTGCCGCCAAGTGCATAGCCGGAGGTGGTGGCATATTCAAGAAGAAGAGTCGGAGCCTCGGTTACGGAGGTGGTGGTCCAGATCTTGAAGTCGGTGTTCGAGCGGTTGCAGATGAGCATGTGCCCGGCCTGGTCGTTCTTGATGAAGCCGTCAGACGTTGCAGTGCCGATGTTGATTGAACCGACTTTAGCGCCGGTGGTCTTGTTCAGGTAGATAGGCGTGGAGCCGTCACCGCTCGAAATCACAAGGTAAGAGCCGAGAACTGCGAGAGAAGTGTTTCGGGTCTCCGAGCGGATAAGACCAAGGTTCTCCATGTCGATGTTGAAAAGCTGCTTCTCGCTGCCGGTACGGTAGCCGTAGCTGATCTTGACAGGCGTTACGTCGGACAAGACGACTGCGTAATCGTGCGTGGTGCCGTCCTGGGCAGTGACAGTAATGGTCTTAAGAGTGGTAAAGTCGATCTTGTCGCTCTTGGAAATGGAACAGGTGGCGTGAGGAGATATAGTGAAGTCGACGGTGCACTTGGTCAGGTCCATAGTCTGATTATAGGTCAGGGTGATGGTGCTCTTTGCATTGTCAAGAAGGCAGGTTGTCTCGGGATCCAGAACCTGGAATGCCAGAAAATTTTTCCCTGAGAGCTTTGTGATCTCGCCGCGGATGTGGATGGTGTGAGCTTCTCCTCTGCCGTCGGTGAAGGTGAATTCATTGCTCTTTGTAAGGTCCAACACTACAAGGTTCGGCTTGATGGTACAGTTATAGTCGATGGCGGCTGTCATCCGCATTGTCTGCATAAGAGAAGCATCAACTTGATTGTCACTGTCTTGAGGGAAATAATAAGGCACCTTGACGACGATGTCGTCCGTAAGGTCGCTCACTGTGGTGGTGAAGATGGCGGCAGAATTATATGCATAGTCCCCCTTAGTGAACTGGGCGGAAATCGAATTCAGCCCGAGTGCAGTTGTGGTCGACTTGACATATTCTGGCTGGTGGCAGCCCGCAAAAAGTGCTGTGCAAGCTAAAAGAAGAAGTATCTTATTTTTCATTGCAGTAGTCATTTAAAATTAGTTCCATACGCTGAATTGCTTGACAGCGGAATTGTTCTCAAGCTCGTCCTGTGGCAGCGGAATCTGGTAAAGCTTCGCAGAGAATTGGCGGTCGACGTCGTCCGCCTCAACGTAAGTATATGTGTATCCGGCTGTGGTCTTGTCAATGCGGAGGCCATGCACGCGGTAGTTCGAATACTCTGATTCGGAGCGCTTCCAGCGGCGCATGTCCCAATACTGCTGGCCCTCGAAGGCGAGTTCGACCTTGCGTTCGTGCATGATGTCCGAAAGAAGGTCGTCGCCGCTCGAAGTCAGTTTTGGCAGGTTCACGCGGGCGCGGACCTGATTGACATAGCCGCGAGCCTTGCTGGCATTGGCATTGTCTCCGTGACAGTATGCCTCGGCACCATTGAGCAGTACCTCTGCGTAGCGAATGGCAATCCAAGGTTCAAGAGAACGGTCGTAAACCGAATAGTCCCAGCTTTCGTCGAGAAGCTTGCGGAGGAAATAGCCGGTGGTCGACATTCCGTCAGTTGTCGGCTTGACCTTCCAGGCCTGGAATCCGTCTGCGCCACCAACATAGGCTTCGATGGTGCGGCCTTTCCAGCTGCACCCGTTGTAAAGTATGGTGGCGGCGAAACGCGGCTCGAGCTTGTCCCATGGAGGAGTGGCGGCAGTCCCTGAGGTGGTGTGCCATGCGCTCCAGTCGGTGAATCCGCCCTTGGCAAGCTCATAGCTCTCGACCATCTCCTGAGTCGGTGTCCCCTTTGCGTTGATGCTGGAATGAGTGTCGCCGCCAGGGGTGAAATTGTCGTTGAAGTTGTGGGTCACGCCTTCCTTGTTGTATTCATAGTCGAGGATTGCCTCGGTATTCCCGTCTTTGGCGAGGGTGGACCAAGCAGCGGTGTAACTCGACATAAGAGAGTAGACTCCTGAATCGATGACTGCATCAGCAGCCTTCTGTGCGACATCCCAGCGCTCGGCATATAACATTGCTCTGGAAAGCATGGCATTGGCTGCTCCGCTTGTGAGACGGTGTGTGCTTGACGTCTGAGGCAAGTTCGTGGCTGCATATTCGAGGTCGGCCTCGACGAAGTCCCAGCATTCCTTTTCGCTGTTCAGAGGCGTGTTACGTTTATATTTGCTCAAATCCTCATCGTAGAGTATGCACTGCTGGCTGCGCTTGGTGAGCTCGAAATACATCCAGCCTCGGAAGAACCGGCATTCGCCCATAAGACGGTCGTAGTCTTCGTCGCTGAAATTGGTCTTGTAAAGTTCAAGGTCGGCGATCGCCTGGTTTATGGATTCTATGTTTCCATAGAGATAGCTCCAGCTGCCAAGATAGAAGGCTGCGGTGCTCGGTGCAAGGCCTTGCCCATTCTCGTTGTAAGCGATTTCATTCGCGAACCACATGTGGGTGTTCTGTGCCGTGCAGCCGTATTTAAGTTCATCGGTCATTCCTTCGGTGATTCCGACATTGGACTGGCCGGTGTCGAACTGTCCGAGGGCGTCGATGTAGTGATAAAAGGAGTTGATGTTATACTCCGCGTAGGTCGTGTTCGCCCATACGAGCTTGTCGGAGACACTGTCCGTAGGGGTCATGTCGAGGAATTTGCATCCGGAAAGACCTGCCAGGCAGATTATTGGGATAATTATGTATGTAATCTTTTTCATGATAGTTTCCTCCTCCGATTAGAAAGTCAAAGAAATTCCGGCCATGAAGGTCCTCTGCTGAGGATAATAACCGTTGTTCACTCCCGGGGATTCAGGATCGATGCCTTGAGGCAGTCCGCTAAGTGTGAATAGGTTGGATCCGTCAAGGTAAATGCGTATGTTGGAGCTACCTATCTTCTCGGTGATGCTCTTTGGAATTGTGTAGCCGAGTTGGACTGTTTTCAGTCGGAGGTACTTTCCATCGCGGAACCAGAAGGTGCTCGCAAGTCCATTATTATTGGTTGGCGAGTTTACAGAGAGTCGAGGGTAAGTTCCGTTGGCATTGTCTTCACGCCAAGCTTGTTCAACGAGATATACAGGAGAGTTACCTCCTTCTTTGAACGTAGAAGTGAAAATCGTATTGTCGTCATTGCCATTATAATACGTGCCTGTGAGGGAGATGTCAAACAATGCAGCGCCTGTGAGAAGCATGTTCAGGTCGAATCCCATCCAGGCGGCTGAAAGGTTCAGTCCGGCAGAAAGTTCAGGACGGTTGGTTCGTCCGACAAATGCCTTGTCGGCGTACTCGACCACGCCGTCGCCGTTGAGGTCTTCATACTTGATGTCGCCGACGCGAGGACGCTGGCCGAATGGCCAAGGAGAATTGTCTATTTCCTCTTCGCTCTGGTAGAGGCCGTCAGCGATCCATCCCAGCATGATGCCGGTCTCCTTACCTGTGAGACATTGGTAATCGGGAGTGTTGACGCTGTCAGGATACTTTAGCCATCGGCTGTAGGCGTAGCTGATGTTCAGGTTGACTCCGTAAGTGAAAGCGTCCTTTCCGCTTCCGATGGTGTTTTTATGCCCTATGACGATGTCGACACCCTTGGAATCAGTGGCGCTATAGTTTTCGTAAGAAGGATAGTACCCGCCCATTGAAGGCGGATAACTTCCGCCCATGTACTGCAGTATATCGTAGTTGTAGTTGTAGAAGCCATCGATGGAGAAAGTAAGGATATCATTCCAAAGGCCTACGTCGATACCGAAATTATAGGAGCGGATGTGTTCCCAGGTTAGATTAGGATTTGCAAGCCCTGATGTGTAAAGCGCGTTGTTGCGGGTCCCGTTGATGTAAAGCGGATTGTCGAAAGAGTACTGATTGAGGAATGAATACTCTGACACTGAATCACTTCCCAACTCTCCGAGGGATGCGCGCAACTTCAGGTTGTTGATCTGTGGCAGGTTGTCCTTGATGAAGTGTTCTTCCGACATTCTCCAACCCAGTGAAACAGCCGGGAAAAAGCCGTATCGTTTCCCGGCGACGTTGCCGGCAAATTTGTAGGAGCCGTCGAGACGGCCAGTGAATTCGAAAAGATATTTGTCGGCATAGTCATAACGGATACGGGAAACAAAGCCTAAGGAACGGGTCTTGCCGCTGTAACCACTTATAGGAGAGTCATTTGGCGTCGCAAAGCTCAATTCCGGGAGTTCTGCGAAAGGAAGGTTCTTGCCGTAAGCGGCGAAGCCGTTGAAATCGTACTGACGGATTTCACCGAGAGCCATCAAGTCAATGTGGTGATCTTCGGCGATGGTCTTGACATATTCGAGAGAAGCATTGCCGATGGCCTGGGTATACTGAGAGAGACCTTCGCCGAGGGTATTGTAAGATGTGCCGCGGACATCGAGGCTCTTGATATAGTTGATGTTTGTGGAGCCATCGGTCGGAAGGTTGGCAACCATGACGTAATAAGGCGTCGCCAATATCTTGCTGGTGGAATAACCGTGGTCGTACGAACCTACGACTTTTGCTGTAAGGCCTATTATGGAAGGAATCTTATACTCCAATTCAAGATTAGTCTGCAAGTCGTAGCCCTGATTCTTGTTATAGCCTGATTCTTCGACTGCTGCGATTGGGCTGGAACCTTGGCCATAACTGTTCTTGCTTGCAACAGGAAGTCCGTCGTAAGTCATCGGCAAATAAGGCAAGGAAGCGATAGCCTGACGTGCGACTGACATCCAGGTGGCGTCAGATTCGGAACCGCCGGAGGAGAATCCCGGTTGGCTGGTCCTGTCTGTTTGGCCGGAAATGCCGACTGTCAGCTTGAGGTCCTCGTTGATCTGCGATTCGATGTTCGTGCGGATGTTGAATTTGTCGTAGAGGTAGTTCTTGATATTTCCCTGTTGACCCAGGTAGCCGATGGAAGCGAAATAACGGAACTTGTCGGTGCCGCCCTGAACGGAGATGTTATGCTTCTGGTTCTTGCCGATGCCGAATACCTTGCCGATCCAGTCGGTGTCACCCCATCCGTCTGAGTCGTCTCCGTTGGTCATCAATGCTACTTCCTGCTGAGTGAAGACCGGATCATAGCCGTCCATTTCACTGGCCTTGTTGTAATACCAGGCAAACTGTTCGGCGTTGAGGAATTTAGGGAAATTGGCGTTGGTGGAGATGCCATACGAACCGTTGTAGCTGATAGTGTTCTTTCCCTGGTCGCCTTTCTTGGTGGTGATGATGATGACGCCGCCGGCAGATTTCAGGCCGTAGACGGCCGCAGCTGACGCATCCTTAAGGACGGAGACGGTGGCGATATCGTTAGGGTCTACTTCGTCAAGTGAGCGAGGCATGCCGTCGACGATGTAGGTGACGTCGTAACGGGAGCCGCGGATGGTGATGGATGCCTGGTCGGCGCCCGGCTGACCGGATTCCTGGACGGAAGCGATACCGGAAACGCGGCCTCCGAGAAGTGAGGAAACGTTTGTGGAAGGAGCCTTGATGAGCTCATCGCCGGAGATTTGCGAAACGGAACCGGTGAGAGTGGTCTTCTTTTGCTGGCCGTAGCCGACTACTACTACTTCTTCAATGGAAGTGGCTGCAGGAGCAAGGGTGACGTTTATGACATCTCGCGCGCCGACCGCGATGTTCTGGTCTGTCATTCCAAGATAAGTGTAAGTCAGGACATCGCCGACTTTGCACTTGATGGAATATTTGCCGTCATTGCCGGTCATCGTAGCGTTTGTCGTGCCTTTCACGACCACGTATGCGCCGGCGAGAGGTTCGCCTGAGTTGTCAGAGACGGTTCCGTTCACCGTCTTTTGCTGCGCGAATGCTGAAACTGAAAAGAACATCAGGGCAATGAACGCCAAGATGAATTTCCCGCCGTGGAACGCTTTGATAGATTGGTCCATAAGTATGTTATTGGTTAGTTTATCCTGTGCTATTCGTCCTTGAGGATTTCCTCGATCAGCATCGAAGCCCTGGTCATCATTCTTGGGATGTGGAAAGGTCCCTTGAAGATGTTGCCCTTGGCAGGCTGGGCGACGGAGCCGTCGCGATGAAGATATCCGTACCATTCTCCGTATCTGCTGTCAGGGAATACCTTGAAGGCATAATCGTTGATCATTTTGTGGCGGATAAGGTACTTCTCGTCCTTTGTGGCAAGATAAGCGTAAAGCGAACCGATGATGGCTTCACATTGAGGCCACCAGAACTTCATGTCCTGTGAATAATCCTGAGAAGGGAAATTGCGACAGTCCCGGAAGTTTATCATGCCGCCATAAGGCTCGTCCCATCCCCAATCCCATGCCCAGTCGAATATCTGCAGGCCAAGGTCTTTGGTCTTCTGCTCCCAGCCGCGACGCTTGCTTTCTTCAAGAATGAACCATGAGGTTTCAATGCAATGCCCCGGATTGATGGTGCGGCCGGCCAGAGTGTCCTGGAACTCACCTTCAGGACCGACGCTTTCAAGGAGGGCCTTGTATTCAGGATGCAAGTGGTATCTTGCCAGATCGGAAATGCTCTGGTCGACCTGAAGCTCCATTGCAGGATCTTTAATCACCTGACGGATGACTGCGACGACATTGATGAGCATCATCGTTATGGAATGGCTTCTGCCTGGGATATAAGTTTTCGGAGGAAGGAATCCGGGAGTGTTCAGCATGCGTTGGATGTTTTTCAGCATGTCGAGCGACTTTTGGGCGTATTGGCGGTTGCCGGTGGCTTTGGAATATTCTGCCATTGCCATTGCGGCGAAACATTCCGAGAAGACGTAGCGCCGCTTCTGGACTGGAGCGCCTTCTGCCGTGACCGTGAAGAACATGTGGCCGTCAGAGTCAATGCAATGATTCTCAATGAAGTCAATGCAGCTCTTGGATGCTTCGAGCCATTGAGGCTCCCTTTTGATATTGTTGTAGACGTAGGCTGCGATGAAGCCGAACCGCCCTTGGAACCACACCGACTTGGTGCTGTCCATGAGAGTCCCGTCGCGGTCTACGCAAGTATAGACTCCGCCGTTTACGCGGTCGAGGCCGTGCTCCATCCAGAACGGCATTACATCGCCTTTCAGCGAATTAAGGTAATGCGTCCTACATTCCAGTAAGTAAGATTTTTCAGAATTATCCATATCGATAGCTTATTTTTTGTCGTATTTTTTCCAATAGCACTCTATTTCCTCAAGGGTCTTGCCTGTGGTCTCGGGAACAAGCTTCCACATGATAAGCATGTAAGGAATGCACATGACGGCGAAAAGGAGGAATGTGCCGGCAGGCTTCAGGCCTTCGAGCATGACAGGGGTGAGCTGTCCGATGAGATATGTGCCTATCCAGAGGGCGAAGCCGGCTATGGACATCGCCAGGCCGCGGACTTTGGTAGGATACATTTCAGAAAGAAGGACGAATACTACAGCGCTGATGGAAATGGCTTGGCAGAATACGTAAAGAAGGAAGAAGACAAGCAGGAAAGTGTTCGCCAGGCCCCAGGCGGTTCCGAATTGGAAGTATGCGGCGATGGCGAGAAGAGTGATGATCATTCCACTGACGCCGAAGTATATAAGTTTCTTTCGGCCGACCTTGTCGATGATGACCATGGCTATAATGGTAGTAACCATGTTGACGAGGCCGACATATACTTGAGAATACAATGAATTTGCAGCTGAAAGTCCGGCTTGCTGGAAAATGGTCGGGCCGTAGTAAAGGACTGCATTGACTCCCATGAATTGGCCCAGTATGGCGATGCAGGCCCCAATGATGACTGCTATCAGGATGCCAGGTTCGCGAAGCATTGCCCACTCGTTCTTGGTGCCTGAGTCTCCTTTAAGCATGGAACTGGTGGCATTGACTTGATCTTCTACGGTTTCAGGATTGCGGTAAATCCGCTTGAGGATGGTGCGGGCAGCAGGCTCCCTATTCTTGAGGATAAGCCAGCGAGGACTTTCCGGAATGAAGGATATGACCGCCAGGAAAAGAATGCAGGGGATGGTCTCTGCTCCGAACATCGCTCTCCAGACTTCTGTGATGAAGACTTGATGCCACATAGGGCTGCCTGAATGGAGAGCGGTGTTCATGGATGATGCCTGAAGCTTGAAATTCACAAGATAAGCCAATACAAAGCCCACCGTGATGAAGAGCTGGTACATCGAAACGAGCGTGCCGCGGTATTTTGCCGCAGATACTTCGGAAATATAAAGTGGGGATACGATACTTACGATGCCGATGCCCAGCCCGCCCATAATGCGGTAGGCGACAAGGGAATTGAAGTCGAAGCTCATGCCGGGAAGGCAGCAGCCTATGGCGGACACGGTGAAACAGACAGAAGCGATCAGCATGGTCCACTTTCTGCCGAGCTTGTCGCTGAGAATGCCGGCAAAGGCTACGCCGATAATGGAGCCGATGAGGGCGGAGCCTACGAACCAGCCGGATTGTGCGGTGCTCAATCCAAATTGTGATGTGACTTGCGGGATGGTTCCGCTGATGACGGCGGTGTCATAACCGAAAAGTATTCCTCCCATAGCGGCTGCAAAGGCGAGGAATACCATATATCCGTAATTGATGTCCTTTTTCATTAAGATTATATGGGGGATGTTAAATCATGTCGAAATATTCCTTATAGCGGTCATAAAGATGATGCGCTTGGAAATAAGATGATTGTGGACTCATGAAGTGGCTGAATTCGAATGTGATGGCCTTATCGTAATTGCAGCGTTTCGCGGCTTCCAGCTTCATGCGCAGCTTGTCGAACTTTATGGGGAGGAAATTGATAGGCATGTCACGGTCGAAGCTTTCGGCGTTCGTCCAGCACTTCATTCCGTATTTGTCAGCCAGACGCTTGTTCACGCTGAAGAAGGCGTCGAGCTCGTCATAGTCGATATGGCCATCCTGGAATGCGCAGGCATCGACTACATCGTGGATTCCATCGAAGATCTCGTCCCATTCCTTCTCGTGCTGCTCGACGCTGACTGCGTCTTTCTTGGTCATTTCCTTGGTTCCCATGACAGCCTTCTTCCCGTCAATCCAAGGCGAGATGAAGGTTGGAAGGCCACCGGAAATGTCCTTGCATTGCTTTCCAAGCATGTGGAATGCGCCGATGGCGCCCTTGGTGGCGCGGGATATCTCTCCGCTTATGTACCAGCCGCCGAAACTCTTGTATTTTTCGCCGTACATTTTCCATATTTCATCGATTACGTATTGGTTGTCCTTGATTTCCCAGGTCATGTCTCCTGTATCCCAATACTTGCCGCTGTCGTAAAGGCCGAAGTAATACTTCATGCCGTATCTCTCTGCCAGGAAGAGGAACATGTCTACGAGATCCACGCTTGGCATGTAACAGCCTTTGCCCAAAAGGTAAGGGGAAGGCCATGTGATGAATTTCCTATAGCCGCTGCGGATTTCTATGACGGTATCGATGCCGATGTCTTTCATGTAGCGGAAATCACGGTCCCATTCCTTGATGCCCCAGTTCTGGTGGGGGATGTCATGCGAGATCTCGTCCAGGAATGTCCCTGTGATCTTCAATGCATTTCCATGAGGAACTATAAGGGAGCCAGTACCTTCGAGAGGCCCTAACCCTTCAATGTCTTGAGGGATGGCGGCGTTGTCGGCGGCGCGAATCGATGAGCCAGAATTTTTAAGAAGTGAAGGAGTTACAAGAGCTGCCGCTCCCAAGATTGCAGATTTTTTCAGAAAATTCCTGCGGTCGGTTTCTTCCATTTCAGTAATTGGTAGTTTTTACAAATATAAGCATAATTCAACCTCGAAGGTTGCTGTTTCACCGAATTTTTGCCAAATTTGTAACGATAATCAAACCGATTAATTAAAATGAAAAAATCGTTGTGTGCTTTGGCTCTCACAGGTGCTTGCTGCCTGTTTTTTTCCTGCGCAGGAACTGTCGGCAAGGCCGACTACAATGTCATTCCCCTGCCTAAGACTGTTAGTGTCTCGGACAGCACTGCTTTCTTTAACCTTACCGGTTCAACGACCGTAATTCCTGATGCCGATTCGGCTTCTCAGGCCAATGCGAAGATGCTCGAAGACGAAATGCTCAAGTTCACCGGAATCAGTCTCAAGGATGCCGGGGGGCAGGAGGCTTCCAAAGATGCAATCTATCTTCGCAATGATGCCGATGCCCCAGCCGGGAGCGAAGCATATACCATCGATGTCACTTCCGATGCCATTACGGTGAAGGGATCTCCGGCCGGACAGTTCTATGCCATTCAGACTCTTTGCAAGGCCGCTCCCGCAGGAAAGCTCAGGAAGGTGCAATATCCTTTGGCTTCGATCAGCGACCAGCCTCGGTTTGGCTATCGTGGAATGCACCTTGACGTATCCCGCCACTTTGTGCCGCTGGATACGGTGAAGCAGTACCTGGACATAATGGCTCTCCACAATATGAATGTCTTGCATTTCCATCTCACGGATGACCAGGGATGGAGAATGGAAATGAAGAATTACCCTCTGTTGACGGAAGTGGGTTCCAAGAGGGCACAGACTGTGATCGGCCATAATTCAGGGAAATATGACGGCGTTCCTTACGGAGGCTTCTTCACTCAGAAACAGATGAAGGAACTTGTTGCTTATGCTGCCGCCCGTCACATCACCATCATACCCGAAGTAGACATGCCGGGCCACATGATGGCAGCACTTGCTTCATATCCCGAATTGGGCTGCACAGGCGGACCATATAAGGTTTGGGAGAAGTGGGGCATCGCTGATGACGTGCTTTGTGCCGGAAATCCCAAGACTTATGATTTCATCACCGACGTCCTGAACGAGATAATGGATATCTTTCCATCGAAATACATCCATATCGGCGGCGACGAATGCCCTCGCGTCCGCTGGGACAGCTGCTCGAAGTGCCAGGCTATGATAAAGTCTGAAAAGCTCGACAAGGTCAAGGACGTCAAGACCCCCGAAGATGCCCTTCAGGGATATTTCATGAAGTTTGCGGAAAAGATCATCGAAGCAAAGGGGCGCAAGGTCATCGGATGGGATGAAATTCTCGATGGCGGACAATGTGACAGCGCAACCGTAATGTCCTGGCGCGGATCGATAGGTGGCATCAAGGCTGCAAGAAAGGGGTGCGACGTAATCATGTCGCCTAATACTTACTGCTATTTCGACTATTATCAGACCGGCGACCCCGCCAAATCCGGAGAGCCTCTGGCAATCGGCGGTTACATCCCGGTCAAGAAGGTCTATGGCTTCGATCCCATGCCCGACAGCCTTACCGTCGATCAGCAGAAGCACATCCTTGGAGCTCAGGCAAATATCTGGACGGAATACATTCCTTCAGGCAAACAGGTCATCCACATGATGATCCCTCGCGCCGACGCGCTTTCCGAAGGCCAGTGGTGCGATCCGTCGCAGAAGGATTACGATGCATTCCTGGTTCGCCTGAACAGGATGCGCAAGCTTTATGATGTCATGGGGTACGATTATGCCACATACGTCTTCGACGGGACAGACGGCCCAGGCGCCAACCAGGCTGAATGATGATTACCGGATTCTGTCTTGTCTTGGCTCGAAGTCGATGGCGGTATGAGGCCTGTCGGCATCACGGCGACCAAACTTTTCGCCAGCTTTTGGGCCGAGGACCATTAACAGGTCTTCGCCAGCCATTATCTGATCGTGGGTGATGAAAGAACGGAAGTGCTCAGGATAGGAACCGCATGTAGCGCTTTGCACGTAGATGTCAGAGGACGATGCGCGCTTAGCGTTGATTGTGAATCTGTTGCCGTTTGAAAGATGGATTATGGCGCGGTCGAACTGCGGAGTGCCGATGACGTAAATGTCAGTCCCGGGCGTGACAGGGTAGAATCCGAGTGCGCTGAAGACGTACCAGGCACTCATCTGGCCGCAGTCTTCGTTGCCGCAGAGTCCGTCCGGACCTGGACCGTAAAGAGTCTTGCATATCCTGTCGACATAATATGCAGTCTTTTCCGGCTCTCCGGCATAGGAATAAAGATAGGCCATGTGATGGCTTGGTTCGTTGCCTTGTGCATACTGGCCTATGAGGCCGGTAACGTCGCTTATGAAGCCTTCCACTTCGGATGAAGTGTTGAAAAGAGAATCAAGACGCTCGCAGAAGGCCTTGTCTCCGCCGTACATCTTTATGAATGTGTCGATGTCCTGAGGAACCATGAAGCTGTATTGCCAGGCATTGCCTTCCGTATAGTGCGTTCCAAGCTGCTTGGGATTGAAAGGAGTCAGCCAGGAGCCGTCGGCGAAACGAGGCCTCATGAAATGGGTCTCAGGATCAAAGAGGTTCTTCCAATACCTGGCTCTTCTGATGTATTCTTCATAGACTTTTTTATATCGTCCATAAGCGAAGGCGTCGAGTGAGTCAAGCTTTCCAGGAACATTTGTCAGCTTGCCCATCTTGGCGTCGGTCAATTTTTGGGCGAACGATGCGATGCACCAGTCGTCGAATGCGTATTCCTGAGTCTTCGATACTGACTCGCGCGCCTTGTCGGCGGGGACGTAACCATATCGGTTGAACTCTTCTAGGCCGAACTTGGGGTAATTTGCGCTTGCAACCATTGCGTCAAGTGCCAGGTCTGCGTCAAAATCGCGGATTCCTTTGGCATAGGCGTCTACGATGACCGGAACTGAATGGAATCCGATCATGCATTCGGTTTCGTAGCCCCAGAGTTCCCAGACTGGCAGCCTTCCTGACTGTGAATAAATTGCGAGGAAAGAGCTGATGAAATCGCTTGTCCTTTCCGGCTCGATGATGGTCATCAGAGGATGCAGGGCGCGGAAAGTGTCCCAGAGCGAGAAGACAGTGTATTGGTCGTAGCCGACAGCCTTGTGGATTTGCTTGTCATGGCCGTAATAATCTCCGTTGACGTCAGACATGACATTTGGAGCCATGGCGGTGTGGTAGAGGGCGGTGTAAAATGTCGTAGCGGCGTCCTTGTCTTCCGTCGGGATTTCTATTTTGTCCAGATACTTCTCCCAGGCGGCAAGAGTGGACCTGCGCAATGCTTCGAAATCGAAGCTGCCCTCAGGCATCTCGGAATCGAGGTTCGCTTTGGCATTCTCTTCCGAAACGGATGAAAGGCCTATCTTGGCGATTATCCTGCCGTCGGCCTGCTTTGGAAATTGGAGGAGCAACCTGGTGCTGTCCTGCTGCCATACGTTGATTGCCGGAGCAGAATATACTATATAGTAGAAGACAGGCTGGTCGCCGGACCATCCGTAAGACCGTCTGAGCCCCTTTACGATGGTGGAAGTCTTTGTCTTTGTGACCGAAATCCGGGCGCCAATGACTGAATCGCGGTGGTTGAAGTCCATCATTACTTCAGGCTTCGCCTTTTCCTTGAAAGTGTAGCGGTGCATCCCGGTCCTTCTTCCGGCAGTCAGCTCGACGTCCACATTCCATCTGTCAAGATGGACGCTGTAATAGCCTGGCTTCGCACTTTCGGAGCCGTGCGAGAATCCTGAAGAATAGTCGTCGTGTGTCAATGCCGCCTTTACGTACCCTTCGACTGGCATCAGAAGGATGTCGCCATAGTCGGAGCACCCTGTTCCGCTTAGGTGTGTATGAGAAAAGCCGTAGACCACTTTGTCTGAGTAGTGGTACCCTGAGCAGCCGTCCCAGCCTTCAAGACGAGTGTCAGGGCTGAGCTGCACCATTCCGAAAGGATATGTGGCGCCTGGGAAAGTGTGTCCGTGGCCGTCAGTGCCGATGAATGGGTTTACGAATCCAGTCAGGCCTGAAACGAGGAGCATCAACAGTAATTTCATTTTTCAATCAGCTTAATTATAGGAACTTATCCGTTTATAAACGTTTGTAATCGTTCAATTGCTCGAGTTTGATTCCGTGCGAGCCCTTTATCAGTATGGTCTTGCCTTCCAGAGGGTCGGCTTCCAGTGCCTTCTTCAGCTCTTCGATGTCTTCATAAACCGGCTTCGCCCCTGCCGCCTCGAATTCCCTGCCGACAAATAGGGCCTTTTCGAATCCGAAGGACTTCACAAGTTCCAGAATTCCTTTATGTTCAGCCGGAGATGCCTCGCCAAGCTCCAGCATGTCTCCAAGAATCACGCACTTGTGATCGAAGGAAGTCGCTGCGAAATTATGCAGCGATGCGCGCATCGATGTAGGATTTGCATTGTAGGTGTCTACTATCAGCAGGTTATGCTCTGTCTTGGCCATCTGGGACCTGTTATTGGAAGGCATGTAGCTCTCTATGGCAGCCTTGATGTCGTCGGCCGGCACCCCGAAGTATCTTCCTACGCAGACAGCAGCCAGGACGTTGTCTGCATTGTATTGCCCTACCAGATGAGTTTCCATCAGGCCGATGGAAGGGACCGATATGCGCAGGAAAGGATGCTCTTCCGAAACGGGCAGGATCCTGCAGCCCTGCATGGAACAGCCATATCTGATACAATGCATTCCGCTTCGCTGTGCGGCCATTTCGCACAAAATCGGATTGTCTGCATTCAGGAACGCCTTTCCGCCGTTGGCTGCAACGAAATCGTACATCTCTCCCTTCGCTCTCTTCACTCCTTCAAGTGAGCCGAAGCCTTCCAGATGCGCCTTCCCGACATTTGTAATGAGGCAGAGCGTAGGATGCCCGAGAGATGTGGAAAAAGTTATTTCGCCCGGATGGCTCGTGCCCATTTCCACTACGGCTATCTGGGTGTCATCCTTTATCCGCATCAGTGTAAGAGGCACTCCGATGTGGTTGTTGAGGTTGCCGGCAGTGGCCGTCGTCCTGAATTTCTTCGATAGGACCGAGTAGACGAGTTCCTTCGTCGTTGTCTTTCCGTTGGTTCCCGTAATCGCCAGAACGGGAATCTGATGCTGCGCTCGGTTGTAGGCAGCAAGTTCCTGCATTGCCTTCAGCGTGTCGGGCACATAGGCTACCTTGTCCGATGCAAGTTCCGGCCTGCTGGCCACTGCATATTTGGCTCCGGAAGCCAAAGCTTTGGCCACGAAGTCGTTGCCGTCGAATGCGTCGCCCTTCAGGGCGAAGAACATCGAACCTTCAGTTACATTCCTGCTGTCAGTGGTAACTCCGCTGCAAGTGCGGTAAATGGAGTATAGATCCTTTATTTCCATAATCTTATTTTGTTCCTGTGGAGCCGAAGCCGCCTTCTCCGCGCTCGGATTCATCCAGAGATCCGACTTCCATCAGTTCGGCCTTTTCGTATCTGGCTATGATCATCTGGGCTATCCTTTCTCCATTCTCGATGACGAAAGGTTCGTCTGATAGGTTGACCAGCAGCACCCTGATTTCTCCTCTGTAGTCTGCATCGATGGTTCCGGGAGCATTGACTATCGAGATTCCATGCTTCGCTGCGAGCCCGCTGCGGGGCCTTATCTGTGCTTCGAAGCCCTCCGGAAGTTCAATGAAAAGCCCTGTGGGGACCATTGCGCGTTGCATTGGATTCAGGGTCAGTGGCTCTCCCAGGCTTGCACGGAGGTCGAGTCCGGCGGACTGAAGCGTTGCGTAGGATGGGAGGGGATTGCTTGATCGGTTAACTATTTTCAATTTCATCTTGATTGGATTTTGCGGCCTTGGCCGGTTTGAAGAATGACTTGATCCTTGCGAAGGTAATGTTCTCGAACTTGAACCATACATATACGTATGATGCAAGCAATGCCGTATGGACCAGCAGTTTCCATCTGAGCCTCATCTCGGGGAGGAACGTGCTTGTTCCATAGAACATCAGTCCGACTGCTATCGTCACGATAATCTTGTGCCAGTGATATGGAATGGGGAAGTACTTGTTGCCAAGCCAGATGCTCAGCCCCATCATGACGGAGTAGCTGGCGAGGTGCGCCCATGCTGCTGCGTGATAGGAGTATACCGGCATGAAAACCAGGTTGACAGCCAATGTAACGAGCATTCCCGCCAAAGTGATCCAGATGGCGTAATTCGTCTTTCCGCTGAGCTTGTACCACATCGAGACGTTGAAATTCATTCCTAGCACCACGTATGCCATCAGCATTATCGGCGCGATGGAAAGGCCTACCCTGAAATCCCGTCCCAGCAGCAGTCCGATAATGTCAATGTAAAGCGTGACGCCCAAGAATATGAACATGCAGAATTCCACGAAGTAATCCATCACTTTTGCATACATCTGCTTGTAATCCTGGTCTTTCTGCCTCTGGAAGAAGAACGGCTCCGCCGCATAGCGGAACATCTGTATGAAAAGCGACATGATCACCGCTATCTTCACTCCTGCCTGGTAAACGCCAAGGTCTGCCCTCCAGGTGGCCGGATTGCTGTTGCAGTAGCGCATCAGGATCCTGTCCATGAAATCGTTCAGGATTCCCGGCAGCCCCGCCACCATCAAAGGCAATGAATAGAGCAGCAACGGCTTCCAGACGGATCTGTCGAATTTGAACTTCAGCTTGAATATGTCCGGAATCAGCAGCAAGGTGCAGACTATGCTGCTGACGAATATTGCAAAGATGACATAAGAAAAGTCGGGGGTCGGACTGATGAATCTCAGTAGCCAGTTATCAGGATGTGCAGCGAAATACCTTGGCATCAGCAGGAAGAAAACCAGGTTGGAACCTGTTTCGGTGAAGATCTTGGCACATTTGATCAATGCGAATTTCATTGCCTTGTGCTCGTATCTCAGGCGCGCGAAGATGATGGCCGTGGAGCAGTCCATCAGAAGCGTTCCGCCCATGTATATCATGCAGTTCTCGTATCCGGCATAGCCCATCGCATTGGCAAGAGGCGTGGCGAACGCTATCATCAGGACGCAGAAGAGCGCGGAGAACAGGAAAACGGTCATGAAGGCGTTCGAAAAGACCTTTTCCTTGTCTATGCCATCCTTCGATGCGAACCTGAAGCATCCGGTTTCAAGCCCCAGCGTCAGGACGACCTGAAGCACGGCGATGTAGGCCATGAATTCGGTTACGATTCCATAGTTGGTCTTGGACAGTATTCTCGTATATAGGGGTACAAGAAAGAAATTGATGATCCTGGCCAGGATGGTGCTGAGACCATATATAGCCGTATCGCCGGCAAGCTGCTTGAAAGGATTTGCCATATCGGATTCTTGTGAGGGCAAAGATATGTTTTTTTGCAGTAAATTTGCCCGAAACATAGAAGATACATCATGCTTATGAAATCCTACAAGTCAATTATCGCTGCGGTTGCCGTGGCAGCCGCTTTCATGATGCTTTTTGGCTGCAAGCCGAAGGCAAAGCAGGCAGGAACGGCCGAAGAGGCGACTCCTGCTTCCAATACTCCCGCATTCAATCCCGACAGTCTTGCCGCAGAGCCTGTATTCAGGATCCTTACCACAAAAGGCTCCATCACCATCAAGCTCTATTCCGACACTCCGCTCCACAGGAATAATTTCGAGAAGCTCGCTTCGAAGCGCTTTTACGACAACATCCTTTTCCACCGCGTCATCAACGGCTTCATGATCCAGACCGGAGACCCTTATAGCAAGGACACCTCCAAGACCGCCCTCATCGGAACCGGAGGCCCGGGCTATACCATTCCGGCAGAAATCCTTCCCAATCACCTTCACAAGAAGGGGGCAGTCGCCGCCGCCCGTCGCGGCGACGATGCAAACCCTCGCCGCGAGTCATCCGGGTCCCAATTCTACATCGTCCAGAATGAATCTACTTGCAAGCAGCTTGACGGAGCCTACACCGTTTTCGGTGAAGTCATAGAAGGAATGGATGTGGTCGACAGGATTGCCGCAGAGCCTACAGATTCCAGGGACAGGCCGGTCAACGATGTGAAGATACTGTCCATAATGCCCGTCAAGAGCATTTCTTCCACTCCGGCATCAGCTCCTGCAGGTGCTTCGGCTCCTGCACCATCCTCTGCCAAGGCTGTCCCTGCCGCTTCACAGGCTCCCGTACCTGCCGCCGCAGCTGAAACGGATGCCACCAAGCCGAAGCCTATGGCTGCGCCCGCTGCTTCGGCAAACAAGCCTGCCAAGTCCACGATGTTCTATCCCGGACAGAACAAAAAGAACAAATGATGGAAAGCCAGATAGACCTTATTAAAAAGAACAGAAGCTGCAGGAGGTTCGTCCAGAGCCATCCTGTGGACGACGCCTCGCTGAACCTGATGATCGAGGCGGCCAGGCTCTCACCTTCAGCCCGCAACAAGCAGACCCTTAAATATTTCATTGTCAACGACCCTGCGCTTTGCGCCAAGATTTTCCCCACTCTTGCCTGGGCTGGTTATCTCAGCGACTGGGATGGCCCCGAGGAAGTGGAGCGTCCTTCCGCTTATATAGTCCAGCTTCATGACATGCGCATCTCGCCTGTATTTTCCTGCGATGACGGAATTGCCGCCCAGAGCATCATGCTTGAAGCTACCGACCTCGGATATGGCGGATGCATCATCGACTCGGTAAAGAGGGAAGTGCTCGCCGATACCCTCCACATTCCTGATTTCATGAAGATTCTTCGCGTCTTCGCACTTGGCGTGCCCGGAGAGAAGGTAGTGATCGAGGAGATGCATGACGAAGACTGCAAGTACTGGCGCGACGCCGACGGAGTCCATCACGTGCCAAAACGTTCCGCGGAGGAACTCATCTTCCAGAAGAACCTCGATACGAAGATGTTTTAGTCCCCGATTTTGTCAATTCATCGATTGATTTCGTCATTTCGAAGGGAAAAAATCGGCTTTGTATAGTGTTCTGACAAAGATTTTGACCAGTGTAAAAATTTGTGGCACGCGCTTTGTAATAAAAAGAGGCAGATAGTTTTTTCATAGGTTAAGTTTTAGGTTAGAAAGAGAAAGCGCCGCAATTGTGAAATTGCGGCGCACTCTTTTTTTAAACTGTTCCGCTTCCTGTATTCTCCTGAAAAAAGTGGTTCTTCAGCAAATTTGACGAACGACCAGCCTCATTTCCGTTTTCGTTGCATTTATCATTTCAGTAACACTAGCCAGTGGCCTAAAGACGAAAATATGCACATGAAATGGACTTCAGGAGAGGAAATTACGCTCCTGCCGACAAGGATAGACGAGAAATCCGGCCGAAACGGCCTGAATGAGATATAAAAGTTGAAAAATGACTGAACTGATGAAGGTGGAAGATGGGATAAGTCGCCAGTTCGTTCAAATAGGAAACATTAAACGGCAATCCCTAAAGTACCTGTCATAACACACCTGAATGATTTGCAGTGCCGATGCCTAGCAAGACATTGTGTCATGTTGCTGTCTGGAATAAATTATTACATGAGTGATTTCGAGGATATAGTAAGTGTATCGTTATTTCTATAAATATAGAACTCATGCTTGCCTTCTCCACGGAAAAAATCAGTTACATCCGTTTTTGTGATATTGGAGGAAAAATGGCCGTCCATACCTATAATCAGATCACCATGGCGTAATCCTGCACTCCATAGCAAGGAGGATTTTCTACAACATTCAACATAAACGCCCTCTTGAACTTTAGTGACATAAAGATTTTTTCCTTCCGCTTCCAGAAAGTCATTATAAGGATGGACATAATAATCTTGCACTCGCGCATACATCCGAAGTTTTTTAAAATCAAGCCATAAGTCATAGTGAGCAAGCAATGCATTTCCAAAAACCAAGGTTGAAATGTCCGAGTCATTTTTCACTTTAATTATGAACATATCCTTATATGGGTAGACTTGTGGTATAATGTATAAACCATCACCTGTCTGGCAATGATATTTTTGCTCATGGTTTATGAAAGAGACAATATGTTTATCGCCTAATGTATACAAACCTCCGTACGAAATTAAATAACCGCCGGATCCGGTATCAATGGCCCCATTAATATTGAATCTTAAAATTTCACCGCAGCAATTTATTAAAGAGAATGGTAAAGAAACTACGATATCTCCTTCATCTATGTCAATGGTCGATTGCACAGGATGAGTTGATGCAATCTGCCCTGGGATTGAGTCAAGTAAAGACATTTCGTGCTTTTGGTAGTCAATATGCATAACATATTCATTTGCTTTAGGCAAAGGGAATATGACATCGGCGTTGAATCGTTCTTTGACATCAGCTAAGAAAAATTCTTTGAAATGAAGATTCCTTCCACAAAATTTCACATCTATGCCCTGAGGAACAGACAAGACGGTCTTGCTGATGTTCTGAGAAGCATAATGTATAATGCTAGTCTTCAAAGAATCATTGTATACGAAATTTTTAAATTGAAGAGAATCTAGAATTAGGCCACTTGCGCCAGTGTCAAAAATAGCTACTTACTTCTTCGAGTGTATAATACAACTGGATCGAATCCGCCCAAATTCATCAAAGGCAAATGATGAATAAGTGGTGTCGCTCTGTGTTGTACCCTCACAAGATGAATTGCCACAAGAACATCCAGCGCTGAATAACAGCATTATCGCAGCGCTGAATGTATGAATGGATACTTGAATTTTAAAACTCATTACCAGATATCGGTTCCACCAGGTAAGTCTGCTTTAATCTCCGTGTCGTTTGTGATTTCGGGAGAGTGACGATCTCCAACATTGCGGTAATAGCAAGAACAACCGCAGGTTTTACCCCCGACAATTGCAAGAGCTTCTTTAGAGTCAAGAATACTTCTTTCGATACTTGGAAAATTAAACTTTCTCATTTTTAGTTTTTTTATTAAACTACTCTGTATAAACATTTTATCTCTCAATTTGTATGAGTCTTCCGTTCGACAGGCATAATTCAAGACGTTGACTCATAGAAATCAAGCTATCCCTTTCTTCTAACGGCATATCTGCAATTCTTTTTCTGTTTAGCATTTCAATCTTATCCCCTATATGAAGGCCATTTTTATAGGCAATGCTCTCAATGCCGATTCTACGCACTACCCCGGAATCATTGCACCAGAATTGATTCATATTATAAGCCTTAGATGGGAATTTACAGGAATTTCTGCGCAAAATCAAACGCTTATTCTGAAGATCCATGTCGAAATTAAAAAATTTCAAAAACCGCATTCCTATCGTTCCGACAACAGGTTTGTCATCATGGGGAAATTTATTACCAAATTCCGAATCGAAACTAAGCAGACCTGTGTCAATCTCACATGTGAGATTCGGGATTGTCATATCGAAAAACTTGAAGTCAATTTCAAATTGAACGATTTTTCTATTTGATTTTTTTAAGGAATATTCATCAATGTAATTGCGGGCATCGATTGCATCGACAAATGATAGAATCTCCTTCGTAGGATCTGTCATTGCAAATCCATATGGAGTTCCTGTATCAAGCAAATAATAATAATCAGTTTCTATGGATACACCGTTTTGCGAAAAAACAATAGGGATGTTGACCATCGGAGCATTCTTTTTGCCTTTTCGTTCTGTAAATTTTATGGGAATAATTATCGCGTCATCTATTGCCCCACTGTCATCATCAATTCTAAGCAACAAAGAATCGAGATTGAAATGCCAGATTCTGGTATCGAAAGCATAATTCGGAGCTATTTGTGGTTTAAATTTGCTGTTAATGATATTTACATCAACAGAATTATATGGAAACCCACAAACAAAAATTGAGTCAACCTGCGTATTCCCTACGCCGTTGAAATAGTTGATTTCGCGGAAAGGGAGAATACGGTTTGAAGTGGAATCGGGAATAAGACACCCAACTAAACATCCAGAGTCAAACATAAAACTGACTCGGCTCGAATCAATCTTACCGTCAAGGGTCAACACGTCTTCCTTAATTGAAATATTTGGAAAATGTTCGTTATCGACGGGAGAAGCCGAACTGCATCCTAAGATGAATAGAAAGGAAAGAATGGAGGTAGAGAAACAAAATTTGATAAACATGATGAAATTACACCTTATCCTTTATTATTTATAAGCTCTATGAAAGATTCGCAATCTTCTGGAATATCATTTGAGTCAATTTTTATTGAGTATAAGTTATCATAATCCAGTAGCTGTTCACACAATGCCTTGACAGATTGAGATGCGGCACCCCTCCATAGAAGCTTATATATGTAGGCAAACACTTGGACTCACGTTTGTCATATCCATAATACATATCACCATAACAGCAATATTTACACTGAAGATTGCAGACATCCGTTACTTCAAAGGTTAGCTGCTTGAGATTCAAAAGATTATTTTCAATCTCAGTGGCTGATATTTCTCGAAAGTTGCTCATATTAATCGTTAACCCACACTAATTCACCATTAATAATAACCCATTCTCCTCCTTTTACATAGTTCATCTCGGCTTGCGATAGACAATCAATATTTGATATTTCATCCATAGCGTTTTTTGTTTCAAATATCATATATCGCGTCCAATCAATCGATAATAGACCTATAATATTTTTATAACAATTCATTCCGTTTTTATTATATTTGCATTACCTAACTGATTCTCAAATCCTGAATTCAAGATCAGATTGCAACTTTTTTCCCGTGTATCTGTTAATAGTTTATAATATTCGTCTGGCGTATAATAATTCAATCTTTTTCTTGGTCTTCTATTCAGATTGCTCTCTATCGATTGGAGCATTTCGTCGGTGATGAACTCGAAGCTTGTATGCTTTGGCAGGTACTGCCTGACGAGTCCGTTCGTGTTTTCGTTCGTTCCCCTGTAATAGGTAACTTTGAATCGACAATTATTGGTAAAGGTAAATCGACATATTTTGGTAAAGTAAAATCGACACCTTAGCCGGGAAAAGATAAAGGCATCCATATCTTTGTAAATGACTAAAGAACAAAAGTTATGGATGCACAAGGACTCACGAGTCCGCAAAAGAAACTCGTAATGTGGTACAAAGTCAAAGAATTAAGATCAAAAGGCCTCAATTATGTGCAGATAGGTCGTGAGCTCGGTCTGCACAGACAGACAGTCATGAAGTATGACAAGATGAGCATCAGTGAATTCCAAAGCAGCCAGTCCTATGAACGGGAGTTCAGCTACAGACTTGACATTTATGAAGGCGAGGTGAAGGAGGAACTGTTCCATCATCCCTGCCTTTCAAGCCGTCAAGTCAACGACCACCTCAGGGAAAAGCATCCGGACTTCCCGAAGGTGAGTGAGAAGACGGTTTTCAACCTCGTACATCGTGTCCGCGCCAAATACGGCATTCAGAAGGCTGACGAGGAGTCTTTCCGCCCCTACGAGAAGCAGCCTGAGGGAGCACCCGGGGAGAGTGCGCAGGTTGATTTCGGCGAGTATTGGATGTCACGCACGGATTCCAGGAGAGTGAAAGTGTACTTCTTCGTAACGGTCATGAGCCGCAGCCGTCGCAAGTTCGTCTACTTCAGCAGGACTCCTTTCACATCGGCGCTGGCGATATACGCCCACCAGCTGGCGTTCAGGTTCTACGGAGGCAAGCCGCGCAAGATGATCTACGACCAGGACAAGGTGTTCATCAGCAACGAGAACCTCGGCGATGTAATCCTGACCAAGGCCTTCCAGGCGTTCGTGTCATCAGAACACTTCGAATGCGTGTTCTGCCGCAAGAGTGACCCTGAGTCCAAGGGCAAGGTCGAGAATGTGGTCAAGTACATCAAGTACGGTTTCCTGCGCGGACGCGAGTTCGCGGGCATCGACAAGCTCAACGAAAGCGGGCTGCGCTGGCTTGACAGGACTGCCAACGGACTTCCACACAGCACGACCAGGCAGATACCGGACGAGGCCTTCAGGGAGGAGATCCCATATCTCGAACCCTACGATGGAACTCCCACCCTTCCTCAGGACGGCATGAAGGAATATCTTGTGCGCAAGGACAACACCATAAACCTCCACAGTCACTTCTATAATGTCCCCACCGGCACATACAACGGAGACGGTACCTTCGTATGGGTATGCGTCAGGGATGACCATGTGGAGATATACAGCAATGAGACCGGCAAGAGGCTCGCCACGCACCCATTGGCGACAATTCCCGGAGAGTCTGTCATCGACGAGACCATCCAGAGGGCCAAACTTCCAGGCAGGAAGGAACTCGAGAACTACATCCTCTCATACCTTGATGGCAACACGCTTGCAGCCATGTGGCTGAAGAACCTCTATGAGACAAAGCCCAGATACTACAGGGCCAACATCAGCCAACTAAACAACGAACTGGAATCCTTCCTTCCGGAGTCTCTCATCAAATCCTTTGAAGTGTGCCTCGACAAGGGAGACTATAATGCCCGAGATCTCATAAACTACTGTGAGAAGCACTTCGGCAGGGTGCCCAAGGGGCCTCATGAACCGAGCCTCGCAGAACTCCTTTCACCCGATCTGCAGCAGGGACCGCAGAAGACGGACATCAACGACTATAAAGCAATCTTCGCATGAGCTCTGAGCATATAAAGAAGTACTGCGCAAGACTGCGCCTGTCATATATACCGAACAACATTGACCAGATTATTGTTGATGCCCAGAACTCGAAGCCGACCTATCAGGATTTCCTGGAGAACGTCCTTAAAGAAGAGACCAGGACAAGGGAATATAAGGCTTATCTGAATCGCATGAAACAGGCAAAACTGCCTCCGGAATATGACCTCGACAAGTATGACTACAGTCACTCTACAGGAGTATCCGAAAGGCAACTGCATGAGCTCAGACAACTGGCATGGCTCAATCAAGCATATAATCTTATCCTGATGGGGCCATCCGGGACAGGCAAGACATATATCGCTTCGGGGCTCATATATGATGCTCTTAAGGCAGGAAAGAAAGCTTACATGATATCCATGGAGGACATCCTCACATGCCTCAGGACAAAGGACATATCAACATCAGCCCTCACTACTTACAATAAATGGCTTAAAGCAGACCTGTTGGCCATCGACGACATCATGCTGTTCCCTGTGAAGAAAGATGAATCGGCTTCGTTCTTCAACCTGATAAACTCTCTTCATGAGAAGACGTCAGTGATAATCACCACGAACAAAGCACCCACGGAGTGGGTTCAGACTCTGAATGATGAAGTCCTCGCCACGGCGATTATAGACCGACTTCTCTACAGATGTGAAGTCATAAGACTTGCAGGGAAAAGCTACAGACTTGAGAACAGAAAGACAATCTTTAAACCTTTATCGAGCGCGCAGGACAAGCAGCAGTTGAGCGCTGCTTCTAACACCAATAAAACAACATAGTATAACTTGGACAAATGAGCTCGAAAACAAACAGCGAGGTGTCGAAAGAACTTTACGAAAAAATGTCGAAGTTATATTTGCTTATTACACACGTTTCCAAGAGACTCGTGCGGTCTCTCGTTGTTATAGTCATTCATCCAGTCTTCCGTTATCTGCCTGACTTCGTCAAGCGTCCTGAAGATGTATGCATCTAGTACTCCACGCCTGTAACTGCCGTTGAACCTTTCGATATAGCTGTTCTGGGTCGGCTCTCCAGGCTGGATATGGATGATGTTTATGCTGTTGGCTTCACACCATTCATGGAACACCTTTGAGATGAACTCTGGGCCATTATCGCACCTTATGTTGTTTGGCTTGCCCTTCTCCCAGATAACCTCCTCAAGCATGCGTACAAGCCTTTCTCCCGGTATTGATGTAGCAACCATCTGGCCCATTGCCTCGCGGTTGAAGTCATCGATGATGTTCAGTACTCTGAACTTGCGATGACTCTGCAGTGTGTCACTGACGAAGTCTATTGACCAAGTGACATTCGGCTGATCCGGAACCGTAAGCGGGTTCTTCACTCTTGCAGGAAGGCGTTTCCTCAAGTTAACCCTCTTGTTCATCTTCATCATTACGTACACCCTATGCACTCGCTTGTGATTCCATGTCTTGCCCATTGCCCTTATCCTTTCAAAGATCTTCCTGAAGCCATCTCCGTACAAGGCCGCGGCTTTGATGGCATCCATCATCTCGTCATCATCCTGCACGCCCGAGCGATGCCTATATTGTATCCGGTCACAATCTCCTCTGCTATCTCTTTCTTTACCTCGGGCTCTAGAGTTTTTTTTCGATGACTTCCTTGAGTATCTTGTTGTCGAGAGCAAGGTCTGCATACATCTGCTTTAGCCTTGCGTTCTCGGCTTCAAGTTCCTTTAGCCGTTTTAACTGGCTTGCATCCAAGCCGTCGTACTTCTTCTTCCACTGATAGAGCGTCGCTCTTGAGACTCCAAGGTCTCTGGCGACAATGTCCGAAGTGATGCCGGACTCCAGTTGATTCAGCGCCTTGATGATCTCACTTTCACTGTGTTTGCTTGTTTTCATTTCGACACGTCCCTACCGCAAAGGTAGCTTTTTATGTCTACTTTTAAACAGTCCTACTAACAGGGATGGCTACACTTTCAGCACACATATTCGTGTATGTTGACATTCACACCAATCACAAGTAAAACATAATATTGAACATGTCGCTTATTGTAAAAAAACATGATCCGAATAGTTCGCGATAAAAACCGCTATGTTTGCGATGAGAAACTATCAAGATAACATCATGAAACTTTCCGAAGGCGCCTACGAAAACCTCATAAACAACAGCTTAGAGGACGACATTAAAGAAGCTAGCAATAACAATCTTGTCTGCAAGACTGAGGATATCGATTCAGCTGAATCTTCATTAATGTTCGCAGAATATCTTGCTGAAATAATTAGGAAGAAACTTGAAGACGATGAGGTCTCTACAGAAGATAAAGTTAAAATAATAAATGGCATCCTATCGAATGTCCAAGCTCCCAATGAGGAAATACTCATTAATACCGATCAAAAGTTATCTGCGGTTATCAAGAAGGAGCAAGAGGCTACTTTGCAAGCAACTGGGAAAGAATTAATAAGGCCTATCTCAGGTTTTAGGGTTAGCAATCTATTCACAGGCGGACAAAGTGCGCTTTCTCTTCACGAAGAGATTCAACGAGATATCGCTTCTGCTGACCAGATCTGCTTTATCGTTTCATTCTTAAAAATGTCCGGTATTCGTTTGCTAATTGAACCTCTGCGGAAATTCTGCAGTCAAGAGGGACACTCATTGCGCATAATAACCACAACATATTGCGGAGTAACTGAAGGTAAAGCAGTTGAGCAACTCTCTGAGCTACCGAATACAGAGATCCGGATATCGTACAACACCAAGATCGAACGGCTTCACGCCAAGGCCTATATTTTTGTTCGGAATTCCGGATTAAGCACAGCTTTCATTGGCTCTTCTAACCTCTCTCATTCCGCACAAACAGATGGACTCGAATGGAATATCAGAGTGACAAATGTTGAGAATCCACACATCATCAAATCTGCTCTTGCTTCATTCAACATGTACTGGGATAGTCAGAATTTTGAAGATTTTAATATAGGAGGCATCGAGAAATTTAATAGAGAAACTAAAGCTGAGCGAAGTGCAAATTCAATTAACGCAGACACATATCAACGTTACACAGTCCTGCCACATCAGCAAGTCATTCTCAATAAGTTAAAGGCAGAAAGAGAGAATAATGACATATATAAAAACCTTATTGTCGCTGCCACCGGCACTGGTAAAACTGTAGTGTCAGCATTTGATTATCAGATCTATAAACGTAATAATACAGATCACTGCCGACTGCTTTTTGTTGCACACAGAGAAGAGATACTTAAACAAGCGATTAGGACATACAGAAGCGTCCTCAAAGACGTTAATTTTGCTGATATTTGGGTTGGAGACTGCCATCCACAAGGTTCACCGGAATACCTTTTCGTATCTGTGCAAACTCTGAATTCTCAGAAAGCCATATTCGAGAAACTTGGATCACATTATTATGACTACGTAGTTATTGATGAGGCACACCATATTGTTGCAGATAGTTATCGTGAGATAATTAAACTATTTGAGCCAAAAATACTCCTAGGACTAACAGCCACCCCAGAAAGGATGGATGGAGAGAGCCTTCTACCAGACTTCTGTAATAAGATAAGTGCTGAGATCAGACTTCCAAAAGCATTGGAAGAAGGATTGCTTACTCCTTTTCAATATCTCTGCATCACAGATCCTACCGACTTAAGAAGTGATGATTTGTGGGAAGGTGAGAAATATATCAAGTCAAAGTTATCAGATAAGCTATGCTACCAAGAAAGAGTGGAATTGATCGTTCAAAAACTAAAAGAGTATCTTAACGATGAGAACAAATGCCGAGCTCTCTGCTTCTGCACTGATAAGAGACATGCTGAGTTTATGAGAGATCAGTTCAGGCTTCGGGGATATAAGGCTGAAAGCTTAACAAGCAACAATGACGAAGACCGTGAAAGGCTAAATAAAGCTCTTTCAAACGGAGACATCAACTATCTATTCGTAGTAGATATGTTCAATGAAGGCGTTGACATACCTGAAGTCGACACAGTTTTGTTCTTGCGTCCAACCGAAAGTCTAACCATTTTCTTACAGCAACTCGGCCGAGGTCTCCGTTTAAGTCCAGGGAAAGAATATCTCACAGTTTTTGATTTCGTAGCTCAAGTCAATAAGCAATATGATTTCAATAGCAGGTTCCGCGCTCTTTGTTTAAAGCAAGACCGAAGTGTTTCGGACCAGGTGAAAAACGGGTTCACATTACTTCCAAATGGCTGCTCTATAATGATGGAGCAAAAGGCTCAACAGATTATTCTAGATAATATTTCGAATGCCATTTACAACATCCCTAGGCTTGTAGCCGAACTTCGGACATATCAGGATTGTCCTTCATTAAGTCAATTCATCGAGAACAACGGGCAAGACATCAGACTATTATACCGCAGTAATAATTGCTGGTCTAAACTAAAAAAGTTGGCAGGGAAATGCAATTACCAAGACGATAGTTATACACAAAAATACGAAAAAGGACTAGGTAATCTTGTGCATATTAATAGCTTAGCTTATTTGAAGTTTATCCAGAAGTACCTGGACAATAATTGCACGGCAACTCCAACTACAGCATCAGAGAAGAAATTTGCTGTAATGCTCTATTATGCGCTATATCAAGAAAAAGCCCCTACTCTAGGATTCTCAAGCATTTACGACGCGCTCCACATTGTCAACCGATATCCAATGTTCAAGCAGGAAATACAGGAGATCAAAAACTATCTATTTGACAACCTTGATATTAAAACTTTCGATGTCGGCAAGGACATGCCAGAGGGACTTGAACAATATGGCTGCTATACTCGTGAAGAAATATTCACACTATTCGGCCGTCAAACTCCAGAAAGGACAATGCACGGAAATGTATCAGGAGTCTTCAACATTGATGAGCTTAACACTGAATTGTTCTTTGTCACTTTGAACAAATCAGATAAAGATTTTTCGCCATCAACACAATATGATGACTACGTTATCAGCGAAGCAAGATTTCATTGGCAATCACAGAATAACGACTCGCACAACGGCAAGGGAAAGCGCTTTGTTCAACAAGCCCAAAACGGTAAAAAGTTCGTCTTATTTGTTCGTGAAAATAAGAAAGATGGCTTCGGCAACACCTGTCCTTTCTACTGCTTCGGCCTGGTTGACTACATTCGCTCGGATAGCGATTTCCCTATGAACATCGAATGGCAGTTCGAAGAGCCTGCAATGCCGCAATTCGTTAAGGCAGTCTAGTATTCAGCAAGGCATAGCAAAGCTTGCCCCCGTCGCTACGAACGATTATTCGATCTCCTAATGCACTTGGCAATGTACTTTGCCTTGGCTTCAGCCTATCTACGATGTTCCTCCCTTTGTCTTTCTGCGTCCTCTCTCTTATGGAATTCATGAACATCTTGGCCGTCAGCCTTATGTACAACCTGCCAAAGTGGTTCAGTGTGAGCAAGATTAAAATCTGCCTTTTCCTCTGAAGTTCCTTTCTCCGGATAATTGTTCATATGCCAACGGATAGCTCTCCGCTCCTGCGGAGTCAATTCGAGCTCGCAGGCTTCAACTATTTTTACAGATCGATAGCCATGTCCGAATGTTCCCAGAGTAGGGAATAAATTATGGGCTTTGCAGACATCGTGGAGCAATGCCGCAATTACGATACTGTCATAAGGTAGTCCATATCCATTTCTTGAAGCGATTTTGTAAACGCCCAAGGAATGTTCGGCAAGCCCGCCCACGTACCGATGATGTCTTGAAGTGAATGGCCGTTCAGTATAAAAACGGGCATTTTCAAGTTCCTGCAAGACTCTGTTCATTCCCGGCCTCTTCACGCTGCCCAGCAGCGATTTTATTTCTGCTTCTTTCTCTTTGATTTGCTCATTAGTCAGCTTCATAATGTATTAATAAATGATTTTCAACCATTCTAAATCCTGCCACTTATCTCTTACGCCCATTTCCTCGCGTACTCCTTCAGCTCCTCCCCTTCCACTATCTCTATCTGGTCGGCGAGGCCGACGTAGAAGCGGCCGACGCCCTGGATGCCGCAGAGGTCCGTGTCGAGGATCTCTTCCCATTGGCAAGCGATGACAAGTCTTGCAGCCCCCGAACTTGCACCCCAGACACTTGCAGTGCCCTGACTTGCACCCCAGACACTTGCAGCTATGAGTCCGAAGAAGTCTTTCCCGCAGGGATCGAGCTGGACACCATCGCAGGACTGCTTGTGAAAGTTCCATTGCAAGGGCTTAAGCTGGAATTAATTACAGGCGAAAGGCCATCGATGGACGACACGACCATAGTCCTTTGCGTTGCCGCCGCGTTCACAAAAGACCGCAGCGGAATTGTCAGCGAGAGCAAGATCTGCGACGTGCACACATCCGCTGGCAAGCTCTATCAAGGCTATCCCGAAAAAGCCGTCAACGGCTCCGTAATGATTGGCGCCCATGGCTATGAATTCGCCGAAGGCACTCAGATGGATATGGCAAAGGCAGCGCAGGAATACGGCGGATCCTTCTTCCAACAGAATCTTGTAATCTTCGAAGACAAGCGTCATCCAGTATGCGTCGCGACCGCGCAAACGCCCAAAGTGAAAATATTTGTTCGATTTTCAAACATTTTTTTGTTAGTTTATAAAACATTTGTACCTTAGCACCAGGCTTTAAACTGAACCATGAACGAAAATGTGGACGAGAAGGGCCTAGGAAGGCATATTGCGGTTGCGAGGAAGCAGGTCGGCCGATCGCAGCAAGAAGTCGCAGATGCCATCGGAATCTCAAGATCTTCACTTGCACAAATCGAATTGGGGAACCGGAGCGTCACCGCCCTCGAGCTCGCAAAACTGAGCTGGGTGCTGCGTTTCGCATTGGAAGACATCGTGACTCCGGGGTTCGGAGAAGGATGGAAAAGTTCAGGTTCGATGCCCCCTTCAGCAGAATTCGGGACTCAATCCGGCATTGAACCATCCTATGGTCAGCGAACCGCCTCATCGAGCTCCCTTTCGATGGAACAAGTCTCCGAAGCCACGCAGCTTGACGCGCGGGGCATTGAAAAGCTTTCGAACCTGATTCTCTACATCCTCTCGAGATGCGCTGGAAAGCCGAACTTCGGAGAGGAAGTCCTCTGCGGACTTCTCTTCTTCACAGATTGCAGGCACAGAGAGATTTACGGGGCACCAATAACAGGCGTCACATATACGCGGACCGAACGCGGAGTTAAACCTGAAGGAATAGGCACCCTCCTTCGCTCCATGGTCGAGAAGAATTTGCTTGGCAGCTACACGGGGACTTACTCGGGACGCACCCTTAACCGACTGATCCCTAACGCCGACTACGACAGTTCTTTATTCAAGGTATCCGAGATGGAAGTCGTTGACTCCGTCATTTCCTCCATCGGCTGGATGAACGCGTCACAGATAGGCGCCTACTCCCGCGAAGAGAAAGCCTAGTACCTTGCAAGCGTCATGAAAGTCTCGCCGGTGGAATCATTCACCAGGACAAGTCCGTCGTCGCTGACCGTGCCGGTCATTTCATCTGGAGCGTAGTCCTGGATGATGCTGGTGCTGGTCCATGAATCGACGAACTCCAGTTTCACAGTAGGATACGAATACGTGTAGGAGTAGTTGAACTGCGAGAATACGCTGTTTGTAATATATGTCAGCAATGCGTTCTTGCCTGAGAATTCGATGTAGACGGTCCCCTCGTCGTCGGACTTTCCCCATTTTGTATCGTTAAGGGAATGCTTGACGTTTGTAACGCATGAAGAGGCAAGCGCGAGGACTGATGCACAGGCGACAGAGAGAAGAATGATACGGAATGGAGAATGTTTCATATAGGAATATAAGGTTACTTTCTAATCATGGTTCGTTTCAGTTCGTTAGAACAGGAAACCGTTGCAAGCTGAGTTCCAAGCAGGAGAGCCATGGTAAATATGGAGGAAAGGATGAATTCAGACTTCATTGCACTTGCTGTTCATGACGCAAATCTAACATTATCTTTATTCAAGTCGTATCAGACGGGCAGTGTCCATCGAGAAAAATTTGCATATTTCATAAGAGATACTATCTTTGCGACATAATTTCCATTGGAAATATTTTAGCACTTACAAAGCAATGGCTTACGGATTAATCTGCAAGATTCACGAAATCTACACTGCCCTCTCGGAGTATGAGGCCAAGGTCGTCAAACTTTATGGAGTCACGCTGAACGAAGGGATGCTTCTCTGCTGCCTTAAGAAAAACGGCACGCTGTCTTCATCAAAGATAGCCGAATATCTGGATCTGACCCCTTCAAACACCTCGAAGATAATCAAAAGTGCCGAAAGCAAGGATTTGATCGTAAGGACCATCAACTCTGCCGACAAGCGCGGGATGCTCTTCTCCATAACTACAGTTGGGGAAGAGTGCGTGAAAGCGGTCACCGAAGACACCATAGACATTCCTGCAATTCTGAAGCAACTGACAGACAAATAGAAAACCGTTTATAAACGATTGAAAACGCTTATTAGAATTTGAATATATCAATAACCTCTTAAAGCAAGGAATATGAAATACGTCATCATCGGAGGAGTCGCAGGTGGAGCCACCGCGGCAGCCAGAATCAGAAGGATCGACGAGAACGCACAGATCATTCTCATCGAAAAAGGAAAGTACATCTCTTACGCAAACTGCGGACTGCCATACTACATCGGCGGAACGATCTCAGATCGTTCGCGCCTCTTCGTGCAGACTCCCGCTTCATTCGGAGGCCGTTTTAAAGTCGAGGTACGCACCGAAAGCGAAGCGGTCGGCATTGACACAGACAAAAAGCAGGTCATGATAAAAGGCAGGAAGCCTGCCGGAGCAGCATCTGAAGACAATGCAACGGGCAGCAACTCCGAAACTTATGCAGAGAGCTACGACAAGCTTCTGCTCTCTCCGGGCTCCTACCCTGTCAAGCCGCCACTGGAAGGCATTGATTACGAAGGCATCTTCACGCTCCGCAACGTCGACGACACTGATGCCGTCAAGGAATATCTCAACTCGCACAAGGTAGAAAGCGCGGTCGTCGTCGGAGGCGGGTTCATCGGCCTTGAAATGGCTGACAACCTGGTTCATGCTGGCGCAAAGGTCTCCATCATTGAGATGGGCGACCAAGTCATGGCGCCGGTGGATTTCTCCATCGCCTCGTTCATTCACAGGCACTTGCTCGACAAAGGCGTGGACCTGTACCTGAACAAGGGGGTCAAGAAGTTCGAGCGGACATCGGCAGACAGCGGAAATGTGGCAGGAGGAATCGTCGCTGGCGGAAGCAGCATTGGAAAGATAAAGGTTTTCTTCGGCGAAAAGGGAGAATCCCTTGACACCGATCTCGTTGTATTGTCGATTGGCGTGCGGCCGAACACCGCCCTTGCAGCATCAGCCGGACTTAAGGTCGGCGAAGCCCGGGGCATTTGGGTAGACGAGCACCTGCAGACCTCAGCAAGGGACGTCTACGCTGTCGGAGACGCCATCGAGTTCCCTAACCCGATAACGGGAAAGCCTTGGATCGACTTCCTTGCAGCCCCTGCAAACCGCCAGGCAAGAATCGTCGCAGACAACATGGTACTGGGCGACAAGGAGATATATGAAGGAGCCATTGGCACCTGCATCGCTAAAGTCTTCGACATGACCGTCGCATCCACAGGCATGCCCGAAAAGAGACTGAAGCAGGAAGGCATCGAATACATCAGTTCCGTCACACATTCGGCGAGCCACGCAGGTTATTATCCTGGCTCAAGGACCATTACGATAAAGCTCACCTTTGCGCCCGAAACCGGCAGGCTTTACGGAGCCCAGGCTGTCGGCTCCGACGGCGTGGACAAGCGCATCGATGAAATCGCACTGATAATCAAGAACGGAGGCTCTGTCTACGACCTGATGTCCATGGAACAATGCTACGCTCCTCCTTTCTCTTCCGCAAAAGACCCTGTCGCAATCGCTGGCTATGCTGCCGGCAACATCCTGAACGGCACCATGCCGATAATAACATGGCGAAACCTCAATAAGCTGGTCGAAGACAGGAAGTCGACTGCTTCGAAAGACGCTGCCGACTTCACGCTCATCGACGTCCGCACCCCGATGGAAAACTCCCTCGGCTGCATACCCGGCTCGGTCAACATACCTGTCGACGAAATGCGTAGCCGACTCTCGGAAATCCCCGCAGACAAGCCGATCGTTGTGTACTGCAAAGTCGGGCTCCGCGGTTACCTCGCCCAGCGCATCCTGATGGGCAGCGGCTTCAAGGACGTCCGCAACCTATCCGGCGGCTACACCACCTACGAATCTGCCGCTGCGCCCCTGGAGAACTGCCCGAAAGAGGGCTGTCCGGCTCGACCTCAAGTGCCGGGCATAGACACTGACACACAGCGCGTGGATTCAATGCAAAGCTCGGCACGGGCCATGAGCTCCGATGCTACAAAAGTAGCAGTCAAGACCGTCAAGGTTGACGCCTGCGGACTATCCTGCCCAGGCCCGATAATGAAACTCAAGGAAAACATGGACAATCTTACCGACGGCGACCGCATCGAGGTCACGGCCACCGATCCGGGCTTCTCCCGCGACGCCGCAGCATGGTGCCGCACTACAGGCAACACTCTTGTCTCCCAGATTGAAGCCAATGGCAACTACACTGCGGTCATCGAAAAGAAGGTACGCCAGGCATCGATCCGGGAGGATCGGAACTGCGACTGCAATGCAGGCAATCAGGGCCCCAAAGGCAAGACTCTGATAATGTTCGATGACGACCTCGACAAGGCCATCGCCACATTCGTCCTGGCCAACGGCGCGGCAGCGACCGGTGCAAAGACATCCATCTTCTTCACATTCTGGGGATTGAACGTCATTAAGAAGGCCAAGAAGCCGGCTGTGAAGAAAGACATTTGGGGCAAGATGTTCTCGATGATGCTCGCCGGCGACTCCACCAAGCTCAAGCTTTCGAAGATGAACATGTTCGGCATCGGCCCGAAGATGATGCGCAAAGTCATGAAGGTAAAGGGTATCGACGCTCTGGAGTCATTGCGGGACCAAGCCCGCAGGAACGGCGTAGAATTCATCGCCTGCCAGATGTCCATGGACGTGATGGGCGTGAAGAAAGAGGAACTTCTCGATGGTGTAACCGTAGGAGGGGTAGCCACTTACATGGAACGCGCAGATCAAGCGAATATGAGCCTGTTCATCTGACAGGCTCAATTCCCATTCGTCCTACCAGTAAGATACAGCGATTTCCTTTTCCGAGAAGTTCCTTCTAGTTCAGTCCCCTACCGGAAAGATGCTGTGGGGTGCCTTCCTCTGCAGGCGTTCCAAGACTCGAAGCAATCAGCATGACCGAGCAGGCAGCCAGAATCGCGGCGACCGCGAGAGGGACTTACCGTAGACTTTAGCCATAGTAGTGATGTCCAATTATTATGTGCGGTTCAGCGGCCTTTGTTCGGCAATGCCTATGCGCTTCAGGAAATACCTGATGTTGTACCTCCCTCGCTTTGCAGCAGCCCCATTGCAGTCAGAAGCTCCTGTAGGACAGACATGTATGCATCCCATGCAATTAATGCACCTGTCTCCCCAGGCAGGGAGCTTCACATTGCCTGAAGCAGGAAGCCTCATTTCAATGTTGCCCACTGGGCAGTTCGAAGCGCAGAGCCCGCATCCGGTGCAGAGGGTTGCATTGACAGTGAACTTTTCGGGACCGACAGGATGGCCAGTGAAGCCGGAGTGTATCGGGCCGCTCTTCAGGTTCGGAAAACTTCCTTCGTGAACATCGTAGACCCCTTTCTCGCAGTTCTTTATCATTTTGGCTATTTCTCCTGCCCTCTCGCGTCCTCGACGGATCTTCCTCACGCAGGAATCTTCTCCGTCCAGTCCGAACATCAGGATATACGTATTGGGCATGGTTACAGACCACGCAGAATCATAAGGGAATATCGTCTTCAACTTCTTGATCGCCTTCCCGGCGTCGTCGCCGCATGTGCAGACGGCGAACTTGTAGGCATCCGGCGAAATCTTCGGTGCAGCAGCCTTTAGGAACTGCCACACCGGCTCAGGCACGCCCCAAGCGTGTATCGGGAACACGACCCCGAAAGTCGTCATCTTCTCCAGTCCGTCAGGCACAGGCATTTCCGACGAACCGCCCTCAACCGCTCCCATTCTGATGTAATCCGAGATATCATCGAGTTTTTCACCGGCCTTCGAAGCGATTTCGCCTGCGACATATTTGGAATTCCCGTTCCCTGAAAAATAGTAAATCATTTTTGTTAAATTTGTACAAAGATACAAACGAAACGACATGAAAGCCAAAACCGCACGCATTGCCGCCATTGTCTCCGCATTGCTTGTCATTGGGGGGTGCGGCGCCGTTCTTCTCGACGATGCCGTCACATACTTCGGAAAAGTCAATGGAGGGCCCTCCGTTGAGCTAGACCGCATATACCACCTCGATTAAGCCTTTAAGAATCATGGAAAGATCCTTTTCCCTTCCAATGCTGCGCTCTGCGTTTCTGCTATGTCTTGCATTGTATTTCAGTCTCCTGCCAATCGCTGCGCAGACCCGCGCGAACTGCGGTCCTTGGGTTACGGCAGTCGGGAACGACTGTTTCACGGTGTGCTGGATCACCTCTCAGACTTCTGCAGGAGCCGTACGGCTTGATTCAGGCATAACGTTCTACGAGAGCGGTCACGCCGGAAAGCTGTCAGGCAGGCTCCACAACGTAAAAGTCACCGGCCTCAAGCCGGGATCGTCATACAGTTATTCCATTCCCGCTTTCAGCCCAGGGACATTCTCCACAAGGACTCTCGACCCTAGAAAGAAGAATTGCAGATTCGTGATGTTCAACGATGTCCACGAAGCAGACGGGCTCATGAAAGACGAGATCGATGCCGGCTCCATCACTTCCGACAGCTGCGACTTCGTGCTCTTCAACGGCGACATGACGTCCAGGGTGGACTCCATCGGCGACATAGTCAACTTCATGTTGCCCAGCTGTCAGACCTTCGCCGGGAGCGTCCCTATCTTCACGGCGCGCGGCAACCACGAATGCAGGGGAATCTATGCAAGCGAGTATCTGGACTTCTTCCCTACATCGAACGGGAAATACTATTACACTTTCCGCGAAGGCCCGGTATTCTTCATAGTTCTCGACGGTGGCGACAACGTAAAGGACAAGGATCTCAAAAAGTCACACAATCATCTAACCTACAACTATTTCCGCAAAGCAGAAGCCGACTGGTTGAAAAAGGTGGTCGCATCGGAGGATTACCTGGACGCGCCTCACCGCGTCGTCGTCCTCCACATGCCGCCCGAGACCAATCGTCAGTGGGAGGGCAGGGAGATGGTCAAGGACTTCGCATCCATCCTCAACGGCACCCACGTGGATCTGATGGTCTGCGGCCATGAACACGAGCATCTGTACTACCCGGCCGGTTCCGAAGAGTCAGGATGCGACTTCCCCGTTTTCGTCAACGACATCCACGCACGCGCCGACATCAAGGTGACGCCGAAGAAAATCGAAATCTCCGCACGCAAGAACAAGCACAAGATCAAGTTCGAAGGAGTTTCCGACGACGACAGCGACGATGGTGAATAGAGACTTTTTCATGATTTTGGCTGTTGAATGCAAATTGCTAATTTTGTGTTGTCAAAAAGAATACAATGAAACAGATACTATCGGAAACAGTCTTCATCCTGGCAACTCTTATTCTGTCGTTCTCCTCTCCTTCTGCGTCAGCACAGGTCAAGTACGACGGCGGCATGCAGAACGTGAGATACTCCGAACAGGACCTGAAGATATTCGACAGGGTTATGGACAGCATACTCCCATATAAGGACCTGCCTTCGGGAGAGCTGATGGTCAAGACGGCTATGCAGTTCCTCGGGACGCCCTACGTCGCATACACTCTGGAAATCGATCCCGAAGAACTAACGGTGAACCTGCACGAGACGGACTGCATACTGTTCGTCGAGATGTGCCTTGGCTTCACACTTACAGCTAAGAGCGGGACTCCGAACTTCGCCACCTACTGCAACATCGTAAGGAGCCTGAGGTACAAGAATGGAATTGTAAACGGCTATCCTTCAAGGAATCACTACACCACAGCGTGGATTCTCCAGGCTGAAGGAAACGGAATCCTGAAGGAAATCAGCAAGGACTTGGGAGGAAAGGAATTCGAGCAGCAGTTCTCATATATGTCGAGTCATCCTCAGAACTACAGGCAGATCAGGGAGAATCCGGCATTGGCCGAAGAGATAATGGCCACCGAAAGATCGCTCGACGGGAAGTACTGGTATCTTCCAAAAGATGGACTGGACCTGACATCAAAAGGCATAAGGGACGGCGACATAATCTGCTACTGCTACGACAGGAACAGGGTTCCCGGCCTGGACATCGCACACGTCACCATCGCATATCACGCGAAGGACGGGCGGCTTACATTCATTCACGCCTCGTCTGCAGACCACAAGGTCGAGGTCAACGACGAACCGGTCATTCCTTACGTGAGAGGAATGAAGAGCCATAGCGGAATCAGGGTGCTTCGAATAAACTGATAATTATATGGACACCAAACGAAATGAAGCTTACAGGCTTGCAGCAGCACAGACGGCGGCGCTGTGCGACGGAGAGACAAACACCGTGGCAAGGCTGGCGAACGCCGCATCTGTAATAAAGGAAGGTCTCGGCTTTTTCTGGGTCGGCTTCTACATTGTGGACCCCGTTGCAGGCAATCTGGTTCTCGGGCCTTTCCAAGGGCCTATTGCCTGCACAAGAATAGCCTTCGGCAGAGGGGTGTGCGGGACTGCCTGGAAAAGAAAGGCCCCAGTTGTAGTGAAAGATGTAGAGCAGTTCCCCGGGCACATCGCCTGCAGCACTCTTTCAAAGTCCGAGATAGTGGTGCCGGTCTTCGCATCGAATGACTCGGGAGAAGTAAGGGCCGTGCTTGACATTGACAGCGAAAACCTCGCCGAATTCGACGACGAAGATGCCGACTGCCTCGAGGAGATTGCCGACATACTGAAATTCTAGGACATAAAGAAGATATGGACATACTCGATTGGGCACAAAAGGTCAACTACGCCGTGACCGTCTGTGATGCAGAAGCCAACATCATCTACATGAACGAAGCCTCCCGCCAGACAAACTCGCACGGCGAGGACATCTGCGGCAGGAACCTGAAGGACTGCCACAGCCCGCAATCCTGGGAAACCATCAGGAGACTCCTCGCCACAGGGGAATCCAACATCTACACGATCTCCAAGAAAGGCAGGGAAAAGCTTATCTACCAGACTCCTTGGCACAAAGAAGACGGCACGCTCGGGGGACTTGTCGAGACATCTATGGTCATCCCGCCGGACGCGCCGCACTTCAACAGAGGCTGAACAGTTACATTAGGAAAACCTCTGCAGCTTCGCATTTCTTGCGTATCTCGGCGCTCCAGGGTGCTGACTGCACTTCTCCGACATGGCATTTGCGAAGTAGCAGCATGCAAAGCCTTGATTGTCCGATTCCACCGCCGATAGTCTGAGGAAGTTCACCGGCAAGGAGCATCTTGTGGAAGTACAGGTCGCGGCGATCGCAGCAGCCGAGCAGTTCAAGCTGTTTGGCGAGCGACGCAGGCGAGACGCGTATGCCCATCGACGAAAGTTCGAAAGAGCACTTCAGGACCGGGTTCCAGACGAGAATGTCGCCGTTTAGTCCGAAATAGCCGTGCTTCCTGTCGCATACGGATGACCAGTCGTCGTAATCGGGCGAGCGGAGGTCGTGGATCGAGCCGTCGGAAAGCTTCCCCCCTATTCCCTGTACGAACACTGCCCCGAACTTTTCGCAGATTGCCTGTTCTCGCTCCTTTGCCGTAAAGGTCGGGTACATGTCCAGCAGTTCCTGGGAATGGAAGAACTTTATCTCTTCCGGCAGGAATCGGGACAGTTCGGGAAACTTTTCCGAAACCAGGTATTCCGTGCGGCGCAGAACCGAATATATGCCTTTAACCGTTTCATGGAGGTAGGCCGTCGTCCTGTCCTTTACAGACATGACTCTTTCCCAGTCATATTGGTCGACATATACAGAGTGCAGATTGTCAGTGATTTCGTCAGGCCTGATGGCGTTCATGTCGGTATAGATGCCGGTGCCTTCCTCGAAATGGTGCGTGTACAACGCAAGACGCTTCCACTTCGCGAGCGACTGCACGATTTCCACCTTTCCGCCGTCCAGCGACTTCAAAGGGAATTTCACGGGGTTTTCAACCCCGTTGAGATTATCGTTTATGCCTGTTCCGCTCTCGACCATGAGAGGAGCTGTGATTCGACGAAGATGGAGTTCCGAGGACAGTTCCGTCTGAAAAGTGTCCTTGATGAATTTGATGCCTTGCTCGGTCTGCCAGAGGTCGAGAGCCGATTTGTAGCCTTTGGGAATGAAAGTGCGTTCCATAAGAATTGAATTGGTTTAAAAATGAAAAACCCCTCTTGTTTCCAAGAGGGGCGTTAATAGTTAATGTATTAGTTGTCTTACTACAATAAAAACGGTTCCCTCTTGCAACTCCTTTGATTGCAATTATTATTAGATCCGTTATTATTGTTAGTACAGTTCATTATCGTGTTTCTTCAGTGCAATGTTAATACATAAGATTGGAATTTCCAAAAATTTCTTCAATATTTTAATGCATCCCGATCGCTATGTCCGAGACCAGAAATGAATCTTTCACCTCTACTCCCGTATCTCGATAATATATATAGCCAGTGCGACCCTGACTTTGCAGGTCATCATTCTGTGGATGACCGGACTTTTCTCGGACTATGTGATTGAAGCCAGCAAAGCGGCCGTTACAAGGTTGCAAGGATGATTCGGTTCATGTCTTCTTCTTATATCGTTCGGATATATTAATTTTTGTCCAAATCGTTATTTAAAAAGTCTTTGTAACTTTATAAGGCTATTAATTTAACCTCCCCCCTTATGAACTCCAACAAAATGCATTTCCACCTTCGCATTTCCGCAGGATGGAAAGAAAAGTATCGCTTCCAATGCATCAAGAAGTTGCTGGAAGATCAAAAACTTTACCTTGACAAGAACCTCAAGGAGAAACACCTGGCCGATACGTTCAGAATCAGCGTATACGACGTCTCCAGTGCAATCATGGCCGTGAAGAAGATGAGTTTCAGTGATTTCGTCAACTCATACCGCGTCCGTACGGCAGCTGCCATCATAAGGAGAAACAGCCGCAAGAAAATGCCGCAAGTCTGCAGGGAAGCCGGATTCGGAAGCATGACAGCATTTTACAAAGCATTCCGTAAATTCTTCGGCACGACTCCGGCCTTGAAGAGAGTCAGGAAAAAGGTTCATATCGGCTCATTATTTGCTAGATTTGTAATCATTAAAGGAAAAACGATAAGCGATGCTGTTTGATAAATACAATCCCAAGGACACCATAGTCTGTATCACAGGCATATTCGGACATCTGGGCTCAGTCGTAGCCATGAATCTTTGCCGTGATGGCTATAACGTTCGCGGTTTCTGCCACCTGTCCCAGCCTGCAGAGCTGCTTGAAGGCCTTCCCATTGAATATTTCAAGGGAGACGTCACGGACCCTGAGTCTCTCGACGCCTTCATGGAACATGAAAGCGGAAAGAAGCTGTGCGTCATTCATTGCGCAGGAATCATTTCGATTATCACAGGCTATCAGGACCAGCTTCACAAAGTCAATGTCGGAGGCACCAAGAATGTCCTTGACGCTGCAATCCAGCACCATGCAGACAAGTTCGTCTACGTTTCAAGCGTCCACGCTATAGCCATTCCACGCGAAGGAGGAGTGATTACCGAGACCAAGGTCTTCGACCCTGGCAAGGTCATCGGGGATTATGCCAGGACGAAGTGCGAAGCCACAGCCTACGTTCTCTCAAGGACTGACTATATGGATATTACCATCGTGCATCCATCCGGAATAATCGGACCTTACGACCTCGGGAGGAACGACCTCGTCGCCCTTGTGGACAGCATCATCAACGGCCGCCGCTACACCGGAGTCCGCGGAGGATATGACATGGTCGACGTGCGCGACGTTGCAGAAGGCACGATATCTGCGATGCAGCATGGCCGCAGAGGTGAATGTTACATCCTCTCAGGCGATTATGCCTCCATAGAGAAAATAATGACGACTTCGCTCAAGGCTGCAGGCATTGAGCACGGGGTCACGATCCTTCCCCTCCGGCTTGCCAGGATCGCCGCCCCTTTCGCAGAAAGCTTCGCCATACTCACGAAGAAGAAGCCTCTCTTCACAAAATACGCAGTGCATACTATTGGTTCGAACGGCTCATTCTCGCACGCCAAGGCCACAGCGGAGCTCGGCTACACTTCCCGCCCGATAGAGCAGACTCTGGAAGACACCGTCGGCTATCTGCAGGAACACGAGAAAAAAGAGCCCAGGAATTAGAACATTTTGTCTTTGCATCTTGCAGGGTTGGAAATATTTATTACTTTTGCAAACCCAAATCACGTGAAACCTATGCTCCTTTCGTCTAGTGGTTCAGGACTTATGATTCTCAGTCATAAAAGGATGGTTCGAATCCGTCAAGGAGTACATGAATAAAAAGGACTTACGATCAACCTTCGCAAGTCCTTTTTTCTTTCAACGCAAAGCTGCTGTGAGAATAGTACTCGCCATAGACTCATTCAAGGGCTGCCTCAGCTCCACCGAAGCGGAATCCGCCGCTGCGGAGGGAGCCATCATCAACAGTCTCAAGAACGAAATCGTCAAGATACCCGTATCCGACGGAGGCGAAGGCATGCTGGACTGCTTCGGCAGCATTCTTGACTCTGAAAACGTTTTTTGCGAAGCCTCTGACCCGCTGTTGCGCCCAATCGGAGTGCCTTACGGAATTGCGGAAATCAATGCAGGGAACGGCGTTCATGTGCGGACCGCAATCATAGAAACGGCCAAGGCGACAGGACTCACGATCATCTCCGAAGATGAACGCAACCCTCTGGAGACCAGTTCATACGGAATAGGACAAATCATTCTCGATGCACTGGACAAAGGCTGCACGTCCATTATCATGGGACTTGGAGGCAGCTCCACAAACGACGCAGGAGTCGGGATGATGCAGGCTCTGGGTTACAGCTTTTACAGTCATCTGGGGTTCAAGCTCAATACTGCTTCAGGCAAGGATCTATCTCACATCGGAAGGATTGATGCTTCCGGCGCAGACCCACGGCTCGCCTCAGTCTCTTTCACAATCGCTTCGGACGTCACCAACCCGCTCTTCGGGGATAATGGCGCGACGATGGTCTTTTCCGCCCAAAAAGGAGCCTCTGCATCCATCTCCAGGAAGCTGGAATCAGGCATGCTGAGCTACTCCTCCGTCTTCGAAAGATTCCTCAATGCCGAAGGCAATGCAAAGCACGGCACCGGATTCTCCACTTCTGTCCCCTACCTGCCCGGCGCAGGAGCTGCGGGAGGCATCGGATCCGCTCTTCTGGGTTACCTGAACGGAAAGATGGAATCCGGAATAGGGCTGCTGCTCGGACTTGCCGATTTCGACAGGATTGCAGCCTCGGCAGACATTGTCATCACCGGAGAAGGCCGTGCAGACATGCAGACATTGATGGGAAAGGTACCTTTCGGCATTCTGGAACGAGTGAAGAAAGGCAAGCCCAAAGTCGGGCCGGTGGACTACTCGCACGCCAGCTTCAATAACCCTCTTTCAGTATCCAAGACTCCGGTCGTGATGATTGCAGGCCAAGTCCGACGCGAAGCGGCTTCAGCTTTGCGCAAAGCCGGCTTCGCCGATGTGGTCTGCATCAATCCTCCGCTGATGCCTCTCCAAGAAGCCATGCAGCCCGATGTAGCAAAGGCGAACATCGCCAGGACCGTCGCGGAAATCCTGTCAGGGAAGAGTCGTAAAACATTCTCGGCCTGACCTCGCCTTGCTGACGGCAATACTTTCCTCTTTCTCCATGCCCCGCAGAGTTGCCAGCACAAAAAAAACGGCTTGATAATTACGCTAAAATTTGCATTTCTCGAAAGTATGCTTACATTTGCAGTGTATTATTCAACTAATACACTACGATAGCAAAGGAAATAGACAACATAAATATTTGATAGACAAATGATCAAGATTGACAATTTGCAATTTGGCTACGGGAAGCAGACGGTATTCACCAATATCAGCCTCCAATTCCACGAAGGCCAGACTTACGGCTTGCTGGGCCAGAACGGCGTCGGCAAGACCACACTTCTCAAGCTCCTTTCGGGCCTGCAGAAAACGGACATGGGAAAGATCGAGATAGACGGCACGAATCCTTGGAGCCGCGACCCCAACCTCTACGAGCAGGAATACTTCCTGGAAGAAAATGCATTGATTCCAAACGAAGTCATCCTGGACTATGCCAAGAGCGTCGGCAACTTCTACCCTCATTTCAGCCTCGAGCAGTTCAAGCAGCTGACCGACATGTTCGAGACAAGAACAGACGCAAAGTACAACAACCTCTCTTCGGGACAGCGCAAGAAGGCCCTCATCTCGCTTGCCCTGGCATTGAACACCAAGTACCTGTTCCTCGACGAGCCTTCGAATTCACTCGACATACCTTCAAAGCTCCAGCTCCGCAAGGCAATCGCAGCACATTCTTCAGACGAGAACACGACAATCATCTCAACGCACCAGGTACGCGACCTCGAGGACATCATCGATCCCATAGTCATACTTGACACAGACATGGTTCTGCTCAACGCAAAGCTTGCACAGATTTCCGAGAAAATTTATTTCAGCTACGAACCGGCACAGAATCCAGATGCACTTTACTGCGAACCGACAATGGGAGGTTTCGTAAACCTCATCCAGAACGCAAACGGCCTCGACAGCAAGGTCAACATCGAAGCCCTCTTCGACGCCTTCCACACCAACAAGGGGCTCTTTACCGAAATCTTCTCGAACGTTCAATCTTTAAATTCAGAAAGCAATGAATAACAAGACTTTCAGCTTCAATCGCCTTGGAAAGGTCCTGAACCAGGACGTCCACGATTATTTCAGCAAGTTCTCCGTCGCGCTTTACACTGCGCTTGGACTCTACATACTCTTCTGGCTCCTTGCCTCCATACTGGTCTGGTCGACTTCGGCTTTGGACTACAATAACACAATGATAATGCCCAACATCAGGCTCAAGATGGCGGAAGGGATGTTCATTCTTTTTTCCATCATAGTAGTCTTCTCGGTCTATGGTCAAAAGAACACGATCGGCGAGGGAATACATTCGATCATGCTTCCGGCATCAGTGCTCGAAAAGTACCTGAGCATGGCTTTCATTACCATAATACTGAATTTTACCGTGATGTACGTAGCATTCCTGACTGTAGACTCCATCCTGGCGGCTCTGCCTTTCGGCGTCTTCCATTGCGGCACCGTATTCACGGTCGGTGACTTCTGGCATATATTCTGGGAATCTCTATGGTTGACATTCGATATACAGTCATTCTTCATACTGACGAACATGATGTTCACGAAACACAAGGTCGGCTATTCGATTCTGGTACTGACATGCTGCTGCATCCTGATTTCCATCATCGTTACAGGCTTAATATCCGCCAAGACAGATTTCGCTCTCGAACTAGGAGGAGCCATCAACAACGGCATCAGCAGGACTTTCACCTGGAACGGAGGTACCAAAATGGCTTCAAACACCCTGGATACCATCCTTCAATGGATAGACTACTTCCTGCCGTTCATTTTCTGGGGAGTCACCTACCCTGTCATGCGCAACCAAAAGTATTAAGCCATGTCAATGGATTTCAACCAACAGACTCCTATCTATCTTCAGATAGCCGACGCCCTATGCGAACGGATCCTCTCAGGCGAATGGAAGCCCGAGGACAGGATTCCTTCGGCAAGGGAATATGGAGCGACCCTGGGAGTGAATCCCAACACGATCATCCGCAGCTTCGACTTCCTGCAGAACCAGCAGATCATCTACAACAGACGCGGGATCGGATACTTCGTCTCCCCCGACGCTGCAGGGCTCATCAGGAAGATCCAGAAAGAACAGTTCCTTGACGTCGACCTTCCCGCAGTTATAAAGCGAATGAAACTCCTGGGATTCACTCCCGACGATTTCATCGCAATCTGGAACAAAGGCTGAACAAAATAATTCTTTCATACTTTTTTAAAGAGGGTGGCTGCACAAGCGCCCTCTTTTTTGTCCGACTAGTACCAGACCAGCACGAATCCGACATGCCCCGTACGTGACCAAAGATAAAGCATGTTCCCGTCCAGCTTCAGGACGGAGACATTCATATATCTCTTGCCATTATAAGAAGACAGCGCGCTCACGCCTGTCTCTTTCAATGTTACGTTCACTGTCTCTCCGACAACCGGAACCTTGGAAAGGACAACGTCGGCATACTGCTTTCCACCTGCACTCTGAATCCTGCAAGTGAGGGAAGCAGGCTGAGTATAGACCTCGCCTCCCGTGAAATCGGCAGTGAATGTGGGAGATCCGTCTACATAGATTCCGACTGCTTCAGTACTCTGCAAGGTCTCCTGCTGTGCCTTCTCGGCCTCAGTGAGCTCCTTGTTACACGATGCAGCTGCAAAAGCGATTGCCGCGACGCTTATTATCGATAATGATTTATTGATTTTCATAATATTCAGCAATCAATCCGTTACTGTGATGAACTTAGTAAGATACTCTGGAATCTTGTCGATTCCCTTAACTATTGCAGTGATTGTATGCCTTCCCTTGGAAAGCTTAAGGCAAGTCGAGCTTGCGATTTCCCCATCGATGTGCCACTCAAGTGTGGAAACGTAGTAGGTCATATCCTTGAGCCTCAACGTTACGTAGTCATTGACCGTGCAGGTGCCTGGTATGTCGCCTAAATTTGGATTGCCGGCTGAAGCCTCAGCCGAAGTTGATGCTGTGGCAGAATAAGCCTTCGTAGCCTCTTTCCCGTCCGACATTCCATAAATGCTGAATGAATACTGAATGTCAGGATGAAGCAGCGTCAAGTTGCAGATGGTTGTGTCGACTGTCTTGGTCATTACGACTACATTGTTCTTCACATTAGTGCAGACGACCTGCCATGAGCTGAATCCTTCTCCTTTCCAAGAGAGCGTGGCGTCATACTGTCCCATATTCTCAGCCATTTCCGAAACGGCCGGCCTTACGGTCACCTTGCAAGTTGCAATGGCCTTGGAATTGAATGTGTTGATTATGGTAATGGAGCACGTTCCGTCTGAAACGCCCGTGACGACTCCGTTGGCGTCGACCTTGGCGACTGTGATGTCCCCCGAGCCGAATACGACCTTTTTGAAAATCGATGTCAGGGGGAGTTGGATTATGCCAATGGTATCGGTGGAATTGATTGCCAGAGATATTGAATCCTTGGCAAGCTGTATCTCCTGCACCAGATCCGATTCGTCGGTAAGATAGAAGCGCACGTCGTTTCCGTCGACGGCTATATTGCCGATCAGGAAATCATTGGCCTTTCCGCTCCATCCTTGAAGCGAAGGATTTGAGCCGGAATTCATTATTTCAGTCTTTTTCGAACTTCCTGGGAAAAACCATCCCGGAATGTAGGAAGTGCCTGAAATTGACTTGACGAGATAGGCACAAGAGTGACTGCCATAGGCATTGACCTGATTGTTCTTCCACTTATCCAACTGAGAGGATGATTCGTCTACATGGAAGAGAAGAATTCCTGTGACAGGAGTGTTTGAGGTATTGAGCAGGTAGTAGTCCCAAATGTTGTTGGCTCCAGCGGCACGGTTGTCCAGAAGGAAAAATTCTCCGTCCTGGTCCGTATTGATAAGGAATCCCTTGTCTTCGTACACAGGCTCCAGGACGTACTCTCCTTTCGCATTGATCAGGGTAGGCTTTGCCCAGCCAAGCATCCATCTCTCCAGCATGCCATAGACCGGAGGGGTGCACCCGTCGTTGAGATAGCATCCGCTGTCCATGACTGATGCGTAATCGAGCCCGGAACCGGTACCGTTTGTAGAATAATCGGTATCATAAAGATCAGGAAGATTGATTACATGGCCGAATTCATGGCAGATAGTTCCGATGCCGGCCATCTTGCTGCCGCTGGAGCCTCTGAGCTCTGACGAGCATGCATATCCGTTGAGCATAACCCCGTCGAAGTATACATTTGCGTCTTTGGGAACGTTGTAGTCTGGATATATAGCCCACTGATGTGGCCAAATGGTATTCTGGCCACCTCCCTCGGCTTCATTGTGACCAGCATAATAGATGAAGATGTTCCTGATGACGCCGTCTTCCGCATAGATGGAGAAATCCACGTCCTGGTCCGCAAGTTGACAAGCTTGCAAGACCATTTCAGCCGGATTCATGTCAGATCCGCTGCTGTCGTTGCCTCCATAGTAGTCCATTGAATTTGGAAGTGTGTAAGGCCCCGCCACATCAAAGACAGGGCTGAACCTGCCATTTGAGCAAGCAGTAAAGTAGTCGTTTGCGCTTCCCGTTCCTCCGTTCTTGGAGTAGCCGGGGGAATTCAGCATCAGATTGAATTCACTCTTTGGATCATTGACTGTGAATTTCTCGTCAGAAAAATTGACAAGGATCACCAACGACCTGAAGTTCCCGCTTTTCAAACCGCCCCATCCGCCGTATTCATCGATGTCCGGAATGTCTGTACGCGAAGGCGCCACCTTAAGGGCGGAAAAAGTGGTTCTTCCCGAAAGTTGAGGGTAATAGGCCATCTTGTTGCGTCCGGAAGGCGTAATCCCCTTACTGGAATAGGCCTTGGCGCGATCCGCAGGACTTAATTGATTTAAGGGACGGACAGAGACTCCGGTCGAAACTGGAAAGCCCTTTGAAGAGAGTTTGGCGAAGCAATAGTCACCATCCTCTCCCTGGACAACAGTGTATCCGTCGGAAGTGCTGGTGTAATGTGAGAACTCGTCGCCAAAGTTTTCAAGAGTAAGGATAGTGCCGTCTTTCTGCCTGACCTTGAAGGTGCCTGGCTTTGCCGGGACTGCACTTGCCGAGATTGCAGACAGCAGGGACAGGACCAGTGCGATGAGAGTTTGGTAATAGCGATGCATATCAATAATAAAGTATACGTAGTTTCTAGTCGTCCTCGTCGTCCATGTCGTCGCCGTCGGAAGTAAGGAACCTCTCCTCTCCCGTCATCTTGAGGGCTCGTTCGGCTGTGGATGCATCAGCCTCGTTCCCCAGGTTGTCGTACATTATCATCATCGATTCAAGGTAGATGGTCATCAGGATGTTGTCCTCGCGGACCGAGAATTCGTCGAACGAAAGGTCAAAACCCTGATGCTTCAGAAAATACTTCAGCTTGTCTTCGCCGAAAATCTCCCCCTCCTTGAAGATATTGATGTAAAACTGGTTTGCGCCGCTTTCCTGGTAAACCGGAATAAGGCCGCCTGGGAAGCAGAGCGGATATACATTCAGCCCGGCGACTCGCGCCAGAAGGAAATACAGTATCGAGACGGAAACAGGATTTCCCTTTCTGCTTTCAATGACAAGGTCCAGTCTTGTCAGGCTTTCTCCCGGCGAGAAGGAATCTGCGACGCCGAAGTGCATGCGGTTGTAGAATATGTGGTTGAAGATGCGCACATTCTCAAGAGCTGTCTTGACTCCGGGCTTCAGCTCGCAAAGGAAGTCTATGGAAAGTTGGGTTATCTTGTCATAAAAGCACTGCTTGCTCCACCCTGGATTGAAGAGTGAGGTCAGTATTGAAAAACCTTCAGTAAGGTCTTCCTGCCCGCTTGCGAGATAAGTCTCGAATTCACTGATCCTGAATTCGGTATTTAAATAGTAGAACTTGCGTTCGATGCTGTCTCGGCGATCGGGCATTTCATTCTCCATTGCAAGCAGGTCGTAAAGCACGGATTCGCCTCGCTTCAGCATCCTGCGGTTCACGGCTTGAGCCACGACCTCGTCCGGATCGTCGAAAAGCTTTACAAGATTGTTAAGTTCGTTATCCTTTGCCATTTCTACTCGGAAAGCTGTTTCAGGACAAGCTGCACAAGCTGGCGCACGTACGGCTTGTAATCCGGCTTGCTCTCCTTCGCGTAGCGGTTAGCTATTACGCAGCAGACTGTGGCAGCGTCGTGCCCCATAAGCCGAGACATTCCGGCGATGGCCGAACTTTCCATTTCAATGTTTGTGATCCTATAGTCACCGTATCTGAAGTTTTCTAATTTAGGTATGTAGTCGTCTATTGCGGCCTGGAGCCTGACTGAGCGTCCCTGAGGGCCATAGAACCCTGGAGCGGATACGGTCATTCCCTTTATTGTCACGTCCTTGAACCTTTCGATTAGCTTCGGTGAAGACTTGACGAAATATGGAGAGGTCAGGACTGGGCTCCAGTTCATGTATTTCTTGAACTTGTCTTCCATGTCCAGTTCAGACACGTCGTCGCGGCCCTTGTACCAGTTAAGCACGCCGTCGAAGCCGATGGAAATGTGCGAAAGCACGAAGCTGCCAAGCTGGATGTCCGGCTGTATGCCTCCGCAGGTGCCCAGCCTCATTATCGTCAGCGTCTTGTGCTCTTCCTTCGGCATCCTCGTAGCAAAGTCTACGTTTGCCAGGGCGTCAAGCTCGGTCATCACGATGTCGATGTTGTCAGTGCCTATGCCTGTGGAGATGACGGAGATTCTCCTGCCGTTATATTTCCCGGTGACTGTATTGAACTCGCGAGAAGAGATTCTTGGCTCCGCCGAGCCTTTGTCGAAATGCTCGGCTATCATGTCCACGCGGCCCGGGTCGCCTACAAGTATGATCCTGTCTGAGATATTCTCAGGCTTGAGATGCAGATGGAAAATGCTCCCATCCGTATTCAATATCATTTCAGATTCTGGTATCCTATTCATTTGGTGATTCCTTTTGGAATGTCAAATATAATTATTATTTATATTTTTGTAGCAAATAAGGTTCAAGCCATGTTCAAGCACTTTGAGAATTATCTGATAATCCTGACAGCAATTTTGCTGGGTTCCATGTTTTTCACCGAATGTTGCTACGGCTTCGACGTCGACGCGTCGGGGAACATGGTGCGGACAGCCATCAAGTTCATCGAGCATCCGGTGTATATCACCTTCATAGCTACGAATTGCGTGCTATGCCTCGTCTCCCTTTTCTTTTGGAAGAAATATCTCCTCCAACTCCGCCTGGAAGTGATTACTTTCCTTCTTCTGCTCATTTTCAACATCATCTTCACCTGCGATTTCTTCAAGATGAAGGACGACTGGTCATACACCGTCTATGCCCTGTTCCCCCTCATCTCCATTATCCTTACAGCTATAGTCATTTACAAGATGGTCTACCCCGAAGGGCCGAGAAAGGGCCGCAGGAAAGTTACCGAAGAAGAGAAGGCGGCAGCTGCGCACACAAGACTCTAATCCTGCTGCATCCAGAGCATAAAATTGAAGATCAGTCTTATCCTGTTTGAAAGCGCAGTATAGTCGATAACCACGGGATCGTCGGTCGGCTTCATCGTGTACCTGTTTATTCCGCTCGTGAACATCATCGCCGGAATTCCTTTCTTCGCAAATTGGATGTGGTCCGCAGTCTCATAGAAGAATTTCGTGAACCTTTCGCTGCCGTAATAAGTGTAGTCGATGCAATAGTTCATGTCCAGCTTTACGTTGATGCGCCTCAGCATGGTCTTGTATGTGCTTGGAACGGCAGGATTGCACAATGAAATGATATAGTTGGGGTTGTCGGTAGGCGGCTGAAGGGATGTGCCGATCTCGTCCAGCTCCATCACGCACTTTATGTCGCGCGGATCGACACCCATGTCCTTCACGAAATACTTCGATCCGGCCTGGTCCAAGTGCCTTCCGTCGAAGGCTATGAAGAGTATGTTCGTATATAGATCCTGCTCCTGCTTGGCGAAAGCGGACATCATTTTAGCCAATGCGAGCATTGCCGCCACTCCCGACGCATTGTCGTCAGCTCCATTGTATATCACATTCCTGATGGTTCCCAAATGGTCATAATTCGCGCAGACGACAATGTATTTTTCGGAATAGAAAGTCGCCGGCAGCAGAGCGACCACATTTCGGACTGTAATGGTGTCGCAGTTGACCATATCCCACTTGTCCCTTGTGTATCTGTAATGAGGGAAGCTCTGTGTATAATTCATGCTTTCAAACGGCTTAAGCCCCAGCGTCTTGAAGGTTCCTGAAATGTAGCGCTCCGTAAGCTGCGCGCCCTTGGTGCCCGACTCCCTGCCTCCCGAATAATCGGATGCGATGCTATAAATGCACCGTTCCAGTTCATTCGGGTACGCCATTTGTAAATATCTGTCAGGATTCGTGCTCTGGGCAAATGCCTGGAAACAGACTAGCGAGAAAACGAGCGCGGACAGAAAACGATTTTTCATTATTGATGATTAGACGGTGCAAAAATACTTATTTTTGCGGTCATAACACTACAAAAGAATTGCCAGAAAGATGAAGCGCAAGTCTGCCCTTACAATAGCAGTCGCTCTTTTCCTCTGCCTGTTGCCCGCAAAGGCGCAGTACGACAGAGAGATGTTTCTGATGAGAGGACGCCAGGCATTGATTGACGGGAAGTACGCTCTTGCCATCGAGAACTTCAACATCCTCTCTAGGCTCGACTCCACAGAGTATAATTCCTATTTCTTCCGAGGAATAGCAAAATACAACCTCGGCGACTTCAACGGAGCCCGCATGGACTTCGACCGCGCGTTGCATTTCAATCCACTGTACACGCCTGCGTACCATTACCGGGCTATCACCCTCAGCCGCCTTGGCAAATATGACGAGGCTCTCCAGGACCTTCAGGAGGCAGTAGATCTCCGTCCCGGATACACCGACCTTTATTTCAGCCGAGGCATCACCTATTTTCTGTCCCAGCAGTTCGACAAGGCCATCAATGACTTCAACATGTACATCCGTCACGTGCCAGACGCCACCGATGCGTACTTGAACCGTGGAGCTTCATATCTATTCCTGAGCGACACCACAAAGGCCATGAACGACTACAACAAGGCAGTTTCCCTCGACCGATTCGACCCTGAATGCTACATCCGCCGTTCAAGGATCTTTGCCCTCCAAAAGAAGGACGACGACGCCATAAGCGACCTCAACACAGCCATCCAGCTCGACAGCACCAACGAGCTGGCTCACTTCAACCGTTCCATACTTCGCTATGAGAAGAAAGACATAAAGGGTTCCCTTTCAGACCTTAACACAGTTCTCAGGGAAGATCCCGGCAACTCCCTGACTCTCTATAACCGTGCGCTGATACTCGCACAGATGGGCGACTATGAAAACTCGCTGAACGACTTCGACAAAGTGATATACATTAATCCGAACAACGTCCTGGCTTACTTCAACCGCGCGTCAGTTTTCCTTGACATGGGGCACTGGGCTGACGCGGCCGAAGACTATTCCCGCGCCATCGAGCTCTATCCCGATTTTGCAAAAGCCTACATGAACCGCAGCTATGCCTACAACATGATGGGAAAGAGCAAGCAGTCGGCCATCGACTACAAGACTGCCCAACGCAAAGTGCAGGAGTACGTCGTCAGGACATCAGATCCGTCCGGCGCTGCAATGTTCGCAGACACCAGCAAGCAGTACAACCGACTGATAGCGATGGATTCCGACTTCTCCAAGAAGAACTTCGACAACGAGCTGCTGCAATACCGCGACGTCGACATCAAGCTCAAGCCTCTCTACAAAGTCATTCCCGGCAACGCTGCAGACGAGGCCCTGCTGCTGAAAGAGAAAATCGATTATCCCAAGCTGAATTCGTTCCTTTCATCACTGCCTGTTCCAATGGAATTCTCCGCAGGAAAACTTGACTACAGCATAAATACTTATGGCAACATGCTTGCGAACAAGATCTTGGGAGAAGGGCGCGACAGCCGCACCCTCTTCACCAAAGCCATCTTCGAATCGGAGCGCAAGCAGTTCAACACGGCGATGGTCCTCTACGACCAGGCTCTTGAAAGCGACAGCACCGACACTTTCATTTACATAAACCTAGGCGCCCTGCAGGCTGAGATGATAGAATTCATTTCGTCAATGGGCAACAGCGTTCCCGTAATCTCTCTTGAAAACGGCAATTCCACCCACACCAGGATTAAGGAGAGCGTAAGCGAAAGCTACGATTACACCTCTGCCATCATGGACATGCGCCATGCATCCGATCTGGCACCCGATTTCCCGTACATTTACTATAATCTGGGCAACCTCTACACGCTCTCGAACGACCTTCCAGAGGCCATCATCCAGTACAACAAGGCCTTGCAGCTATATCCATACATTCCGGAAGCCTACTACAACAGAGGCTTGGTGCTCATTTATCTGAAAGACAAGGTTAAAGGTTGCATCGACATCTCAAAGGCAGGAGAGCTAGGCGTGCTCGATGCCTATCCCGTCATCAAGAAATACTGCGAGGCCGAAGATCAGCAGTAGGATTATCTGCCCCTATGCAAGGCCAATGCAAGTCCCGTTGGAAATTCGGGATGCCTTGCAAGGTCTTCAGGAGTTCCTTCGAAATCAAGACGCCCGCCTTCAGCCCCGGCATCAGGTCCCAGGTCTATCACCCAGTCCGCCGCGTCGATAACGTCCAGATTGTGTTCTACGACCACTATCGTGTTCCCGCAATCGACGAGATCATTGAAAGAATCCAGTAGCTTCTTGATATCGTAGAAATGCAAGCCGGTCGTAGGCTCGTCGAAGAGGAACATTTCAGGACCTGATCCGGAATCCTGATTGCCGCCGAGGAAAGAAGCCAGCTTGATTCTCTGGCTTTCACCTCCGCTGAGCGACGACGAACTCTGTCCCAGCTGGACATACCCCAGCCCTACGTCCTGCAGAGGCTTCAGACGTTCGGCTATCCTCCGCGCCTTTGGGTCGGGATGAGCGCTGAAGAACTCCACGGCCTCATCCACGCTCATGTCAAGCACATCGCTGATGTTCTTTCCGTCATATTTCACCTCCAGCACGTCAGGCAGGAATCTCTTTCCTCCGCAAGCCTCGCAGACCATCTTCACGTCAGCCATGAACTGCATCTCGATCTTTATCATTCCTTCTCCCTGACAGACGGGACATCGCCCGCCGTCGATGTTGAATGAGAAGGTAGAATGTCCGTATCCGTTCAGCTTTGCGTATGGCTGCTCGGAAAAAAGCTTTCGTATGTCGTCGTAGACTTTCAGGTAAGTCACCGGATTGGACCTCATGCTCTTGCCTATCGGATTCTGGTCCACATATTCTATCTGCCTTATATGGTCGATGCTGCCTCGCAGCTCCCTGAACGCACCTGGCCTGTCGCCCAAATCGTTAAGTTGTCTGTAGACTGCCGGATATAGGATGTCCCCGACAAGCGAAGACTTTCCGGAACCGGAAACGCCAGTCACTGCAGTGATGCACCCCAGAGGAAACTTTACGTCTATCCCTTTCAGGTTGTTCTGAGCAGCACCGACGACCTCTATGCAAGAGCTCCAGGTACGCTTGCGACGATTCAGGTCCATAGTGCGCTTTCCGAGAAGATAGTCCGCGGTAAGCGATCTGGTGGCCGTTCCCACGTCTGAGACAGGGCCTTGATAGACCACTTCTCCGCCGAACCTCCCCGCATAAGGACCGATGTCTATCAGCCAGTCGGCCGAACGTATTATCTGCTCGTCGTGTTCCACTACTATCACGGTGTTCCCCAGGTCGCGCAGGCGCTTGAGTACGCCTATCAACCTTTCGGTATCTCTCGAATGAAGTCCTATGGAAGGTTCGTCGAGTATGTACATGGATCCCACAAGATTGTTCCCAAGCGAAGTAACCAGATTGATCCTCTGGCTTTCACCTCCGCTGAGCGTATTTGAGGCGCGGTCAAGTGTCAGATAGGAAAGGCCGACGTCGTTGAGGCAGCGGAGTCTGTCGAGTATCTCCTTTACAGGCCTTGCTGCCACGGAAGCATCGTGTTCGTCCAGCCGTGACGCCAGTCCTTCGAAAAACCCGTAAAGCTCACCTGAAGTCATCGAGCAGAGTTCCGCAATGTTCTTGCCGTCTATCTTGACCCACAATGCCTCCTGTCTCAGCCTCTTTCCCTTGCAGGTACGGCATACCGTCCTGCCGCTGTAGCGCGCCTTAAGGTATCTGAACTGTATCTTGTATCGCTGCGTGTCCACCCAATCGAAGAATCCGAGTATGCCCGTAAAATATTCGTTGCCTTTCCAAAGCATGTCCTTCTGAGCTTCAGAGAGCTCGTTGTACGGCTTGTGAAGCGGGAAATCGCACTTGTAGGCATTCATAGCCACTTCCTGCCTGAAATGGTCCATCATTTCTCCGTGCCAGCAGGCAACCGCTCCCTCATATACGCTCAACGTAGGATTGGGAACCACAAGGTACTCGTCTATCCCGACCATCTTTCCGAATCCTTCGCACGTCGGGCAGGCTCCAAGCGGATTGTTGAAGTTGAACATCTGTTCCGTGGGCTGCATGAAAGTCATGCCGTCGGCCTCGAATACAGTCGAATATGTCCTCAACTCACCGTCGTTCCAGATCGCTATCCTGCCCCCTCCCTTCTGGAAAGCAGTCTGCAGCGAGTCCAGCATCCTGGAAGATTCGTCCTCATCCTCCGGAGCGACTGTGAACCTGTCCACCAACAGCCAGATTGCGCGTCCTGCGAAGCTTTGCATTGACTTCAGGGCATCGTCCATCTTCACTGCCTTGCCGCTTTCCGAATCGAAGAGCCTGTTGAACCCTTCCTCTTTCAATGCCAGGATCCGCTCCACATTCGAAGCGGAGTGCTCCCATCCTATGTCAGCCAGCAGCATTGCCACTGTCCCCTGTTTCAATGCAAGAATGTCGCTTTCGACGCCCTGTGCAGTGTCGCAGCGCACTTCCCTGCCTGTGACAGGAGAATAGGTGCGGCCAATCCTGGCGAACAGCAGCCTCATGAAATCCGCAATCTCGGTCGTGGTTCCCACAGTGGATCTGGAATTCACCGTATTCACCTTCTGTTCAATGGCTATAGCCGGCGGGATGCCCGTAATTATGTCGACATCAGGCTTTGCCATCCTCCCCAGGAACTGGCGCGCAAATGAGGAGAGGCTCTCGGCAAACCTGCGCTGCCCCTCGGCAAAGATGGTGTCGAAAGCCAACGATGATTTCCCGGACCCAGATATCCCGGTGATTACGACCAGTTTGTCGCGAGGGATGTCAAGCGATACGTTCTTAAGGTTGTTGACCCTCGCTCCCTTTATATGGATGAATTCGTCTTCCATCAGTCTTCTATGTTGGAGGCCCTGTTCACAGCGGATACCCCGTGCACTTTCTTCAAAGTCTGAATTACCTTGTCCAGTTCCTTGTTGCTGGGAACCGCAAGTCTGGAAGTGACCACGAACAGCCCCTCCTCGCCTCTTTTCTGCGACGGCACGATCTTGAATGACCTCACCGATACATTGAAGGAGCTTATCGACGCAAGCACCTTGTCGCCGACGCTGTAATCGGATATCACGACTCTGAGCCCCGTCTGGAAAGTAGCCACGCCCCCGTTCTCGCGCCACTTCACTTTCTGGATCCGGTACGGATAGTTCTCTATCAGCCTTGCCGCATTCGGACAGGACATCCTGTGAATCTTTATCCCTCCGTTTACAGTCACGAAGCCGAATACCTTGTCTCCAAAGACTGGGTTGCAGCACTTTGCCATCTTGTAGTCCACCCCGCTCAGTCCGTCTCCTATTATGAGATATTCTCCGGTGCCTTCATGAGTATCTTCTTCCACCTTGTCGTCGACGGCTGAAATCTTGGGTCCTTCCGGCCCGGCAAGAATATAATCCTTGACTTGGGCGAAATCGACCGTTCCGTTTCCTACGGCAGCATAGAACTCATTAATTGTCTTATAGTTGAACTTTTTGGTAATCCTGTTCATCATTTCGTCAGGCAGCTCCAGCTTGGAGTTCTTCAGGCGCCTGTCGATCATCTCCTTCCCCGCCGAAGCGAGCTTGAACTCCTCTTCCTTCAGCTTCTGCCTTATCTTGCTACGCGCCTTGCCGGTAACCACGAAGTTCAGCCAGTCGCCGGAAGGCTTCTGGTTCTTGTTGGTTATTATCTCGACTACGTCCCCTGTCTTGAGCTTTTCTCGTATCGGCACTATCTTTCCGTTGACCTTGCCTGCCGTGCATTTCAATCCCATGTTCGAGTGGATGTCGAATGCAAAATCGAGGACTGTGGCTCCAGCAGGAAGGCTTCTCAGGTCTTCATTCGGAGTGAACACGAATATCTCGTCGAACTTGAATTCATTCAATGCCACGTCCTGCTTGGATTCGGGGGACTCCATCATGCTTCGGACATTTGCAAGCCATGAGTCGAGCACTCCGTCCCTACTTATTCCCTTGTATGCCCAATGGGCCGCATTGCCCTTTTCTGCTATCTCATCCATCCTGATGGTCCTTATCTGCACCTCTATCGCCCTTCCCTCCTTGTCGGAGACGGTGGTGTGAAGGCTCTCGTAGCCATTCTCCTTCGGCTTGGTTATCCAGTCCCTCAGCCTGTTCGTGTCGGGCTTGTATTCCTCGGTGACAAGCGAGTATACCTTCCAGCAAAGTTCCTTCTCCTTATCCGGAGGAGAATCAATGATGAACCTGATGGCAAAGACGTCGTAGACATTCTCGAAAGGCACCTGATGTCCCTGCATCTTTTTCCAGATGCTGTAAGCCGTCTTTGTGCGCACTTTCAGCGTATATTTGATGCCTTCAGCATTGAGCTTGTCCCGTAGCGGCATAATGAAACGGCTGACAAGTTCGTCGCGATCCTTTTTGGTCGCCTTAAGGCTGTTCGTTATCTCCCTGTACTGTTCCGGCTCCGTATATCTGAATATCAGGTCCTCCAGCTCGCCGTTTATCCTGTAAAGGCCAAGCTTGTGGGCAAGCGGGACGTACAGCATCGCCGTTTCGGTCGTCTTGCGCATCTGATTGCTCTTTGGCAGCAGTTCGAGATTCCTCATCACCTCCAGCCTGTCTGCAAGCTTGATCAATGTAACGCGCGGATCCTTGGAATATGAGATTATCAGCTTCCTGTAATTGTCTGCCTGAAGGCCTGTGTCCTTCGGGCGGATGGAGGAAATCTTGTTAAGGCCGTCTGCCATATCCAGAACGTCCTGGGGGTACTTGCCATCCATCGAGGAGCGCAGGTCAGGATTGAACCTTGTGGCTTCATGGATGAACACGGCTGCGATGGCGTCGGCACCAAGGCCGATGCCGCTTTCGACGATCTGGGCAACGCCGATAGGATGCTCCACAAAAGGATGGTTGTTGCCTCTTACCATGTCCTTTAGAGAATCGCAGCATTGGCCGCAGGCCATAAGGATCATCTTCCTGTCCTCAGGCTTGAAGCCTGAAGCCAGCTGTTCGGCTTGCTTTGGAATCTGAACTTGTGATATCTCTTCTGTCATAAGGCAATGGTTACTTGGCGTCCAATATATTTTTCAATGCGTTCATCTCATCACGCGCCTTCGCGGCAGTGACAAAGTCGAGTTCTGCGGCGGCATCCTCCATCCGCTTCTGAGAGGCCTTGATGGCATCGAGAAGCTGTTTCGGATTCATAAGGCTGATGACCGGGTCGTTCATCAGCACTCTTGCGCCCTCTTCCGGAGTAGCAGGCTCATCGTCCGAAGCGGCGTACAGAATGTTCTTGCTGCGCGTCTCTATCTGGTGAGGAGTGATGTCATGTTCCTTATTGTATTCCGCCTGCTTTGCGCGGCGGCGGTTTGTCTCGTCGATGGTCTGCTTCATCGAGTAAGTAATCTTATCTGCGTACATGATGACCTTACCGTTCACGTTCCTGGCGGCGCGTCCTGCGGTCTGCGTCAGCGACCTGTCGCTGCGCAGGAATCCCTCCTTGTCGGCGTCAAGAATGGCGACGAGCGACACGCTCGGCATGTCGAGACCTTCGCGAAGTAGGTTTACGCCGACCAGTACGTCAAACTGCCCGCTCTTGAAATCCTCGATTATCTGCACGCGGTCGAGCGTCTGCACATCAGAGTGGATGTAACGGCTGCGCACGCCTATCTTTGCAAAATATGAATCCAACTCTTCTGCCATCCGCTTTGTAAGAGTCGTGACAAGCACGCGCTGGTCGAGTGCGCTCCTTTCCTGTATCTCTTCCACGAGATCGTCCACCTGATTCTTGGTCGGACGAACCTCTATCGGCGGATCCAGCAGGCCCGTCGGACGGACTATCTGCTCCACCACAAGGCCTTCGCTGGCCTCGAGTTCGTAGTCGCCGGGCGTTGCGCTTACGAACAGCCTCTGTCCGATGATGTTCTCGAACTCGTCGAATTTCAGCGGCCTGTTGTCGGCCGCGGCCGGAAGGCGGAATCCGTATTCCACAAGGGTGGTCTTGCGGCTCTTGTCGCCTCCGAACATCGCGTGGACTTGGGGCAGGGTTACATGGCTTTCGTCTATGAAAGTCATGAAGTCCGATGGGAAATAGTCAATCAGGCAGAAAGGCCTCTGTCCGGGCTTGCGCCCGTCAAAATACCTGGAATAGTTCTCTACGCCAGGGCAATAGCCTATCTCCTTCATCATCTCGATGTCGTATTCCACGCGCTGGCGCAGGCGTTTGGCCTCAGTGAAGCGCCCGTCGTTCTCGAAATACGCCACCTGCTTCAGCATGTCATTGTGAATCTGCACCAAAGCGTTTTTCTGGCGTTCCTTCCCAGTAACGAAATTGTTGGCAGGATAAATCGATATCTCATTGAGGATGTCGATGGTTGCACCGCTGACAGGGTCGATGGTCTCGATGCTCTCCACCTCGTCGCCGAAGAATATCATTCTCACGGCGTAGTCCCCATAAGCGAGGAAGATGTCGACCGAATCGCCTTTAACGCGGAACGATCCGCGCTTGAATTCAGCCTCGTCGCGCGAATACATCGCATCCACGAGAGAATAGAGGAACTTGCTGCGGTTCAGCTCTTCACCCTGCCTGACATTGATTGTGAAGTTGTGGAAATCGTCCGGATTGCCGATGCCGTACATACAAGAGACCGAAGATATTACTATGACGTCCCTCCTGCCGCTCAAGAGAGAGCTGGCAGCGTGAAGGCGCAGCTTGTCTATCTCGTCGTTGATGCTGAGATCCTTTTCTATATAGGTATCGGTAGTCGGAATATATGCTTCAGGCTGATAATAGTCGTAATAGGATACGAAATATTCAACGGCGTTGTCAGGGAAAAAAGACTTGAACTCGCCGTAGAGTTGGGCCGCCAATGTCTTGTTGTGGCTCAGCACAAGAGTAGGACGCTGAAGCCTCTGGATGACGTTGGCCATGGTGAACGTCTTGCCGCTGCCTGTGACTCCAAGCAGGGTAACGCACTTGGTGCCCTCGCTGAAGGCGCCGCAAATCTGGTCTATCGCTTCCGGCTGGTCGCCTGTTGGGCTGTACGGAGCCTGTAACTTGAAATCCATTGGACGGTACTAATTTTGCCAATCGCAAAGATACTTAATTCGCAACAAAATAGTATCTTTGCCGCGGTTTTGAAAAGACATCCGAATCCAATTTTTAATACAAATATTTAACGATTAACATTATGGAAATTTACAGTATTCACGCAAGAGAAATTCTTGATTCAAGAGGAAACCCTACAGTAGAGGTCGACGTAACACTCGCATCGGGCGTCAAGGCTCGTGCAGCTGTTCCTTCAGGAGCATCCACAGGCGAGAACGAAGCCCTCGAACTCAGGGACGGCGACAAGAAGCGCTATATGGGCAAGGGCGTCCTGAAGGCAGTTGACAATGTCAACAAGATCATCGCTCCTGAACTCATCGGAATGAGCTCTCTCGACCAGATTGCCATCGACCGCAAGCTCCTTGCACTCGACGGAACCGACACCAAGAAGAATCTCGGCGCCAATGCCATCCTCGGAGTATCCCTCGCTGTAGCCAAGGCTGCAGCAGCTTACCTCGACCTTCCTCTTTACAGATACATCGGTGGTACAAACGCTCACATCCTTCCTGTTCCTATGATGAACATCATCAACGGCGGCTCACACTCCGACGCTCCTATTTCCTTCCAGGAATTCATGATCCGCCCTGTAGGCGCACCTTGCTTCAGTGAAGGTCTCCGCATGGGCAGCGAGGTGTTCCATAACCTCAAGTCCGTCATAAAGGGCATGGGCCTGAGCACCGCAGTCGGCGACGAAGGCGGCTTCGCTCCTAACTTCAAGAGCACGGAGGAAGCCATAGAAAGCATCCTGAAGGCCATCATGAAGGCTGGCTATGAACCAGGGAAGGACGTTTCTCTCGGCATGGACTGCGCAGCAAGCGAATTTTACATTGACGGAGTTTACGACTACACTCATTTCGAAGGCCCTAAGGCTGCAAAGCGCAGTTCCAAGGATCAGGTTGCATACCTGAAGGAACTCGCCAGCAAATACCCTATCGATTCCATCGAGGACGGCATGTCCGAAAGCGATTGGGACGGCTGGAAGCTCCTCACCAAGGAACTCGGCAAGAAAATCCAGCTCGTCGGCGACGACCTCTTCGTCACCAACGTCAAGTATCTTGAAAAGGGCATCAAGATGGGTTGCGCTAACAGCATCCTGATCAAGCTGAACCAGATCGGCTCCCTGACCGAGACTCTGAACGCCATCGAGCTCGCTCACCGCAACCATTACACCACTGTCACTTCCCACCGCTCGGGCGAAACCGAGGACACCACCCTCGCAGATCTCGCAGTCGCAACCAACAGCGGCCAGATCAAGACCGGCTCGATGTCCCGCACCGACCGCCTTGCAAAATACAACCAGCTTCTCCGCATCGAGGAAGAACTCGGCGACAACGCACAGTACGGCTGGAAAGACTAATTCCCGCCATTTCACATCCTAAAAGAGTGTGGCTAATGTTTTAGCCACACTCTTTTTTCGTTTTTCCCTTACCAACTAAAATGTGGCAATCTTCCAGATTGCCTTAGGTGGCGGCAGAAATCGAGCTTATTCTGCAGCCTTCAGCCTTTCAGCGTTTTCTGCGACCTGAAGTGCGTCGATGCACTCCTGGATATCGCCGTCCATGAAAACCGGAAGGTTGTACATCGTCCAATTGATGCGGTGGTCGGTTACGCGGCTCTGAGGATAGTTGTAGGTGCGTATCTTGGCCGAACGGTCGCCCGTGGAGACCATGGTCTTGCGCTTGGCGGAAATTCCGTCAAGATATTTCTGATATTCTATGTTGTACAAGCGAGTACGAAGTTCGTTCAGAGCCTTTTCATAGTTCTTGTTCTGATTGCGCTCGTCCTGGCACTGAACTACTATTCCTGTAGGCACGTGTGTCAGCCGTATAGCAGAATAGGTCGTATTCACGCCCTGGCCGCCTGGGCCCGAAGCACAGAAGATGTCCTTGCGGATATCGTTCATGTTGAGCTCGATGTCAAACTCTCCAGCTTCCGGAAATACTGCCACGGATGAGGCCGAGGTATGGATTCGTCCCTGCGTTTCAGTCTGAGGCACGCGCTGGACGCGGTGAACCCCGCTTTCATACTTCATAGTACCGTAAACCTTGTCACCAGAAATCTTGAAGATTATTTCCTTGAATCCTCCTACGGCGCCCTCTGAAGAGCTGGTGACCTCTATCTTCCATCCTTTGGCCTCGCAGTACTTTGAATACATCCTGAACAGGTCGCCGGCAAATATGGCAGCCTCGTCCCCTCCTGTACCGCCGCGAATCTCGACTATGGCATTCTTGTCATCCTCAGGGTCGGCAGGAACCAGCAGCAGCTTGATCTCTTCCTCCATTTTAGGAATCTGCTGATCAAGCCCCGAGATCTCTTCACGGGCCATGGCCTTGAGGTCTTCATCCTTTTCGTTCACGAGGATGTCCTTTGCACCCGCATAGTCCGCCATCATCTTCTTGTACTTCTCTCCCGCCTCGACGATGGGCTGCAGGTCCTTGTAGTCCTTGCTGATCTTGACGAACTTCTTCATGTCGGACATTGCGTCCGGCGAAGCCATCTGCCTCTCAAGGTCTTCGTATTTTTCTTTCAGACCCGAGATCTTCTCGAGCAATGTGGTATTGTCTGCCATAAATAATTCTTCTTAAAGTCCGTAAAATTAATAAAAAAAGCAATGCCCCCGCCGGGAGGCGGAGACATTGCCCAAAAGACGCTGAAGTTAGTATTCAGCAAGAATGTCCTTGACCATCTTAGGCTCGAGACGTCCATAGACCTTTTCGCCGATCATGCAGACCGGAGCAAGGCCGCAGCATCCGAGGCAGCGGAGGCAGTCGAGTGAAAACTTGCCGTCAGGAGTGACCTGGCCGACCTGAATTCCCAATTCCTTTTCGAATTCGCGGAGCACATTCTCGGATCCGCGGACATAGCAAGCCGTGCCGAGACAGAGGGAAATAGGATGTTCGCCCTTAGGCTGCATCGTAAAGAAGGAATAGAATGATACGACGCCGTAAACTTTTACCAAAGGAATGTCAAGGTTAGCGGCAACGAGCTTCTGGACATCCGGAGGAAGGTATCCCAAAGTGTTCTGAGTTTCATGAAGGACATTTATAAGCTCGCCCGGCTTGTTGCCGAACTTTGCGCAAATATCTTTGACTGTCTTGATGGTGCAGTCTGTCATTTCAATTTTTGCCATGATCTCAAACGATTAGATTCTGTGTTTGTCAGTATAATGGGTATGGAGCAACTCGTGAGCGCGACCTGTGATAGGCTTTCCAAGGTATTCCTTGTAAAGTTCAGCTAGCTGCTTGTTCTCGTTCGAAGAGCGCAGATTCTTCAGCTCGTCCTCGCGATAGATGGCATTGTGGCGTGCAACCAGAATGCTGGAGTCTCCATGGTGATACGGCTGTCCGGCACCGCCGATGCAGCCGCCAGGGCAAGCCATTACCTCGCAGGCGTGATACTTGCCAGGATTCTCCTTGACAAGCTGGACAAGCTTGCGTGCATTGCGGAGTTCATGAGCGACGGCTACGGTTATAGGTGTACCTGCGAAGTCGATGGTGGCTTCACGGACGCCTTCGAAGCCGCGGACCTGAGTGAACTCGATCTTTTCAGGCTTCTTGCCTGTAACTAGCTCATAGGCAACGCGTACAGCTGCTTCCATAACGCCACCTGTATTGCCGAAGATGACTGCGCCGCCGGTGGATTCGCCGAGAGGCGCATCGAAGTCTTCGTCAGGAAGGGCGTTGAAGTTGATGTTGTTCATCTTGATCAGGCGGGCAAGCTCGCGGGTGGTCAGGACGATATTGATGTCTGAATCTCCGTCCTTTCCGAATTCAGGGCGCTGGCGCTCGAACTTCTTCGCTACGCAAGGCATGACTGAAACGACGACGAGGTTCTTCCTGTCAATGCCGAGCTTTGCGGCATAGAAGTTCTTTGCGACTGATCCGAACATCTCCATAGGAGACTTCGCGCTGGAAGGATAATCCAACATTTCAGGATAGTTGCATTCGTAGAAATTGACCCAAGCCGGGCAGCAGGAAGTAAAGATAGGAAGCTTGACGCTCTTGTCTCCCTTGGTGTAGCGGACAATCCTGTCTACGAGTTCGCTGCCTTCCTCCATGATGGTCATGTCGGCTGTGAAGTCGGTATCGAATACATAGTCGAAGCCTATTCTGCGAAGGGCTGCAGCCATCTTGCCTGTAACCAGGGTTCCCGGTGCGAGACCGAATTCCTCGCCAAGGGCTGCACGCACTGAAGGTGCAGTGTTGACGATGACGGTCTTGGTAGGATCGGCGATGGCCTTGATTACGTCAGGGTTGTTGTCGACTTCCGTTAGGGCTCCTGTAGGGCAGACTGCAACGCACTGGCCGCAGAAAACGCAAGTAGACTCGGTAAGAGGACGCTCGAAAGCTGTAGCAACTACGGCGTTAAAGCCGCGGTTGATGGCTCCGATGGCACCTACCGACTCGACTTCATTGCACATGGTCTCGCAGCGGCGGCACATGATGCACTTGTTCTGGTCACGGTTTATGGAAGGTGAAGTGGACTTCTCATAGGTGCTCTGCTTGAGATTTTCGCCGAAAGGAATCTGATGTACTCCCATTTCAGCAGCCATCTGGCGCAGGTCGCAGTATGCGTTGTTTGCACAAAGCAGACAGTCAGCCGGGTGGTCTGAAAGTATGAGTTCCATGACGGTCTTGCGGGCAGCGATGACGCGAGGGGTGTTTGTCTTTACAACCATGTTTGGCGTGCAGGTAGTGGCGCATGCAGGGAAGAGGCGCGGACCTCCGATATCTACGATGCACATGCGGCAGGCTCCCGGATTGTTTATGACTCCCACGTCAGGAAGCTCCATATAGCAAAGGGTAGGAATGTTTATTCCAACTTTCTTCGCTGCATTGAGGATGGTCGTTCCGGGTTCAACTTGTACCGGAATATTGTCTATTGTAAGATTAATAAGATCCATATCTATATCTCCTATTGAATTGAAATTGCACCGAACTTGCACTTTTCACGGCAAGTGCCGCACTTGATACACTTCGACTGGTCGATGGTGTGAGGAGCGCGCTTCTCTCCTGAAATGGCTTCGGCAGGGCAGTTGCGCTGGCAAGCGCCGCAACCTACGCAGATATCGGGATTGATGTGGTAGCTCATCATGTTCTTGCAGACGCCTGCACGGCACTTGTGGTCTACTACGTGTTCTACATATTCATCCCAGAAGTTGTCGAGAGTGGAAAGGACAGGGTTCGGAGAAGTCTGTCCGAGTCCGCAAAGGGCTGTATCCTTGATGACGTTCGCAAGTTCTCGAAGTTCATAAAGGTCGTCCATAGTGCCTTTCCCGTCGCAGATCCTAGTGAGAATCTCAAGCATTCTCATGTTGCCGATACGGCAAGGAGAGCACTTTCCGCAGGATTCGCCGACGATGAATTCGAGGTAGAACTTAGCCACTGCCGGCATGCAGTTGTCCTCGTCCATTACAATCATGCCGCCAGAGCCCATGATGGAGCCCGCAGCCTTGAGGTGGTCGTAGTCGATAGGCACGTCGAGATACTTCTCAGTCAGGCAGCCGCCGGAAGGTCCGCCGGTCTGCACGGCCTTGAACTGCTTTCCGCCCTTGATGCCGCCGCCAATGTCATAGATGACTTCGCGGAGGGTGGTTCCCATTGGAACTTCGATCAGTCCGACATTGTTTATCTTGCCTGCAAGCGCGAACACCTTGGTTCCCTTGGAGCCTTCGCTTCCGATGCTTGCAAACCATTCAGCGCCCTTCAGGATGATGATAGGAACGTTGGCGTATGTTTCTACGTTGTTGACGTTCGATGGCTGCATCAGGTAGCCGTGAACGGCAGGGAACGGAGGTTTGAGAGTAGGTTCGCCGCGCTTGCCTTCCATGGAGTGGATCAACGCGGTCTCCTCGCCGCAGACGAATGCGCCTGCACCGTAACGGAGTTCTATATCGAAATTGAAATCAGTTCCGAAGATGTTGTTGCCCAGAAGTCCATATTCCCTGGCCTGCTTGATGGCGACCTGGAGACGATGGATGGCCAGAGGATATTCAGCGCGGACATAGATGAGTCCGTATTCAGCTCCTATGCAGTATCCGCAGATGGCCATTGCCTCAAGGACGCTGTGAGGGTCTCCCTCGAGAATGGAACGGTCCATGAATGCGCCAGGGTCGCCTTCGTCTGCATTGCAGATGACGTACTTAGGCTTTGATGTGCTCTTTGATGCGATATCCCACTTCTTTCCCGTAGGGAAACCTGCGCCGCCGCGTCCGCGGAGACCAGACTTCGAGACGATGTCGATGACCTGCTGTGGAGTGTATTCGGTAAGGCACTTTCCAAGAGCTGCATAAGCGTCGCGTTCAACCGCTTCCTGAATGTTTTCAGGATCGATGAACCCGCAGTTGCGGAGAGCGATGCGGACCTGCTTCTTGTAAAATTCCATGTGCTTGTCGTCGGTGACATGCTTGTTCGTGTCAGGATCGAGGTAAAGCAGCCTCTGGACCTTGCGGCCTTTCAGCAAGTGCTCCTTGACGATCTCCTCAGCGTCTTCGGGTTTAACCTTGGTGTAAAAAGTGTTGTCAGGGACCATCTTGACGTTAGGCCCCTTTTCGCAGAAACCGAAGCAGCCTGTAAGGATGACTTTCGCGTCGTTCTCGAGGCCGTAGATCTTGATCTGTTTGGTCAGCTCATCTGCAAGCTCGGCACTGCGGGATGCGTGGCACCCTGTGCCGCCGCATACGAGCAGATAATTCTTGTATTCAGCCATAATTATTTGTTTTCGTGTTCTTCGATGGTCTGGAAACTAACCGGCAGGATTCCGTCGATAAGCTCGCCCTTGACGATGTACTTGTCGACGATTTCGACTGCCTTTGCGGCGTCAACATGTCCAAAGACGACCGGCTCCTTGCCAGGAACGCGGATCTCGACAGTAGGCTCTGCATAGCAGAATCCCATGCAGCCAGTCTGCGTAACGATAGCAGGAACCTTATCCTTTTCAATTTTGTCTACGAAGGCGTTCATAGTGGCCCTCGCGCCGGCGGCGATTCCGCAAGTAGCCATAGCCACGCGAATCTGTGTCATCTTTTCAGGATCAGTACTTTTCTCCCTGATGGACAGATTGTTAGCCATATTCTGCTTCATTTTGCGCAAATCGTCAAGAGATGTAATCTTATTCATTTCGCTATGGTTAATGATTGTTATTAAAAAGTTTTAATTTGTAATCTTTTATTTCGATTTGAGTCCGTAAAAGTATTGACTTTTTGCCTCATTCCCAAATATTACTTAGTATAACTTATCAACAGAAAGTTCATCTATTGAATTTTGTACCAGTCCTTCTATCGGCTTGAACATGTCCGGAGTAATTCCATCGTCTCCAAGAGCCTCCTTCAGGTCATTCGTGCAAATGTCGTATTCATTCTCATTCACAGCATACTTCAACGCCAGATTGATGTAAGGATTCATGGTTGCCAGCATCACGTATGCGTTGGCGATGTTGCCAAGCGGCGGCCTGTCGATGTTGCTCCATCCGAAGGTAGCCTCGACCACCGTCCCCTTCCCTACAGTCGATTCAATGCCAAGCTTCCCTCCGCTCTGCTCCGCCGAGTCCTTCAGGAGAGGAAGTCCCAGGCCCACCTTGCGGGTGGTGCGGCTCGTAACGAACGGGTCCGTCACGCGCTTCACCATCTCGGGAGGCATTCCCTTTCCATTGTCTGATATCCTTATGGTCAGGACGTCCTGCATCAGGTTGATCAGGATTGCAATTTCGACCCATGTCGCATTGGCCGAAATGCTGTTCTGGACAATGTCCAGTATGTGCATCGCTAAGTCGTTCATACTATTTCCACCTTTCTTCCGTTCTCTCCGCGCAGCGCCATCTTCAATTCAGCGAATGTGGGCTCTTCCATCGTGAAGCGGCAGCTTACCGTGGCGAAATCCTCAGGATAATGCGCGTCGGAGCTCCGGATGCAGTTATATCTCTTCAAATAAGCGTTCTCCGGTCTCTCCAGGAATGCCTGCCACTTGCAGTTCTTTGAGAACTCTATGCATTCGATGCTGAGGTCCGGAGGGATGAATCCGAGCTGTGAAATTACCGAATAGCCGGTCCTGTCGACGTGAGCAGGATAAAAGATTCCACCTAGCGAGTGGACGAATTTCTCGCACTCGTCGATCCCGACATCGAGCGCATTGATGAGCAGATACGGAGCCTGATAGAGGATTTCCTCAGCCTCGTTCACCACAAGCTGGTAGCCGAACTTGTCGACGTCGTTTTCAATGTGAGGGAGATGGCCGTCAAGGAACTTCTGCAGTTCCGCGAGCCTTTCCTCGTCCTCCACCAAAGCCACGCAGTGGACCTCTTCGCTGGTATTCAGCTCTGCTCCACAGAACACCTTGATTCCCTCGCGCCTTGCAATCGGCAGTATCTGCTCGCATTGCAGGGTCGTATTATGGTCCGTTACCGCAAAGAAGTCGAAATGCTCAGCCACTGCCTTCAGCACCATGAATGCGGGAGTCATCTCGATGTCTCCGCATGGAGAAAGGACCGTGTGGTTGTGAAGGTCTCCCTTAAAGGTATCCACTGTTATTTTTTCAGATAGTCGTACAATGCCCCTGCAAACTCGAAACATTGTTCGGAAGTGCCCAGGACCGGAATTCCTTCCGACTCGGATGCCTCCACCGTGTCCTGTTCGGGTTGGATGCCCTTGACCAGGACGACTGCGGCAAGTTCCTTCAAGGATGCTACCGCCATGACGTTCTTATGGGCCTGTATGGTGACAAGGACGCTACCGTCCTCGGCGAAACCCATTACGTCACTCAAAAGGTCGGAACAATAGCCGCCCTTGACTTCCCTGTCCAGGCCGGCCGAGCCGGAATAGACCCTGAGATTGAATTTTTCAACGATGTCTTTAACTATCATATTTCTTCCCCCATATTTTTTCCATTATTTCGATGGTGTTCCTGACTTGGAGCGCCCCGCTCTTTTCATATTTGAGCTGCATGAAAATACAGTTTTCTATCTTCCTTTCCCCGTTCACGATATCTTCGGCCAATGCCTCGCAGCTAGGTGCACCGCAGCTTCCGCAATCTATTCCTGGGAGCTCCGCCTTCAACTTTCTAACTTCCTCCATCTTCCTTATGGCCTCTTCGATGTCGGGGCCGTAGCGCTTCAGGTTCCTCGGTTCTATCTTGCCTATCAGCATGTCGTCCTTGCACAGGCGGCGGTAATCGTCGAGCATCGGTATCTTGGCAGGCATCGATTCTGACTTCTTGTGCATGTCAGTCGTTATCTGGAACCTGTTTCCACGCACCAGAATGCCTCCAGAACATGATTCGTCGCAAGCTCTGAGCTCAAGGAAATCCACGCCGTCAAGCTCGTCGTTTTCAGTCTTCTCCAGAATCTCAGTGACGTGCTCGATACCGTCAACCGCCATGGCGTTGATGAACTTCTTCATCGCATGCTTCTCTCCGCGGGTGGTGGACCATCGCATTCCCGTTCGCGACACTTCAAGATTGACCTTGATGTCACTTTCTGAATAGTCCTTATGCTTGTATTGGACAAGCACCTTATTATAAAGAAGGTCCATGTTGATGCAGCCGGACACCGGAGTGGAGTAGCCTCCGACCGGAGCCTTCACCGAAGCGATCTTCGCCACGCATGGAGTGACATAGAAGATTCCGATATCTTTAGGCGGAATTCCTTCCGCTTCATATTTGCGCTTTACGTACTGGGCAGTGACTTCCAGCGGAGGTATGAAAGGCGAGAGGTTCGCGATGAGCGATGGGAAGCGCACTTGTATGAGTCTCAGGACTGAAGGACAGTATGTGGATATCACGGGACGGTCCTCGCAGTCCGGGATGTAGTCGTTCAGCTTCTCCGCTATCAGGTCGCAACCCTGCTCCACAGCCCTAACCTCGGTAAATCCGAGATTGCCCAGAATGTCAGTGATGGTCTTCTGTGGAATGTCGTTCTCGAACTGGGAAAAGAATATCATAGGAGTAAGGAGGACGCGGTGCTTGAAGTCGAAGATGGTGTCGAAGTCGTCGTCCATGACCTTGATGGCCATGTGCTCGCAGACCTGATAGCAATGCGAGCATTCTATGCACCAGTCCAGATGCAGGTGCGCCTTGCCTCCGGAGACCCTCAGGGCCTCCGTAGGACAGCTTCTCATGCAATGCGAACAGCCTACGCAGACGTCCGTCATTATATGTAGTCCTCTGTAATATGGGCAAGATTCGTCCATTTAGTTGAATTTATTGTACATGGTTACAGTAGTTCCCTTCCCCACGACCGACTCGATGTCAAGGGAATCGGTGTTGTCTTTCATATTTGGAAGCCCCATCCCTGCTCCGAATCCCATTTCACGCACCTTGGGAGAAGCTGTGGAGAATCCTTTTTCCATGGCCTTGGAGATGTCCGGAATTCCGGGACCTTCGTCAGCCAGGACTATCTTGATTCCGTCCTTGTCTATATCTGCCGTGATTACGCCTCGATAGGCATGAGCTACGATGTTCACCTCGGCCTCGTAAAGTGCTATGACCACCTTTTTCGTAACCGTAGGATCCACTCCAAGCTGCTTGAGCGTTTTCTTTATCGAAGATGAGGCGTAGCCTGCGCGGGAGAAGTCTCCGCCTTCAACCTTGAACTGCAGTGTCATGACAGTTAATAGACAGGCTTAAGGCCAGCCGCATAAAGGATTCCAGCTGTCTTGAAGACAGAGAATCTTGTGGAAATCAGCATGATGTCGTTATCGTTCGCAAGGTCGAGCATTTCCGGAGTAATCTCCTTGCCGCGTGCGAAAAGGATGTATTTCAAGTCCGACATCTCGGCAGTTCTAATGGCCTGCGTGTTTGCAAGGCCGGTGATCAGCAAGAAATCTGGGTTGCGCAGCGTAAGCACGTCGCTCATCAGGTCGGATGCAAAAGCGAATTCGATCTCTTCATCGAGGTGCCTTTCGCCGCAAACCGCCATTCCTTCCACTAGTTTGACTATTTCGGATATTTTCATTGTTTCAGCTTATAATGCCTCAAAGTTAGGAATAAAAAATCATTTTTGTCGTACCTTTGCCGCCGTTATGAATGCAAACAGGGAAAAACAGATTGAGGCCTTCAACCGCCTGCTCGACGTCATGGACGAGCTGCGCGTAAAATGCCCTTGGGACCGCGTACAGACCACCGACACTCTGCGTCCCATGACCATCGAGGAAACATACGAGCTAAGCGACGCCATACTCCACAACGACATTCCGAACACCGAGAAGGAACTCGGCGACGTAATGCTTCACATAGTCTTTTACTGCAAGATCGCTTCCGAAAAGGGCGACTACGACATCGCAGACATGCTCAACAAGCTTTGCGACAAGCTCATTTACAGGCACCCTCACGTTTACGGCACAGTGAAGGCAGACACTGCCGAACAGGTAGTCCAAAACTGGGAATATTTGAAGACCAAGGAAAAGGACGGCAACAAGACCGTTCTCGCCGGCGTCCCCGAAACCCTTCCGCCTCTAATCAAGGCCTACCGGATGCAGGAAAAGGCACGTGCAGTCGGCTTCGATTGGGAAAAGCGCGAAGACGTATGGGCCAAAGTCAAGGAGGAAGTCGGTGAATATGAAGAGGAACTCAGGTCGATGGGAACCGTTGTGGCCGACGCCAAGGCAGCCAGCAAAGCCGCCGTTGCCGCAGCCATGGACCCGAATGCCAAGCCTGAGGATGTCAATGCCGCGGACTCTGCCCAGAAGGCAGCCACTGCAAAGGCCGAAGCATCCAAGACCAGGGCACAGGGAGAACTCGGAGACGTCCTCTTTGCCCTTGTCAATGCCTCGCGCCTCTACGACTTGAACCCCGACACCGCACTTGAGGCAACCTGTCTCAAGTTCAAGAACCGTTTCACTTATGTGGAGCTCGCAGCACGCGAAAAGGGCCTTCAGCTGAAGGAAATGACTCTCGCTCAGATGGACGAGATCTGGGACGAAGCCAAGGCAAAAGGACTTTAAGGCTCCGAAGCCAAGGATATGGCTGCGCGTAGCATTGAATTAGATATGGTGGACGATTGGAAAGAAAGGACTGGAATGCTCGTGGGGGAATACGGCCTGCGCCGTCTCGAAGAAGCCCGCGTTGCCATTATCGGGCTCGGAGGAGTCGGAGCCTACGCGGTTGAAATGATATGCCGTTCCGGCGTAGGGCACCTGCTTCTGCTCGACTGCGACAAAGTTAGCGTCTCGAACCGCAACCGACAGCTGTGCGCACTCGAAAGCACCGTAGGCAAGCGCAAGACAGAAGTGATGGCAGCCCGCCTTCGCGACATCAACCCACGCGTCGACATCTCCGTACTTGCCGATTTCATCACTCCGGACAATGTGCCCCTCCTGCTCGACCCATACAAGATTGATTTCCTCGTCGACGCCATAGACACGCTATCCCCGAAGATTGCGCTCATCTCTTATTGTCTTTCCCATAATATAAAGATGGTGTCTTCGATGGGTGCCGGCGCTAAGTTCGATGCCACGCAAATCCGGCTTGCAGACATCAGCAAGTCGCGCAACTGCCCCCTCGCCCACATGCTCCGCAAGCGCCTCCGCTACATTGGGATAACCACCGGATTCGACGTCGCATATTCGGAGGAGCTGCCTGACAGGGATGCCATCGTTGAAATCGATCCCCACGAGGAGCGCAACAAGAAGTCGCAGGTCGGCACCGTTTCCTATCTCCCGGCAGTTTTCGGCTGCGTCTGTGCCCAGGCCTGCATCACCTACATCCTCGGTCTTGTCAAGCAGCCTGACGGTACTTACGCGCCCCAAGCCTAGTTCATCATCGAAAAGCATCGATTATTGACGTCGGTGGCTCAAAAAAATTTTGCTGAAAACAAAAAGTATGTATATTTGCAGTCCCGAAAGGGAAATGGTGCGGTAGTTCAGTTTGGTTAGAATGCGTGCCTGTCACGCACGAGGTCACGGGTCCGAGCCCCGTCCGCACCGCAAAACGTATCTGATTTCTTATCGGATACGTTTTTTTATGTGCTTCCGCAGGCACTTTCTATCTTCTGCGCCTTTTGTCCTTATTTAAAGAAGGTAAAGTGTACGTTGGAGTATTTCTTCTCCTTGACGAAATGAGGATGTCCCGTAAAGGAATAGGAATCTGGATGTTCAAGGATGAAATAGCCGTCCTGAGCCGTAATGTCATGGGCAAAGACCCTATCGGGCAGGGTGTCCAGTCCTTCGATGGCATAGGGAGGGTCTGCAAAGACTATGTCGAACTTCTCGTGGCAGATGTCGAAGAATTCGAAGACATTATAATGCACGACTCTCAGTTGGCGGAGATTGAAGGATGCGGCAGTGCGCTTGATGAAAGCGGCATTGTCCTTGTTCATTTCAACGGCTATGACGGACTTTGCTCCCCTGGAAGCGAATTCGTATGAGATGCTTCCAGTACCGGAAAAAAGGTCGAGAACGGTCAGGCCCTCGAAATCCGCTTCATTGTTCAAGACGTTGAAAAGCCCTTCCTTTGCAAAGTCGGTGGTAGGCCTCGCCGAATATTCGCGTGGCGGATTGATGGACCTTCCCTTGAGGATGCCTCCGATGATTCTCATGCCACGTGAAGGATATCCGTCTGCTCGGCGCCGTGGAAATAACCGAGAAGGGCTTCGCGCTGTTCCACGCTTAGAGGAGAGGAGAAATAGAGATTCGACATCTCAGGATTGAACTGGAACTGGCGGATGGCGGAGAAAATGAAATATTCGGCAGTGGTGAAATCAGCCGCAGGAAAAGTATTGCACATCTTCAAGTCGTCGCCTTCGGCTATGACTATGTGGACCTCGCCACGCTCAGGCTCGAAATCCACAAGAATCTTGTTGTGCTCCTTCACAAGCCTCGAATCCACCAGAAGTCCGAAGACCTCCGGCTTCAGTTCCATATCCTGTTCGGAATCGGTAATACAATAAACGAGAACTGCCTTGTAAAAAGGCAGTTCCACGTGTTTGACTATTTCTTCTCCGCTCAGGGGATACAATTCAGCAAGCCTCTTTGCGGCCTCCGACTCCACGAAGAATTCGGAAGGGATAAGAGTGTACTTGGTCACTATTCCCAGTTTCCTGCGTTATTGTTCGGGTTCTCGACGCTGCCCACCATAAGGCCGGGATAGCGTTCGGTGTCAGTACGCTCAGCATTTAGGTTTATGATGAGCTGACGGTCCATTCCGCGAAGGAGTCCGTCGAAGTCACCTTCAGGTCCGCGATGGACGCCGTAAGGCATCTGAGCCTGGAACAGAGGGACGTTTACGCCAGAAACGACCTTTACGACTGCCGATATCTCGACTGGGAGATTGTCGGAGAAAGGAACATACCTCAGGTTGTCGATATTGAAATCGTTGCGACCTTTAAAAAGTGTATCCCTTACAGGGATCTTTATGGTTTCACGCTTTACGAGCTTGTTCGCTACGGCAATGGAGTCGTCGAGAGAACCGATCTGCTTGATGATGGTCATTTCGCCAGACTTATAGAAATCAATAAGAGAATCCACTGCAGGTGCGTAACAGCTGTGTACGCCCTTGTAAGCGATTTGAAGAGTTCTGATGTCCTTCAACTGCTGGATGCCTACCTGCTCCCTCTTAAGCTGTTCGGTGTTGAATTTCGCCGGCTGCATTATGCTTGTGGCCAGGAAATATGCCAAAAGGATAATGATGATCGGGAAAACCGCGTAGGTCAGGATTTTGTTAAGCGTGTTCATACGAATTATTCTGATTTTTAATTATTTCCTATTTATTTCCACTAAATGCCCAAATTCTATTTGAACACACAAAAATAAAAAATAAAATAAGTCTTTGCAACATATTTTTAACTTTGCGACAATAAATCATCTAACAGGTACATATTTCAACAGCCCGATGGACATCAATCTGGACAACATCAAGGAATTCGACTCACTTATAAGCAGCAAGGAAGACATAGCTCTCATTGGCCATTTCAACCCGGACGGTGACTCCATCGGGACCCTCACCGCCATGCACGAATACCTTAAATCGAGAAAAAAGCGATCCACTATGATCGTACCGAGCTCTTTCCCCGAATTCCTACGTTTCCTCGACCCGGACAATGAAATACTGGCATGGTCAGAAAAGCCGATGGAGACAGTCATTGCCATCAAGCGCGCAGACTTCATCATCTGCATGGACTTCAACAATCTCAGCCGCGTCGAGGCGCTTGAGGAGCCTATAAATGAAAACAATGCTCCGCGCGTGCTCATAGACCACCATCTTGAGCCTGAATACTCGGAATTCCAGATTGCCTTCACACGCCCCGACATCTCATCCGCATGCGAAGGGCTCTTCTATGTACTGATGGCAATGCCCGACATCTGCAACGACCCTGCCAAGCTTCCGGGACGCTGCGCCGAATGCCTTTACACCGGCATGATGACTGACACCAACAACTACAACAACTCTATTTTCCCCAGCACCCTGCAAATGGCTTCGCGGCTTCTGGAGACCGGACTCGACAAGGAAAGGATCCAGAGCGCCGTATTCGACAATTTCAGCGAAAGCAGGATGCGCCTGATGGGATATATGCTTCAGAAGAAGCTCGTCGTCCTGCCTAAGCAGCACTCAGCCTATATGACACTCACAGAGAGGGAAAAGCATGAATACGGATTCAGGGAAGGCGACACGGAAGGATTCGTGAACCTTCCGTTTGCCATCAAGGGAGTGCTGGTGACAGCCTTCTTCACCGAATCCGAAAAATATATCAGGGTATCCCTGCGTTCCAAATGCGGCCTATCGGTCAACGACCTGTCCAAGCAGTATTTCAATGGCGGTGGGCACGCAAAGGCAGCGGGCGGCAGGCTCTACATGCCTATCGATAATGCTGGCCGCTACTTTGAAAGATCCATTAAAAAATATATCGAATCCCAGCAAGGCACGCCTTTTGAATAAATCCGTCCGTATCGAATACTCAATGAAAAGATTGACATTAATCCTGACGGCCGTCGTGGCTCTCGCAGCATTCGCTTCCTGCCAGCAGCAGGACGCAGCTAACACTTATGCCACTCAGGAGGAATCCATCGACAAGTACGTTTACTCCAAGTTCGACAGCACGGCTGTCCTGCACAATGGCGGCAGCACCCGCGCCATCCTTACAGCCGCAGCCAAAGGAGCCGATTCGCTTGCCGCAGGCGATACCGCCTGCTTCTATTGGGCAGGCTACATTTTCAGCAACGGCCCCGGAACGCTGTTCGGCACGAACGATCCCAAGGTATCCTCAGCTTATGGCGATACCACCTTCATGAAAGCCGTCATTGGCGACGGAGCACTGTTAAAAGGGCTTGAAAACGGTTTCCCGGGAATGAAAAAGGGTGAAATCTCTTACATAGTATTTTCAGGAAAATTAGGGTTTGGCAGCGATAACGTGTATAATATTACGAAACTGTCCGCCTTAATCTACCACATAAGGTTAACCGACATCATTAAAAAAGAAGACAAGAAGAACCCGCAATAGCGATGAAAAAGATCCACACATTACTTTTCGCTTCATTGGCAATGCTCGCAGCCGCGATTACCACGGCTTCCTGCGAGAAGATCAACAGCAGCACCAGCGACGAGATCCAGCAGAAAATTCTTGACGCATGGATACGAGTCAACCATCCTGGCCTCACGGCCAGCGACAACGGCATCTACACGCTTTCTTCCACCGAAGGCACTGGAAGGCAGCTGGAGGACTCACTGTACGTGTTCGTCAAATATTCCGCAAGGACCCTCGACGGCACTTACACGGATTACAATTATGAGGACCTCGCCAAGCAAATGGGCGCATTCTCATACTCCACATATTATACCTACGACATCTGGTATATCTCAGAATCCACCCTTACCGACGGCCTGAATGAAGTGCTCAAGAAAATGAAAGTGGGCGGAAAGGTAGAAGCTGCCATCCCTCCCGCCATGCTTGAAAGCAATACCACAAGCTACTATTCCCTATATTATTATACAACCGATTCCGACTCCAAGACGAACGTCATATACGACATAGAAGTATTGGGGGCAGTAGACGACATCTACCAATATCAGATCGACTGCCTCGAGGAATACAGGGACAAGAATTTCCCCGGACTCGACTCCCTCTCATACGGATTCTATCTCAAGAAGACGAAGGCCGTCGATTACACTGACAACCCGGAAGACACCCTTACGGACGACACATCAGTGAATGTCTGGTACGTAGGGCGCACTCTGGACGGATTCGTATTCGACACCAACATCGAGGACACTGCCAAGAAATATCGTTTTTATTCATCTTCCGGCACATACACTGCAAAGAGCGTAACCTGGAACACTGACTACTCCACCATAGCATCGGACAACAGCCTGATAGACGGATTCTCAAAGGGGCTCTCCCTCATGGAACGTGGTGAAAAGGCTACGGTATTCTTCTATTCCGGACTGGGATACGGAGAGTCCGGCAGCAGTTCCACGTCGTCTTCGCTTCCGGGCTATCTGCCTCTGGAATTTGAACTTTATATTGCTCCAAAGAGCACTAGTAATTAGCATAATGGAAAAGAAAGACAGGGAAAGAATCATTGAACTCATCCATTCTGAAGTAAAGCCCGCTCTCGGTTGCACTGAACCGGGGGCGGTTGCTCTTGCTGTAGCTGCGGCAGCTGAAAAGCTCCGCGAAACAGGCGTCGAGCCGGACCGGATTTCTGTCGAAGTCAGCCCGAACATAATGAAGAATGGAATGGGTGTGGGAATACCGGGCACAAACGCCGTCGGATTGAAGATGGCTACTGCGCTAAGCTGCGTTTGCGGCAAGTCATCCTATGGACTCGAAGTCCTCAAGGACGTCACCCCTGAAGCCGAAAGGAGAGCAGAAGCGATGCTCGACGATGTGACCGTCAGGCTCGCCGACAACGGCATACTCCTATACATCAGAGCTATCTGCAACGGCTCTTCCAAGAAAGACGGGACAGAGCACGAGTCGAAAGCGGTCATCGAGTACAGCCACGATTCCATCGTCCTCATTGAAAGGGATGGAGAAGTCCTCTTCGCCACTGAGGATTCCAGTCGCACGAGCACGGCAAAGAAGGAAGAGCGTCCTTACACACCCGACATGAAGGCTATTTACGAATTCGCCACGACGGCTCCATTCGAAGATATAAGATTCATCCTTGACGCCGCGCGCATGAACAAGGCGCTGGCCGACGAAGGCTTGAAGGGAAACTACGGCCTGAAAGTCGGAAAGATGATAGCCGCAGGCGACAACGACACTGTTTACGGCGACTGCATCCTGCGTCACGCAATGGCTCTCACTGCCGCAGCTTCAGACGCCAGAATGGCCGGGAGCAAGCTTCCGGCGATGAGCAACTCCGGAAGCGGCAACCAGGGAATCACCGTCACAATGCCCGTCGTAGCCGTCGCCGAATCGATGGACGCTACAGACGAGCAGCTCGCCAGGGCGCTTATCATCGCGCATCTCACAGCCATCCACATCAAGAGCTATCTAGGAAAGCTTTCAGCCCTCTGCGGCTGCGTCATCGCATCTACCGGAGCTTCATGCGGCATCGTTTACCTCAGGGGCGGCGGGCTGGACCAGATTTGCCACGCCGTAAAGAACATGATCGGCAACATCACGGGAATGGTATGCGACGGAGCCAAGACCGGCTGCGCCCTCAAAGTAGCTGCAGGAGTGGCATCCGCCATGGAATCAGCTGTTCTCGCCCTCGACGGAATCTGCATTTCGAGCAACGACGGAATCATCGAGGACGACACTGAAAAGTGCATCGCCAATGTCGGGAGCATCGGATCCAAGGGCATGCAGGTCACCGACAGGATGATCCTGAACATAATGGAGAACAAGTAGCTAGTCCCACTTCAGGGACATCTCGTCCAGATACATCACGCTTGTGGAGCTGCCGGTGAAATAGTCTACCAGAAGCCGGAACTGGCATGTAGTCTCCGCTGTCAGGGAAGTCAGGATCCACGTAGTAGCAGCCAAGTCTGGAAGAAGTCGTGGAGTCGAATGTAAGGGTCGAAGTGACTATAGCCTTGTAAGGCACCTCGCCAAGGTGGTTGGAACCCGCCTTGAGCCTTATTGTCGTTGCCGTCTGGGCATTCGAGAGGTCCAGCTGTACCTTCGTGAAGCAGACCTGGGAGAAAGCCCTTACGCTGCGTGTGAATGTCGCCATCTTCGTTGCACTGTAGACAGTGAATGAAATGGTCTGCGAGGAGACCAATGCCACCGGGCAGATGAATGCATTCGTCATGCCAATATAGTTATTGATTAACTTTGCTAAAACAACAAACTGCATTTTATGTTCACTTTTCTGATATCTGTCGTCCTGCTCATTCTAGGCTACATCTTTTACGGAAAATTCGTCGAACGTCATTTCGGAGCCGACCCGAAGCGAGAAACGCCAGTAAAGAAGCTTCGGGACGGAGTCGATTATCAGGAAATGAAGCCTTGGAGGATGTTCGTCATACAGTTTCTGAACATCGCTGGCCTAGGACCTATCTTCGGAGCCATTCTCGGAGCCGCCTATGGTCCGATGGCTTACCTCTGGATAGTCATCGGATGCATCTTCATGGGCTCCGTCCATGATTATTGCTCTGGTATGCTCTCACTTAGGAACGATGGCACGAGTCTTCCCAACCTTACCGGCAAATATCTCGGCAACGTGGCCAAATGGTTCATGATCGCATTCTCCTGCATACTCCTGATAGCAGTCGGCTCCTCATTCGTCAAAGGTCCTGCCGACCTGATGCACACACTGACCACCTGGAGCACGACAACATGGATTTGCATCATATTCGCTTATTACATCATTGCCACGCTTCTCCCCATCGACAAGATCATCGGGACCATCTATCCTTTTTTCGGAGCAATCCTGATCTTCATGGCTGTCAGCGTGGGAGCGATGATGCTTCACAATGACGCGCAAGGCATCGTCCAGATGGTAGAATTCACTCCGGCCGCCTTCCACAACTACCATGCGAATCCGTCTGCCAACGTCCTCTTCCCCATGCTGTTCATCGTGATTTCCTGCGGAGCCATATCAGGGTTTCATGCCACACAATCGCCGATGATGGCACGGTGCATGGCAAATGAAAAGTACGGCAGGCCTGTCTTCTACGGAGCAATGATTCTCGAAGGGGTCGTAGCATTGATCTGGGCTTCAGCGGCAATGGCTTTCTATGGCTCTCCAGAGGGGCTTAACATAGCTGCAGGACAAGGCATTACACCGGCCATCCTCGTGAACATGATATGCAAGACATGGCTTGGAAAAATCGGGGGCGTCATCGCCATCCTCGGCGTCGTCGTCTGCCCCATCACGTCGGGTGACACCGCTTTCAGAAGCATGAGGCTTACCATAGGAGACGCCTTCAAGATAAACCAGAAACCGATCCTCAACAGGATCCTGATAGCGGTACCGATATTCGCAATCGCATATCTGATCTGCCTTCTTGACTTCTCCACCATCTGGAACTACGTCGGCATAATGAACCAGCTGCTTGCCATGATCACGCTTTGGACCATTGCGGCTTTTTTCAAGCAATCTGGAAAGAGCCACTGGCTGTCGTCGATTCCGGCAATGTTCATTACGGTCGTCTGCATATCCTACCTTTTCATCGCGCCTCACAAGGTAGGCGGTCTTGCCTTGAATCCGACAATAGGCTACTGCGTCGGTGGCGTCGCTTCCATCGCCTTCTTGATCCTTCTGTTGACTGACAAGAGGACTATTTCGCGATGATCACCTCGATTCCCGCATCTTCAAGCATCTTGACGACAGCCGGAATGACGCCGCCATCATTTCACGTGTCATGTGGGCTTCTTCCAGGTTGGAAGTAGTGACTCCGAATTTAGGATTTACGCCATCAGCTCCAATGAATAGTTTGGAGCAGGTGAAATCATTCATTATGACATTTACGCTCTCCAGGCTATTCAGCATTATGGCAATCTTGATGGACAGCGTGACCACATTAAGAGGTCCCATCTCATTTGTGATGTAATTTGCAAAAGCGTGTATGGTGCTGCCGGAAGCGACGATTATGGAATCATTCGGTTCGATGAGCTTGACGGCCTCGCGCCCGATCCTGTCCTTGAGGTCTGCATTGACCTTTTCCTTCACAGGCACGCTCACGTCACCGACCTGCTGACGCACAGGAGTCGAGCTTCCGTGTGTCCTGTAAAGGAGTCACTTCTTCTCAAGGTCCTTGAAATCCTTCCTCACCGTCACGACTGTAACGCCAAGAACTTTTGCCACATCGGAAACTGTAATGTATCCGTCCTTTTGGAGTTCTTCAAGAATGAACTTGTGCCTTTATGCTATGCTTCCCATAATTTGCTTTTTAGAATGATTTTGTATACAAAATTGTAAAAAGAAAAGAAAAAGCCCACAAAACGAATATATATTCATAGATTTATCGAACAATAAAGATATGTTCTAACATGAACAAGATAGAATACGCCCTGTCTCACGCTACGGACACCAAGGTGCTGATGCTTGGCAAAGGCGTAATAATCAAGGCTGGAGAGCAGGTCAAGATGTTGCTGGACAATTCCGGCATATCCCAGGACGAACCATTCATCATCTCGGACAACAGTCTCTTCGCAGAACGGACAAGTGGCTCGATTCGATCTTCGCTCAGGGCCAGCCTTGGGAAATGCGCTAGGACGTCAGGATCATGACTCTTGATTAAAGCCTTTTTGAACGCGATTCGGAGAGAAGATTTCCGAAGACCTCTATATTTTCCACTATCAGATGAGGCTGCCTTGGATTCGCGTCGGCAACAGCCAAAGTGGTCTCGCCGCTCAGGACGAGAACGCCGAAAGCGCCTGCGTTGTGGGCCATCTCGATGTCGGTATATATTCGGTCGCCAACCATCGCTATCTGCGACGGTTTCAAGCCGTGCCTCATTTCTATTCCGCTCAGCATTTCAGGGTCCGGTTTACCCAAGACAATGTCAGGCTTTCTGCCTGTGGCATACGTCAGGCAGGCTGTAATCGACCCGCAGTCCACAAGAATCGTAGGCTTGTCTGTCGGGCATACCCTGTCGGGATTCGTGCAGATGTACGGACGGCCCTGCGAAATCCACCAGGCAGCACGGCAAAGCCTGCTGTAGGTCAGGGATTTGTCAAATGCCACGACCAGCACGTCAGGGACATCATCGGCGCTGTCCACGCAACTCTCGAACCCGGCTTCCATGAAGTCGTTCTGCATAGACGGCGTTCCAAGCATGAACAGCCTCCTCGCAGAAGGATAATGCGCATGGATATAGTCTATCGCCGCGAGCGTGGTGGTGTACATATTGTCAAGATCGGCGTGTATCCCCATCCTTTCGAGCTTATCAAGGTAATCCTTGATGCTTTGAGAAGGGTTGTTCGTCAGGAAGCTGTATCCGATTCCCATTCCCCTGAGCTTGTCAAGGAACGGAATCGTGTATGGGAAAAGGCTCAGCCCCATGTAAATGGTGCCGTCCATGTCCAGAGCGACGTGGCGGATGTCGCGCAACCGCCTGTTCAGCTCTTCTGTATCATAGATCGATCTGTAAAACATTGCTATCGTTCTTCAGGAGTCTGGACTGCAGGCTCGGCAGAAGCCTCATGCTTCCCATAACCGTCGCTTGGCGCCTTCCACATAGTCATGAAAACGCCTGCACCTATCAGGGCGACTAAAATCATCATAAGGAAGACCGCGTTCCATCCCTGTCCCGGATGAATCTTGTTTATCGAATCGACGAGGAAGCCAACCCCGACGCCGGTAATCGCAACGCTGCAGTATCCGAAGATTCCGGTCAGTCCGTTTGCGGTAGCCGCCGCATTCTTGGTCGCCTGGTTCGCAGCAGCAATACCAATCAGCGCCTGCGGTCCATAGATATTGAATCCGGCCATTGCCAGTACTAATATCAAGAGCCAGAAAGGCGCGTTTGCTGGCAGGAAATAGAATATCGCCATGAACAATGCAGCTCCAAGCATGCAGAATACGCATGTGCGATGCGCGCAGCCATGCATCACCTTGTCAGTGAACCATCCACCTGCCAACATTCCGAGAATTCCGAAGATCTCAAATATGGCCACAGTCCAACCGGCATTCACCAGCGACAGCCCTCGTGCTTCCTTGAGGAAAGTAGGACCCCAGTCCAGAATCGAGAACCGTACTACGTAAACGAAGAAATTTGCTATTCCCAGAATCCAGATCAGCCTGTTGCCGAACACTTTCTCCTTCAGAAGACGCTTGTGCTCCTCCTTGTCGCTCTCCGTTGCGGAAACTTTCGTCTCCGTCCCTGCAGGTTCCTCGTAGCCTACTGCCTTCGGCGTGTCGCGAAGCAGTATCAGCATGGCCACAGCTCCGCAAAGAGCCAATGCTGCAGGAATCCAGAAACACCACCTCCAAGCTCCAACGTGTGCTGCTGACTCCAGGACATGTGACATTCCATCAGCATTCGCAGGGTCAATGCCAAGATTTGCGGCAATTCGGGTCACCGTCGCAGGGTCCTTGCTCATATCCATTCCTAGGTTCCCCATGATGTATCCGCAAAGGATCGACGCCAGGCTGGCTCCGATGGAATGCGAAGTGTTCCAGATCGACATTTTCGTCGCAAGCTCCTTAGGAGCGATCCAGTGGGTGAGCATTCGCGCAACAGGCGGGAAACCCGTACCCTGGAATATGTTGTTGATGACAAGCAGGACTCCGAATACAAGGATGAGGGTATTGGTGAACATAGGTCCGGAAGTCTGCCCGGTGATGAGCCAGGAAATATCGGAACCGAAGCCGAATGCGATGTTTGCCACTGCGCAGAGCCCGAGTCCCACCGCCATATAATAGCGGGCGTTCATCCTGTCGGCGAAAAGCCCGTTGAAGAATCTGGAAAAGCCGTAGACCAGTCCGCAGATAGTGAGTATCAGTCCGAAGCTCGTCTTGCTGATTCCGAACTCCGCCTGGAGGCCTGGTATGGCGAAAGAGAAGTTCTTGCGGACGAAATAGAAGAGCGCATAGCCTATCATCGATCCTACGATGATCCTGGTCTGCCAGTAATCGAATGATTTCTTGGAAGTCTTGACTTCAGCCATTGTTGATTATTTCATATTGATGACGTGATCGTTTTCCACTGCAGTTATGGAATCGGCAGGCTTTGACGGATTTGAGGCATAAGCCGAAACCGGACCTAAAAGCAGCAGCAAAATGGCTGCAAAAAGAAACACGCTATTTCTTTTCATAGTAGCAAAGATAGGAATAAAAACAATAGCGATTCAGCTATATTTGCCAACGAAACGAAAGAATCGAAGTGAATGGCCTGATGTATGTGCCTGAAGTCAGATAGCCCTGGAGAATCCTGCTGTCTGTGATGGTATCCGCGACATCGAGTGTACCGCTCACTCCGGTTTGGTTTAGGAGATTGATTGCATCTACTGAGACCTGGAAATGGCTGTTGAAACATGCATTGTTCAGCCTATTTGCATACTGCCTGCTGAAATAGCGAGCATTCAATGAAAAGCACGCAGGATACCAAGATGACACTATCAATAAAACCAAGATTGCATATCCTGCGTGTTTCATTGCATAACCATTTGCTTGCAAAATTATGTCATGGAAACAATAGCAGAAAGCAATATCGTATAAGATTATTGACTTATCTTTGCATTGAAATGGATATTGAAGCAACACATTCGCTTGACTACACTTACGTGAGCCTGGCTCCCAACGAACAGATTCCTCTGCACAGTCAGGATTCCTGGGAGCTGTCATACGTCATCGTCGGCTCAGGCATAAGGCAGATTGGATACGTGCGCGAGCCATTCAATGCAGGAGAGATCGTGCTGATTCCTCCGGAAATCCCACATTGCTGGAATTTCGACAGAAACGTCACAGACAAGGACGGCCGCATTTCAAACATCACCCTGATCTTCAAGAATGCCTTTCTCGACAAATGTGTGACATCCTTCCCCGAGCTTTCACCTTCCGTCCTCAAGCTGAGGGAAACATCCGACGCCATCCAGTTCTGCACGAAAAAGGCCGAAAGGCTTATTTCCATTTTGGAAGCAATGCGTTCAGAAACGGACGCTGAAAGGATAGCTTCTGCCATCAGCATCCTGATTGCCCTCACCGAAGACGGATCTTCAAGAATAGTTGGCAGGCGCCACACGGCCGATCCGTCGCAAGAAAGGATGGACAGGATTAGGACGTATGTCATCTGCAATGCCACACGGCCCATCAGCCTATATGAAATTTCAAAGCACGTCGGGATGAACCGCTCATCGTTCTGCATCTTCTTCAAAAAAATGACCGGAAAGACGTTCGTGACATTCCTGAATGAGTATCGTATAGGACTTGCCTGCGACCTTCTGGAAAAGCGGGCATCCAACATCTCTCAAATATGCTATTCCTGCGGCTTCAACGACACTCCTTACTTCAACCGGCTATTCAAGCGTACCACCGGCCTCACACCTTTCGAATATGCCTCCGAGCACGGTCGAAAAGTCCCTGAGACGAGGCAACAATGATTTGGTAGAGCACTGATTGCAAATGCGTTACGCTGTTGCGGGGCGCAACAGCACCTTCTGGTGAACAATTTTTGGCTTCGGAACATATCTTTGCTATAGAAAATAATCGCCGCCATGGACCAAGTTCTCGACTCTCTTGCATCAGACACCCTGGCTCCCGCCATTGTCTACCGCGAACAGCTGAACGCAGCCGTAATAAAGCTTGCGGACGTGGAAAGGCAGAACGACATCCTGATTGTGACGCTGGTCGCACTGGCTCTGCTCGCCGCATTGGCAGTATTCCTCATTGTCAAGTACAACCGCAAAAGGATGAAAAGCCAGCAGCTTGCCAACAGCCTCCTCAAGCAGCAGGCAGAAGCTCTGCCAAAGTTCACCGACACAGTGAACAAGCTTTCCAGCAAGAGCCTCAGCCTCTCCGAAGAGCTGTTCGACCAGTTCCAGGATGCCATCGACGAGGTGAAGAATGGAAACAAGAGCAAGATGGCATTCATCGTGAACGACGCCGCATTCCATTCCAAGTACCCTTACATATCGGATTATCCAATGCTCAGCGCGCAGGAGAAGCTGGTCCTGATCCTGTATGATGAGGATTTCAAGACTGCCGAGATAGCAGTCCTGCTAGGGACCTCCGACAACGCCGTCAGAGCGATCAAGGCTAGAATAAAGACGAAGCTTGCGCAATCCGGAAACGCAGGCCGACAGAATAAAAAATTAAAAATCCTTAAAGAAAGCTGATCATGAAACACATTTTCATACCTATCCTGGCTGCAGCGCTGGTATTTGCGCCTCAAGCCATCTGTGCGCAGGCACATCAAAAGACCGCAAGAAAAGCGTCATTGGAAACTGCCCAAAAAAAGTTCCAAATAGTCATTGGCGACAAGTCGACTTATCAAGCCAATCCGAAGGAACTCGGAGCGGTACCTTTCAAGGACGTCGAGGTCAAGCCGTCATTCCAAGGCGGCGATGCCGGGAACTTCTCCAAATGGGTAAGCGACAACCTGGTCTACCCATCCGACACAAGAGCCAGGGGGCGTGTCAATACCCAGTTCTCCGTTGAAACTGACGGATCCGTCAGCGAAGTTGTGGCTGCAGTCGAGAGCGCCAAAGACACTATTCTCGCCAACGAAGCAATTCGCGTAATCAAGAACTCGCCTAAATGGACGCCAGGAACGAGCAACGGAGCACCTTGCAAAGTGCGCTACACATTTCCTGTAATTTTCACCACCAAGAATGAATCGGCATCGGGTAAGCTGGATGCAGCCGAGGCATCGAGGGTCGACGACAGCGTTCCATTCGCTTCAGTATGGACAAAGCCTACATTCATGGGCGGAGACGCAAACGAGTTTTCAAAGTGGGTGAATGAGCAGCTAAGGTATCCTGCAGACGCCAAAAAGGCAGGGAAGCAAGGTCGGGTGACACTTACGTTCACCATCGCCAAGGACGGCAGCGTCCAGAATGTAGGACTCTTGCGCGGAGTAAGCAAGTCCCTTAACGAGGAAGCCCTCCGTGTCGTCAAATCCTCACCTAATTGGACTCCCGGAAAGAATCGGGAAGGCGACATCGTTCCGGTAACATACACCTTCCCTATAATCTTCAAACTGAAATAGTCTGTTTCCTTTAACGGGTGCCGATCTTCGAGATCGCGTACAACTTCGCTGTCGGCGGCAAGTGAATAGTTGCTATATTTACATTGTTGATATAGCCTGAAATCAAATGAAAAAAATCATCCTATTCCTTTCAGTTCTTTGCGCGATGATTTGCGCATCGAGCCGCTGCTGGAACTCAAGAAAGGGCTCACCCGCCGAAGCTGCCAGTGAAGAGCTGGCCCAGATTCCTGATTTCAAGATCACTACGCCACCTGACAGTCTGAATCTCGATCCTTTCTACAAGAAGTACGTGAATGTGAACGGCATCCACATCGCATCATCATGGAGGGTGCCCGATTCGGCCATAGTACAGTGCTGCAGAATCGTCTATTACATGACAAAGGACCTGCCAGCACCTGTGATGAAGGCTCTGACAGAACACAAGACAAGAATGACCATCATGGCAAGGTATGAAGGGACCACCGATGTTCCTGAGCACAGGTATCTCGCCCAGGATACTTCCATCAACTGGGATCTTCGCGCACGCGGACTTGGCGGAGACCTTACCCTTCCGCTCACATCCTGCGCCGAAGAGAACCTTCTCGGCTATCAGATAGACAAGTACCACGCTGAAGACATCACCATCCACGAATTCGCCCACTCCATCCACCTGATCGGCATCTGCAGCGTCGACACGGCCATCAACACGCAGCTGAAGAAATCCATGGATGCAGCCATCGCAGCCGGGAAATACACGAACACCTATGCGATTACCGACACAGCCGAATACTTCGCCGAAGGCGTACAGGACTGGTTCAACGTGAATGCAGAGATGCCGAAGCCCGACGGCAAGCACAATCCTCTGAACACCCGCGAGGAGCTGAAACGCTACGATCCTACCCTATATGAGATAATCAGCAGGTACTTCCCTACTACATACAAGCAGATCAGCAAGCACAAGTTCGTAAACGAATACGAAATCTAGCGGGGCTCTCCCGATTTGGAAGAACGGCGGAACTCGATGGCGAACGGGGTGAAATATCCGACAAAGCCACGAAGCTCCGCCGCTTTCCTTTCAGTGAAGAGGAAGCAGAAATATTCTCTCAATCGGCACAGTTCTAAGGTTGCCGAAGGTCTGGGAGATGCAGAAATGGACAGGTCTATCAGCTCCAACCCTCTCTCGAAAGATTTCCGGGAATGTGCCGAATTGCCTTTTTCCATCCAGGACGCGGTTCTGGAAACTTCGCTTCCGATATTCGCCATTTGTTCAGCAAGGCTCATTTCAGCCCATCTGCCTGCAAAAAGGTCATGATGCTGGATCATCATCTCTCGATATATTTGGAAACGACTTCACTTATTGCCATCCTCACAGCAGGGCTCCCGACGTAACGACTGAGATTATTCTGCCAAGGCCTTATGTTGATAAGCGAATCGAACTCGATGAAGTCGTCTCCAGCTTCATCAGGGTAGAGATTCATTTCCCACAACGATTCTTGGGCAGACCCGGAATTCAGTATCGTCATAGCGATACAAATATAGAAAAATGATTGGTACCCCACCGCAGAATCGAACTGCGATTTAAAGTTTAGGAAACTTCCGTTCTATCCGTTGAACTAGCAGGGCATTGCTGCGGACCGGCCGCTGCGCCTCGTCAGGCCGCGGTTCCGCAGAAAGTTAAAAAAGGCTGCGTTACGCAGTCTTTTCGATGATCTGGCGGCCGCGATAGTAGCCGCATTCAGGGCAGACGTGATGATACATTACGGTAGCGCCGCAGTTGCTGCATGTGCTAAGCTGTGGAACTGCTACTGTATCGTGAGTTCTGCGCTTGTCTCTACGCTGTTTAGAGAGTTTTCGTTTCGGATGTGCCATGGTATTCTATAATTTTAACTAGTTGATATTTCTTATTTGTCGTCATTCCCGTCCAGCAGGTCCTTCAGTCCGCTGAAAGGGTTGCCCTCGTCCTTGTCTTCGTGCAAAGCTCCGTTCAATTCGCTAAGCTTGGCAAGCATCTGCGCGTTGCATTGGCCTTCGGGATGCACCTTCTGGAGAGGGAGGGAAAGGCAGATATGGTCGTAAACGAACTGGTCCAAATCCAGCACCGACTCGCCCTTGTCCAGGATGATGATCTCGTCGTCCTCAGGTTCCTCTTCCACGCGCGTGAACTTCACCGTAAGGTTCTTCACGATGTCCACGTCGAGCGAAAGGTCGTCGAGGCAACGGTCACATTCCACCACCACTTCGCCAGTCATCGAGCATTCTACGCCCAGATAAAGGCTCTCCTTCTCTACTTCCACGTGCACTGAAATCGAAGCGTCCTTTATGTCCTGATTGCCGAAAGCCTTGAAGAAAGAGCCGTCGAGTTCATAGTCGAACCCGTGCTTTCCCGAGGACATCCCGGTTATAGGAATTTCTATTAGGGATACATTCTCATCCATAGCCGCACAAAAATAGGGTTGCAAAGATAGGAATTATTTTGATAAAAGCAATTTATTCCTCGTTTCTGCTCATGCGCTTGCGCATAGCCTCGTCTAGGATGATCTTGCGTATTCTCATCGACTTCGGAGTGACTTCGACGAACTCATCGTCCTTGATATACTCCAAAGCCTCTTCCAGAGAGAATCTTACAGGCGGCGGAAGGACGATCTTATCGTCCGATCCGCTGGCGCGCATGTTCGTAAGCTTCTTTGCCTTGCAGACGTTCACGACCAAGTCGTTTTCCTTGTTGTGCTCTCCTACGACCTCACCGGCATAGACCTCTTCCTGTGGAAAGACGAAGAAGCGACCGCGGTCCTGAAGCTTGTCCATTGCGTAAGCGTTGGCTTCGCCTGTTTCGTGAGCTATCATTGACCCGGTAGTGCGCCCTTCGATATCGCCCTTGTATGGTTCATAATCCTTATATCGGTGAGCCATGATGGCCTCGCCCTGGGTGGCTGTCATAAGATTGCTGCGCAGTCCCATAAGTCCGCGGGAAGGGATGTCGAAATCCAGGTGGGTACGGTCGCCGCGCACTTCCATGTGCACGAGAGCTCCCTTCCTGCGTGTTGCCATCTCGATGGCCTTGCCGACAAACTCTTCCGGCACCTCGATGGTCAGGTTTTCGATAGGTTCGCATCTCTTGCCGTCGATGGTCTTGTCCAACACCTTTGGCTGGCCGACCTGCAGCTCGAATCCCTCGCGGCGCATTGTCTCGATGAGAATGGAAAGATGGAGCACGCCGCGGCCGTAGACCACGAACGAATCAGTGCCCTGCCCAGGCTTTATCTTCAATGCCAAGTCTTTCTCCAATTCCTTGTCCAGGCGCTCCTTGATGTGACGCGACGTGACGAACTTGCCCTCCTTTCCGAAGAAAGGCGAGTTGTTGATGGTAAAGAGCATGCTCATCGTCGGTTCGTCTACAGAAATTGGAGGCAATGCCTCGGGATTCTCCCAGTCCGCTATCGTGTCGCCAATTTCAAAGTCTTCGATGCCTACCACAGCGCAGATGTCGCCGCACTGTACCTCAGGCACATTGACCTTCTCCAAGCCGTTGAATGTCATCAGCCCCTTTATCTTCTGCTTCTCCAAGATGTCATAGCGCTTGCAGAGCGAGATGTTCATGTCTGCCTTCAATGTTCCTCGCGTCAGCTTTCCGACTGCTATCCTTCCCACATAAGGTGAGTACTCGAGCGAGGATATGAGCAGCTGTGGAGTGCCTTCTACCACCTTCGGAGCAGGAATTTCGCTCATTATCACATCCATCAGAGGCATTACGTTGGTCGTCGGCTTCCTCCAGTCGAGGGACATCCATCCCTGCTTGGCGCTGCCGTACACAGTCTTGAAGTCCAGCTGGTCTTCAGTTGCATTCAGGGAGAACATGAGGTCGAAGACCTCCTCATTCACCTCTTCCGGACGGCAATTTGGCTTGTCCACCTTATTGATTACCACGATAGGCTTCTTTCCAAGCCTTATTGCTTTCTCAAGCACGAACCTCGTCTGAGGCATGCAGCCTTCGAATGCGTCCACCAAAAGCAGTACGCCGTCGGCCATGTTAAGTACCCTCTCCACCTCGCCGCCGAAATCGGCGTGCCCGGGAGTATCGATGATGTTGATCTTGCAGCCATTGTACGGCACTGACACATTCTTCGCCAGAATGGTAATGCCTCTCTCTCGTTCCAGATCGTTGCTGTCCAGAATCTCAACGCCCATGTTCTCAGAATTACGGATAATCTTCGACTGCTGGATCATCCTGTCTACCAGCGTAGTCTTTCCGTGGTCGACGTGGGCGATGATTGCTATGTTCCTAATATCTTGCATAATTGGCGCAAAAGTAGAAAAAAGTAGATGAAATTTTTAAATTATCTATATTTTTGCGTCATGACAGAAAAGATAATCATTCTGGATTTCGGCTCGCAAGTGACTCAGCTCATAGGCCGTAGAGTGCGCGAAATGAATGTCTATTGCGAAATCCACCCCTTCAACAAGATTCCATCCATCGACTCTTCAGTGAAAGGCATCATCCTTTCCGGCAGTCCGGCCTCGGTACGCGACCCGCAGGCTCCGGACATCGACCTCACCCCTTTCAAGGGGAAGCTTCCGCTCCTCGGCATCTGCTACGGAGCCCAGCTCATGGCCAAGAAATACGGCGGTGAAGTCAATGCCTCCCTTGCCCGTGAATACGGTCGTGCAGAGGCCAATGTCACAGACAGCTCCTGTGCCCTGTTCAGAGGCATACCCGAGAGGTCACAGGTCTGGATGTCGCACGGCGACACCATTGCCAAGCTCCCTCCAGAAGCGCGGGCAATCGCGTCCTCCGACAACATTGCCAACGCAGCCTACCGCTTCGAAGGCGAAGACACCTACGCCGTCCAGTTCCATCCTGAAGTCTTCCATACCAAATACGGTCCCGAGATTCTTGAGAACTTCGTGAAGGGCATTTGCGGCTGCAAGGGCGATTGGACTTCCGAATCCTTCATCGACACCACCGTCGCGGATCTGATGGCCAAGATCGGCAATGACAGCGTCATCCTCGGCCTCAGCGGCGGAGTCGACTCCTCTGTCGCCGCCGTTCTGATGCACCGTGCCATCGGCGACAAACTGCATTGCATCTTCGTAGACAACGGTCTGTTACGCAAGGACGAATTCGCCTCAGTCATGGCTTCATATAAAGGTTTGGGATTGAATGTCACCGGCGTGGACGCCGGGCCGCTATTCCTCGCCGCCCTGAAAGGCGTCACTGACCCTGAGCTGAAGCGCAAGGCCATTGGCAAGACCTTCATCGACGTCTTCAACGCCGAAGCCCACAAGGTGGATGACGCCAAGTGGCTCGCCCAGGGCACCATATACCCGGACGTCATCGAATCGACTTCCGTAAACGGCCCGAGCTGCAAGATCAAGTCGCATCACAACGTCGGCGGACTGCCGGCAGAAATGCATCTCCAGATTGTCGAACCTCTCCGCACCCTCTTCAAGGACGAAGTCCGCAGGGTCGGCAGAGCTCTTGGCATCCCCGACTCGCTGGTCGGCAGGCACCCGTTCCCGGGTCCTTCCCTCGGCATCCGCATCCTCGGCGAGGTCACTCCCGAAAAGCTGCAGGTCTTACAAAATGCAGACAAGATCTACATTGACTTGCTGCATTCCTACAAATGCGACTGTCCTTCCGCTTCCGATCCGAGAAAGCGCGCCGAAAACCTCTACGACGCCATCTGGCAGGCAGGAGCCATCCTGCTGCCGGTCAAGAGCGTCGGAGTGATGGGCGACGAACGCACCTATGAATGCACTATTGCCCTCCGCGCAGTGACCAGCACGGACGGAATGACCGCCGACTGGTACCCTCTTCCCTACGACTTCCTCGCCCAGGTCTCGAACGACATAATAAACAAAGTCCGCGGCGTGAACCGCGTCGTCTACGACATCTCCTCTAAGCCGCCTGCGACCATCGAGTGGGAATGAAGATGTTGGCTCCCCTGCAACAGTCTAGACATCAATAAAATATAAACGCTCACCCTCGCACCCTGGCTCCAACGCCGAAATGGGCCGAGTTCACCGAACAAGTGGACAGGAAGTTCCAAATAGCAAGGGCTTGTCAAATTATACGACTTGGAATCAAATACGGTCTTGCCGCCTTTCAATGACAGAAGTAGAGCGCCATTGGCATAGAGGCCGTCCGCGGTGTTGAGGTTGGTAATGTAGTAGTTCGCGCGGACACCTACGTGGAATCCGGGACGATAGCCGCTCATTTAGGTTCTGGCCAATTGTTTGGATATGTTCAATCCGGCGACGCCCTCAAGGGAAATGGCGTCTTGCGCAAAGGCCGTGAAACACATCAGGGATAGTGTAAGGAGAAGCAAGATCTTTTTCATAGAATCCGAATTAGTAAATGATTTATTACAGATTCAGTTTTAATCTCAATACAAATATAGCATTTTTTTGGATTTTCTGTCATCGACGACGACATAGCCCTGATGCTTCCGTATATGACTTCGTTTCCTATAGGGACAAGACACAGGCAAGAGCTGCAAACGGTAACGAGGATAATCTGTTTTTGATACCTTTGTATCATATTTGAGACAAATGGAATCATTCCAGACAAGATATACTGAAGCGGACTTCCTGCCGACATCGGTAAAGGAAGTCGAGGCACGCGGTTGGGACGGCATAGACGTGATATTGTTCAACAGCGACGCATACATCGACCACCCTTCGTTCGGGGCTGCGGTCATAGGCAGGGCACTGCAACAGCAGGGCTACCGAGTGGCGATAGTGCCGCAGCCGAACTGGCGCGACGACCTGCGCGACTTCAGGAAGCTTGGCGCCCCCCGCCTCTTCTTCGGTGTCACTTCCGGGTCGATGGATTCTATGGTGAACCATTACACTGCGAACAAGCGTCTGCGCAGCGACGACGCGTACACCCCAGGCGGCAAGGCAGGCTACCGTCCTGACTACGCCGTCACGGTCTACTGCAACATCCTGAAGAAGCTCTATCCGAACGTACCGGTGGTTGCGGGAGGCATTGAAGCCTCCTTGAGACGCCTGACACATTACGACTACTGGAGCGACAGCCTGAAGCCTTCGGTCCTGATCGACAGCAAGGCGGACCTGCTAGTCTACGGAATGGGCGACAAGGTAATCGTAGACATTGCAAAAGCGCTGAAGAACGGATACAACGCCCACCTACTTCGCAAGCTGAACCAGGTCGCATTCATAGAAGACTCGAAGTATGTGGGAAGGCTCGATCCTGAGAAGACGATTGCATTGAATTCCTACGAGGAATGCTGCAGGAGCAAGGAAGCTTTTTCGGACAACTTCGTCAAGATAGAGGTGGAAAGCAATCGCCTCAGCGAGTTCAAGACCATCGTAGAGCCGGTCGGCGACAAGTTCGTGGTCGTGAATCCGCCTTACACGCACTTGACGCAGGAAGAGATCGACAACAGCTTCGACCTGCCGTACACGCGCCTGCCGCATCCCCGATATTGGGGAAAGGGCGACATCCCGGCATACGAGATGATCAAGTTCTCGACGAACATACACCGCGGCTGCTTCGGCGGCTGCAGCTTCTGCACGATCTCGGCGCATCAGGGCAAGTTCGTCAGCTCACGAAGCGAGAAGTCTATACTGGCTGAAATCGACAAGATCAAGCAGATGCCAGGATTCGCAGGCTACCTCTCAGACATAGGCGGCCCGTCGGCGAACATGTACGGAATGGGTGGAAAGGACCTGACGCTATGCGCAAAATGCGTGCGACCGTCGTGCCTATGGCCGCACAAGTGCGGGAACCTTGACGACAGCCACGAGAACATCATAAAGCTCTACAAGGAAATCAATGCAATCCCCGGCATCAAGAAGGCCTTCATCGGCAGCGGCATCCGCTACGACCTGTTCGACAAGCAGTTCGGAATGAAATACCTGCGCGAGGTCATCGTGAACCACACATCCGGCCGTCTGAAAGTAGCGCCGGAACACACCGAGGACCAAGTGCTGAAGCTGATGCGCAAGCCGTCGTTCGACCTCTTCTACAAGCTAGACGAGGATTTCAACAGAATTTGTCACGAGGAAGGACTGCGATACCAGCTGATCCCGTACTTCATCTCCAGCCATCCTGGCTGCACGGAGTCCGACATGAAGGAACTGTCCGCCAAGACTCGCGCCCTGAACTTTCATCTGGAACAGGTCCAGGACCTAACTCCCACTCCAATGACTCTCAGCTCCGTAATGTTCTACACCGAACACGACCCGTACACCGGCGAGAAGCTCTTCGTCGCCAAGGACCAGGACTCCAAGCGCCGCCAGAAAGCGTGGTTCTTCCGCTAGGCGTGGGTTACCCGCGCAGGCGCGCAGAATAGATGACGGTGATGCCGCCCGTGAGAGGCTTGAAGGTGGCGTCTGAAAAGCCGGCTTCGGAGAGCATCTTGCAGAACGCCTCGTATTGAGGGAAGGTTTCGACCGTCGCCGCCAGGTAGCGGAAAGCGTTTGCGCTACCGTATATCGCCTTCCCGGCAATCGTCATTACTGTATTCTTGTAGAACCGGTAGAAACCTCGCCAGAGAGTATTGCGAGGCATTGCAAATTCCATCACGAACACGTGTCCGCCGGGACGAAGGACGCGCCGCATCTCCGCCAGGCAGGCTTCGGGGTGATTGAAGTTCCGCACCCCATAAGCCACCGTCACGGCATCGAAAGAAGCGTCTGCAAAAGGAATCCGCTCAGCACTTCCCAGGACCAGTTCCGGCTTGGGAACAATGCCTCGCTCCGCAGCCTGCGACCCGCCGCACTTTGCATTGGCCTCGAAAGGCTTTTCGGCTGCGACCTTGGCCCTACCTTCGGCGAGCATCTTCTCTGAGATGTCCAGGCCGGTTACTGCGAAACCCTTTCGAAAGAGGGCGAGAGAAATCTCGGCGGTACCGCAAGCCACGTCGAGGACGGAGGGGAGCGAGGCGGCAACTGACTGGACATTAGCAGCCGAGGGCGTTCCTGAAGAAGAGGCATTGCAGGACGCTTCTACAATATCTGCAAGGCGCCTTGTCCAGCGACGGTCGCTGTTGAAGGAAGTCAGATGGTTATATCGGTCGTAATCACTGGAAAGTGAATTGAACATTCCGGACACTGCACGCTCGCTCTTGTCGATTTTCATATAGAAACTGAATGATTTTGCGCCGCAAATGTATTCATTTCATGCGAAACGAATCTACGATGAAATGCAAAATGGAAAAAACGAAGCAGAATTATTTTTGCTTTTGCGACATAATTGGATATATTTGTATTATTATAATAATTCTAAATTACATCAAATATGCTTGACAAGAATGTTGCAGACCTCATAAACCAGCAGGTCAACAAGGAGTTCTACTCCGCTTACCTTTACATGGATTTCTCAAACTACTATTACGACCAGGGACTCGACGGATACGGCAACTGGTTCAAGGTACAGTACCAGGAAGAACGCGACCACGCCGTCCTGATGAACCAATACCTATTGAACAATAGCATGCCCGTCACTCTTGATGCCATCGCAAAGCCGGACAAGAAGATCACCTGCATCAAGGATCCACTTTTGTTCTCCCTTGAGCACGAAAGGTATGTCACGAACCTGATAAACATAATCTACGAAGCAGCTCACAAGGCTGACGACTTCCGCACGATGCAATTCCTGGACTGGTTCGTCAAGGAACAGGGCGAAGAGGAAAAGAACGCCGAGACGAACATCAAGAAGTACGATCTCTTCGGCAGCGACCCGAAGGGCCTATACCAGCTTGACCAGGAGATGCTAGCACGCGTCTACGCAGCACCTTCGCTGATCATCTGATTCGATTCCATACATAGCACATTCCTTTCGAAGTGAACCCGAAAACTCTTGCCCCGCAGCCAGCAGCAGCGGGGCTTTTTGTTCTTGACGGAATTAATTATGTTCACTTTTCCCTTTACGATGCTGCCAAACTGACAGCACCACTTTCAAGGCACATGCTTTGATGGAACTGGGATAATAACTTATATTCAGCTGCATGATAACTTTTTAATCAACCGATATTATGAGAAACAACATCTTTTCAGGCGTCCTTGACAGGGCCTCAAAAACAGTCAAGAATTGGTGGATTTTACTTATTGTAGGAATACTGCTCATCGCAGCGGGAATCGTAGTATTCTGCTACCCTACCGTCAGCCTCAAAGTCCTTAGCATACTCTTCGGAGTCGTCATCCTCGCCAGCGGCGTTGTGCAGCTGGCACTTGCCATCAGCACAGGCAACTATTTCCTGACCCGAGGTTACATCGTGGCCGGTGGAATCCTTAACGTATTCCTCGGAATAATCCTTCTCGCCAACCCTGGATGGACAATCCAGATAATGCCTGTCCTCCTCGGCCTCTGGATGCTCTACGAAAGCTTCATGATAATGGGAGCCGGCAGTGACATGTCGATGTTCAGCATCGGCAGCGCAGGATGGACCATTGCGCTCGGCGTCATTCTTCTTGTCATCTCAATGATCACACTGATTTGGTCCAACTCTGTCGGAGCAGCTCTGGTAGTGGTTCTGACAGGCATCGCTTTCATCCTTGACGGAATATTCGCCATCTATGCTTCGCTATGCCTGAAGGACGTCAAGCAGTCTCTCGTACAAGCAAGGCAGGATCTCGGACTCGAAGAACCTAAAGTAGAAGACGCCAAAGTAGTCGATTAAGAATAAGCGGCTTCAGAAAAATACATCTACACCAACCAAATTTCCTTTCGGGGCAGCCGCAGCATTTCGGCCGCCCCGATTTTTTTTGCACGGGTGCAATGTCATCTTGCCGCCTTCTGGATATCCCTTTTTGCATCTTGCAGAATCAGGTATTCAATGTCACGCTCAGAGCGTACGCCGGGCCGCAGAGCCCTTAAAAGGAAGAATGGGCCAAAGGCACCAATTACGACCTTTACGACATGGGCTCCGTCTCAGCCCTGAACATCTATTGCGGCCTCCAGAAAGACAGCCTCGGCGTCCCTGTCACCATCGACCTCCGCCTCCGCCCCGACCAGTCCGCCCGCTGGAAGCGACTCTCCACGCACAAGTTCAACGCCCGCGTACGCGCCTCAAGGTAGGTTAGTTCAAAAGCATTTTGATTTTTATCTACGGAAAAGTTTCGCTATACTTGATTTTTTAATAGATAAAAATTATATTTGCGGAGAAAACAAATAAACAATCCGACGATGGAACGAAAGATAATCTCACAATTGAAACGATGGAAAGATATGCCGGATGGCAAGAGGATGCCGTTGATTTTAAACGGAGCTCGGCAAGTCGGCAAATCCTATATTCTCGAAGAGCTTGGGAAGAGTGAGTTCGACGACTTCATACGGATAGACCTCGAACGGAGCGATTCAGTCAGGAGTTTCTTCAACAGCGACATCGAACCCGCTCACATCATACAATACCTTGAAGCCGCCTACAACAAACGTATACTCGCAGGACGGACACTGGTCGTCCTCGACGAGATACAATCCTGTCGCAGAGCCCTATTGTCACTCAAGAGCTTCTGCGAAGACGCGCCTCAATATCATATCGCCGCTGCCGGCAGCCTGCTGGGCGTTGCATTGGCTCAAGAAAAGGATGAAATGACACAGGAACTCTCCTACCCAGTCGGAAAAGTCAGCGAGCTGCAGATGTTCCCTATGGATTTCGAGGAATTTCTATGGGCGAACGGAAAGAAGATTCTAGCTGTACAAATCAGGCAATGCTACTCTTCGAACGAAGCTCTGCCTAGTGCAATCCATGACCTGGCCGTTGCATTGTACAAACAATACCTGGTTGTGGGTGGAATGCCGGCGGCAGTGCAGGAATTCGTGGAGACCAGCAGCCTGATTGCAGCTGCAGACCTTCAGGGCACAGTCGCAGAGGAGTACTCGAAGGATATGTCGAAGTATGCAGATGCTGCTACATCCGTGAGAATCAGGGCTTGCTACAATTCCATCCCTGCTCAGCTCGCAAAAGAGAACCGCAAATTCCAATACCGGATGGTAAAATCAGGCGCCACATCATCATACTTCGGCGAAGCCATCAACTGGCTTGAACAGTCCGGCGTCGTATTGAAATGCAGCAAGACAGAGCAGGGCTCAATTCCTCTCAAAGCCTATACAGACCTCAGCGATTTCAAGCTATATATGAGCGACATCGGCATGCTGACTAAGACTTCGGGGATGCCAATCCAAATGATTGTCGCTCCGTCAAACGAGTTCAGCACATTCGGAGGCGCGATAGCAGAAAACTATGTCGCTCAAGCGCTCGCTTCAAACGGCCATCCTCTTTATTACTGGCGCAACGGCAACACCGCAGAGGTCGACTTCGTAATCCAGCAAGACGACAATGTCGTCCCCATAGAAGTCAAATCGGGCATCAGAGTTCAATCAAAGAGCCTGAACATCTTTATAAAGGGTTATTCCTGCAAGACCGCCATCCGCCTGTCTCTTCGCAACTTCGGTTGCGATGGGATAATAAAGTCCGTCCCTCTCTACGCTGCATTCTGCATATAAGACACCGCCGAGCGCTAATACGACATTCCAAACAGCAAAAGAGGGATACGGCTGCCATATCCGATTTCAAGATTGTCGACCGCAAGATAGCTATCGGTAACGTCCGACAACAAGGCATACATCAAGTTTGGATTCGAAAGGCAGATCTTGCCCGGCTTTGCAAGATGCTTGTAACTCTTGACTTGGTCGGTCAGCAGATGTAGCCAGTCTGAAGGTATTGGTCGAAATACTTCAGCACCTTGACCTTGCCGACCAAGTCCATAGCATACTCGACGTGTTTGGAGGGAAGTTCCGCGAAATCCAAAGGCTTCGTGTCCGCTGCTCCTTCATATTCAAGGTATTCCCTGAAAGACAGTCCGTTCAATGTATAATGCGTCTGCCTCCGCGACAAGTCGGTCTTCGAATCGTCGATGTCGAGCATCGAAGATCCAGTATAGACTATGCTGAGTTCATGGAAGCTGTCATAAAGGTTCTTAAGAACAAGGGACCAGTCCGGGAACTTGTGGATCCATCTAGAAAAAGATGTGCCCCCCGTGAGAATAAAGATATTCCACCAGATCGGAGAGGGTGTGAGTTTCGAATCAAAGGTTATCCAAAGAGACGTAAAAGGCATCTTCGACATCCTGACATTCCAGTTGATCTCACCGTAAAGATATCTCTTGAAAGTCAGGCTTACAGAATCCAGGATTCTATGATATGCCGCCATTAGCGGCTGTAGGTCTACATCATCCATAACTTTTAGAAAAGCTAAAGTAATATAGTTCTCCACTTTTAGAAAGTAAACATAACGCTATATAAAGTCCAAGCCTTTCTATATATATCTACGGAGTGCTACATTGTCCGGAGTACAGGGAGAAATACAAGGAGTTCCTGAAAATCGACTTCCCGCGCATTCCGTACCCTAAGGATCAGGCGAAGTACCACAAAATCGCCGCAAAGGGCACGGAACTTCGCAAGCTGCACCTTTTGGAGAACTCGGCAAACTGGTACCTCATCACGAAGTATCCGGAGGCTGGAGACAATGCTGTGGGTGGCATTGAATACATGGACAACAGAGTCTATATCAACAAGACGCAGTACTTCGAAGGCGTTACTCCAGAGGTGTGGAACTTCTTCATCGGAGGCTACCAGCCTGCACAGAAATGGCTCAAGGACCGCAAGGGCCGCACAATTTCATTCGCAGACATCCGCCACTATCAGGAGATGATCGTGGCATTGAGCGGAACGGAGGAGATTATGAAGACGATAAGTCTTTAATTGAGGCTTATTCGTAGCAATAATCACCGGATATACTTGTGAAGGCCATCGCGACAGACTCCGCATCGTCGCCGCGCCCACTATTTTGCAGGTCACGCCAAGTTCCTCTGACTACAGAACCCGGGCCTCTTCCCTTTGGAGAATAGATCCATTTAGAATCTACAAATTGCTGGACGCTATTCAGAAGCATGACAAGAAGCCTTGCTGTCATTGTTGAATGCTGTTCTTTTTGAAGTTCTCTGGCGACAACTAGAATCAATTCATGAGTCAAGGATTGATTATCGGTAGTAGGGCTTTTCTTTGCTATTTGATTGAGCAGCTTAGAGAAACGCTTGAAATCATCAGAGTCCTCAGATAAATCGTGATACCAGGTAGTGCAAGGCAGGACCTTGAAAAGCTTATGACTTGACAAAGTCTCTCTTAAGGTAGAAGCGAAAGTTTCCCTTGAGACATTGCCTTTAGACATCCAACTGGGATGTCTAGAATGCAAAATAACTACCCCCTTATTGTTGTATTCCAAGAGCATATCATCCTTACCCCAAGATCTCACATAAGCAGCTCCTTCTACAAACTTCCAACTTTCACTGTCCGAATTGCTACGATAGAGATAAAGAATGACTTGAGGAGAGAAGCATTCTACAAAGTTATCGAGGTTTGCAAGCCCTTCCTCGAAAGCGATCTTTTGTATCGCCTGCATGTGTTCGGGAGAGATTATGTTTGAGACGCCCTTTGAAGAGTATGTTTCCACAGCATGTGCGTTACTCCATGCAATGCTTTTCAATATAGGAGACTCTTTCTCTTTCGTTAATACGTCTGAAGTATTCAATCCGTACAAGCTCGCCAAATTGCGGAATGAACAAACTTGGGACAGCGTCCAATTCATTCTTCGGGATATTTAAGGCATTGACTCTTTCCTCAAATTTCCGTATGAGAGGACCATATATTTCCTCTCTTTTTTTCTTAAGTTGTTCATCAAGGTTTCTCATATTGAAGTATAATTAGTTGATTGATAATCTAAAGACCATTTGTCTAGCTCCACAAAAGTAAAGTCGTTGCCGGTGAAGCCGGCCCTGTGGATGTCGATGCCGTAGATGCGGAGGTACGCTTCCTTCAGCTCTTGGCTGCCGTTGTAAAACGGAGTGCTGGTGGAATGCAACGTTCTGAAAATTACGGACATATCGGGCGCAAGGGTTACGCCGTTATGGCTTGATAATCTCTTGGGTGTGACTTTGAATGCTCTCATTGTCTTAACAAAATTAGTTAGAATTGATCAGTAGTATAAGTTCATAAAAATTCATTGGGGCATTGACCATGTAACTCGAGCCCAATCTTGTGGACTCGGACAGCACAAAAGTACAGGCGGCTTGTGCCAGAACATGGCACCGAAGTACGCCAGGGGTAGGTATTTTGAAAATAGCGCATTTTCAATCTTTTACGCGATTGACGAATTGAGACTCGATTTCGGCAGACATACCACGATGCGCATTATTAGATAGTTAGCATTCAACCTATCATTATCAGCACATTATGGCAACCGCTTTCAAAGGCTCTGTGATACACATTCTTAAAGACTAAGGTTTGTCAACGTCGAAGGTTGACCTGACCTTAAATGAATGGACAATTCAGAAAAATAATTTACTTTTGTACTGGCTGAACCGATAGTCCAAAAATCAAATCACTAAAGAAATGGAAGCAACTTCTGATTCCAGAGAAAAATGCAGGCTCGACATTCGGCCTGTACAAGAATTCGACCTTCAAAAGTACCTTGGAAAATGGTACGAGCTCGCCCGCTACGAACATACGTTCGAGAAAGGACTTTCAGCCTGCACGGCAGAGTACTCTCTTAGAGACGACGGCAAGATCAGAGTCCTGAATTCAGGTTTCGACGCCGCCAAGGGCAAGAGAAGCCAAATCATAGGCAAAGCGAAAACCACAGACACGATTGCACGCCTTCGCGTTTCCTTCTTCTGGTTCTTCTATTCCGACTACAGGGTTCTTGCGCTCGGTGACGGCTACTCATGGGCTCTCGTTGGCGGCAGCACGGACAAGTATCTCTGGATTCTTTCAAGAACAGATACATTGCCGAAGGAAGAAATGGACAAGATCCTGGCAGAAGCTCAGAGGCGCGGCTACGACACCTCGCGCCTGCATTTCAATTAGAGCATTCAGGACGGTTAAAATGAATATTTGACCATCAGGCATATACGATGGTTAGCCACATTATGGGTATCGGAGACGGTTGCATCGGAATTTACAATCGCCCCATAGGTTACCGTAGTGACCTCATATTCAATCCCCGCTGCAAAATGCTTGAGATTGACGCTGAACTCTGGAGCGATGCGCCAGAATCCTGCTATATTCTTGAAGCCACGCACATATAGCTCGTCAGTAGAGACCAATTTCCCCTTCAGACCGAGATTCCTGACAAAACCGCCAAAGACACCTACTTTCCATTTGGCACCGTATGATACTGTAGTCCAAGCCGAAATGCTTCTCAAGGGCGCATACTCCATACTTCCGTCCGAATTCGCACCTATCGCGCCATAGCCGCTCATCATAAAGAGGTGTGAAGTGTTTTCGGCATAGAGGGCCTTAGTTTTCAATGCAAAGCGACCTGCCGAGAAAGAGCCGTAGAGCATCGGCGAGAGGCTGCTCATCCTGTCGCGTACCTTTACCGAGGCTCCTGCAGAATTCTTGCTTGATGTACGCGGCATGATCGAGAGGAAATCGATGCCAGCCCCAAACAGCACGTTCTTTCCCTTGTATTGTACTCCTCCGTAAAGTTCAGGAATGCAAGAGTCGTTCGCATATTCGGAAGATATGCCGTTAGGGCCTGCAGAGGCGTATTGCAATTGATACAAGGCAGCAGCCGTAAAAGAGACATTCCCCGCCAGACAGTCGAACCTTACCTGAGGCGTACGGCTGAAAGGATTGAAAGGAGCGCCGGTGGCAAGCCCAAGAACGTCAGGCACAAGGCAGATGGACATCGGATGCCAGTCTTGACCGATCAGCAACTTGGAATGTTTCCATTTCATGTCGACATAGGCAAGCCTGATCCGAGCGAGGTATGCCGCACCGCTGAAGCCCTGGAAGTCCACTTCCACCTTGCCGTCCAGGTTGGCGTCGAAAGCCTTGAAACCCTCGACGCTGACTCCGACATGAGAAGTTATGGCCAGCATGCACATACTCGGAACGGCATTCAGGTCCTCGCCTGCTTCATCCAGGCTCCTGTCAAGAGGGATCATGTTGAACATCTCTCCACTGTACCGCAGGCTCTTGTGCGAATCGAAGCAGAAATAGTCGCGCACGAAGCCGTATGGCTCCACCTTTGGTTTAGCCTCCCGAGCTGCATTACGAAGGCTGTCAGAGGGTTCAATGGCGCACAGAGGCAGGCAAAGCGCCGCGCTCAGCATTGACAGGAAAAGGGTTCGAACATTCATATCGGCCACAAAGGTAAAAAACGGCTCGATTTTTTTGAGCCTTTTGTTTGCACGTTTTTGGAAAAGATTTATATTTGCACTCCCAAACTGATGACCACCGTTATCATTTATCATTCAGCCCAGGTGGTGAAATTGGTAGACACGCTACTTTGAGGGGGTAGTACCGACATACTGGTGTGCAAGTTCAAATCTTGTCCTGGGCACTGAAAAGCGGGTGGCTGAATTCTTTCAGCCACCCGCTTTCGTCTTGTACTATCACTTTGAGGCATATTTCTGCAACTCTTTGTCACCTTGAGAAATAAAGTTATCTTTGTACTAATCGCAAATCATCTATACATGTTCAGGAAAACAATCAGCCTGCTTGCACTGCTGATTTTTGCAGCTGGAATCGGCGCAAACGCACAAGACGGATAAGGATTGAAGGCATCGTTCCCGAATTCAAGCAAGGCAATCCGGAGTTTCTGAGCGGCTCTTTGGGCATCGACATAGGAAATGGAGGCACGCTGTATATTACAGGACTCCGAGGGAACTTTTCCTTCAAGACCGGGCAGAAGATATCAAAAGGAGACGTTCTCGGCATCATTGGCAAATGCTACCATTCCATTCCAGACTTTTGCATTGATATTTCAGTAAGCAGGTTTGGAAAGTCCAGCGACCCGATGTCCCCATTCGGAATAAAGTCGTCTTTCGTACCTCCAAGTAAACCAGTACCTGTAACCGAACTCACCGTCAAGCAGGCCAAGGAGGACTTCGGCATCTTGACTGAAGCATTGAAGGAAGGATATGCCGGCCTGTACGACTGTGTGACTCCGGAGCAGTTCGACAGCCATTTCTACATATATCCTACAAGATGGCTCACGCAGCCACGAAAATATCCGGGCATCTGGGCGGGATGGGTGGACGACACGCTCAGATGCACCAGGATATCCTCGCCGAAGGACTCAAACCTGTATATGAAGCAGATTGTCCGCATAAACGGAATGTCCGCCGACTCATGCAAGACAGGGATGCGCAACCTGTTGTACGCGTACGACTCCAAGGTTCAGGATTATTCGAATCGAGTCTTATTCACAAACGGCTGCCAGGCCTTAGTCTACCTCCTGAATGGCAATTTCGGGATGGACGTCGAGTTCGCCGACGGGGCCAAGAGGAACTTTCCAGAGATTCCGACTTACAGCTACGTCCAGAACTGGACCTCATCTGCCAGGGTCAATTACAACAATGGACTGGATTATAAGGGAAAAATAATCAACGACAGCACTGCTTATCTGGGCATCAGCACATTCGAACTAAGCCAGGTCGAACTTGAAGGTGTAAGGTCGTTCATCGATTCGATTTCGAAGGCAGATGTTCCGCATCTCATCATAGACGTCAGGGACAATGACGGAGGCAGCGAACACGTTCTCAGGAAGATATTCTCATATATCGCCTCCGACACGCTCCACCTGGACGGATACAACAAAGTGAACAGAAAGGGCGGCTTCGAGACATTCAAGTATTCGGAGAACTACACTGCCGATATGGACGACATATTTCCTGAATATCAAGCGGTAGAGGGAAAGGACGGTTTCTATGACTACAGCAATGAAACCGTTTACAGTCCTGACAGCCTCGTCCACTACCGCGGCAAGGTATATGTCCTGACGAACGACAACTCAATCTCGGCGGCAACTCTGCTTCCCGCGCTTGTCATCAGGAGCCATCGCGGAGTGACAGTCGGACGTGAAACCCGCTCTGCCTACCACTTCCTTAACGCAATGAATTTCTCTCAGCTCCACTTGCCCAATTCTCAGATAGTAATAAGCATTCCTCTTGTAGAATCGGTATTCGACACCGTCGTGAACGAACGTGTTCCTTTCGGACGAGGAGCCATCCCTGACTATGAAGTTCCAATCACCATGGATGAGCTTGAATACAAGAACGGAGATGCCATCCTGAACAAGGCATTGAGCCTCATTGCCGAAGGCAAGTATTTCACGGGGCCCGACCCTTTTGCCAAAGCCAATGCAAATCACGGCAGGCACATCGGGACGGAGGGCCTGACAGCCATCATTGCAGCCGCCTTAGCTCTTGCAGCAAGCCTGGCATTGATCCTAACCCGAAAAAAAAAGGCGGACAAGGTAATTTGCTTACCTTTGCGTCACAGTGCTGGAACAGCTGACACATTTTCTTTCGACTACGCCTTATTACGACTGGCGGATGATTCTCATACTTCTGGGAGCAGCATTCGTCGTGGGGTTCATCAACACCATCGCAGGAATGGCCTCAGCGATTTCGTACGCCCTTTTCATGGCGATGGGAATGCCGGTGAACGTAGCGAACGGGACCTGCAGGTTCGGAGTGCTGTTACAGATGGGAGCCACATCGGCGGTTTACCACAAGGCAGGATACCTGAATGCGAAATTGGCATTCAAGGTAGGACTTCCGGTTGCAGCCGGCTCCATCATAGGTGCGGAGCTGGTCAATGTGCTTCCGGCATCCATAGTCGAGACAAGCATGGGGATAATGCTGCCCGTAATGGCTGCATTGCTTTTCATCGACAATAAGGAGCTAGCGGCAAAGGATGATATCCTGATGGAAGACAGGATGACCTGGTGGAAATACCTTGTGTTCGCGGCAATAGGCATTTACGGCGGCTTCACCCATGCCGGAGCCGGAGTCTTGATAATGCTTGGCATCTTCTTCATGCTTGGGCAGGACCTTGTGCACTCCAATGCGATGAGGCAGTTCGTGGTTCTGGTCTACACGCCGGTCGCACTGACTGTTTTCATGATTCACGGAGCGGTCAATTGGCCCGTCGCACTGATATATTCCATCGGGAACGTATTAGGCGGAATACTTGGAGCGAAGGCTTCCATAAAGAAGGGAGACAAACTCATCAAGATTTCAGTGGCAGTCATGGTCATACTGATTTCAATATGGTTCATTGCTCGAAACGTCCATTAATCACCATTTTCAGTTCAATTTATTCAAGGATTCCAAAAATATATCATATATTTATGGACATTTTTGAGCCATGCCAAAAAAAATCATCAAGAGAAGCATAGTTCTGCTGTCGCTTGCACTATGCTTCAGCACAACTGCTTATTCACAGACCAGGAATCCAAATTCAGATACGCTCCTGATCAAAGAGAAACTCAACTTTCCGCCTTATTCATTCATCAATGAAGAAGGCCTTCAGGACGGATTCAACATCGACCTTGTCAAGGCCATAATGCAGGACCTTGACATTCCTTACAAAATAGAGCTTGCCAGCTGGAAAGAAGTGAAAGCCGGACTTTCAAACGGCAGTATTGACGTCACATCCATGGTGTTTTCACCGGAAAGAGATTCACTGTCCTATTTCTCTTCCATATACTCGACGATACGCATCGATGCCGTCTTCAACAAGAAATCACAGCCTATAAGGGCTCTCTACCAACTCAAAAACAAGGTTGTTGCAATTGAAGACGGCTCTATTACGCTGGACATAATCAAGGCTGCAAGATGCAACGCAAACATCGTATTGGTATCTGATCTTGAAGAGGCCATAATCGACCTTTCAAAAGGGAAATACAATGCCGTAGTCTGCGACATTGCGACATCCGGTTACATAATCAAGAAGCATGGCCTCAACGATCTTGCTGCATCTGATCTTGGATTGCCGCCACGGGACTACTGCTTTTCATCCAAGAACAAGGAAACCGTTGAGCTCATGAACAAGGGCCTGACAGATTTGATTCAAAATGGAGAGTATTCTCGAATTCACGACAAGTGGCTGAAGAGCAGCGCAAGGCAATACTTGCCCGGACGTTGGTACATCCTCATCTATATCCTCTTATTTGCAGTCGTCATTCCTTTCGTCACGATCGGGATCCTGAAAAAGAGGATCAATAAGTCCAATGAAGAACTGAGGATGGCTCTCGATGCCGGAGGGATCGACATATGGATATTCGATCCCGAAAACAAGAAATTCAATAACATAGGAGGCACTCAATTCATTGCAGAGGTCACGACGTGGAAAGAAGCCATAACGCTCATCCATCCTGACGACAGAGAAATGGTCGAAAATGCATACACCGACATCATCAACGGGAAAATTGACAAGATCTCCCTTCAATTCAGGTTGTTCAATTCCGCGGACGGCAATTGGCACTACATCAGCCAACACCTGATAAGCGAGAAGAATAGGAACGGGAAGGTAAAGATGCTTGTGGGGAACGACGATGACATCACCGGGGTCGTCAAGCAGAGGAAAGTGCAGGAAAGCCTTCTCAAGAAATTCGAGACCATCTTCACCAACTCCAGCATAAGCCTGATGTGTTATGACAAGGACATGTATCTCATAGACATGAACCAGAAGGCTGCCGAAACGCTTTGCGTCAAAGACAAGAATGAATGGATAGGCAAAAGCAACCTGAAGAATGACCTGTTCATAGCCAAATACGCAAATGTGCCTCATCCCGAGCCTCATACAGACATTGTCAAGATCGACTACGACAACAATCCCTTCCTCAGGAAAGCCATTGCCGAAGGTAAGACTCCACCTACGGACAAGACAGGTCTCCATTACTATGAGATGTCCTTCAACCCCATCTATGACAAGGACGGAGACCTCGACAGCGTTGTCCTGTCTGCCACGGACGTGACTCCGATCATGGAGTCTCAGACACTTCTGGAAGACGAGAAGACCAAGGCTCAGGAGGCAGACCGTCAGAAGTCGGCTTTCCTCGCCAACATGAGCCATGACATCCGCACGCCTCTGAATGCCATACTGGGCTTTACATCACTGGCTCTTGACGCTGAAAGCAAGGAAGAGAAGGAAGAGTACATCAACATCGTCAACACCAACAGCGAACTGCTGATGAATCTTTTAAACGACATTCTGGACATTTCAAAGATCGAGGCAGGCACCATGGACTTCCATCACAAGAATGTCGATTTCTCAACAGCCTTCAACAACCTGACAAAATCGCTTAAGAGAAACCTCAAGAATCCGGATGTCGAGTTCATCGTCGACAATCCTTATCCAGAATGTAAAGTCGTCCTCGACTTCAACCGTGTAGCCCAGATAATCACCAACTTCACCACAAACGCCATCAAGCACACAGAAAAAGGCCATATAAAAGTCGGATATTCATGCGAAAACAATGGCATAAAAGTCTACGCCGAGGACACTGGCAGTGGAATTCCTGAAGAACTGCACGAGAAGGTTTTCCAGCGCTTCATGAAACTCGACTCCGTCCAGGGCACTGGCTTGGGACTTTCCATCTGCAAGGCCATCACTGACCGCTGCGGAGGCAGGATAGGATTCGACTCCAAAGTCGGCGTCGGTTCCACCTTCTGGGCGTGGATTCCTGCTGAACGAGTTGAATAATTCATATCTTTGCCGAAATTATCATTAAAGATGAAAAGGCTCTTCATGTGTCTTGCGGCAGCTGTCGCCTCCGTAGCTTTTCTCGGAGCGAGGCATGCTTTCCAGCAGCCTGACACAGCCGATGTTGCCATTTCATCTGCCTCATGCATTGGCATCGCCGACCAGGACTCACCTGACAGCCAGCCACCACAGGAATACTGGACCCTTTTCACGGCGCCGCCATCCTCACTCTTCAGCGAATTCAAGGACAATTCTCCAAGCGGAGATTCTCAAAGCGATCCTTCATCAGGAGCCGCAACGGCATCTCCTGCCTCGACCTTAAAGCTGACCTTCAGGTTCGGATTGTACTCATTGGGGGCAAAGCCGTCTCTCAGGACTGCCTCAGTCATCGCATTCCGCAAGCTTCTAATTTGATTTCCTGAATTTTATCATCGGCCTTCTCCGAGATGGATCAGCGTGTCCCGGCGGGATTCGCTTTCCATTGTATAAGTGATATCATGCAGTTTAATCATTAATGAAATTACTATGGAATTTGAAGAGATAAGCTTGGCTGTCCACAAGGACGGTCAATTGGAAAACAAGAAAAAGAATATGGCTATGGCGATATTGCTGCTCGTTGCAGGAGTTGTCTGCATAGTGGCAGGATTTCTCACCAAAGCCCTTGCAAACGTAAGTTTCCTGTGCTTTTCAGCAGGATTAATACTGGTCATCATAGGGATAATCGACCTGGTTACCCCCAGCAGCTTGCTTGTTTACAAGCCGACTCAGGAAACCGTGAAGAAATCGGAACTTAACATAGCCGAGAAGGATCGCTCCAAAATGCTGGAATCCATTCAATCAGGAGACCTCTCCGCATTGAAGGGAATGGCTATGGAAAACTCGACTTCCCTGAAAGTGGTCTACTACTCTTGCCATTCAGGAAAGTACCTGGCCGTTCAGCCTCAGGAATTCGTTCCTTACCAGTATGATCCATTCCAAGAAACGACATTCTTCCATGATGGAGAAGCCATCTCCATTGGGAAAAATGCTTGATTATCGAATAAGCCGGCTCAGAAAAACGCCGGCTTTCTTATTTGTTCCTATAATCGGAAGGAAACCAAGCCCAGAAAGTGGATCCTTCGCCGAGATTCGACTCGACTCCTATCCTGCCGTTGAAAGTGTCGGTGATTGCCTTGCAGATTGACAGTCCAAGCCCCGTTCCCTGGACGGAAGGATCGAGCTTTTCGAATTTTTCAAAGACGCTTTTCAAATTTTCCGGGGCTATTCCCTTTCCGGTATCCTTGACAGAAACTTTAAGTCCTCCGTCCTCATTCCTCAGTCCGAATGTAACGCTTCCCTCAGAAGTGTACTTCAAGGCATTTGTAAGGAAGTTGGTCATGACTTGGATCAGCCTTCCTCGGTCGCATCGAATGATGAATTCGGACAGCGGGTTGTCCTTGATGAATCGAATTCCCAACGCCTCAAAGCGTGGAGCGAATATGGCGCACTCCTCCTCGAACGCCTGCACTGCATCGAAGTTCGAAAGACGTATCTCCACAGTTCCCGACTCTATCTTGGACAAGTCGAGGATATCGCTGATGAGCCGTAGCACATGTTCGTTGTTTGCATTGATTATTTCCATGTAATTCTGACGGTCTTCCTGGGTAGCGTCAGGATTCTGCAGAAGCTGGGAGAAGCCTACGATGGCGTTGATAGGAGTTCGAAGTTCATGGCTCATTGAGGCAAGAAATACCATTTCCAACTTTTCGGCTCTTTCAGCCTTGTCCTTGGCAGCCACAAGTTCGGCCTCAAGTTCATTCCTGCGATCATTCTCATTCTTCAAGTTCCTGGTTGCGGCGGCAACACGATAGTTGAGGAACCAGATGAAGAAAAAGGCTAAGACGGCGAATAAGCCCAAGCCCCATAAGTATGGCTTGACCTTCTCCAGAAACACGTACTTGTTGTAATGAGAGAACCACTTTTCGCAAATCACGTCATGCGACCCGTCAAGCGTGTTGAAGGATATGGTGCAACAAGGCATCCCGAAAAGGCAGTTGCGGCTTCGTTCCGGAGAATTGATCATTCCGATTGCGACATCTCTCTCTTTCCTGGCAAGCTGGTCTTGAACTACGCTCCAGTCGTAGGGAGCCGGCTCATATCTCAATCCGAGGTTCTTCATCAGTTTTCTGAACACTTTTACAGTGAAGCCGTCCGGCTCTCCATCGTCATTGATGAATTCGAACGGGACGAACTGACGGTCGCCGCGACTGATTATTACCTTGTCGAGCAGGCTGTCGGATGATTTGGAATGGACAATGACTGCTACAGTAGAATCTGACGGCTTTGGGAAAGCCTGGACGGAAGAAAATAAAAACAAAGCCGCCAAAAAGAAACAAATCTTTCCGGCGACATCATGCAGAATACGACAATCCGCAAAATAGTCCATCAGTTTCGTGCTGAATATTCGATTTCTTGCACAAATATAATCATTTCAAATCAAATCGTCGCAATAAACGAACTAGACAACTAGTCCTTGGCGCTTTTCATTATCGAGGCGACATCTTCATCCGTCAGATTACCTTCCAGGTGCATTACCATGATTTCTCCATCGGAATCCTGCGACGTCAGGAAGAAATCGGTGTTGATGCCGCCCTTCTTTATCGAGTACATCTTGACCAGATCCCCGTCATCCTCGACATCCATCAGCAACTCTAACTTCTGCCCTTTGGCCATCGCCAAGAAGTCCGCAAGCATGTTCTTGCCGACTTTGGCATTATCCGTCGAGAGGATATACAATCCGGTCAGCTTCTTGGAATATTCGGATACGTTGATGTTGCTTTTATTTGTACTGAAATCCATGCTGCCGCCATTGCCGGCACTTCCACTCATAAGAGAAAACATTGCCTTGGATATGTAGACTTTGGTAATTCCAGGCACCGAAGAATACTTCTTGTAAATCTCATTCTGCGCAGTTGCTTCAAAGGAAGACAGCGTAAGGATCATCGCCAATGCTATAATCAATCTATTATTTTTCATTATTTTACGTGTTTTTTCAACATTAATTCACCTTCTATTGTCTTTTGTGTCTCAATTATCTTGGAGGCAGAAGCATTTACATGCTTCATACCTTTGCAATAAGCGTCAGACATCATCTGTAAGGCGCGCCCGGTTTCGGCGTATGCCTCTTCAGGAGTACGACAGGTATCGGCCAGCCTTGCGCTGTCATGGTCTGACCTGATAGCGAACAATGATCCTGCTACAGCCAGTATCGCAATGGATGCGGCGATGGAAATCCATCTTAGAGCAGGATTGAAAGCCATCCTGCGGACATTCTGCCTTGCCGAGCCATCTCTTTCAGAAACAGCCGCTCCTTCTGACGCCAAGCTGTCGATAGTTGCCGAAAGCCTGTCTTCAAAGCCTGCAGGCACCATGACATTTTCAAACTCACTGTCAACAAGTTTCTTTAATTCCTTATCATTCATAATTCCTCCTCTTTTTCCAATCGTTTCGTTATCGTCTTTCTTGCCCTTGACAGCAACACCCGCACATTCACCGCGCTGAGCCCTTCTATCTTTTCTATTTCCGCAAGTTCGCAAACCCTGAAGTATCGCAGGTCGAACACATTCCTCTGCCTCTCAGGCAAGTCTCCCATCAATTCCCTTATCCTCTTCACCTTCTCTGAAAAGTCGAGCCTTCTTCCAGCATCATCCCAAATCTCCTTATTCAGCACTACCTTTGATTCAATGCTTCCCGCAGCACCTTCTTCAGACATCCTGTGCTCAAGCGACCTGATCCTGTCAATGCAGAGGTTTCTGGTCATCGAGACTCCGAACGCTTCGGGATTCCTTACTCCGGCTAGCTTCTCCCTTATGTTCCAAAGCTTCACATAGACATCCTGAACTGCATCTTCAGCCTCTTCGGAACTGCCGAGCATTCGGTAGGCTGTCAGGTAATAGCTCTTCCCGAATGGCAGGAATTCCTTCTTGAATTCTTCGGCAGTCATAATTCCATGAAGCCTTTTTAGTCGGCTCGGTCTTCGGCGCAGGCAATCAGCGCCTGAACGTCGGACATCTTGAAATTCCCGGTGATGTCCACCATGCACGGATCATCTCCGACGCTGTATAAGATGAAATCCTGAATCCTGTCGCCTGACCTCTTCATATAAATCACAGCCCGGTCGTCGTCATCTGACAATTCCATCAGCTTTTCATATCCAGCCGTCTCAATGCGCACTACTGCATTCCGGAAATAGTTCTTGACAGTCTCGTTGCAGTCTGACATGTCAAGGACATAGATGCTCGCCACATCGCCAAGGATGCTGGCTGCCAACCTGTCGTCCTTGTCATTGTCCTTATCTGCCTTTGCGCCGACAGAAGCCAGCTTGCATATAAAGCTCCCGACCTTTACGCTTTCCGCGCCCTTCTCATTGGAGAAACTCCTATACAACTCTTCAGCATTCTGGGCAAAAGCGCCTATGAATGTTGCAGCCGCCAAAAAGGCGGCGATGATCAATCTTTTCATCTTGTTTTCAAATTTAATAATTAATTGTCAATTGCATTTATTCCGCGGATTCACAATAAAGACGTAATAGCGGCGATCCTGTTACGCCCCTCGCTTTATTTCAATGCAATAAATGGCGATTGTCATATTATGCCTGTGCTCCGAGTATGCATGGGTCACAATTTCGGAGCAAGGATAATAGAATAGGCGGCCAGATGAAGTGACCGCCTGAAAGGAAATTGCCTCCGTTGCCAGGCAAGTTGCGTACAACCGCATCTCCCAGCGCCTTCAAGTTTCTTCGAGTTCACCTGCGCGACGGAACCAGTAATCGTGAAATGTCCGTCAAGGTCATATCAATCTTCTTCCCCTGTCTCGGACTTTTTCATCTCTGAAAGAATGTAATATGCACAATTTATGGATATTTGCGTACCCCGTGCCAAATTTGATACAGGAGATATTTCAATGAATCCTGCTTCGTTGCGGCCCACCGAGACTTCCACAGGGATGAACTTCCAATCTCCGTTTGCGCCCCGGAATGCACTGAAGATGTAAGACTTCCCATCCGACTCCACGACGGCATCTTCCGGAACTGCAGGCAAGGATGCGACGTCAGTCGCTATCCGGCCTTTTATATAAGTCCCCGCTATCAGAAGCCCCTTCCGATTGTCCACTTCCGCATGGACGCGCACGGCCTTTGGATTCTCCTCGAAAGTCTTGCCCACCGAATATATCTTAGCGGAAAACGTCTCTTCGGGAGCCGACTCCACAGTGAACGTAACCGTCTGGCCTTCCTTAATCCTGTATGCATCCTTCTCGAAAGCAAGCAGATGCGCCTGGATCCTCGAATTGTCGACTATCTGGAACATCGAGGTATGCGGGTCAACATATTGCCCTATCTTCGCTTCTATCCTGTCTATGTAGCCGCCTATCGGCGCAACTATCGGCACTCTTTCGTAAAGCGTTCCGGACTTTATCTTCGCAGGGTCGAGCTTCAGCAGTCTGAGCTGCGCCTCGAGATTCCGCACCTCGCCCTGAAGGGACTTGTACTCGGACTGGATCTTCTGATAGTCCTTTCCCGACCCTACCTGCTCTTCATAAAGCCTCTTCTGTCTCTCATACTCACCTGACGCGAATTCAAGTTCGCTGCAAGCGGTCACATACTTGCTCTGAAGTTCCAGCAGATCAGGATGACTCACATAGGCAAGCACCTGTCCACGGGCCACTTTCTGCCCCTCACGCACAACGATCGAAGCCACATTGGCCCCGATGGACGCCGTCACGGAAGCTTCGTTCTGGGGCAGCGACTCCAACTGTCCATTTACCTCGATTCTCCCTGAGAATGAGTGTCTTCCAATCGTATCGGTCTTCAGCCCCAAGGCTAAGGCCTGTTTCGAAGTCAATGCTACCTCCGTCATCGCTCCCGGCGCCGAGTCCGTTTCAGCCTCCGCAGCTTTCGCGGCTTCAGCATTTGACGAAGATCCCCGTTTCGGAGCGCAGGAAATCGGCAGCGCCGCCAAAGCCGCTGCAATAAATATGGCCATCATCAAATTTTCAATATGTTTCATCATTTCCATTATTTCAAAGTGTCGAGCAAATATTCTAGCCTGAAGCCCGTATCCAGGTAATTTTCAAAGGAGTCCCAATAGTCGAACTCGACCTGGATGGCATCCTTCATGTTCTGTATGAAGCCCACATAGTCTATCGCCCCTTCGCGATAAGCCGCAACGGCTCCCTTCCGCTGTTCCAATGCCACCGGCAGCGCAACATCGCTGTAATACTTCACCGACTGCGCCCATTTTCTATACTCGTCGGAAACCGACTGGTATCCGGTCTCGGCTTCTATCTTAGCCTGGCTGTAATTCTGGCGAGCAATTCCGCTTTCAATGGAAGCCGACTGCGCCCGGCCCAACCGGGAGTGGAAGAAGAGCGGAATGCTGACTCCTACAGAGTATGTGTAATATCCTGACGCCGAACCTATTTTCTGGGATCCGGCCTCAGCGAAGAACTTTGGGAGAAACGCCGCCTTCTGCACCCGGAGATTCGCGTCGGCGATTTCAATCCTCTGCCTGTACATTTCAAGCGAGGGGTGACTCCCCGGCATGGTGTCAGGTAGACAAGCAGGCATTGCAGGCATGTTCTCCGGCGAGCAGTCCACCGAGAACATCGTGTCTGAACAGAACCACATGTTCAGCTTATGGAGGGCGATATGATAGTCCTGCCTTGCCTGTTCCTTCTGGATGGCGATCTGTTTGGACTGATTCATCGCGGAAAGGTATTCCAGCCGTGATGTAGCCTCCGTTTCATAACGCAGCCTTGCCGCCTTCTCGAAGTCCTGGTAAACGGTATCCAGCTGCGAGTATAGCTCGTATCTTCTTTCACAGCAATATGCTTCGCCCCAGGCAATGCTCACCTCTCTTGCGACCTCCATTTCAGTAAGGTCCGATGATGTCCTGGCAAGTGAAACAGCCTTGTTCTGATAAGCGGCCTTCGCTCCCATGCCAAGTACGTCAAGATCCTGACGTACGCCGATGACGTTGGCGATGGCATCGGCATTACCCCTGCCCGCTTCCTCGACTCCAGTTGAAAAATCCGTATTTCCGAGGTCATAGGCAGTCTTTTTCAATGCCTCCTGGTTCTTTACCTCGAGTCTTGCCGCCTTCAGCATCGGATAGTTCCTTCCAGCCCGCGCCAAAGCTTCGTTCAATGTAATCGGCTGCAGTAATTCTATCGGCAGCTTGCATTTGTCCTGAGCAGAAGCCTGCGGAGCCGGAATCATGAGTCCAAGGCAGAGGGCAATGCAAACCGCTGCGGTCCGCATTGGATCCGAGCCGGCTCCCTCAACTGCCCGTTCACCGGGATGCTCTCGCCTTGAAGACCAATGCTCCACAAGTGCATAAAGCACAGGCACCACCAGAAGCGTCAGCAACGTTGCCGTGAACAAGCCGCCGATGACGACCGTCGCAAGCGGACGCTGCACCTCGGCTCCGGCTGAAGTGGAAACGGCCATAGGCAGGAACCCGAGCATTGCGGAGAGCGCTGTGAGCAGGATCGGCCTCAAGCGTTCGCTCGTTCCGATATCTATCCTTTCGGCCACGTCCGTAACGCCTTCCTTCTTCAGGGAATTGAAACGGTTTATCAGGACAAGCCCGTTGAGCACGGCAACGCCGAACAGGACTATGAATCCTACCCCCGCCGATATGCTGAAAGGCATCCCGCGAAGCCGCAATGCCAGTATTCCACCTATCAATGCCAGAGGCACCGCCACGAAGATCATCAGGGTCTGCGAAAGCGAGTGCAATGCAAGGAAAAGCAGCAGGAAAATCAGGGCCAATGCGACAGGCAGGGCTATCGAAAGCCTCTTCAGTGCGTTCTGGAGGTTCTCGAACTCTCCTCCGTACGTTATTCTGTAGCCTGCAGGAAGCTTGAGCCTGGCATCGAGCTGTTCGCCGATGTCCTTGACCACAGACTGCACGTCCCTGCCGCGCACATTGACTCCGACAGAGATGCGCCGGTAGGTATTGTCCCTCGAAATCTGCATCGGCCCTGGACGGTAACTGACGTCGGCGACTTCCTGCAGCGGAATCTGCTTTCCGTCTGGCAGGTCGACGTACAGGTTCTTGAGGTCGTCGATGCTCTGTCGGTGCGCTTCGTCAAGCCTGACTACCATGTCGAATCTCTTCTCGCCCTCGAAAATCACACCTGCGGGCATTCCCGCAAAGGCCGCACTGACATATTGGTTCAACTTGTTCACGTCGAGGCCGTACTGGGCCAACTTGCGACGGTCGTACCTGACCGTCATCTGGGGCATGCCGGATGTGTTCTCGAGAGAGACGTCGGTAGCTCCCTTCACCTTGCTTATTATATCCGCCATCTCTTGCCCTTTCTCCGCCAGCACGTCCAGGTCGTCGCCGTAAAGCTTAACCGCGACATCCGAACGGACGCCTGTGAGAAGTTCGTTGAAACGGAGTTCCACCGGCTGCGAGAACGAGAAGTTCAAGCCCGGAAGCTGCGACAACGTATCCTTCATCCTTTTTATCAGTTCATCCTTGGATTTGGCGCTCACCCACTTGCTTCTGTCCTTTTCGAGGATTATGAAGCTGTCGGTATAGTCGAAGCCCATCGGGTCGGTGGGAATGTCCGCCACTCCGATTCGCGCCAGGCAGGTCTTGACTTCAGGGAAACTCTTCTTCAGCAGTCTTTCGACCTCTTCCTCGCGCTTTATGGTCTCGGAAAGTGAGCTTCCGGGACGCAGGAATGTCTGCATCGAGATGTCTCCCTCGTCGAGGCTCGGAATGAACTCGGCGCCCATTCCGCTGAAAATAACGACAGCGGATATCAGGAGCGAGCCTGCGATGCCGAGCAAAAGTCCTTTCTTGCGCAAGGACCAGTGCAGTGCGGAAGAATAGAATTTCCCGAGCCAGGAAAGGATCTTTCCGCTGAAACGGTCGAGGTTCCGATCAAGCCTCGCAATCCAGTAGGCGCGCGTTGCATTGACAGGTCTGAGACAGAGTGAAGATATCATAGGCACATAGGTAAGACATAGGAGAATGGAGCCTATAAGAGCGAAGCTGAATGTAAAGGCCATCGGGCGGAACATCTTGCCTTCGACGCCGGAGAGAAAGATGATCGGCGTGAACACTATGAGTATGATGAGCTGTCCGAAAAAGGCAGAATCCATCATCGTGCTGGAAGCCCTGTACGTCAAGTCGTCCATCTCGGCCGTCGAGAAGTTTACCGATGAGGCGATGGCTCCGCCGGCTGCCTGCCGGGCATTAAGCCGAGTCTGGATCTCGTGAACCGTGCCTTCCACGATGATTACCGCCCCATCGACGATGACTCCGAAATCGATTGCACCGAGACTCATCAGGTTCGCCCAGACGTTGAAGATCTTCATCAGTATGAATGCGAAGAGAAGCGACAGCGGAATTACCGAGGCGGCGACCAGACCGCCGCGGATGCTTCCAAGAAGGAGCACGAGGACGAAAAGCACTATGAGAGCACCCTCGATAAGGTTCTTGGCAATGGTATGCGTCGTGCGCCCAATCAGATTGGACCTGTCCAGGAAAGGCACTATCTCCAATCCGTCAGGAAGAGTCTTTTGAACTTCACCAATCTTGGCTTTCACGTTCTTGATCACCTTATTCGAGTTCTCGCCTTTCAGCATCAGGACCATTCCTCCTACGGCTTCCTCGCCGTCCTGGGTGAAGGCGCCGTAGCGCGTCATCGAGCCGAAACGAACGTCAGAGGCCACGTCGTTGACCAGCACGGGCACGCCGTTTTCGTTCTTCACTACGATGTTGCGGATATCGTCAAGGGATATGATAAGCCCTTCGCCCCTGATGAAGTTTGCCATGTGGTTCTTTTCAATGTATGCCCCTCCTGCATTTAAGTTGTTGTTTTCCAACGCGGCAAAGACTTCTCCGATGGAGATGTGCATCGAGTTTAGCTTGTCCGGATTCAGGGCTATTTCGTACTGCTTGACGTTGCCGCCGAAGGAATTGACGTCGACCACGCCTGGAATCATGGTCATCTGGCGCTTGACTATCCAATCCTGTATGGTCCTGAGTTCCGTGGGGCTATATTTCTTCGCCGCTCCTTTCTTGGGCTTGATGGTATATTGGAATATTTCGCCAAGGCCGGTTGTAATCGGGCCCATCTCTGGTGCGCCGAACTGGCTTGGTATGCTTTCGGACACCTCGCCGAGCTTCTCCTGCACTATCTGTCTCGGCAGATACGTTCCCATATTGTCCTTGAATACAATGGTAACGACGGAAAGGCCGAAACGCGAAATCGACCTAATGCTCGTCACGCCGGGAAGATTCGACATCGCCTGTTCCACCGGATAAGTGACGAACTGCTCGATGTCTTCGGTGGCGAGATTCTGGGAAACGGTTATCACTTGGACCTGGTTGTCGGTGATGTCGGGAGTGGAATCAAGGTTGACGGTCTTGAGACAGTAAACGCCTCCGGCTATCAGCGCCAGTACCAGTAAAATTATTATGAACTTGTTCTTTATCGAATACGCTATTATCTTGTCTATCATTTTATTATCAGCTTTGATTGTAAATGGGACGGTGCCGCGACACTTCGCGTCACGGCACAATTATCCCTTCAACGGGGACTATCTAGGCTATTGGAGGAACGACAAGACCACGGCTGTCGACGCTCATCGGAGCAAGCTGCCTGGTATGGCTGACGAATGAAACGGTAGTGAAAGGGATTAATGTCAATGCTTGGCTCACGAAGAAGAGGGACTGGCAGCATTGGCAGGAACAGAATGGAGTGCAGCAGTCGGCGTAGGAATCATCCACAGGACTGTGGCTCGGAGTCTGTGCAATCGCATCGCATTGGTCATGATGGAAAATCACACTGTCCATGCATGGGCAGACCGTCAGGAACAGGATGTAGCAGGCCAAAAATAATGCGAAAGGTTTCATTGCCTGCAAATATAAACAATTTTCTCTAAAATCTCAGGGTGCAGCTTGCGCCTATGCTGCCGAACCTTCCCTAATCTCTGTATTGGGAGAGTGAAGGCAGGACATAGCCGAATCGTCCAAGATGATGTCCTTGAAATAGGTATTGAGCCAACAATCTGGACAAAAAAAAGAGCCGCCATTGCTGACAGCTCATCCTATAAAGTTATACTAAGCTTGCGATTAGCGAAAAGTCAATTAGTAGCGGCCTCCGCGATCGTCGCCGTTGTCACGGCCATAACCGCCATTGCCACGTCCGTAGCCACCATTGCCACCGCGGTTGTAACCGCCGTTGCTGTGGCCGTAACCGCCATTGCTATGTCCGAAGCCGCCACGACCGCCCTGAGGACGATCCTCGCGCGGGCGAGCGACGTTTACGTTAATGGTCTGACCCTCGAACTGTGTTTCGTTCAAAGCGTCGATAGCCTTCTGGCCGTCTTCATCGCTTGGCATTTCAACGAAGCCGAAGCCGCGTGAGCGACCGGTTTCGCGATCTGTGATTACATTGGCTGATGATACCTCGCCGTACTGAGCGAAAAGGTTCTTCAGAGTCTCGTTAGTTGTGCCCCAGCTTAAGTGGGAAACATAAATGTTCATTGTTCTTGCGTATTAAAAAGTAAACTAAAAATGTCTTTCAAAATGCCGTTGTCCCCATGTGCAAAGCAGAGAGTGCAACTGCCCATTTAACTACTGATTCGTTGATGTATCGATTCTGGAATGTCTATGCCGACGGAATGAAGGCTAAACTGAAAAAAAGAAAACTGTCAAAAAAACCCATTTGTTAAACCGCTGCAAAAATAAACAAATTATTTAATTCCGCACATTTTTCTTTCAATAGCTTCATTTTTTTGTAATTATAAATATTGGGGTATCTTTGCAGCCGAAAAGCATTTGAGTTTATACTGAGTTCCTCGTCTTTCTGCGGCCCCGTTATCGATTCTCTTGTTTGGAAATGCCGCAACTCCGCGCTAATATTATGACATTTAAAGAATTAAAAATATCCGGGCCCGTATTGAGGGCTCTCCTTGAAAAGGAATACGAAGTGCCTACTCCCATTCAGGAGCAGACCATACCTGCGGCAAAAGCCGGCAGGGACATCCTGGGCATAGCCCAGACAGGGACTGGAAAGACAGCCGCTTTTGCAATCCCGATAATCGACAGACTAATGGAGAAGCAGTCGGCCAAGGGCGCCAAAAGGCCGATAAAAGCATTGATAGTAACTCCCACAAGAGAACTCGCGATCCAGATAGACGACTCCTTCACCGACTATGCGAAGCATACGCCACTGCGTCACACCGTCATTTTCGGAGGAGTGAATCAGAATCCGCAGACCAAGACGCTCGCTGGTGGAGTAGACATACTTACCGCCACGCCCGGAAGGCTTTTGGATCTCATAGGACAAGGATTCATCAGCCTGGATTCAGTCGAAGAATTCGTACTTGACGAGGCCGACAGGATGCTTGACATGGGATTCATCCACGACATCAGGAAGATCCTTCCTCTGCTCCCCGAAAAGAAGCAGACAATGCTGTACTCGGCTACAATGCCGGCTGAAATAGCTGAAATCTCGAACAAGTTGCTGCACCAGCCATTGAAGATAGACGTGTCCCCTGAAAGGACGGCAGTGTTCGATGCGATAGAGCAGGAAGTGTTCTTCGTCGAAAAGCCTGAAAAGCCGGCATTGCTTGTCAATCTCCTAAATGAGAAGAAAGACAAGTCCGTACTGGTCTTCTCGCGGACCAAGCACGGGGCAGACAAGATTGCCAGGAGCTTGAACAAGCAGCAGATCGTATGCGAAGCCATCCATGGCAACAAATCCCAGAACGCAAGGCAGAAGGCCCTGAACGACTTCAAGACAGGAAAGACTAGGATAATCATAGCCACGGACATCGCAGCTCGCGGCATTGACATCAACAATCTCGGACTGGTAATCAACTACGACATGCCCGACGTGGCAGAAACCTATGTTCACCGCATCGGAAGGACAGGAAGGGCTGGAAACACCGGGCTCGCCTTCACATTCTGCACCGAAGATGACCGTCAGATGCTGAAAGACATCCAGAAGCTTACAGGCCGAAAACTCGACCTCGCTCAATGGCAAACGCAAAAAGGAAATTCACAGCTTCATCCTTAAGCCTTTCCCATAGAGACCTCAAGGAGTATTGACATCCTCCTGCCCTATTGGAATCGGCCTGATAGCCGACCGCGACAAAGGCAGAGAGGATCTCGGGGAGCCTTGACATTCCATTCTTGCATGCTTTCAGGCTGGAATAATTGTTGCCATAACCTATCGGCTTCCCATTTCCGGACTTGAGCACGAAGAATGGCATTTTCTTCAAAGATTCCAATATTACATAGTTATTGCAGTCAGAACCATTGTTCCGCACCGACTCTATGCCGTTCAGGCAAGTATCTACTGACGAATATGTCGTCAATCCATGTAGCAGGACCTGCCCATTGCCGGATTTGAGGACAAAACGGCAACGTCCTCCTGACATCCTTGTGATTTTGAATTCTGGACGCATATCACAAAGATAATCAAACTTTTGAAATTTTGCAACTTCAAGCTTTCCACCCAGTTTGCTAGCTCATAGACACTTGCGCTGCTGCGGAACAGTTTTTCTGGACGCTCCCGCTTTCTAAGACGGCGCCCCTACAGAAATCAGCGACTTCTTCCACGGCAGGCTGCCGGAGGATTTGGCAGAAATCACCAAGAAGTTCTCCGAATCGATTGCATCCTCCGGATAGGCATTTTGGTACCACATAATTTTCTATCTTTGTAGCCCACATCAAAATGATTTCAATCTCAACACAAGATGGACGACCTGAAAATTTTTGACCGGAATTCCTTCCAGACGAGCGAGCCCCAGACAAACGACATGTCTGTCATCACTCGACTCTTCAAGACCACCTACATGTGGATGGCCCTTGCCTTGGCCATCACCGGAATCTGCGCCTACTTAGGATCCCACAACGCGGCGATCATAAAATTCCTTTTCGGCAATGCGTTCGTAATCATCATCCTTGCCGTCTCAGAACTTGTCCTGGTGGGTGTCCTTTCCTTCAGAATCTTCAAGATGAGCTACAGGACTGCCACGCTCCTTTTCATGGCCTATGCCATCCTGAACGGTTTCACCATGTCCTCTATCTTTCTAGTTTACACAAAATCGTCCATCGCATCCACATTCTTCATCTCAGCAGCGATGTTCGCTGTCACCAGCATAATGGGCTTCATCACCCAGATGGACCTTTCCAAGATAGGCAACATCCTTCTTATGGCGCTGATAGGCTTGATAATCGCCTCGATTGTGAACATCTTCCTCCACAGTTCGAGGCTCGATTGGATCTGCACCATCGTAGGAGTGCTCATATTCAGCGGTCTTACAGTTTATGACACTCAGAAGCTGAAGGACGTCTACAGCAGTCCGGAATATGACGTCGAGCAGGAAGGCAGAAAATTCGCTCTGCTCGGAGCGTTGTCACTGTATCTCGACTTCATCAACATCTTCCTGTATCTGCTTCGCATCTTCGGAAAAAGGAATTAGCTTGGCAAAGCGCCATCAAGAATTGAAGTTGAGGTCACCCCACTTTACGGCAGAAAGTAATCCCAAAAAGCTATAGGCACCTTATCGCATTATTGTTCTTGGATCTAACATCAGAAGCGATTTGCAGCTGATGCCATCATGAAACCAATTTAATTGTTGTATGAAAATAAAACTATTACGAATAACCCTTATCGTTTTGACTCTGTTTGTTGGGGTTGGGGCGATAATTGGAATGATGATGATGTTTATCGACCCAAGCGGTCGCATGTGGGGAATGGACCCTTTGTTGGAAGGATTGCAGGTTATGCCGATGTCCAAAATTCTGTTCAAAAACTTCATTTTTTCAGGCATTGTGCTGTTCTGTGTCAACGGAGTCACTCAACTGTTTGCCGCCATACTGCTGTTTATGAAAAACAAATATGCCAAAATGGTGAGCGCTGCGTGTGGCATTATCTTGATGCTCTGGTGTGCTTTGGAGTGGATACTTTGGGGCTTCAATTTCATGTCGAATCTTTACTTCCTTTTTGGCGCAGTGGAGGTCTTGGCTGCGAGTTTCTGGTACAATCACACATAATAATTCGCCGCAAGTCCATCAGTAATGTACTCTAATTCAATTTTATTCTTTGGCCCAGCCTCAGGATGGACTTGCGGCTGATGCCGTTCAGAGAACAAAGCTTGGACACCGTAGTTCCATATTTAGCGGCTATGCCCGACAGGGTGTCGCCTTTTCTTACAATGTGAACTGACGTGCTGCCTGAATTGCCGGCTGAAGAGAGAACCGACATGGAGTCCTTCTCATGAGAGAAAGGTACATAAAACGCAAAAAAGCTGGCGTTCAGCCAGCCTTCGCAGCGGAGAGGGAGGGATTCGAACCCCCGGAACCTTTCAGTTCAACAGTTTTCAAGACTGCCGTAATCGACCACTCTACCACCTCTCCAGAAATGGACTGCAAAGATATTCAAAATTGCGTCCCATGCAAAAATAATTGTGGCTTCCTCGCATCGTATTAGATTGAGACCGATTAGGAGAAACAGGTAATCAGGCTATTGCAGAGGAGCCAACTTGATGGCATATCCCCCGCCCTCGACGGAGTGCAACTTCAGTCGAGTGCTGGAATCTACCGTGCGCTTCTTAATCGTATAGGCCTGAGGATTTGTACGATAATCTGCGACTGTTGCATCCGAGTAAATCGTCGCCTCATATTTGCGGCCGGGATCGAGGAAGTCGAGCGCGATGTCAGAGTCGAAGCCGCCCGGCTGGCCGCAGACGTTGCCGACGAACCAGTCGGAAGATCCTTTCGCCTTTCTGGCGACGGTGATATAGCAGGCTGGCTCAGCCTCAAGATAGCGGCTGTCGTCCCAGTCGACCGCTACGTCCTTGATGAACTGGAATGCATCAGGAAAGCGTTTGTAATTCTCTATCAGGTCAGCCGCCATCTGAAGCGGACTATACATCGTCACATATAGTGCGAGCTGGCCGCAGATGGTAGAATTGCAATGGGAATTGTTCCACTTGTTAACCTTGCTGATGTCCATCTCGAAGATTCCCGGAGTATAATCCATAGGGCCGCCCTGCAGGCGCGTGAACGGCAGGATGCAGGTATGGAACGGCTTGCTGCCGCCAAAAGCCTGGTACTCGGTGCCCCGGGCGGACTCGTTTCCGATTAGGTTCGGATATGTGCGGCAGAGTCCCGTCGGACGGACTGCCTCGTGCTGATTCACAGTGATATGATAGTCAGCCGCCTTCTTGACCGTATACAGATAGTGGTCGTTCATCCATTGGCCGTAGTGATACTCGCCTCGCGGAATTATGTAGCCCACGTATCCTATCTTCACGGACGGATAGCCGTATTTGTTCATCAGCTTGAACGACGTGTCCATCTGCCTTTCGAAGTTCCTAGCCGAAGACGAAGTCTCGTCGTACATAATGAGCGAGACGCCCTTGGAATGGGCATAGGCATTCACCTCGGAAATGTCAAAGTCCGGATAAGGAGTGACGAAGTCGAAGACACGATCCTTCGACTTGCCGAACCAGTCCTCCCACCCCTCGTTCCATCCTTCGACCAGGACTGCGTCGAATCCGTTTTTGGCCGCAAAATCGATATATTCCTTCACGTGAGCGGTATTCGCCCCATGCCTGCCGTTGGGCTTGCACTTCTTGTAATCGGTAACCCCAAGCTGCACTGATGCCAGGTCATCGGTGTACGACCAGGAGCTTTTCCCCGTAATCATCTCCCACCACACCCCTACATACTTCATCGGCTTTATCCAAGAGACGTCGGACAAGACACAAGGCTCATTCAGATTAAGAATCAGATTGCTGGCCAGAATCTTGCGGGCATCGTCGCTGACCATCACCGTTCTCCAAGGCGTGAGGCAAGGGGCCTGAAGATGGCATTTGTTCCCCTGGGCGTCAGGCGTCAGCCACGACTCGAACACGAGCGATGAATCGTCCAGATTCAAGTTCATACAGGAATAGTCCACAAGTTCCGCCTCATGGATGTTTATGTACAGCCCGTCGGCACTCTTCATAATCAGCGATGTCTGCACTCCAGTCGGCGAGAAGGTCGTCTGGGCCAGATTGTCCGTCACGGCAGACTTCATCAGCCCTCGGATTTCCGACAGTTTGGAGACTGTATAGTCATACTCCTGAGTATCGTAATCCCCCGGAATCCAATACGCCGTGTGGTCCCCCGTCATCGCGAACTGCGTGTGCTCGTCCTTGACGACGAAATAGACCAGGTTCTTCTGTTCCGGAAATTCGTACCTGAAGCCAAGCCCGTCGTCATAGAGCCGGAACCTCAGTGTCATCTCCCTTCCGGTAGCGCTCTGCAGCAGATTTACCTGCAGCTCGTTGTATTGATTCCTGATATCTCTCGTCTCTCCCCAGACCGGATGCCATGTTTCATCGAAGCTTGAGGAAGAACTGCCTGTCTCCACAAATCCGTGCTGCAAATCGCGCAGCGTAGCTGAAGTGCCACTCAGCTCAAATCCGAGAAGGCTAGGCTTGATAACCTGCTTCCCATTATAAGCCAATGCATAGCTCGGCACTCCTTCAGGAGTCAGATTCAATTCAAGGCAAAGCTCGCCATCCGGCGACTTGAGGCTCTGTGCATTGGTCGAAAGGCACAATGCAAACAGCAGAGCCATTGAAAGGAAAGCTCTTTTCATAGGCTGATATGTTATGCTAGCTAGCGCTTGCGCTGTGCAGGCGCTGATTTGTCAGATTTGGCACCTCCAGCATTGACAGTATCTTCTTGCTTTGCTTCACCGGCATTGTGCGAGAAGAACTTCCACTGAAAGATTACAAGGTAAAATGCTCCGATGGTAATGCAGCTGTCGGCTATGTTGAAGATGGCGTCGAAAAAATGGAACGGCTTGCCGCCGATGCCGGGCATCCATGCCGGCCAGGTCGTGTCGATGATGGGAAAATAAAGCATGTCGACCACCTTTCCGTAAAAGAACGGAGCATAACCACCGCCATTCGGAAGGAACTGTGCGACTTGCGTGGTGGTGGAAGCGCTGAAAAGCATACCATAGAAGAGACTGTCGATAAGATTTCCGAGAGCGCCGACAACTATCAGAGTAAAGCCTACGATCACTCCAGTCGGAGTGGTCTCTTTCCTGATGAGCTTGTGGATGTAATATGAAAGCAGAATGATCAGGACAAGCCTGAACGCAGTGAGGAGGAACTTTCCAAGAGTGCCGCCCAACTGCATTCCGAAAGCCATTCCGTTGTTCTCTATGAACAGTATCTTAAACCAGTCTCCGAAGACTGGAATAGCCTGGCCTACCACCATATTGGTCTTGACCAGGAACTTTACAACCTGATCCAGAATTACCAATACGACGCCAAGGCCGATTGCAAGCCACTTGAGCTTGGTTTCTCTACTTCTTTGATTCATTCTTGGACTCGACATCCATTGTTGCATGAGGTACGAGTCTCAGCCTTTCCTTGGGAATCAGCTTGCCCGTTACGCGGTCGATGCCGTAAGTCTTGTTTTCAATGCGGACAAGAGCCGCCTCGAGGTTCTGGATGAACTTGTACTGTCTCTGCGCAAGGGCGCCGTTTTCCTCCCTGTTTAGGGAAGAAGCGCCTTCCTCAAGCACCTTGAACGTCGGAGAAGTGTCCTCAGTGTCATTGCTGGAGCTGTGTGTGATGGCAGACTGAAGGGCATCGTAATCAGCATGAGCCTTGGCAAGCTTCTGCAGGATCAATTCCTTGAATTCCTGCAATTCGGCGTCGCTGTAGCGCACTTTTTCAGCTTTCTGCCCTACAGGAGCTTCCTGCTCCGCCGGAGCAGGATTGATGGCTTTCTTGGTCAGATCTTCCGCGATCTTTGCACCGGCTGCTGCAGCGATGGTCTTTGCTACAGTCTCGACGGTCTTGTTCACGGCCTTAGTCTTGGCGGCAACTTTCTTCGCAGGAGCAGCTTTCTTAGTCGCAGCTCTCTTTGCAGGCGCCGCCTTCTTGGCAGTGGTCTTCTTGGTTACAGGGGTCTTCCCCGCCGCTTTAACTTTCTTTTCCATAAATGAACGTCTTTAATCTATGATTATGTAAATTTACAAAGAAACTTCCACAAATCCTTACTAATATTCAATTTTCTTGGAATTTTCTTTCCAGATTACAAAGGGGTCGTCGCCAAGGTCAGGGCAGATGCGCTCCATTGGAATGGCCCGCTCTGAAACAGGCTTGCGCAGCTCGCGATATATGAATGAATCGTCGAAATCTACCGACGACGCATTCCTGGAAGTGCCGCTGTAATAAATTCTTGCGATATGGGCCCAGTAGCATGCTGAGAGGCACATAGGGCAAGGCTCGCAGCTCGTGTAAAGGATGCAGCCTGTCAAGTCGAAGGTCTTGAGGTCATAGCAGGCGCTACGGATGGCATTGACTTCGGCATGAGCCGTAGGGTCGTTAGTCAGCGTAACGCTGTTGGAAGCAGTGGCCACGATCTCTCCGTCGCGAGTGATTACGCAGCCAAAGGGGCCTCCGCCGTTCGATGCGGACGATTTGGCAATGTCCACCGCCATAGCTATCAGTTGTTCTTCGCTGTATTTCATATAGATTATGACACTTTAACCAGTTTCATGTAAAGTTCCCCTTCGTCCCAATCTACTTTTGTGCCATCCCGCAAGGTATCCACCGCCTTTACGGATACCGCCAGAGTCTGTCTGCAAATGAAGTCGCCGAATGACTCCAGAGCAGAATCCACCTCGGCCGTATGCGTCAGGGTCACATCGATCCTGTCAGTGACATCGAAGCCGCTGTCCTTTCTCATGTTCTGGATGCGGTTGATCAGTTCACGGGCTGTGCCTTCTCGCTTCAGTTCCTCGGTCACGGTAATTTCAAGTGCGATGGTCAGCTGGCCGTCGGTCGCGACGAGCCATCCCGGCATGTCTTCGGAGGATATTTCGTAATCTTCCTTGTCGAGGACGACAGGACCCGACGGAAGCTGCAGCGAATATACGCCCTCAGCCTTGTCGATGTCGGCTATCCGCTGCTGTCCCATAGTCTGGAAGAATGCTGCTATCTCCTTCATCTGCTTGCCATAACGCTTCCCAAGCGTACGGAAGTTAGGCTTTATCCTGCGGGTTATCAGACCGGTGGCATCGGCGATGTACTCGGCTTCCTTCACATCCGTTTCGGTTAGGATCAGGCTCTCGACCTTCTTGAACTGCTCGCGAAGCTTCTCGCTTGATACGGGGACGACGATCTTTGCCAAAGGCTGGCGGACCTTTATGTTAACCTTCCTGCGGAGAGCAAGGATCATGGAAGAACTCTTCTGCGCCAAATCCATTCTCTCCTCGAGGTCCTTGTCAATGCAACTCTCGTCATAATCAGGCATCATCTCAAAATGGACGGATTTGCTGCCTGGAACGAGGTCTGTGTACAGTCTGTCCATATAGAATGGAGCTATAGGCGCTCCGAGCAATGCCACCTTGACCAGACAATCGTAGAGTGTCTGATAAGCCGCCAGCTTGTCCTGTGTCATCCCACCTCCCCAGAAGCGCTTGCGGTTCAGGCGGACGTACCAGTTGCTGAGGTTGTCGCCGACAAAGTCCTCGATATATCGACCGGCGGACGTCAGGTCGTAATTGTCGTATGAATTCAGGACGTTCTTCACCAACGTGTTGAGCAACGATATGATCCATCTGTCTATTTCAGGACGATCTGCCAGAGGAACTTGTATCGCCTTAGGGTCGAAATCGTCCACATTCGCATAGAGGGCGAAGAAGGAATATGTGTTGTAAAGCGTTCCGAAGAACTTTCTTCTGGTTTCGTCAACGCCGGCCTCGTCAAACTTAAGGTTGTCCCACGGCTGCGAGTTGGTCATCATGTACCAGCGCGTAGGGTCTGCGCCGTAATCGGCCAGTACCTTGAACGGATCGACTGCGTTACCAAGCCTCTTGGACATCTTGTTGCCGTCCTTATCGAGGACAAGTCCGTTTGAAATGACGTTCTTGAACGCAGGTGTGCCGGAGACCATGGTGTGAATGGTGTGCAATGTGAAAAACCATCCGCGGGTCTGGTCGACGCCCTCGGCGATGAAGTCGGCAGTCTGGCCGAATTCAGGCTGCCCGAGCTTTGCCAGCCCCTCCTGGGCGTACGGCATCGAGCCGGAATCGAACCAGACGTCGATCAGGTCGCTTTCGCGCTTCATCTTCTTTCCGTCGTCTGAAACGAGGAATATCTCGTCCATGTAAGGGCGATGGAGGTCTATCTTGTCGTAGTTCTCCTTCGAGGCATTGTCATTGGGGTCGAATCCGCGATCCTTCAGAGGATTTGCATTCATGATTCCGGCTGCCACCGCCTTCTCAATTTCATCATAGAGTTCGGCTGCGGAGCCGATGCACTTCTCGCTCTTTCCGTCATCGGTTCTCCAGATAGGAAGCGGAGTGCCCCAGAAACGGCTGCGGGAGAGGTTCCAGTCCTGGAGATTCTCCAGCCACTTCCCGAAGCGGCCGCTGCCTGTGGACTCTGGATGCCAGTTTATGGAATTGTTGAGCTCTATCAGTTGGTCTCGCACCGCCGTGGAGCGGATGAACCAGGAATCAAGAGGGTAGTAAAGCACCGGCTTGTCCGTCCTCCAGCAATGGGGGTAACTGTGGGTCATCTTCTCTATCTTGAAGGCCTGCCCTTTCTGCTTGAGCATCACGCTCAGGTCAATGTCGAGAGTAGTGTCGTCAGGACCGAGGGAGGAATCATAGGCATTCTTCACAAACCTGCCTGCATACTCCTTGTAAGAAGGGTCTACCCTTCTTGAGACGAACTGCGGGTCGAGGTCTTCGATCCTGTAGAACCTGCCTGTGCGGTCGACCATAGGCTGCATGACTCCATAGGCATCTTTCATCCACATTCCCGGAATGCCGTTCAGCTTGCCGACCTTGTCGTCGTCGGCGCCGAACGTAGGTGCGATATGCACGATTCCGGTACCGTCTTCAGTGGTGACGAAGTCGCCGGTTATCACCCGGAAGGCTCCCTCGCCGGGATTTACGAAAGGAATGAGCTGCTCATATCTTATGCCCTTCAAGACCGTTCCCTTGAATGAAGGGCCGAGGATCTCGAAAGGATTCTTTTCATTGAAATGGTCGTGGAGAAGAGGCTCGCCGAGAACGAAGACGGCAGGCTCCTTCGAATACGGGTTCATGCTCCGGACTGCCACATAGTCTATGTTCGGGCCCACGCAGAGCGCGGTGTTCGAAGGCAAAGTCCAAGGCGTGGTGGTCCAGGCAAGGAAGAATACAGGGAGAGAGGGGTCGAGATCGAAGAGGAACTGCGAAGCTTCGTCCCTGATGACCTTGAACTGAGCCACGCAGGTGGTATCCTTCACATCCTTGTAGCAGCCGGGTTGGTTCAGCTCGTGGGAACTGAGTCCGGTTCCTGCCGCAGGCGAATAAGGCTGGATGGAATAGCCCTTGTAAAGCAGACCCTTCTTGTAAATATCCTTCAGGAGATACCAGAGCGTTTCGATGTACCTGTTGTCGCAGGTGATGTAAGGATCGTCCATATCGACCCAGTAGCCCATCTTGCGGGTCATGTCGACCCACTCGGCAGTGTACTTCATGACCTCGCGGCGGCACTCCTTATTATACTCTGAGATGGATATGGTCTTGCCGATGTCCTCCTTTGTGATGCCGAGCTGCTTCTCCACATTAAGCTCCACAGGCAACCCATGAGTGTCCCACCCTGCCTTGCGCTTTACGTAAAAGCCACGCATGGACTTGTAGCGGCAGATAGAATCCTTTATTGTCCTGGCCATTACATGGTGGATTCCCGGCATTCCGTTGGCTGAAGGCGGGCCTTCGAAGAAAACGAACTTTGGAGCTCCTTCGCGTTCCTTCTGCAGGTTCTCGAAGCACTTCTCCGCTGTCCACTTGTCCAACACGCTCTTGTTGACCTCAACGGCATCGAATGACCTATATTCCTTGAAACTCATATCATCATTTTTTGACCTGCAAAGATACAATATTTTTTTTTGCTACATTTGCGTAGTAAACACGGCAAGAATGGGAATCGTAGACATCGTCATCTTAATCTGTTTCATACCGAGCCTCTTCATCGGTTTCAAGAATGGCTGCCTGAAGCAGTTGGTCGCAATACTAGCCATCATACTCGGGGTCTACCTTTCATCTCAATTCTCAGAGCCCCTTTCGCAGTGGATGACATCCCACTGGTTCCAGAACTCTCACCTTGCCGAAGAGTGGATCAAGCTCATTTCATTCATCATCATCTTCATCATCGTGGCCGCTCTCGTTGGCTTGATCGGTGCGCTGACAGGGAAAGTGCTTCAGGTCGACATGCTTGAATGGCTGGACAAGCTGCTTGGAATCGTCCTTTGCATAGCCCAATGCGCACTTCTATTCAGCCTCATCATTTTCCTTGTGGATTCGCTGAACAATCTCACCGGACTCATCCCGAGAGCCAAGATTGCCGAATCGAAAATCTATCCATGGCTCTTGTCGCTGGCTGTTAGCATCTTCCCCTATCTTAAGCATTTTTTCCACAGTTAGTTTTCCAATTATCAAATCGTAAAATTTCTCCAAGCACCGTAAAAACGCCTTAGTTTTTACGATTGTGTTCTTCGGTCCTGTTTTTATTATCCAGCTTTGCATTGGAAAGAAAAGCAAGGCGATGATGGAGATTGAAGGAATACCTCCCGCAACGGAGATGAAGGAAACGGTCGAAGGGCTTATAAGCTCGCATCGAGTGACACAGCCCACTGTGGCTTACATTCTTGCGATAGTCGTTTCATTGATTGTCTGCATCGCCGCAATGATAGTCATGGAGGGCAGCGTGCGATAGGAAAGGGTAATTGAAGGTAAATCCCTGTGACGATGGGAAGCGCCCTCCATTTATTGAAATCAAGGAATATGAAGGCAGAGTATAAGGTAAGACAGCACGATGAGCAGGACTGCGCAGTAGCCTGCATTGCGTCGGTAGCCCGTTTCTACGGACTCAAGACGCCCCTTGTTTCAATAAGGGACGCCTGCGGAGCCGGCAGGGAGGGAACGACGCTTAAAGGCATCGTGGAAGGATTCGACAAGATAGGGATGGATGCCAAGCCATACAAGTCGCCCGACAAGGCAGTCGAGCTGCTCTGCCATGCAGGAATGCCGATAATCCTGCATATCGCCAGGAAGGACGGCGGACTGCATTTCGTGGTACTTTATAAAATGAGCGGCGGAAAGGCTCTGATAATGGACCCGGCAGACGGAGACTTCAGGACGATGAAGGCGGAAGAGCTGAAGAAGATATGGAGCGGATACCTCGTCTGCATGAAGCCTAAACCCGACTTCAGAAAAGGGAACTTCACCGTTAGCGCACTTGCCAGGTTTTGGAAAGTGATTGCAGCCAACGGAAAGGACCTGTCGCTTGCGCTTGCCGGGGCTATGACCTTCATAATATTGAGCATCAGCACATCGATGTTCCTTCAGCTGATAATAGACAAGGTGCTGCCGTCCGGAGACGGAAGATCGCTGGCTTTGATAGCCGGCGCGATGGCGCTGATCGCAGCATTGTCGCTTTACATCGGCTATGGCAGGGTAATGTATTTGCTCAGGACCGGCGTCAGAATTGACAGCGAACTGATAATGAGTTATATGGAGCACTTATTCAGGCTTCCGGTCAGCTTCTTCGCATCTCGGAAGGCAGGCGAGTTGAACTCAAGGATCAACGACGCCTTCAAGATACGGTCGTTCGTTTCAGACAGCCTGATGAGCATCATAATAAGCGCATTCACATTGGCGGCATCGATAGCTCTGATGTTCACGTACCAATGGCGTCTGGCACTTGCTGTGCTTGCGTTCATGCCGGCATACTGCCTGGTCTACCTTGGCGCCGACAAGGCTAACAGAAAGTACCAGCGAGAGATGAAGGAGAATGCGGCTGCATTCCAGGCATTAAGCGTTGAAGCCATCGGAGGGATACGCGAGGTGAAGCATTTCTCGAGTGAAAGCTTCTACGCTGGAAGGATCGAACGAAGATATGCCGAACTGGCAGGATCGGCCTTTAGCGGCGGAAAGGCAATGGGAGCGTTTGGAACGGCTTCGGAAGGTCTTAACAGAGCGATGACAATGGTCATCATAATAGTTGGTTCATCATTCATTTTCAAGGGAAGCATGACGGCGGGAGAGCTTGTATCATTCTATTCTCTCGCCGCATTCTTCTCAGGTCCCCTTTCGCAGCTTGTCGACATAAACAGCAGGCTGAACGACGCAAGGACTTCGGCTGAAAGGCTATTCGAGATAATGGATGCAGAAACAGAGGCGGATGGAAGCGGATTTGAAGAGATATGCCTCGATAAGGCGGAGGACATCTGCATTGAAGGGCTGTGCTTCTCCTATCCAGGGCGTCCCGTCCTGTTCGAAGGGCTGTCGATGGAAATTCCGGCAGGTTCCGTAACGGCGGTCACAGGGGACAGCGGATGCGGGAAGAGCACGCTGGCGGCATTGATCATGAGAGATTACAGGCCTCAGAAAGGCACTATATACATACGGGGCATCGACGTTTCACAGATAAGCTTGAAAAAATGGAGAAAATACGCGGCGATGGTTCCGCAGAACTCCGGAATATTGAGCGGGTCACTGCTTGAATGCATAACTTGCAACGAGCGGGAACCGGATTTGGAGCGGGTTGCCGTCATCTGTGCCGAACTTGGGCTGAAGGATTTCATCCACAGTCTGCCGAGCGGGCTTTTGAACACAGTCGGAGAGAACGGCTGTACGCTGTCTGGAGGCCAGATGCAGCGCCTGGCATTGGCAAGAGCTCTTTACAGGCAGCCGAAAATGCTGCTGCTGGACGAAGCCACATCCTCTCTGGACAGCGAATCGGAGCGGATCATCCTAGAAAAGGTGAAGGAATTTGCCGATGACGGAGGGACGGTGGTCATGATTACGCATAAGAAAGACAACTTGAAAATTGCTAGCAAGACAATATCACTGAGTGAACACTCGAAAGGCGGATTCTACACGCCTGAAACTGTAGTAAAAATTTAATTTCTAAAAATTATGGAAGAATTGAGAAAAAAAGGACTGTGGTTGGAGGATTTGACGACTTCCGAACTGCAGATTACAGGTGGAGCCGAAGGAGGATTCGACTTCTGGCAACTGGTCGACACGGCCAAGAAGGTGCTGTACTTCCTCGACGAATACGCATCGTACATCCTCGAAGGATTCAAGCAGGGATGGGAACGTCTGCATCCTACATTCACAACTACCAACGCATAGCGGGAGGGACGGATCATGAAAGATAATGGAACGTTGAAACTTGCAGCGACAAGCTGCCAGGAAGACCTTTCGGTGCGCGGAGGAGTCGACAAGGACTTGCAGGACCTCTTCAAGCAATTCGGCTTTGTAGTCGGAATAATTGCGAGCGCGCTTGCAAATATCATGTCAGGAATGGGAGGATGCTCTCGTCAATGTAATTAATGCTATATTTGTCGGCAGAAATTGCCAATCATTATGCACAGTAAGATCAACGCCTTGATAATAATATTATTATCCTCTTTAGCCTTCTCTGCTCATGCTCAGGAGAAATGGTCATTGGAACGCTGCATCGACTACGCGTTCGACAACAACCTCCAGATCAAGCAGCAGATGATATCGGCTGAACAGAGCGGCAATGCTTACATGCAGAGTCGTTTGGCGCTTCTGCCGACATTGTCATTCTCTGGATCCCAGAGCATGAACTGGGGAAGGTCTGTGAACCTGCAGGACTTGAAGATTATCGAAAACAAGCTCACACAGGCCACAAGCGCATCTCTCAGCTCAAATATCACAGCTTTCAGCGGACTCGTCAAGATCAATGCGATCAAGAGAAACCGGCTGCAGCAGCAGATTGAAAGGACGAATGTCGAAAAGCTCAAGAACGAGATATCCATTTCCATCGCACAGGCGTACCTTCAGGTGCTTCTCTCGATGGAGATACTCGACTCCTACAGGCAGAGCCTCGAAAGCATCGCTTCGCAGGAGAAGAGGACAGCAATACTGGTAGACGCGGGAAGTCAGCCTTATAGCGACCTCCTTGACATTCAGTCGCAGCTCGCATCCGAAAGGGTACAGGTGGTTACAGCTGAAAATCAAGTCACTAACAACAAGCTGACTCTCTCGCAACTGCTGGACTTGCCATTGAACGAGAATTTCGAGATAGAAGTCCCGAATCTTGGCGAGACTCCGGAATTTACCGGCGAAGACGTAGAGGCTCTCTACATGAAAGCCTTGACGCTGCCTCAAATACAGAGCGCTAAGTATGCCTTGGACAAGAGCCGGGTAGCGCTTGACATCGCAAAGGGACAAAGACTGCCAAGCATCGGCATTTCGGCCGGCTACGGCACATACTACAGCGACTCCCGCGACGGCGCTTTCCTGGAACAGTTCAAGGACAACAGGAACCCTTCTGTCGGAATAAGCCTCTCGCTGCCTATTTTTGAAGGCGGGCAAAACTACATAGGGGTCAAGGACGCCAGACTTTCGGTCAACAGCTCTGAAATAGCCCTGCAAAGCGAGAAGCAGACGCTGCTAAAGGACATCCAGAAGGCTGTTACGGACGCCAACGGCTATTATCAGCAATACGTGGCGGCAAAAGCCAACGAGACGTCGCTTGAAGAGTCCTTCAGGCTTGTCGAACAGAAGTTCAACGTCGGGGCGCTCAACAGCACCGACTACATCGTCGCCCGCACCAATCTTTACAAGGCAAAGTCGAATCTCTCCCAGATGAAATACCAGTATCTTTTCCATCTCAAGATACTCGACTTCTACAAAGGAAAACCGCTAACTCTATAATCTTCGCTCACCATGGCAACCAAAAAGAAAAAGAAATCATACATTCCCCTGATAATCACGCTGGCGCTTGTCGCAGCAGCTATTGTCCTGATCGTCATCTCATCACTACATCCAAAAGGCACTGATGTAAAGGTCGAAGCTCCCGTATTGCAGGATATCATGGAAAGCATTCCGGCAAGCGGAAAGATCCAGCCAGTCGTTGAAGTGAAGATTTCTCCCGACGTTTCTGGAGAAATCGTCGAACTAAACTACAAGGAAGGCGACGAAGTGAAAAAAGGCGACATTGTCCTTAAGATTAAGCAGGAGACTTACATCTCCCTCGTCGAAAGGGCTGAAGCCTCCCTGAATTCAGTCAGGGCGGCATATTTCCAGTCGAAAGCCCAGATGATGCAGGCGGAGCTAAGTTACAAGCGAAACCAGAAGCTGTATGAGAACAAGGTAATTTCGGATGCAGAATTCGAGACCGCCACCACTGACTACAAAGTGGCTCAGGAGCAGCTCAAGGCTGCCGAATTCAATGTAAAGAGCGGAGAAGCCTCACTAAAGGAGGCAAAGGAGGATCTGATCAAGACTACAGTCTCAGCCCCGATGAGCGGCATCATTTCCAGAATGAGCGTTGAAAAAGGAGAACGCGTCGTCGGGACCAGCCAGATGGCCGGAACTGAGATGTTCAGGATCGCCGACTTCGAACGAATGGAGGTGCTTGTGGATGTCAATGAAAATGACATCGTCCGCATTGTCAAAGGTGACACGGCCAGAATTGAAGTCGATGCCTACCCCGGCAGGAAATTCGACGGAATCGTGACCCAGATTGCCAACTCAGCCAAGAACCTCGGCTCGACGACGGAACAGGTGACCAACTTCGAGGTCAAGATCCTGATTCTGCCGGAATCATATCAGGACCTCCTTGAAAAGAACCATACTCCTTTCCGACCCGGAATGTCGTCCTCCGTATCCATCGAGACTGAAAGGCATCCGAACGTCATGACGCTGCCCATCCAGGCAGTTACGACCCGCTCAAACGCCATCCGTGACTCTCTGTCTGCAACCGCCGGCAACAATGATGTCGAAAGGGTCTTCGTCTATGATGGAGCTTCAGGAACGGTCAAGGCGAAAATCATAAGGACTGGCATCCAGGATCTCCGCAACATCGAGATCATGTCCGGTCTCGATTCATCCGACCGTGTAGTCGTAGAGCCATATTCAGCCATCAGCAAGACGCTGAAGGACGGATCCAAGGTCACCATCAATAAGGATGCGAGTGACAATGTGTCAAAGAAAAAGTCATCTTCGCAGGTTGAAATACAATAAGAAATGTCTGAACCTGTTTTTTTGCTGATCGAGACTTCGACCGAAATCTGTTCCGTCGCATTGTGGCAGGAAAGAGGCCTGAGCCGCGAAATCTTTTCGGACGAACCCAGGGCACACGCTGCCAACCTCGCTCCGATGATAGAATCACTGTTACACGATGCTGAGATAGGCCTCGCTGACTGCGCAGCCGTTGCGGTAAGCAGCGGTCCCGGATCATACACGGGACTGCGCGTCGGCGCTTCCACCGCCAAGGGCCTCTGCTTTGGAGCGGGCAAGCCTCTCATTGCTGTGCCTACTCTTGACATTCTCGCATCCATGGTACCGGCAGGATTGTACTCCACTGTGATTCCCATGATCGACGCCAGAAGGATGGAAGCTTATGCCGCAGTCTACAAGGATGGCAAGCGCATCACGGAAGTTGCTCCTGTCATTCTCGACGGGAATTCATTCTCGGAATATCTCTCGCAGGGCGGCCGTACGGCATTCATCGGAGATGCAGCCATGAAGACATCCAAGGTCATTGCAAGCCCTGACGCCGTCTTTCTCACAGACTGCCCTCACGCTCTCTACATGGGACATGCGGCAGCTGCGAAATACGCAAGAGAAGAGTTCGAAGACGTAGCGTACTTCGAACCCTTCTATCTCAAGGAATTTGTTCCCGGAATTACGAAGAAAAGCGCTCTTTAAGCCAAACGCCTAAAGCAGGCCGCTTATCGAGCTGTCGAGCTTAGCGATATCGAAGATGTCGCGGGCCTTTATCACGCCGTCCTTTCCAAACAGGAAGAGAGAAGGAATCTTGGTGATGTTATAAGCTGCCACTGAAGGAGAATAATTGCCCAGGCCGTCGCACACTGAAATCCATGGAATCTTCTGGGCGCGTACGACAGAAGCCCATTCGGCCTTGTCGATGTCGAGCGAAACCTGATAAATCTCCAGTCCCCTGTCGTGATATTTGGAATAGATGCCCTTCAAGTCATTGTTGAAGAACTTGTGGTCTGTCTGTGAATAGCTCCAGAAGAACAGCACGATGACCTTGCCTTCGAGAGCCGACAGTTTCTGCATCTTGGCATTGATGTCAGGCTGCTCTATTTCAGGGAAGCTGACCTGCTGGGCATTCCGAATCTTGTTCTGAAGCTCGAAAGTTCCCATGCGCGAGGTGATTTCCCTGCCCAGGGCTGCGACATATTCGGACTTCGGATAAACCTTAATGAGCGAATCGCGGATGGACTTGAAAGTGATGCCGTCACGGTAGTCGGCAAATATCGGAAGGTCTCCGAACTGCTGGTAAAGCACCATTACCGAACTGATGTTGAAAGGATGGCCCATCGCCTCACGGAGCGCATTGCGTTTCTGGTTCACATAGACCTGTCCCATCTGCCTTTTAAGGCTGTGGATATCAGTATCTGCAACTGCGACTGCTAGCAGGGTGGAAAGGGAATCGAAGCTCTTTTGGGAGGCATTGAACGTGGCATTGGCCTGGTTCATCAGGTCCGTCTCCTCTGAACCTTCGATGGTCGCATTGCCAAGGGTGTCGGCCGTTATTGTTATCTTGTCCTTTGGAAGAAGGACAAGAGAAGCGAAGTTCCTGCCGTTATATGAGAGGTAATAGAACTGAGGACGGCCCACAGGAATGTTTTCCTTGCAGGTGAACTTGCCGTTCTTGTCCGTACGTATTGTGTCGACGGCTTCAAGCTTGTTGACATTCAAGCGGCTTACCACGACGGTCGTGTCGGCTGCCCCTTTGAGCTCGCCCTTGATTACGGCCTTGTTGCCGTTGCATCCTGCAATCAGGAAAAGCGCGGCCAATGCAGGCAGCGCCCAAATGGCTCTACTTTTCATCATCGAAGGCTTTGGCTATTGATTCGGCTGTAGCCTTCATCTCGTCGTCTGAAAGCTTCAACTTCGGATTCTTGAAATTAAGGTCGCCTTCGCTATGCAGCGGGACCAGATGGATGTGCGCATGAGGGACTTCCATACCCAGCACGGCTACTCCGACGCGCTTGCAAGGCACAGCCTTTTCGACGGCTAGTGCAACCTTCCGGGCAAAACGCCACAAGCCTGCATAATAATCCGGATCCAGGTCGAAGATATAGTCTATCTCCTTCTTTGGAATTACTAGAGTGTGACCCTTTGCAAGAGGATTGATGTCGAGGAAGGCATAGTAGTTCTCATCTTCCGCTACCTTGTAGGAAGGGATTTCCCCCTTTACGATTCTTGTAAAAACGGACGGCATGTTACAGGGTGATATTTAGAATCTTGAACTTCAGCACCTTGCCTGATGGAACGGTGACATTCACGACGTCTCCTTTCTTCTTTCCAAGAAGTCCCTTGCCTATAGGCGTGTTAGCAGCCAACTTTCCTTCGCGGAAATTGGCTTCGCTTTCGCCTACCAGCGTATAAGTTATCTTGGCATCGGTATCGAGGTTGAGGAGTTCCACCTTGTTCAGCATCTGCACGGTGGATGTGTCGACGCGCGAAGCGTCGATGACCTTTGCATTTGCAATGGTTTCCTGCAGCACTGCAATTTTGGCTTCAAGATGCCCCTGTGCCTCCTTGGCGGCATCATACTCTGCATTTTCAGAGATGTCTCCCTTGTCACGCGCAACGGCTATCTGTTCGGAGATAATCGGACGCTGTGCGATAAGTTTTGAGAGCTCGGCCTTAAGCTTGGCCAGCCCTTCTTCAGTGACATATTGTTGTTCTGGCATAAAATAATGTGTTATGAAAAAAAAAGCGAAAGGCTCCTTGCGGGATCCTTTCAATTCCATTGCAAAGATAGCATTTATTTAATTCACAATTCTTCGCACTAATGAAAAATAATCTTGGACGGATCGTTCATCCTTTGCCTTGCGTAGGCCTTGTCCCGAGCTATCTGCTTCGACAGCGCTTCCAGCGAAGGAAACTTGACCTCGTCCCTGACCTTTTCCTCGAATTCCAAGGAAATGTCCAGTCCGTAGATGTCCTCGTTGAAATCGAGTATGTTCGTTTCTATGGTCCTTTCCTCGAACTTGCCGACGGTAGGCCTTCTGCCTATATTGCAGATGCCCCTGTAAATCACTCCGCAAGTCTTGACCCATACAAGATAGACCCCGTCTGCAGGAATGACCTTCAGCGGCTCATAATTCTTCATGTTTGCGGTCGGGAACCCTATTGTCCTGCCAATCCTGTTGCCAAGCACCACCACTCCGTTCAATGCGTAGCGATACCCCAGCATCCTGTTTGCAGAAGAGATATCTCCTTTCAGCAGCACATTCCTGATCTTAGTTGAGCTCACAAGGACTCCTCCCATGTCATACTCTCCCACTCTTTCCGTAGCCAATCCGAGTGACTGCGCCTTGGCTATCAAGTCAGTCTGCGAAAGCGACGGGTCATTCCCTATCCTGTGGTCGTAGCCAAGCACCAGCGCCGTGGCCCCCAGGCGTTCGACAAGATACCGCTTCATGAACTGCTCGGCTGACAGCCTGCTGAAATCCTTCGTAAATGGAATGACTTCTATCCTGTCAATGCCAAGGGCAGTGATTAGCCTGCTCTTCTCTTCAATTCCGGTGAGCAGCCTCAGCGCCTCCGCATTCTGCTGCAGGACATTGCGGGGATGAGGCCAGAAAGTGACCGCAATGCTCTCCTCGCCGCGCTCTGCGGCAATGGAACAAAGCCTGTCAAGCACCTTCCTGTGTCCCAGGTGCACCCCGTCAAAGAATCCGGTAGATACTACAGCCATTTCACAAGTTCGAAATCCTGCCTGTGAGGCAGAGCCTTGTTCTTTGCATACATCCTCCCGGCCATCTGGTAGGCACCCGTCATATCTGGAACTATGGTGGCGCGATAATCGGCCACTCCATCCTGGAAACCGACGCACTTGAATTCGTACGTCTTCTTTAAATTATATTCGCCTTTGGCATTTTGCGAAACCACGACGAGTTCCACGCCTATTTCGTCAGGGTTAAGTTCGCCTATGAAAGCCTTGAGCTCAGACTTGTACTCCTTGCCAAGCATCAGGCTGACCTTTGCATTGTCAGGCTTTTCGAAGCTGAGAACCTTTATGTTAGGCCACTCGCGACGCAGTCTGCGCTTCCAGAAGGCTATCTCGCGGGCCTTGCGGAAGTCGTCGTCGATGAGACTCTTAGCACGTTTCGAAAGCGGAATGTAGAACTTTTCCAGATAGTCGTTCAGCATCCTGTTTGTGGTGAAGTTGCTTGCCACCTTGGAAACAGTGTTCTTTATGGTGTTGATCCATTCCTTAGGAAGACCGTCAGAATCGCGGCGGTAGAACGTAGAAGCTATCTCGTTCTCCAAGATCGTGTAGATGGTGGCGGCGTCAAGCTCGTCCTGGAAATTCTGGTCGTCATAGGTGCGTTCCATAGGGAGAGCCCAGCCGGCTCCCTTCACATAGCCTTCCACCCACCATCCGTCAAGCACCGAGAAATGCATTACGCCGTTCATCACAGCCTTCTCGCCGCTGGTCCCGGAAGCTTCCTGCGGGCGAGTCGGGTTGTTCATCCAGACGTCCACGCCCTGCACGAGCAGCTTGGCAAGGGTAATGTCGTAATTCGGCACGAAAACTATCTTGCCGATGAACTGCGGCATCTTTGAAACTTCGATGATCCTCTTGATGAGACCCTGCCCCGCCTGGTCGGCCGGATGGGCTTTTCCAGCGAAGAGGAACTGAACGGGCTGCTTCGGGTCGTTTACTATCTGGTCAAGTTTGTCAAGGTTGCGGAAAAGCAGGGTGGCGCGCTTGTAAGTGGCAAACCTGCGCGCAAACCCGACGGTGAGGATGTCCTCACGCAATGTCTTGCGTATGGCTACGATTTCCTTAGGTGAATAGTGGTTCGTCAATGACGTGTCTGACATGCATTCCTTTACGTAATCGATGAGCTTGGCTCTAAGAAGGTTCCTGGTGGACCATATCTCTTCGTCAGGCACAGTGTAGATGCCATCGAAGCAGCTCTTGTCGTAGTGATGCGTGCCGAACTTGTCGCCAAAGACACGCTCGTGAATGCGCTTCCACTCAGGAGCCGTCCAAGTTGGATAATGGACTCCGTTCGTGACATAGCTTACATGGAGCTCTTCAGGCAGATATCCTGGCCACATCTTGGCGAATATGCCACGGCTGACCTTGCCGTGAAGCCAGCTTACGCCATTGACCTCCTGAGAGAGGTTCGCAGCCAGATAGCTCATAGAGAACTTCTCGTTCGGGTCGTTGCCGTTTATCTTGCCGAGTGACATCATCGTCTGCCAGTCTATTTTCAGGCGGGCGGGATAATGCGCAATATAGGTTCTGAGCAGGTCTTCGCTGAAGGCGTCGTGTCCCGCAGGGACAGGGGTATGCGTAGTGAAGAGGGATGAACCGCGTACTACCTCCAAAGCTTCATGGAAAGAGAGGTTCTCTTCGGTAATTAGCTCACGGAGCCTCTCGAGCCCCGTGAAAGCTGCGTGCCCTTCATTGCAGTGGTAAACGTCAGGGGTTATTCCAAGGGCGCGAAGAGCCCTGATTCCACCGACGCCGAGAAGAAGTTCCTGTTTCAGGCGGTTCTCCCAGTCTCCTCCATATAGATACTGTGTGACCTGCCTGTCTTCAGGGAAGTTGTCCTCAAAGTCGGTGTCGAGCAGATAAAGCTCGGTGCGGCCTACATCAACCCTCCAAAGGCGGGCGTATATGTTCCGGCCAGGGAAAGCCACTGAAATGGTCACCCAGTTTTCTTCCTTGTCGCAGACAGGAGTTGCAGGAATCTTCATGAAGTCCTGCGGCTCGTAATATGCGACCTGGTCGCCGGCAGCTGACAGTTTCTGAGTAAAGTAGCCGAATCTGTAAAGAAGTCCAACAGCCGTCATCTTGACCATCATGTCGGATGACTCCTTCAGATAATCTCCGGCAAGTATTCCAAGGCCTCCGGAATAGATCTGCAGGGATCTGTCGAGGCCGTATTCCATACAGAAATAGCCTATGTGAGGCCCCTTGCGCATTTTCTTGCCGTCCATATATGTCGTGAACTTGTGGTAGACGGCTTCAAGGTTTTCAAGAAAGGCAGGGTCTTTCTCAAGCTCTCTGTATCTGTTAAGAGAAATGCTGTCCAGCATTGCGATGGGATTTCCCTTTGAAGCCTGCCAGAGAACAGGATTGATGTTCGTGAAGAGATCTATCGCCTCCTGGTTCCAGCACCACCACAGATTCGTGGTCAATGCCTCCAGATGCTTCAGTTTCGGAGGCAGATTCCTTCCGACCAGCAGCCTCTGCCACCCTGGAGTGTTCGCTTCATATTTCTGGTAGTTCACAGGCATGTCGTCCCTGATTTCAGGGAATTCTCCCTTCTCCTTGATTACCTTTTCAAGAGCACTGCAATAAGCTCTCTTGTAATATATTATATTCTTTTCCCACAATGCGACGCGCGACACTTCATGAGCATTGGCGCGATATTGGGACTCTTCCTCCGGCTTCAGGGCAGCCATCTCCAGGACTCTGGCTACAGTGCCGTCGACTACGGCGTCATAATTCGAGTCCGTGCGCGGGATTATGGCAATGCCCCTCCTGTCCTTCTGCGTATAATGGTCGCGGACCCAAAGCCCGAAGCCCGCCAGTGAAGTGGTGAGCGTAGGTACCTTGAATGCCAGGCTTTCCAGCGGCGTGTAGCCCCAAGGTTCGTAATAGGAAGGGAACAGGGTAAGGTCCATCCCCGGGAGCAACTGGTAGTAAGTCATATTGAATATCCCGTCGTTGCCGTTAAGGTAAGTAGGGATGAAGAATACGTCCACCTTGTCATCGGGCCTGTTGAGCAGGTTAAGCTGGTGCAGCCTGGACATCACGATGTCGCCCTCCGGATCCATCAGGTTATGGGATACCTGGGTCGTGTACAGGGAAGGAGTGGAAAGCTTTGCCGCCAGGCTCTTGTCCGGGCCGTTGATTCCCGAAGGTACCATTATGAAAGCGATTATCTTCCGTCCCGAGTAGCTTCCGGTGTTAATGCGGCTCATCGTGTCGATGAATACGTCGACGCCCTTGTTCTTCCATTCATAGCGTCCGCTTATCCCGACTATCACTGAATCCTCGGGATATGTCTTCCCGCTCATCATCGATGCCACCTGCAGCATCTTCTTGCGAGCTTCCGCCACAACGCCGGGATAATCCGTCTCATTCGGAGTGAAGCTGTCCTCAAAGCCGTTGGGGGTCACGATGTCGACCTGACGCCCGAGGAAATGCTTGCATTCTACGGCAGTGATGTCGCTGACGGCGGTGAAGATATCCGCATTTTCTGCGGCCTTTTTCTCGAGGGAATGGCGGGCAGCCACTCCGAACTCGCACGCGCAATCATCCCCGTTGTACTTCTGGAGGTTGTCATAGAGAGGCAGCCCCTTTCCGGCGATGCACCGGCCGACGACCGTTGCGTGAGTGGTGAACACAGTGGCGACGGGCATTCCGGTCTCCTTCAGATAAAGCAGGCCTGTGCCGGTCATCCATTCGTGGAATTGCGCCACGACTTTGTGATACGGGAAAAGATTGAACTTCACGAAGCTTTCAATCACCTTTCCGGCCGCATAGCCGAAAAGGGCGCTTTCGATGTAGTCCCAGTTTCCGCTGATGGAGTCGACCCCGAAATTCTTCCAAAGCTCGGTGAGGATGTCGTTCTTCTTGGCGATGAAAGTCGTGAAATCGACTAGTATGGCGATCGGCTTTCCTGCGACGTTCCAGCGCCCGACACGAATGCGTAGCCCTTCATTGGCTGCCTGCACTCTCCAGGAGCTGAACAGGACGGAGTCCTCGATGAATTCGGGGTTCTTCCCCGTCTCCATCCAGACGTCCGGTCCGATCATGATGATGTTCTTCTTGAATTCCTTGCCCAAATAGAGGGCTTTTGTCGCAAGTACGGTATGGATCCCTCCCACCTTGTTGCAGACTTCCCAACTCGTCTCGAAAAGATAGTCGGGCATGATCAATTGTTCGGGCTTCATTTAGCTTTTTTCGGTGAAGCCTTTGCAGGCTTCACAATTGGTTTCTTTGCTTTTGGTTTAACTGTTTTCTTCTCGATCTTTTTCTCAGGATTCTTCAAGCTGTCATTCACCCTTATCTCGAAATCGCTGAAGACATTCATATAATTGATGAAGGCTTCATAAGGTGTGTTGTAAGGGTTGAAATAATTATGTACCGCACCGTCGGAGAAGAACTTGGTGCACATATAATAAAAATGGTCGCTCTCCTGCAACTTGCGGAAAGTGTCTATGAGGCCGTCTTCGCCGGTCTGGTAGACTTTCTTTTCGAAGTCGTAAAGCTTGTGGAAAGCTTCGTTCTGGAGCTCGTTGCCAAGCCATGCGCTGGTATCCCTCTCCTCGTCCGCCCATGAAATAGGGAATGGAACGTGAAGCGGAGCGGCAGGCTGATGCTGGGCGGCGATTTCGGAAGGTGTGCAGAATTCCAGGTTGCCGCTCTTCAGTACGGCTGCCGGGAAAGCCCTGAGAAAATCGAATATCCTGCTTTGGGCGTTCTGATGCTCTCCGAATGTTTCATAGTCCATGAACAGGTTTATGACGTCGCCTTCGCTTGCGACGGCCTGTTCAAGCCAAGCAGCGTACTTGTCGGCAGTCAGAGGCCACGATGCCCAGCTTCTGTCTGAGAATCTGAAGGCGAGGTCGTCGCTGAGGCCGAAATTCCTAAGCAGTACTTTAAGCCTTGGATTTATGGCATTGGTATAAACGAAATTCGGACTCTTCCATCCCAGGATGTGCTTCGCGCCTTCTGTAAGGATTGCACTGAATCCCATATCGGAGACAGCAGCCCCGATTTCATCGGAGTAGATGAGCTCGGTGTTCCTGAAAGATGTCGGCTTCTGTCCGAAGTATTTGTAAATGGCTGCGGAATGTTCCTTGACCTGCTTTCTGAATTCGGCCGGTGAAATCAGGGAAGCCAGGGAATGTCCGTAGGTTTCAGCCAGGAATTCAACGCTCCCCGTTGCCGCAAGCGCCTTGAAGCTATCGATGACTTCAGGGGCGTATTTCTCGAACTGCTCGAGCACCACTCCCGAAATGGAGAAAGCTATCTTGAACTGCTTTCCGTTCTTGTCGATCAGGTCCAGCAACAGCTTGTTGGCTGGCAGATAGCATCTGTCGGCAACCCTGCGCAGGATGGTGCGGTTTGCAAAATCGTCGAAATAATAATCGTCGTTGCCTATGTCGAAGAAACGGTAAAGTTTCAGACGGTCGGGCTGATGCACCTGAAAGTATATGCAAACGCTTTTTTTCATAGATATTTGGTGTTATTTGATTACTGATTGATAAACTGCCTTGATCTTTGCGGCGGCATTGTCCCATTTCAGGGATTTGACCTCCTGAGTACCGTATTTTACAGCCATATCCGTTATGGCAGGATAAGAGAGAAGGCCGTACATCGCATCGGCCATAGCGTCAATGTCCCAAAAATCAACCTTGATGGCGTATTTCAGCACTTCAGCCACTCCGGACTGCTTGGATATGATGGTCGGCACGTTGCTTTTCATTGCCTCCAGAGGAGAGATTCCGAACGGCTCGGAAACCGAAGGCATTACGTAAACATCTGAATATGCGAACATTTTCTGGACATCAGAGCCCCGCAGGAAACCGGTGAAATGGAACTTGTCGGCTATCCCCAACTTGGCGACGCGACGTATGGACCTGTCGAGAAGGTCTCCGCTGCCGGCCATGACGAAGCGGACGTTAGGATACCTCTGGAGCACCCTGTATGCGGCTTCTATGAAATATTCCGGCCCTTTCTGGAAGGTGACGCGGCCTAGGAATGTGATTACATTCTCCTTGACGCCCCTTTCCACATTCATCTCTTCGCGGTTTTCGAAGTCGACGGCGTTGTGGACGGTCACGACCTTGTCAGGAGAGATGCCGTATCTGTTGATGACTATGTTTCTTGTGAGATTGCTGACAGTAATTACCTTATCAGCCTCTTCCATTCCCATGCGCTCGATGTCGTATACCTGCTGGTTCACGTTTTCGCCGCTTCGGTCGAATTCCGTGGCGTGTACGTGTATGACCAGAGGCTTGCCTGAGACTCTCTTTGCGGCGATTCCTGCCATATAAGTGAGCCAGTCGTGCGCATGGATTACGTCGAAATCGTAATCCTTGGCTATCGCGCCCGCAACCATGGCATAACGGGAAACCTCTTCCATAAGTTTAGGTCCGTATTTGCCGGAAAACTTGTATTTGGCCTTGAAATGCTTGTCGAACTCCATTACCTGGTTCTTCTTCTCGGACTGTTCCAGAGTAGAAAAATCGACAGGATCGACATAAGGGGCAAGATTAGTGCCTATGCGGAGAAACTCGACCTTGTCGAGGAAATCCTCCTGATTCTGGTACGTGTCGTAGACAGCCACGTCGCTGGCGTCAATGAAGCGAGCAGCACTCTGGTCCTCGTCACCGGAAGCCGTAGGCAGGACGAACAGGACGTCTACGTTATTGTGAGCCAATCCTTTCGTCATTCCGTAGCAAGCAGTTCCGAGACCGCCGCTTATGTGGGGAGGAAACTCCCATCCGAACATCAGTACTTTCATTATTTGCCTTACTTATATTGATTGATCTGATACTTCACCCTCAGGATGACAGCCACTGCGGTGGCAGAACTGATCGCCCCGTGCGGATTGTGAGGAGGGTTGCCATCGTACAGCTCGGCCACCGAACCTACTCCGTGGATCTTGAGGTCTTCCTCGAAAGCGTCGACAAGCTCTTCGGCACGATGCACGAACGATTTGCCGCGAAGCTTGAAATTGGCTGAAATGTAAGGTCCCAAAAGCCAAACGCGTGCGGTGCCGTTATGGAAGGCAAGGTCGCGCTCGCTTTGGTCTCCCTCGTAAACGCCCTTGTAAAGCGGATTCTTCGGCGAAAGCGTGCGGACTCCACGCGCTGTGAGCAGGTCGCTCTTGACGGCAGCCAGTATTGCCGCCTGAGTCTCTTCGTCAACGGGGCTGTAGTCATAGCAGCAGGCATAAAGCTGGTTCGGCCTGGTGGAGCCGTCTGCGACTCCGTTCGGACCTATGACGTCGGCAAGGTGGCCGTAGCGCTCGTACCAGAACATGGGGAGGAAGTTCTGCTTCACGCGGGAGCCAAAATCATTGCATTGGCGGACAAAGTCCTCGTCAGTACCATATTTTCCCTCCATTTCAGCCGAGAACCGCAGGGCGTTATACCATAAGCAGTTTGTCTCCACCTGATAGCCTGCCCTTTCTGTGACAGGCTTGCCGTCGCTCGAATATGCATCCATCCAGGTCAATGCTATGCCAGGCTTCTGCGCCCAGAGCAATCCGTTGGCATCGGCATGAACTTCTTCGCGGCCATTGAAATAGCTCTGCAATATGCGCCTTGCCGTGTCACCATAAAGCTTCCATGATCGCTTGGGATTCTTGAGGAAATCCACGTGATTCTGGATAAGCGTGATGAAGCGCAAAGGAGCGTCGACATGGTCGGAAGTGACGAACATCTCGTTGGCGTGAGAATCGACCAGGTCCGACATGACCTTTTCGTAAGTCTTGACGTCACCGTTGTTGTATATCGTCAGTCCCGGAAGGATGATGCAGGAATCCCTGAGGATTCCCACGCCCATCCATGAGAAGCCGGAAGCGACCAGTGTCCTTCCGTCGCGGGCGATGATGAACTCATCCGCAGCAGCTTTCAGGCAACTTTCATAATCATGGCGCGACGGAGCCTTCCGCAGTTCGGATGCATATTCAGTCTTCATCGATTCCGGCTTTACAGGCACTGTAGACGCGGATAGGATGATGGTCTCTCCCTTCCTTATCGGCATTTCGAAGAAGCCGGGCACAAAGAGGTCTTCCCTGCATGGGAAGCCCCTGCGGGCCTCGTCCATATATTCGATGTTATAATACCAATCAGGATTTGCGACCCATTCGCAAGACTTGCTGAGCTGCAGGTTCAGGTCAGGGAAGTCCTCGTACATCTTGAACGAGCAGCCGTTCTCTATCTGGACATACCGCGTGTTGGCCTCTCCGTTGGCACGCGTAAGGGTGTGGATGCTGCGGAACGCCAGATAAGGCTTCAGCCTCAGCACGGTATCGGAATGGCAGTCAACGAGCTTGTACTTGATCAGGATCCTGTCCTGGTCCGCTACCAGCATCATGGACTTTTCAAGGATTATGCCTCCCACCCTGTAAGTGATGGTTATGTCCTTGTCCTCCTCAAGGCCGCAGATGTACTTGTGGCCCCTTGGCTCGAACACCTCGCCATATTTGTGGATTCCGAGGTTGAACTCGCGCTCGTGCTGGATCAGGGTTTCGTCCAATGCCGAGAGCAGCACGTATCTCGAATTGCCGAACTTCGGCACCGGGACCACCAGCAGCCCGTGGTATTTGCGGGTATTGCAGCATACCGCCGTAGTGTTGATGTATGCTCCCGCCCTGTTGCACAGGATCAGTTCGCGCTTGAGCGAATACTCAAGATTGACCAGATCCTCCTTGTTGAAATTCAAATATGCCATCTGTCGTTTATTTATAGTTGCAAGTTACTGCTTTTCTTCAAAATTAGCAAACGCATTGTCTCGGCTTTTCTTTTTCTTCAATACCAGGGCCGTACGATTAGGAATGTAAAGGGATAGATAGCTCCCCGATTCTCCCTGCATGGTAGTGTGCGCAACCGCATCGTCATTCCTTGAGAATCCGTCGAACATTCCGGCGTCGCTGTCAAGAACGATCTCGTACTCTCCCTCAGGCATTCCGATGCCATAGTTGTCGAAGGATTGCGTGGGATTGAAGCTGAAAACGAACAGGTAATCCCCGCGAGTCATCACGATTATCTTCTTTTCCTCGTCGCAACGCAGGCAGTCCGGCCTGGCAGAGAGGATTGCATTGTCCCTGAAAAGGCGTATCATTGCCTTGTCGAACTCCTTGAGCGGCTTGTAGCGAAGCACGTCGCTGTCCGACAGGCTCCACTGTCTGCGGGCGTAAAAAAACGACCAGTCGTTGCCCTGACGCGGGAAGTCTATCCATTCTGGATGTCCGAATTCATTGCCCATGAAGTTGAGGTAGCCGTCGCCGGCTGTTGCCAGCGTAATGAGCCTTATCATCTTATGAAGGGCTATTCCCCTATCGATCACCAGATTCTGCGAATCAAGCCGCATTGCAGTGTACATCTCCTTGTCGCACAGCCTGAAAATGATGGTCTTGTCGCCCACCATCGCCTGGTCGTGGCATTCGGCATAGCTTATGGTCCGCTCGTCGGCCCTCTTGTTCGACAGCTCGAAATAGATGCCGTCCATGTTCCAGTCCCAGTCGTCGAGCTCCTTTATCCATTTGATCCAATGGTCTGCTATCCCCATGGACATCCTGTACGTAAACCCTGCACCGCCCCTTTCTACCGGAGCCGCCAGCCCCGGCATTCCCGACATATCTTCAGCGATAGTGAATGCATTGGGATTCAGTTCCTTCACCAGAATATTCGCAAGTCCTAGATACATAATCGCATCTTCGTCCTGGCCGCCGTCGAAATAGAAGTCGTAGCTCGTGAAATTTCTCTCCAGGCCGTGGTCCCAATAGACCATGCTGGTAACGCCGTCGAACCTGAAGCCGTCCAGGTGGTATTCCTGGATCCAGAACTTGCAGTTGCTCAACAGGAAGAACTGCGTCTCGCTCTTGCCGTAGTCGAAGCAGCGCGACCCCCATGCCGGATGTCTTCCTTTAGGTCCGTCGTGGAAATACAAAGTATCCGAGCCGTCGAATCTACTCAATCCTTCCTCCTCGTTATCCACTGAATGTGAATGCACTATATCCATAATGACCGCTATCCCCGCCTCGTGGGCGTCGTCGACCAGATGCTTGAATTCCTCAGGCGTGCCGAACCTGCTGCTCAATGCAAAGAAATTCGAGACCTGATAGCCGAACGAGCCGTAATAAGGATGCTCCTGCAAAGCCATTATCTGCAATGTGTTGTATCCCAAATCGATGACCCGTGGAAGCACGTTCGTCCTGAATTCCTCGAAAGTGGAGACCTTCTGTTCCTCCCCCGCCATTCCTATATGAGTCTCGTAGATCAAAGGGTTGTCTATGTGAGGCCCGTACTTGTGCTTCCATTCGTACTTCCTCTCAGGATCCCATACCTGGGCAGAGAAGAGCTTCGTGTCAGGATCCTGTACTGCCCTGTAGACGTACGAAGGTATCCTCTCTCCCCCGCCGCCCGGCCATTCGATGAACCATTTGTAATGGTCTCCGTGATGCACGTCGTTCAGCGGCACTTCAAGTTCCCAATTCCCCTGTCCTATGGGTTTCAGCTCCCATTCAGGCATTCTCTTCCATCCGTTGAAGTCGCCCAGCAGGAATATCTTGTTCGCATTGGGCGCCCATTCCCTGAAGAACCATGACTTCCTGTCATGATGGAGCATGTAGTAAAGGTGGTTGTTCACCGTCCTGTAAAGCTTCTTCCCGCAGCCGGCGATCTCGTCGCGGCGGATGGCAAGCTTCAGGGCGCGCCTTTCAAGCACGCCAAAATAAGGCGACAGATACGGGTCGTCGAGCCAGAACGGCCCCGGTGTTTCTTCCTTGACAGTGCCTTTCATGATAATCAGAATGGTAAAGGTCCCTCTTCTTCCTTACTTTCCTGGCCAGCCTCCTCAGACTCATCGCCCAGGCTTTTGTCCAGCTCCTCCTCGGTTGCGTGAAGCATCCCCTTGCACTTGTCAATGAGTTTCTTAGCCTCCTTGACATCGCCTGCTATGTCCGACAGGCTAGTGTCGGGGCTTTCTATCTTTTTAAGGAGTCCCTCCAACTTTGCGATGGACTCCTCATATTCGTTTTTCTTCATTGCCACTTTCCTCCGTCTTTATAGTTTATCAATTTCTCATTTTCCCATTTACAGTACAATGCAATGCTCCATCCTTCATCGTGACAGTGATTCTCTCTCCTTCTTTGACCTCATCGACTCCGAAGATCCTTCCCCTCGGACCTTCGACGAAGGCCTGCCCCCTTCCCAGCATGGACAGCGGATTCGCCGCCAGCCTCAGCTCGCATTTGTCAAGATGATTCGCCTTCTGCATAAGTCTCAAACTCACTCCCGACTTCATGGCGTTCACGGCCCTCTCCAGCCAATGCCTCTCTTCCCTGATGCGCATCTTCGCTCCAGAAACAGCCCTGCCGTAAAGGGAATCCAACTGCTGGCGCATTGCGGCGGCCTTGTTCATGAAAGACCTCGAGAGCCTCGAGGAAAGTCCGTCGAGATACATATCATCGCCGGAATATATGTCGAGGATGTAGTCCGCCACTGCAGTCGGAGTCTTCACATTCACAGAGGCTACCATGTCGCAGACATGGAAATCCTTATCGTGGCCCACTCCGGTTATCACCGGTATGGGAAAGTCTGCTATCGAAGCACAAAGGCTGTAGTCGTCGAAGCAGGAAAGGTCTATGGCAGACCCTCCCCCACGCATTATCAGCAGCGCATCGAACATGATGCGGCTCCTCATTGCCTCCTTCACTCTTTCCATGGCGCAAATCATGCTGGATGGGGCATCCTTCCCCTGTACGCCGGCTTCAAAAAGTTCAGTGTGGAAGACATAGCCCAGGCCGTTCTGGTGGAGCTGCTTCATGAAATCCCCATAGCCGGCGGCATTGACGTTAGAAATGACTGCGAAGCAGCGCGGAAGACGCGGGAGGGCAAGTTCCTTGTTCCTCTCCATAAGTCCTTCCGCTTCGAGTCTAGCAATGGTACTCCGCCTTTCCGCCTCTGCCTCGCCGAGTGTATAGGAAGGATCGATGTCGCTCACTATCAGGCTCAGTCCATATAGTCTGGCGAACTGCACCTGACAGTTTATGAGGACTTTCATTCCGCATTGCAGCGGACTTCCGGTAGCTTGCAGGAAAGCATTGCCCAGAATGCCGTAAGTCCCACGCCAGATGATCGCTTTCGCCTTGGCGACGATGCCCCCGCGGCGGTCTGTCTCCACAACATCCATGTAGCAATGGCCGTTCAGGTTCAGGTTGATGCTGGTGATCTGGACTACCACCCACTCGCTCTCGATGAATTCGTCGGCAATGCACGCTTCAGCCCTTTCGAGGAGCTCCGAGAGAGACAAAGGGTCTCCGGGAGCGACCTTTCCAGCTGCAGTGATTCCTTCCTCTTCATTATCCATGTCCTGCATTGTCCTTTTCACGCACGTACCTTATAGACGTCACTGCAAAGGTAGCGTTTTTAAAACGGTTTTTTTAGATTATTGTCCTTTTCTTTTGTACTTTTGCAGACAAAGGGAAAGGCAATGCAGATCAAACAGGCAGCTTATGCAGGCAGCAGCATCAGAGTCGGCGGAAAACCGAAACCTCTGCGGCCCGAATTCGCTTTCATCGGCAGGTCCAACGTGGGCAAGTCGTCCCTCATCAACTCCCTCGCCGGAAACGGCAATCTCGCCCACACTTCCGCCACTCCGGGCAAGACCCAGACCATAAACCATTTTCTCATCAACGGCGACTGGTATCTTGTAGACCTTCCGGGTTATGGTTACGCGAAAGTTCCGGACAGCACAAAAGAAGGCATAAAGCGGACCATCAGGGACTTCATCCTGAATTCCGACGAACTGGCCGTGCTTTTTGTACTGATCGATTCCAGGCACGAGCTGCAGGACATAGACGCCGACTTCATCGACTGGCTTGGAGAGGAAGGCATCCCTATAGCCATCGTCTTCACCAAATGCGACAAGATGTCCGAAGGCAAGGTCACTGTCCAGACCGAAGAGATCAAGAAGAAGCTTCTTGAGACTTGGGAGGAACTACCTCCCGTCTTCAACAGTTCCGCGCGTTCCGGCATGGGGAAAGAAGAGATTCTGAAATATATTGGAACAGTATTAAAAACCATAAAAACAACTAACAATCAATAAAATGGAGAATCACGACCACGCATTCAAGATTTTTTCGGGGAGAAGCTCCCGCTATTTTGCGGAGAGAATAGCCAAATCTCTTGGTGTTGAGCTGGGAAACTGTGAAGTCATCACCTTCAGTGACGGTGAATTCCAGCCTGCCTACATGGAAAGCGTACGAGGAGCTAAAGTATTTATCGTACAATCCACTTTCCCTCCTTCGGATAATCTTATGGAACTGCTGCTCATGATCGACGCCGCCCGCAGGGCCTCAGCCGATGAGATCATCGCAGTAATGCCTTATTTCGGATGGGCCCGTCAGGACCGCAAGGACAAGCCTCGCGTGCCGATCGCAGCAAAGCTCGTCGCGAATCTCCTCCATGCCGCAGGCTGCGACCGCGTGATGACGGCCGACCTCCACGCAGACCAGATCCAGGGATTCTTCGATTTTCCTGTAGACCATATATACGCAAGCTCGATATTCCTGCCTTACCTTCGCGACCAGCAGATCGAGAACCTTTCCATCGCTTCACCTGACATGGGCGGGGCAAAGAGGGCAAATGCATACTCACGCATCCTTGGATGCCCGATGATCATCTGCCACAAGTCGCGCGAAAAAGCCAATGTAGTAGGATCCATGACAGCCATCGGCGAAGTAAAGGACCGCAACGTGGTCATCGTCGACGACATGGTCGACACCGCCGGGACCATCACCAAGTGTTCGGACATGCTTAAGGAACTGGGCGCGCTCTCAGTGCGCGGGGTTGCCACCCACGCAGTCCTTTCAGGCAACGCCTACGAGAAGATTGCAAAGAGCGCCATGAAGGAATTCATAGTCAGCGACACCATTCCGTTGAATCCTGATCCGGAAATCGACAAGTCGAAGTTTACCGTCCTGACTCTCTCCGACATCTTCGCCGACGTCATCGACAAGGTGTACAACTACAAGCCGATCAGTCCTACATTCATATTCTAATCAGATTCCCAACCCGTCGCAGAGATGGCAGTCGATGCCTTCGCATGCGGCCTTGTCGCGATGGCGGCGCTTCGCTTTCGTCGCGTCGGTCACGTTGACTTTGCCATAGCCTCCATGATGGTGTTTCTCAGCCCAGATACGCAGGTCCTCCTCGCGCGTGCATACGATTCCACGCTTCCTCAGCTCAGGATTCGTGGATATCTCGCCGTCGGGAAACGCCTTCTTGCGGAAAAAAATATTGAAGCCCAGTCCGATGACGCATAATGCGAGCAGGATTGCAGCTATTAGTATGGTAGGTCCCATTAGAAGCACTTGAAATCAGGAAGCAGCGGCCGGCTTGAAATCTGAAGCACGGGCGGCACCTGCATGGTCTTGAATGTCGACCTCTTTCGAAGGTTCGCTATCAGTGTAAGCATATTGCCATCCACTCCCGCTTTCAGCAGGGTTTCATAATCCTTCGCTTCCTCATTCAATGCAAAGAGTATCGGGTCGAGGATGGAGTAATCGGGAATGGAATCGCTGTCCTTCTGCCCAGGATGGAGTTCGGCTGAAGGAGCCTTTGTCAGGATGGCATCAGGAATGGCCCGCTTCGCAGCATTCATGTATTTGCAAAGGTCATAGACCTGCAGCTTGTAAAGGTCTCCTATCACCATCAATGCCCCGCACAGGTCTCCATAGATCGTGCCGTAGCCAACGCTGATCTCGCTCTTGTTGGAAGTGTTCAAGAGAAGCGAGCCTGAACGGTTGGAATACGCCATAAGGATGTTCGCCCTGATGCGAGCCTGAAGATTCTCCTGGGCAGTCGTCCAACTGCCGTCGGCAAAGAACTGCTGCAGCTCGTCCATATATCTTTCATAAATACGCGAGATATGGATGACGTCATATTTTACGCCGTTCAGTTCGGAGAGCTCTTCGGCATCGGTGACTGAATTCTTGGTGGAGAACTTCGACGGCATCATTATCCCGTGAACGTTTTCCGGTCCGAGGGCTTCCGCTGCAAGAGCCAGGACCAGAGCGGAATCGACTCCTCCGGAGAGTCCGATGACAGCCTTTGACGCATTCGAATCGGCAAAGAACCTGCGGATCTTTGCAACCAGCAGGGCATGAACGGCATCGATCGAAATCATCGGGTCCAGAACCATAGGGCAAAATCAGGAATTATCCGCCGGGGCTTCCGGAACCGGCTCAGCCTCTTCTGAAGCGACATTTTCTGCAGCAGGGACAGGATCTTCCGCAGCGTTCTCGCGACGGTATGCCGTGCCCATAAGGGCGGCTACAGCCTCAGGCGGCAGGCCAGCAACGTCTTCAGGGTGATCCGGACGCGCGCGAAGCACAGCTTGGCGCAGCTGGAAGTTCTCTCCGAGGTATATCCGGCGAACGTCAGGGTTGTTCGCGAGTTCTTCAGGCGTACCGCTCTCGAATATGGTTCCTTCCGTAAGAATGTAAGAGCGGTCGGTGATGGCAAGAGTCTCATGAACGTTATGGTCAGTTATGATGACGCCGATATTCTTGTATTTCAGTTTGGCGATGATGTGCTGGATGTCCTCTACCGCGATAGGGTCTACTCCTGCGAAAGGTTCGTCGAGGAGTATGAACTTGGGGTCGATGGCCAGCGCGCGGGCGATTTCGCAGCGCCTGCGCTCGCCGCCGGACAGGACGATTCCCATGCTCTTGCGCACGCGTTCCAGTCCGAATTCACTTATGAGCGACTCCATCCTGATATTCCGCTCCTCCTTCGTCATCCTAGACATCTCCATCACAGCCATTATATTCTGTTCCACAGTCAGTTTTCTGAACACAGAGGCCTCCTGTGCAAGATAGCCGATGCCCATCTGGGCGCGCTTGTACATAGGCATGTCGGTGATGTCAATGTCGTCGAGGAAAATCTTTCCTGCATTGGGCTTGACCAGTCCGGTAATCATGTAGAAGCTGGTGGTCTTTCCTGCTCCGTTCGGACCCAGAAGGCCGACTATCTCTCCTTGCTCCACTTCAATGGAGACGTTCTTGACGACCGTCCTAGGGCCGTATTTCTTTACAAGGTTTGTACAGCGAAGTTTCATCTCAAATCAATGTATTTGCAAGTCAAGGTCCTTTGCAAGCTGCTTCAGGTCCGGATTGTTATCTTCCAGGAACTTGGCTTTTTCTGATGGCATGTACGGCACGGAGCTGGTTTCGTCCTTTGGCGGGACCACCACGTCCAGCAGCAGCCTGACCGACTTGTTCCGGAGCGCTTTCTGCAAAAATCCTTCCATATCGTAAAGCTTGTTCTTCTCAATCCAGTTTTTCTGAGCTTCGCTTGCGACATGGAAGAGTATGCTCTTTCCGTCGTCCTTCAGCTCGGGAACCGCTTCCTTCAATGTAATGGCCAATCTGGGCTTCACCTCCTGATCCGCCATGTCTTTCCATGCCGCTTTCAAGCTTTCTTCGGTCACAGGCTTGTCCGGCTCGAAGGAAGCTCCTGATTTCGAACCTCCCTGAGGTTTGGAAGACCTGCTGAGAATGTCTTTCAGCGAAAGGGTGGAAGCGACGGAAGGCGTCGTTTCCTGAACCGTGGCGGGCTTCACTTCATGGGCAGGTGCTTCAGAAGATGCAGAAGCCGGTTCAGGAGAAGCAGTCCGCGCAGCATTGACAGGAGTCGAAGCGGCAGCCGGGACAGAGGCCTGTACCAGTGTGGCAGCCTGGGCGATGCTCTTGTCGCACAGGCCGCATAGCTTCAGCAGGGCGAATTCGATGAGCAGCCTGCCGTTTCCTGAAAGCTTGTATTGGGATTCGCAGGAAGTGGTGACGTTCAGGGCCTGATAGATGAAGGGCAAAGTGCAGCGCTGAGACATCGACTTATATTTCTCGGCGACGGTCGGAGCGAGTTCAAGAAGGCTTACCGATCCGGCATTCTTGCATACCAGCAAGTCCCTGAAGTGGGAACTGAGCCCCGAAATGAAATGCAGGGCATTGAATCCCTTTGAAAGTATCTCGTCGAAAGTGGTGAGCGCGTGGGCGTAATTCCCCTTCAGGAAATCCTCGTTAAGCGAGAAGTAATAGTCGTAATCCAGTACGTTCAGGTTCTTCACGACCTGGTCATATGTTATGGTCTTGCCGCAGAACGCCACGGACTGGTCGAAGATGGTCAGCGCGTCCCTCATAGCTCCGTCAGCCTTGAGGGCGATGACATGCATGGCGTCTTCAGATATGTCGATACCCTCCTTCCCGGCAATGTAACGGAGGTTCTTCACGATGTTCTCCACCGATATCCTGTTGAAGTCGAAAGTCTGGCAACGAGACATGATGGTAGGGAGTATCTTGTGCTTCTCAGTGGTCGCCAAGATGAAAATCGCGTACGAAGGCGGCTCTTCCAGAGTCTTCAGGAAGGCGTTGAAAGCGGCCTGAGAAAGCATGTGGACCTCGTCGATTATGAATACGCTGTACTTGCCTATCTGCGGAGGAATGCGCACCTGGTCTGTCAGGTTCCGGATGTCCTCCACAGAATTGTTGGAGGCGGCATCGAGCTCGTGGATATTATATGAGCGGCCTTCGCCGAAAGCCTTGCATGATTCACATTCCCCGCACGGATCCATGTCAGCCGTCGGATTCAGGCAGTTTATCGTCTTGGCGAAGATTCTCGCAGCACTGGTCTTCCCTACTCCGCGCGGACCGCAGAAAAGGTACGCGTGAGCCAACTGCCCCCTGACTATCGAGTTCTTGAGGGTGGTGGCAATGTTCTCCTGACCTATAAGAGCGGAAAAACTGTCAGGACGGTATTTTCTCGCCGATACGATGAATTGTTCCATACATACAAAAGTACGAATAAAATCAATAAATTTGCAATCATTAACAATGACTGAAATGAGAAGGTTCGTATCTATGGCGCTTTTGCTTTGCGCCCTCTTCGCGCCGGTCGCCGCCAACGGCCAGAGCCGCACCTTGAAAGATGCTATCCGTGGCATGAAAGAAGACGTCGACTACACGTCAAAGACATTGAAAGTAGTCCTTAAGGGAGACAATTCCCTGTCCGACCTGGCGCTTAAGGACGCAGTCGAGCGCAACTGGACCATCACTCCCTATGATTTCACAGATTACAAGGAATATGACAAGATCGAGACCGACACATCCCTCCTTTTCATGATGTTCCTCAAACAGGACTCGGGAAACGCAGCCGACTATCTTACTATTTTCCGCGGCGACCCTACCCTGAAAACGAAAAGGGGAGTGGTCGACTTCATATTCGAGCTGCCCGTGACAGGAGCCGGAGAGGAGGAAGAGGCCGGCATTCCTTACATTCCATTGTATGTAAAGGCCATGCAGAACCGTGTCCGCGACCACTATGACACGTTCGTAGGCATCATGCCGAACTCCGGAGAAATCAACGAAATGGACATGGCCCAGGGCAAGGCTGTCTACATGACCGAAGACGAATACATCCACAACGTCTCCACGAACGAGCTCAAGGAGATGTTCGGCTCAGACGTGGAAGTCGTGACGCGGGAGCAGATGGACTCTCTTGCCGCATTGGAAGACAATGTCTTGATAGCAAGGAGCCTCCTCGTCAAAGGAGAAAGCTTCGGAAACAAGAGCTGCAACATGGTCTTCGACCTGCGTAGCGGCACCGTCCGCTACCTTAACCCGGTACAGCTCATGTTCGGGCGCAAGCTCGGATTCACAAAGCGAGAGCTGATGGCCATTTCCCATGAATTCTAGACAGGAAGAATACAAAGTCTGGTCTTTGCCATCGGGGCTGAGATATTGTCTTCGAAGGAACTCATCCAACGTCGCTTACTGTGCTTTGACCATAGCCACCGGCACCCGTTTCGATGTCGGTTTCCCCGCAGGCACCGCCCACATGACAGAACACATGCTTTTCAGGGGGACCGACCGGCGTTCTGCAGGCAGCATTGACAACTGCCTTGAAAAGCTTGGCGGAGACCTGAATGCATACACAGCCAAGGAAGAGACGGTAATCAATGCCACCGTCCTTCAATCCGACATAGGACGCGCCATTGACCTGCTTCTCGAATTAGCTTTCCGCACCTCATTCGACCCGGACGAACTTGAAAAGGAGAAGACCGTCGTCCTCGAAGAGATCGACTCATTCGCCGACGACCCTTCAGAAAGCATCTTCGACCGTTTCGAAGAACTGCTCTTCAAGGGCCATCCGCTCTCAAGCATGATTCTTGGCAATGCCAGGAGCGTCAGGTCAATGACTCCGGAAGCTCTCCGTACTTACCGAGACATGCGCTTTACTCCGGACAGGATGTACCTGACAGTCGAGGCCGACATCAGCGAGCTTTACCTCCGCAGGAAAGTGGAGCGGACATTCGCGAAGAATTACCCCGGCTCCCCTGTCGAAGCCGCATCTTTCCTCACTGCACCGAGCCCGAGCTTTGCATTGATTCAGGAGTCAATGCAAAGCTCGGCAGATTCCCTTTCCCTGGGAACCCCATTCGATCTGTCGGTCCCCGGCAAGCACCATCAGGCAAACTGCATCATAGGGTGCAGCGCATATTCGCTTTATGACGAAAGGAGGTACCCGCTCATCCTTCTGAACAACATGCTTGGCGGCCCCGAATCAGGCTCCATTCTGAACATACTGTTGCGCGAACGCAACGCTCTGGTTTACAATGTAGAGACTTCGTACACTCTCTATGCCGACACTGGCGTGATAACCATCGATTTCGGCTGCGAGAAGACTAATCTCGACAGATGCATCAGGCTAGTCAGGAAGGAGCTCGAGACAATACGCTCGAAAAGGTTCAGCGACCGGGCCATCAAGGCTGCAAAGCGCCAGATGCTCGGGCAGATGTCCATTGCATCCGACAACGGCGAGACCCAGGTGCTCTCGATGGGCAAAAGCCTTCTGTCTTACGGACAGATACTTTCAGACGCCAAGGTTGAAGAAAGGATTAATTCAATTACTTCGGAGCAAGTCTACAGGGTAGCCTGCGAGGTGTTCGCACCGGAAAGACTCGCAACGCTTATTTACAACTAGAAATGGACGCACTTGACAGCTACATATCTTCACATTCCTCCGGAAAGAACCCCGCGCTTGACTGGCTCGAGCGGGAGACGAACCTTCAGACCAGGGCTGCGAGAATGCTCTCCGGCGAGACGCAGGCGCGGCTGCTCTCGATGATATCGCTGATGGCAAAGCCTCACGCCATCCTCGAATTGGGGACATTCACCGGTTATTCCGCCATAGCGCTCGCCTCAGGGCTTGACGATGGAGGTCGGCTCGACTCCATAGAAATCGACGACGAACTTCAGAAGCTGATCGCAGCAGGCTGGAAAAAGGCCGGAATTTCAAGAAAGGCTCATCTGCACATAGGAGATGCCCTTGAGGTGATTCCCACCCTGGATTACACATACGACATCGCATACATCGATGCGGACAAGAGGCTTTACCCTGATTATTACAGGCTGGTCTTTCCCAAGGTCCGCCGTGGAGGCTACATTCTGGCCGACAACGTGCTCTGGAGCGGCAAAGTCGCAGAAGCCGAACCGCCGAAGGACAAGCAGACCACAGCCATCTTGGAATTCAACGACATGGTGGCAGCCGACCCGCGAGTGGAAAGCTTCATCCTGCCCATCCGAGACGGACTGAACATTGTCAGAATATTATAAACAATCTTAATTCTTACTGTCATGAGTATATTTTTCAAGGAATTCAAGGAATTTGCAATGAAGGGCAACGTCATGGACATGGCCATCGGCGTAATCATCGGCGCCGCTTTCGGAAAGATCGTCACATCCCTCGTAAGCGACATAATCATGCCTCTCATCGGCCTGCTGGTCGGCGGCATCGACTTCAAGGAGTGGAAATGGGTGCTTTCACCGGCTCAGATGAACGCTGACGGTTCGGTAGCAAAGGCGGCTGTAAGCGTAAACTACGGCGTATTCCTTCAGACCGTGCTGGACTTCATCATCGTTGCGCTCTGCATCTTTATCGTAATCAAGGCCATCAACAAAGCATCCGAAGCAATAAAGAAGGCAAAGGGCATCGAAGCTCCAAAACCAGCCGAACCCGTCACTCCTGAAGACACACTGCTCCTCCGCGAGATCCGCGATTCCCTGAAGAAGTCCGATAAATAGGATTTCCTCAGCCCGAGTTCAGTGCTTTCTCTCTGCCTGCTGGACATAGCCGGCCACGAATATGCAGGCGGGCGAAGCCACCGAAGAGTGGTCGAATCCCTGCATTTCGTAGAGCTTTACCCTGTCATTGCCAAGATTTCTCAGCACTGACTCGAGAAGGGCGTTTTCCTCCCATCTTGACGCCATCTCATAACGGCGGTCTCCTGTCATCAGTATGATCGGAGCGGTGTTAGCCCGTGCACAGTTGACTGGCGCGAACTTGTCGACGACAGGAATGCCGTCGGGCAGCCCCCTCTCCTTCCGGATCGTGAAATGGGTAACAGTCTGGCCGCTCACGGGAAGATAGGCGGCGACGCTGTCAGCATCGACGCCGAATGCGCCTAGATAGCTCTTGTCCAAAGCCAGCATCAGAGTGAGGTATCCGCCTGCGGAATGACCTGAAACGTAGATCTTGCGCGGATTCCCTCCATATCTTGCGATGTTCTTGAAGACCCAAGCCACCGCCTCGGCGGCATCGACCGTATAATCTGGATTCTTTGCCTTCGGGTACAGCCTGTAGTTCACTGCGACCACGGCTATGCCCTTGTCCTTCAGCTCCTGTGGAAAATATTTGCCGCCTCCTTCCAAGCCTCCGCCGTGAAGCCACACGACAGTGGCAAAACCGTCAGCGGGCACCTTTTCAGGATAATAGACGTCGAGCCTGCATCTTTCGGCCCGGTAAGCGCAGGTATCAGTCGGGGATATGTATGATATGTCGCTGACAGTCTTGTAGGACTGATGGCCGGATTGGGCACGGGCGGCAGCCGGGAAGATGGCGACGGCGGCAAAGATGAAGATGGCAGACAAGGTCTTATTCATAGGAAGGACTTTACATTGTCTTACAAATATAAAAAAAGAGCCGCTAAAAAAGATAAATTTGCACTGCATAAAATAAAGTACCTGGCAAAATGGCAAATCATGACAAGTCATTTCTGTGTATCGGACTCATGGCGGCTATCATCCTCGCCGCCGCCTGCGGCAACGGCAACCGCAACAGGAAAGGATTCACAAGACAGTACAGCGCAGATTCAAGCTTCTCGATTGAAGTGCCGGACATTCTCGAATCCATCAATTCGGGAGACATATTCCTCGCGTTCGGGAACGATGAGAAGCAGACGTTTGTCAGCGCTACTAGGATGCCCTCTTTCGACTTCAAGCAGTTCGACGCAATGACTACCGCCGAAGCCGGCAAGAGCGCCGAGAGCCTTACCGTGGAAACCATCGAGAGGACGGATTCGGTCATCAAGCTTAAGATATCCGGCGGCGGATTCGCGACGGAAAAGTATTATCTTCACAAGAAAGGGCTCGGAGACGATTTTCTGATAGTCATCGAGTCGTTCGACAACACCTTGAGCGGCAAGGACGTCCAATACATCGCCAACTCCCTTAGGGAAGAGAAGGCTACCGTACCCTTCAGAACGCTGGGAGAGACGGGAACCGAATACACCTCCGACGGCTTTTCCGTTGGAAGCGATTATGTCCTCCAGGTCAACAAGAGCTATCTCGACCTTCAGGCCAAGCGGAAACTCCCTTCAGGATCGCCTAAATTGACCGGAAGCTATGAATGTGTACGCGACACGCTGAATTCCGACAGCGCCACATACATCGACATCAACGTCTTCGACGTCTCGGAAGTCGGAGAGGATCCGCTCGACACTTATATCAAGCCGATGCAGGACCGTGGAGTCGCTACCATGAAAGGCACGTTCCTCGGACAGCCTTCCGTCATCTACGCATATACCCGCACGGCCCAGGCAGGCAAGGCAATTCCGACCAAGGCGATGGTAGTCATCCATAGCGGACGATCTTACGTCATCGAAGTCGCATCCGAAACCGACGTAGCAGCCAAGTTCGACGCCTTCACGTCATCTTTCAGCTTCATCAGGCAATAATGTCCCACGATATGAATAGGCAGATTACAGGCATTCTGGTTTCAGCCGTTTGGGACAAGCTTCTAGGTTTCAACATTTTCCCTCAGTCAGTCACTGAGACTGAGCTGTCATATTACCTTACCAGGATGAACAGAAACGGCCTGCCGCTCGATTCTCGCGAGACCTATACGAAGACCGACTGGATAATCTGGACTGCCACGATGGCTTCCGACAAAGCCACATTCGAGCGTTTCGTCTCTCCGGTCTGGGACTTCATGAACGAGACTGAAGCCCGCGTCCCGATGAGCGACTGGGTCTACGCCGAAAAGCCTAAGCACGTCGGCTTCAGGGCCCGTTCAGTTGTCGGCGGGTACTTCATCAAGCTCTTATCCGACAGGATACTCTGATTACCAACTGTCTGTGCGGAAAGGCACCAGAGGCAACCATCTTGAATTCCTTACATTCCCGACCTGAAAGTCGTGGAAACAGTAGCGCACAGCGACAGGCTCGCTGACGTCAGGTGAAGATACCTCGATGTTCCATACATCCACGACCTTCGCCATTGCCGGATGGAATACGCTGTCCTTTCCCGCTATCTCGAATCCCTCAAGGCCGTCCATTCGGTTGAAGCCGTCGACAAGATTGTCGAAGGCAAGCGTAGCCTTGCCTTCGGCTACCTTCATCGACCCTGGACGATAGGTTGGCGAAACACCGACGATTCCCTTGACACCATAAGTCTTAGACAATGCAAGCCACGAAAGACGCTGGCCTATCTCGGCCTTTCTCTTCGGATGGATGTTCGTGGCCTCATAAGCGTCCAGCAGATCGTTGGTGCACACATATCCGCAGTTTGGAACAGTGACGGAGACCTTGTACTGCGCCTCGCGCAGGAAAGCGGACATCTCGTCCTGTTCATCCGAGAAGTAGTCGAACGGTGCGATTTCCACGATATAGAACGGGAAGTCTCCCTGTCCCCACTCCGAGCGCCAAAGCGAAATCATTTTGCTGAGTCGTGCAGGATAAGTGTCGTGACAACCAACGTTCGATTCACCCTGATACCAGATGGCACCGCGGATCGTAAAGCCTGCCAGAGGGTGCAGCATACCGTTGTACATCACTTCAGGACGATAATATGAATCGTTCTTCGGGTCGTCAAGCGGTTTCAGGTCTATGTCCGGATAACCCTTCAGGACCTCTTCAGACAGCCATCCTTCAACCCTTGATCCGCCCCAGTCGCTCACCAGCACTCCCACCGGGACGTTCAGCGCTTCGTTTAGCTTCACCGCGAAGAAGTATGAGACGGCGCTGAAATCCGAAGCCACCGATGGATCCGGAACGAGCCAGCGACAGGTGCAGGTGTCAACCGGATGCCTTGGCGAATTGCGCTGCACCATCCCCACGCGCACTCCGGTATGTTTACCGGATTCTGCAATCGCCTCATTCGACCCTTCGATCGGGCAGTTGTAAAAGCCCTTCAGCGGAATCTCCATATTGCTCTGTCCGGAGCAGAACCAGACCTCCCCGACAAGTATGTTTGCCAATGCCACGCGCTCCGCAGTCCGAAGCTCTCCTATAGTAATCCGCTGCGGATCATAGGAAGCTGCAGGAGTCTTGATGAAAGCCGACCACTTCCCATCGGAGCCGCACTTGGCATTGACCGCATTGCGGTTCCAGGAAGCCGTGATCTCGATGGTCGAATTCGGCGTCCCCCACCCCCACATCTTCACGTTCGAATTCTGCTGAAGGACCATGTTGTCGCCGAAAATGCCTGGCAGCACGATCTTGGCATTGGCCGGAAAGGCCGTCACTGAAAGAAGGATGGCAGCGCAGAGTACTTGAGCGGCTGCAATGCGCAAAATGGATTTTCTCATTATGCTATATGGATTTATTTTTCTTCCGAAGGCTTGTAATCCGGAATGAGCAGCTGCTTTGCAGTGACCGACAGGCACCCATAGTCGAGCAGGTCCTTATAAGCAATCGTGCAGGTAGGCATTCCAAGAGCATAGCAGCTGATCTCATACTGCTGATAGATGAATCTGACGCTGTCCGCCATAAAGAACGGATTGGACTGTGGCATAGGGAACAGGTACTTGTCCTGCTCATTGAGGAGGAATTCTCCGAGAGCCTCTTCGCCAGCATCGGTCGTAGGGTCGGCTAAATTGAAATACTGCATTGCGATCCCCTTCTTGACAGCCTTTGAAATGTCCATCTCGGAATCGATTCCCGAAGAGATGAAAAGGGATTTGTCCAGACGGCGTCCGTCTTCCTTGCGGAAAGACATATACCACACATAGGAACTGCCGTGAGCCCCTCCGGCATAGTTGTAGCCCGTGTATGAGAATGAAACTATCTCGTCATTCTCGAATTCCTTCTTGATCGTCTCGTCAGAATTATAATACATATCCCTGTGATCGACGTCGCTCGAGTCTGCCTGCTCCAGGCCCGGATCATCGTACTCGGCAGCCTGGCCGAGCTTGTTTGCGACATAGAACCTTGTCAGCGAGTCGCCCTTGTCCAGGCTTCCCTCGTAAAGTCCGCCGAGGGATTCGCTGATCCATTCCCTGACGTTCCTGAGTAGTGCGGGATTGCCATCCACGGGATAATCCACCTTCAGGGTTACTACGGCATGGAAACCGGTATGAACTATGGAATCCGCGGAAGATTCGGTTTCAGTCTTGAAAGCATTCGAAGCGGCATTTCCGCCACAGGAAGCAAGAAGGCACACGACAGCGATCCCGGCAAGGGAAGCGGCTAAAAATCTTAAGTATCTCATCATATTTGCATTTACGACATTGTCACAATGCAAATATACGAAAGTCTACGACCTACCATTCGTCCGTACGGAAAGGTACCAGCGGAAGCCAGCGCGAATTCTTCACGTTTCCGATCTGGAAATCGCGGAAGCAGTAGCGCACCGACACAGGCTCGGGCACTTCAGGAGAGGAGACGGCTATCAGCGTATCCTGCTCGACTTGAGCCTGCGCGGGATGGAAGACCTTGTCTGCGCCGGCGACCTCGAATCCCTTAAGCCCCTCTGTGTAGACGAATCCCTCCATTATGTTGTAGAAGCTGAGATAGGCCTTGCCTCCGCGTATCTCCATCGACTGAAATGAAGGGCTGTAAGCCGAGACGCCGTCCATCCCGTAGATATCGGAAAGCGCGTGGTAGCTCATCCTCTTTCCGACATCGATCTTGTCCTTGGGATGTATGTTGTCTTCCTCGTAGCTCTCCACCAAGTCATTCGTGCAAACGTAATAGCAGTTCCAGACATTCTGGGAGACCTTGTACTGCGCCGCGCGAAGTAGAGCCCCGTCTATGCCCTTCCCGCCGGCCGAATAGTCGAAAGGAGCTATCTCCACGATAATGAAAGGGAAGTCGCCGATCCCCCATTCCTTTCTCCAGGTGGAGATCATCGTCGGCAGCCGGTCTGAATAGGTATCGGCGTGACCGACATTCGACTCACCCTGATACCAGAGGGCTCCGCGGATGGCATAGCCTTCTATCGGATGAAGCATTCCGTTGTACATCACTTCAGGGCGGAGCCAGGAATCGTTCTTCGGATCGTCCAACTGCTTCAGGTCGACATCCGGATAGGTCTTGAGGATCGATTCAGGAAGCCAGCCTTCCACTGTCGATCCGCCCCAGGCATTGATTATTATCCCAATCGGGATGTTCAATGCATCATACAGGCTCTTGGCGAAGACGAATGCCGCTGCGCTGACATACGGCGCAGTGTTTGGAGATGAAGTCTGCCACTTCCCGCCGCAGGTGTCCACCGGATGGCGGGGAGAATTGCGGGCAATAGTGATATAGCGAACTCCTGCAAGGTCTCCGGCATCGGCGATAAGGTCGTTCGCGCCTTCTATCGGGCAGTTGATGTAGCCGTTCAAGGTGATTTCCATATTGCTCTGGCCCGAGCAGAGCCAGACTTCTCCGATAAGGACGTCATTCAATGCTACGCGCTCCGGCTTCCGACCCTTGGACTTCCCTTCAGTCGCAGCATATTCGGCTATCTCGATTTTCTGAGGCTTCATTCCTGCTGCCGGAGTCTTGATCCTGGCGCTCCACTTCCCATTCGGGCCGCACTTCGCATTGACGGCAGAGCGGCTCCAGGAAGCTTTGATCCCGATGGTCGAATTAGGTGAAGCTGTCCCCCATATTTTCACATCCGAATTCTGCTGCAGGACCATATTGTCGCTGAACACTCTCGGCAGCCTGATCTTGGCATTGGCCGAAAATGCAGCGAAGAAAAATAGGAATGCCGCAAAAAATGCGGCCTTTAATGTTGCTGTATGCATAATGCAAATCATATTTCAACTATCAGTCCGGCAGCGGTCCTCGAGAACATATTTCCGTTTTTTACGATAAGTGAATCGTAAGGAATGTCGACAGTCTTGACGCTCTCAGGCTCAGGCAGCCGTACTTCAGCTCTCTCATCCTCAACTAGATGCACGGCGTGCGACTGGCGGTAGACAGTATGCAGACGGCCGACAGTATGACGGAGAAGGACTAGATGCTGCTCTCGATGGTCCAGGTAAACGCCCTCAGGCCGAGCTGCGGGAAGGCCAGGTCAAGGTTGTGCAGATGGTCAAGAAGAGTCGGAATAATCGATTCATCCTCGACCACCGTTAGCATGGCGCTGTCAAGCACCGGCCAGGCATGGTCGCCAAGGTGAGGCTGGCCTGTATGGCTGCCCTCTCCCTGGACCGTTTCCCAGAAAGTATAGCCCTTCAGCTGAAGGTCTTCCATCACAGCGAGGACGTCCTCGTGGTGAGCTTGGTTGTATGCAAGAAAAATAGCTTTCATGACGATATATGATTAAGCATTCTGAGATTCTGCAGAAGTCTCTTTCAATTCATTCGCATGGGCGAGGATCCGCCTTACCTCTTCCGATGCCTTGACGGTATTGTCCTTGTCGGACTTTGCGAACATACTGTAAATTACAGGAATAAGGAACAGCGTTATCACTGTCGAGAAAGAAAGTCCCCAAGCGACGGAAACGCCGAGAGGGCGCCACATTTCGGATCCTTCGCCACGTCCGACGGCCATCGGGACCATGCCGAACACTGTCGTCAAGGTTGTCATAAGGATAGGGCGCAGACGGCTCTTGCCTGCCGTGACCACAGCCTCTTCTATGCTCTGGCCACGCTCGCGGCACAAACGGGTATAGTCAATCAGAACGATGCCGTTGTTCACGACGATGCCGACCAGCATCAGGATGCCCAGCATGGTCATGACGCCCATGGCAGTTCCATTCAGCCACAAGCCGATTACCACTCCCACCAATGCGAAAGGAATGGAGAACATTATCGCGAACGGGTATTTGAGGGACTCGAACTGCGCCGCCATTATTATGTATACAAGTATGATTATAAGAAGCATAAGCATCATGATATCCGAGAACATATCCTGTTGTTCCTCATAGGTTCCTCCGAACTTGTAAGTAATCCCGTTGGGAATGTCCATCTTCTTAAGGTTCCTGGTGCCGGCCGCAATCACATCAGAGACGGCCGAACCGTGCGCCACGACGCAGGAAAGCGTGACAAGCCTCTGCCTGTCCTTGCGTTGGATGGTAGGAGGCGTCGAATTTTCCTCTATGGCCGCCACATCTCCAAGACGCACACCCTGCCCCGCAGCATTGTAAAGCATTATGTTTTCGACGTCTTCGAGTGATTTCCTGAACTCCTTGGCATAGCGTACCCGGATGTCATATTCGTCACCGTCCTCACGGTAATATGAATTTACCGAGCCGTTTATGCGGTCGCGAAGATAATTGGCCGCCGTCGTGCTGTTCAATCCGTGAAGAGCCAGTTTCTCCCGGTCGAAGTCGACCCTGTATTCCGGAGTATACTGGTCGCGGCTTACCGAAGTCTGCGATACGCTCTTTTCAGCGGCCATAAGTCTTTGGAGCTTGGACACCACGCTGTCTGTCTGTTCAAAACTGTAACCATATATTTCAATGTCCACGGCGCTCTGCCCTCCCATTCCGCCTCTCATTCCTCCTTCGGTGACCTGAGCCACCCTGATCTCGGGGTACTGTTTCAAGTCGTTGCGCATTTCATCGCATATCTGCCCCTGCGAGCGCTTTCGCTTGCTTGAGCTGACAAGCCTGACATTGAATGAGATTATGTTGGTACCATTCGATCCCATTGCAGAGAAGATGCTGCTTGTCTCAGGCACGCCTTCCGAGAAGTTGCATCGCTCAATTTCCGGATATTTGGCAAGCCACTGGTCGGTTATGCGTAGTGCCAGGCTGCGTGTGATTTCCTGCCTTGTCCCAACAGGAAGTTCTATCGTCGCGCCGATACGGCCGTTGTCCTGCGTTGGGAAGAATTCTGTTTTCATATTCATTGCCCAAGGAATGACTACTGCAAGGAATATCATTGCGGCTCCGCCTAAGATGATGCCTTTATGGCGCACCGCCCAAGCGAGAGAATCACCGTAATCCTTGTCGACCTTGTTCTGGAATTTCCGTATAGGACCGAATACGGCCTTATGGAAACTGCTGGTCTTCTCATTGAGTCTGAGCATCTTGGAACAAAGCATAGGGGTCAATGTCATGGCTGCAAGAGTGGAGACGGAAAGTATTATGGTCACCATCCAGCCAAGCTGCTTGAAGAGGACTCCTGTCATTCCCTTGATCATGGTCAGAGGCAGGAATACGGCAATGGTGGTCAGAGTGGAGGCAAGGACCGCAATGCCTACCTCATTGGTGGCGTAGATTGCAGCCTGTTTCGGTTTGCTGCCTCTCTCGATGTGCGTAGTGATGTTTTCCAGCACCACTATCGCATTGTCCACCACCATTCCGATCGCGATGCTTAGCGCCGACATCGAAATTATATTCAGCGTGTTCTTAGTGGCGAACAGATAGACCAATGCACCGAGGAGGGATATCGGTATCGTCAATATGATGACGAAAGTCGCACGCCAGCGGCCGAGGAAGATATAGACGATCAGCATGACGATAAGAAGCGTTATGAGAATCGTCTCTTCCAATGATCCGATGGTGTTTATGATGCTTTCGGAGCTGTCTACGATCGTGCCTATCTTGACATCGGAAGGAAGTTTGCTCTCGATTTCCGGAAGTTTAGCCTTGACGGCGCGCGCAATGTCCACACTGTTGCCTCCGGACTGCTTCTGGATGACGATCATCCCTCCCTTCTTGCCATTGGTGTAGGTTTCCTGGGTGCGCTCCTGAACCGTGTCGCGTACTTCCGCCACGTCTTTGAGATAAATCGCCGCCCCTTTGCTTGAACCGACCACCAAATCCTTCATTTGGGAAGCGTCCGTGAATTCCTTCTGGACACGCAGGGAATATGTATCGGATCCGATGTCAATGCTCCCTGCGGGGACATTGCTGTTCTCAGCCGCGATTACGGATGATATGCTTTCAATAGTAAGGCCGTAAGCCTCAAGCTTGTATGGGTCACAATATACGTGGACTTCCCGCTCCGGGATACCGCTCACACCTACGGTCCCGACGCCGTCGATTCTCTCGAGTTCGGTAACCACCTGTTCGTCAAGAATCTTGTAGAGCCCGCTCATGCTCTCGTCGGCCGTGACCGAGAGGATCATGATAGGCATGTCTTCCGATCCGAATTTGAAAAGCGTAGGCGTGGAAGCATTGTCAGGAAGATAATTTGCGACCATGTCCAGCTTGTCGCGCGTATTGTTCATCGCCTCGTCCATATCGGTCCCCTGATTGAATTCGAGCGTTATGAGCGAGGTGTTCTCCCTTGAGCTTGAAGATATATGCTTCAGGTGAGGGACGCTGTTCAGGGAGTTTTCAAGCGGCTTGGTGAGATTGGCCTCTATGTCTTCGGCACTGGCTCCCGAATAAGTGGTCATCACCATTATGCTGGTGTCGTCGACATCGGGGTAATTGTTGATGGATAGTTTCGTCAGCGAAAAGATGCCGAACACGGCGATCGCCACGTAAATGAGAGCCGTTAAAACCGGCCGGTTGACCGCCGTCTTATAAATACTCATCGCACTGCGGGTTTATTTCTGGATTTCCACTTCCATTCCGTTCATAAGGCGCGACTGCCCTTTCGTTACCACGGCCGCGCCCTCGTCGATACCGCTGATTATCTCATATCGGTTGTCCATCCTGCGTCCGAGTTCGACCTTGTGGAAGACGATCTTGCCCGACTCGACTGCATAGACATACCTGTCGCCGCTGCCTGTCAGCTTGACAATCGCCTGGTCGTTGACGACCACGTGGTTCATGCTCCCCCAGCTGAGGACGACGCGGGCGAACATTCCGCTGCGCACACGTTCGTCAGAATTGGGAAGCGTCACCTCGACAGGGAAGGTATGCGTTGCGGAATTGACCGTAGGATAGATCAGATAGATCGTGCCTGCGAATTTTTCTCCCGGATATGAATCCAGCGTCACATCCACCTTCATACCTTTCTTCAGCTTAGAAAACAGTTCCTCAGAAACGTTTATCCTAAGCTTTACCGGTTTGATCCTCTCGACCGTAAGGACAGGGTTCCCCATGGAATACATATCGCCGTCGTCGTAGTTGCGGGCGGTTACGACGCCTTCCAGAGGGCTCGCGAGAGTCGTGTTCTGGGCAAGGTTGTCATAACTGTTCTGAGCTACGTCCACGGCCATCTTCTGCGCATCCCATGCTGATTTTGAAACGCCTCCGATACGATAAAGCTCGTCAATGCGCTTGAACTCAGTCTGCGCGTTATCAAGCTGCACCTTTGCATTGTTCAGGTTTGCATTGTCCATAGAAACCAGCTTCTGCCCCTTGCGGACATGGTCCCCCACTTCCACAAAAATACGGTTGATTCGCATCGAACTCTGCGGCGCTATGTTGTTTGTCGCGAAAGCCTCTACGGTAGCCGAATATTCGTTCTGCTGCGCCACCGACTCGACCGTCACAGTGTCGATCGCCACCAGCGGCTTTTCCTGTTCGGACTGGACAGACTTCTTGTCCGCGCCGTTTTTGCAGCCGGCCAGCGAAATTAACAATGCTGCGACAGCTGCCATACTTATGGTTCCCCTAAAATTCATGATATATTTTATTTATTATTTCATTCTGCATTCCGGCATGGTTGGCTTCCATCGGTTATTCCGCCGTTATGTACGAGCCTTCGATCTTTTCGAGCGAAGTCCTTGCAGTAAGCCAGTTGTAAATCGACGTGCTGCGATTAAGTTCAGCCTGCGTCAATGCAAGCTGCGAGTTGTTGATCTCCAGTTGAGTGCCGCTGCCTGCCTGATAGCGCTTTACAGCGATGTCATACCCTTTCTCAGCCGTTTCAATGCTTGATCGCGATGCCTGGTATTGTTTTGCAGAGGTTTGCATGGTGCTCAGATACTGCATCAAGGAAAGTCTGATGGTCCTCTCGGCATCCTCCATCTGGAGATTTGCGTTGCTTAAGTCAATCTGAGCCTGCTTCACGTCGCTTCGGCGCTTGCCGCCATCGAAGATCGGAATGCTCAGCTGCAATCCGACGACGGAATAGGGATTCCACGTCTCGAACTGGAAAGAATCGTCCATCGTGAAATATGAGTATGAGAATGTCATGTTCAGAGTCGGCAGATACGCCCTCTTCTGCATCACGAGCGTATGCTCGAGCGTCCTGCGCTGGAGTTCAAGCAGCTTCAGGTCGGAATTATTGCGCAGGTCCGCCTTAAGGCCGGCGTTACCGGCCAGCATTGCGCTGCCTGAAGCGTCGTTTCCGCCGGTCGCATTGACTGCGCTGTCCGCAGGATATGCCTCGTCTATCTGCCGCGCATAATCGTCAAGGTTGCCGACACATTCCACATCGCGGTCAAGATCGAGAGCCAGAAGCGCCTTGAGCTGCCATAGAGCCAGATACAGCTGGTTTTCGGCGCTATAGACATTCGGTTCCGCATTGGCCACCGAGACCTCCGCGGTCATTTTGTCATAAAGCGAAGTCAGTCCGACTTTGTAGCTGCCGTTCACATTGTCATAATTGCCGACGGCGTTCCGGTAAGCCTCCATATAGACTTTATAGCTGTCCTTCGCCATCAAGACCGCATAAAAGGCTTTCGTTACCTGCTCTACCATCGCCAACTTCGACGAACGCGCCTGCTCGACCGCAGCCTCCACCTGGAGCCCTGTTATTTTCAGGCTCTCCCAAAGCTGGGCATTGACGACAGGCATGCTTGCGCTGATTCCGACGCTGATGTTGTTATAGGTGCCGACGGCAATGCTCTGAGGAGTATCTCCGAACTTCATCGTCATCACCTGCTTCTTCAGCGTGCGCTGATATGAAGCCGAACTGCTTATATTCGGAAACAGGGATGCATAAGTGCCCCTGCGCGCATACTGCTGCTTTTCAACCGTCCGTTCCGCTACCTTGACGGTGGGGTTTTCACTCAACGCCACTCTAAGGGCATCACCGAGGGTCAGCTGTAAAGTCGTAGTATCCTGTGGCTCCTGCGCAGCAGCGCCCGGGAATAGGAGGAAACATAATGACACCGCCACGGCAATCCTGCGCATCAATGACTTAAAACTCATAATTTATTATATGTGAAAATGACAAAACGTTTTTTCACTTCAAAAATAGTACCATATCCCTCTTGCGCCCACCCCTTCTCCAGCATTGCACGAATACAAAAGAACCGGTCCCACGAATTTGTGGAACCGATCCAGGATAAAATATAGGAAAATCTATCTATCTCTTCAACAGCGTGCCGTCTATGATATTTTTGTAGGATGTCTTTGACATGGCTCCCGTGGACATCTGCGGCTGGGCGGCTTCCGCCGAACCGCCGGAACCGGTCGCAGGTATGAAGAGGATCGACGGGATGGACCTGATTCCGAAAAGCCCTGATAGCTCCTGTTCGGCATCCGTATCGACCTTGTAGAAATCGACCTTCCCAGCGTACTCCGTAGCCAGTTCCTCCATTATCGGAGCAACCATCTTGCATGGTCCGCACCAGGTCGCATAGAAATCTATTATCGCAGGCTTGTCGCCCTTGAAGACCCATTTGTCAGGATTTGCCTTGTAATCGTAGACCTTGGCTACGAAGTCGGCCTTTGTCATTTGTTGCACATTCATTTTTTGTGAAGTTTTTGTAGATGCCGGCGTGCTGACGCAGGAAGCCAATCCAAAAGTCAATGCGACCGCCACCATGATTTTTACTATTTTTTTCATGCTGATATTCGTTTTCAATGCCGCACAGGCGCTATTCCTTGCGAAGCTTCCCTTCGACATCGTCCTTTGAAAGCTGCTTGGTGCAGAAGAACCAGTCGTAGCAATGCATTCCCACACTCTTGTTTTCCATCATTTCCTTGGCTACGCCGCAGGATCCTGCAGGAGGCACTATGACTTCGTCGCCCGGCTTCCAGTCCGCCGGCAAAGCTACGCCGAAGTTGTCGACCGTCTGAAGTCCCATGAGGACGCGCTTGATCTCGTCGAAGTTGCGGCCGAGGGACTGAGGATAATACATGATCGCGCGGATTATGTCCTTAGGGTCGATGAAGAATACGGCACGTACGGCGGAAGTAGTGCTCTCGCCAGGCTGGATCATGCCATAAAGGTTAGCCACGTGCATATTTATGTCTGCAATGAGAGGGAACTTGACCTCTATACCCTTCATTCCCTTCCAGTCGATCCTTTCGCTTATGGTGCGAAGCCAGGCGATATGGCTGTGCAGCCCGTCGACCGAAAGTCCTACAAGCTGGCAGTTCAGATCTTCGAATTCCCGTGCCATCTTGCCGAAGGTCATGAATTCGGAAGTGCAAACCGGGGTGAAGTCTGCAGGGTGGCTGAACAATATCTTCCACTTTCCTGCATAATCCTCAGGGAACCTTATGTTGCCCTGGCTTGTTGAAGCGTTGAACGAAGGAGCCTTATCGCCTATGCGAGGCATCGAATGAATTTGATTTTCAGAATTTGTTTCCATGATGATGTGATTTTAATTTGTAATCGATTATTTATGTGTCTCTTTTTGTTTGACAATGCAAAAATAAGGCAATGATATGTATTTATCAAACAGATTTTATTTATATTTGCATCTATAAAATCAATATATAAGGCATAACTTATGAAAACAAAAGCGATATGACTTTACAGCAGATGGAATATATAGTAGCGGTTCAGCGCTACGGACAGTTCGTAAAGGCGGCAGAGGTATGCGGAGTGACGCAGTCCACGCTCAGCACATTGATAATGAAACTGGAGCAGGAACTGGACGTAATCATTTTCAATCGCGCCACGCATCCGGTGACCTCAACCCCGATGGGAAGGAGAATCATTGCTCAGGCGGAGGTGGTGCTGTACAACAGGTCTCAGATCGAAGAGATGATCAAGTCGGAGAAGGAGCAGGCGAAAGGCGACGTACGCATAGGAATCATTCCTACCGTGGCTCCTTACATCGTTCCGGATTTATTCATGAAAGCTCCTGAAAAATATCCGGAGCTTAAGGTACATCTGACCGAAGCAAGGACTGCTGCGCTGCTGGAACAGCTTGACAGGGCTGAGATTGACATTGCAATGCTCACGACTCCGCTGGAACGGCCAGGGCTGCTCGAGATTCCGCTGTACTATGAAAAATTCAAGGCATACGTTTCCCCTTCAGAACAGCTATTTGCATTGAAAGAGATAAAGTCCGACGAAATGCCGACGGAGAAGATGTGGGTGCTCCAGGAGGGTCATTGCCTGAGGAACCAGGTATTCAATTTCTGCAAGCGTCAGGCAGGTTTCAGGCCTCTCTACGAGGCAGGCAGCATTGACACGCTCATACGCATAGTGGATCGCGACGGAGGCTACACCATCATTCCCGAACTGCACGTGCCATTGCTTTCGGAGGAGCAGAGGAAGAACGTCAGGCCGCTCGTCTCGCCTGAGCCGGTGCGTGAGATCTCGCTCGTGGTACGGCAGGACTTCATTCGCGAGGGCATCCTGAACGCCTTGGCCGACGTCATCAAGGAAATCATCCCTAAAGGGATGCTCGACACGCATCTGAAGAAGTTCGCAATCAGGCTGTAGCCGCAGTACGCATAAAAAAACGGGCCCTCGGCGAAAAACCGGGAGCCCGTCATTCCAAGCTGAGATTAACTAGTCGCCCGGATCATACTGAGTAATGTAATAATAGACAGCGTAATTATTGTAAGCATCACCGTATAATATCCTTATCCATCCATATCTCGTGTTCCCGGATGTGTTTTGTGCGAGATGGAGCTGAAGGGTCTTCGATCCGCCCGGATTATAAGAAGGGAACGAAGTGACGCTGATCCAATTATCTGAAACGTCGTAAGACATGTAAGTGAGATTACGGACAGTAAACGACATAGAGTAATAATAATCTTGATAGCTGTAATAACCGACTGAGGATCCAAGTATGACGTGCGGCGAGACATCGGCGTACTGCGTGATGTTGACTGTCCAGTATGCAGTGACTCCTCCCTTTGTAACCCTCAGGACAATGTAGCCGTTGCGGTCATACTGCGAAGCATTCTCCGACAGGTCGAATGTCATGTTGCCGCCGGATGCGCCGGGCAAGGCGAGACCGCTCATTCCGGGCATGCTGCTTGATTCGACGGCAAGGGTGCCATCGAATGTGACTGGGATCGCAAAACCGGTATGGGAAGCTTCATCAAGGTAATATAGGGTGGAAGGGGTCGAAATGACCGGAGCGCCAGTTCCTGCCTGGTATACCCTCAATACTGCCGTCTCCACATAGTTGTCGTTGCCATACTGGATCGTGATGTCGGCATAGCGGTCGGCAGCCGCGGCATTCGCCGCAACCACAGCCGAAACGGATGTGCTCAGGACACTTATGCCGGAAAGCCAGCCCGTAGCCGAAAGGGAATATGCGACTCCCTTCAGGACGAAAGAGCCGGAATTGCAATTCGCATTGGCAATGATAGTGAATGTGGCATTGCCGCCTGCGGCTGCCATATTGCTAGTCAGATTGGTGATGGTCACATAAGGGGCGCCCTTCGCAGTCTGACGTATCAGGACGGACTGGGTCGTGGTCCTGTCACCCTTGGTGACGGTAAGGTTGACATAACCTTCACGGGTATAGCTGTTGTTATCGTCAAGAGTGATTGTCATATTGCCTCCGCTTGCGACGGGAAGAGCCACATTTGTTATCCAGCCGACATTCTCCGCCGAAGACAGGGTCCCATCGAAAATGACGGGAAGAGTAACGGCATTCGCATCCCAGACAACGGTCGCCGAAGGGACTACTGCCAACGAAGGATCGCCGACGCCGGACTGCACTACCGCCATCTTGGTTTCCTGAACATCGATATCATTGCCGTACTCGACAGTAATGGTAGCCGTACGCATGTCCGAAGCCGTATTCAGCGAATTTATATGGAAAGCGATGCTTCCGTCAGCTCCGCCTTCCACAGGGAGGGTTACTACTGGAACAGTGCCTGTCGTGAAGTCGATCCATCTGTCGCCTGTATCGAAACTTATGCCCTTGACTGAAATGCTGTTTACATTATGCGCCTTGGACGCAGGAAGAGTGAACGTCACAGTCCTGCCCGCCACTGTATTGTCATCATATAGGACCATAGGGTCTACGCCGAGGTAAGGAGCCGTTTTAGCGCCCTGGAATACTCTTATCGTACGACGGACAGTCTGGTAGTTCGTCGTCGGATAATAGATTACGAAATAGGTATTGCGAGGATACTCAGTGTCGTTTTCCGTCACATTCATCTGGATGGTCTTGCCGTCGGCGGCCTTCGTCAATGTGAGCCATGAAGCCTTGTAAGTATCGTCGATGGCCCAAGCCGTCGCAGTAGGAGCAGCCCTGACGGCAGCGGTTGCAGATTGGGCATCAGGCGTGAGGAAGAACTCGTAGAGATCCATCTCGAGCGTGATCTGAGTCTGCCCGTTCTGGGTGATGGCGAGCACAGCCTGCTCTACGTCGATGTCATTGCCGTATTCAAGTACGACATAAGCCGTGCGGGGAGAGGTCGAGGTATTGGTCGCAGTGGCAGTGATGACGATGGAACCGCTTTGGGTCGATTCATTGAACGCCGGATTGAGTTCGGCCTCCAGCCAGCTTGCACTGACACTCTGGATTCTTACCCTCTTTGCGTTTATGGTATTGTAGACTATCGTCTGCGTAGCATCAGCATCGGTGGTATTCGCCCCGAGATATGCAACGTTTGTTGCAAGAGCCAGATACGGGGCAGTATATGCGCCCTGGTAAACGGTGATGGTCCTGTAGCTCGTAACGTCACCTTTCGCGATGCTTACAAGAATGTAGCCGTAACGAGGGTACATGGTCTTGTTGGCGTCAACCGAGAATGTGAACGATACAGGGTTCTGGGCGTTATTGAAAATGCCGTCGTGGATCCAGGAACCGGAGTAGCCCACCACGGATGCGGTTCCGTCTCCCTGGACAGGGATAGTGACTGATGAATGGGCTTCCGCATCGAGACGTACGTCCGTTACGGCGAAATCAAGTACCGGATATCCAACTCCGGCCTGGGTCACGGTGAATGTGGTCTGCTCCACGTCGAGTTCGTTGCCATACTCCAGTACTACCGTGGCGGAACGATTGGCGGAAGCGGTATTTTCGGCGGCAGTCAATGAAATCGTATGACTGCCGTCACCATCAATCGTAGGCAGGCCTACGGTCAGCCAATCCGCTCCGCTGTTGTACTGCATCCTGACATTCTGGACATTCTTGGTTATTATAGGGACGGTCTGGGCTGCCAGAGCCGGCGTGCCGTAGTGGAGCGATGGAGCTATTTCCATATAAGGGGCGGTCTTCGCGCCTTGGTATACGCGTATCGTCCTGTATATGGTAACGTCGCCCTTTGTCTCAGAAACCACGAAGAACGAGTTGCGGGGATATTCCGTGTCGTTTTCAGTCACTGAGAAAGTAACGGCATTGCCTGCGACGGTAGCCGTCAGGAAATCTTCAGGATCATAGCTGAGAACCATGGTACCTTCGACGTCTGTGACAGGAACCGGCACATCGGACTGAGCGGAGAAGTCAAGATAGAAGTCCTGTACGTCGAAATCAAGGCTCGGGAATCCGAGCCCGTACTGAACGACCTTGAACTCGGCCTGCTGGACCATCACGTCGTTGCCGTACTCGACGGTTACGGTAGCTGTTCGGATTGCGGAATGAGGATTATTTACGGCATTCAGCACTATGGCCTGAGGGCCTCCCTCAGGAAGGTCTTCATTTGCAGGAGCGGTTACAGAAAGCCAATTCTCGTCTCCCTGTTCAATGCTCTGGATCCTTATCCTCTTGACATTGTTGATATTGGTCACAGTGAGGTTCCTGTTCTCGCCGGCAGCAGACATATAAGTTATGCCTGCCGGGAGTTCCATGTAAGGAGCCGTCTTGCATCCTTGGTATACCCTGACGGTCTTGTAGATCACTTCGTCCCCGCGCTTGACGCTAAGAACGAAATAGGTGTTGCGAGGGTACTCGGTAAGATTCTCCGCAACCTGGAACGAAAGAGTCTTGGAACCGACTGAGACATCGGATACCCATGCGTCCTTCGGATCCGCATATACTGAAACGATCGTGTTTTGGGTAGGATAGATTTCGATCTGAGGGGTCTGAGCCTGCCAGTCGAGATGGAAATTGTCCACATCCATCAGCAAATCAGGCGAACCTGTGCCGCGTTGGGTTACAGTGACGGTGAAGTACTGGAACTGGCCGTTCTTTTCAACCACTATCCCGATCTGGCCCGTGCGTGCTTCCACATGGTTGTTGGCTGTTGCGTTCAGGGCTATGTAATAGTCTGAACCATAACCGTCCTCAGCCGCTATGGTAAGCCAGTCGACATTGCTGTTGGCAGTGACGGTCGTCGAAGCATCAATCCCCTTGAGATCTATCTCATAATCATAGTAATAATCGCCGTTTATGCCCCAACCGGAAGATACGCCCGAGACTTCAGCCTGAGGCATGTCGACGGAATCGTAAAGCAATGTGGCCTTCGGACCCTCCGTGCCCGGCTGAACGATGCCAATCTCATAGAACGACTGTTCCAGGCCATTGATAAGGAGCATAAGTATGTATCCGGTACGTTCGTAAGGGGTGTCGTTCGCAGCGACAGTCACAGGAATGGAGCCGTCTCCGGTCATATTGTAAGAGTAGGTGGTTCCTGCGGCAGGAGCCGTAATCCATTCTGGGGCGGCAATTACCTTGGCAGTAGTGAGTTCGTTCGAAGTGTACCTGGCTGTAATCGTCTCCCCGGCCTGGACTGCTCCGTATATGGCCTTGTCCGTATTGAATACGATGCCTCCGTTGCCTGGCTGCGTGACTTTGACAGTCTGGACGGCGGTTTCGCCAGAACGTACCACGATGATGGAGAACGATTCGCTGCGTGGCGAACTGGTCTTGTTTACAGCCGTGGCAAGGACGTTCACAACGCCGTGAGAATACGTAGCTTCATACCAGTCGCTATCTTCGTTCAGGGTGATCGAGCTGGCCGGGCTGGTAGACCAGTCCTTAAGCAGCACGAATGCGCTCTTGCCCGCCTCGTTAGGAATGGTGACCTGATCGGTTACCGGCTTTGCAATAGGACCTCCTGCCGATCCCTGGTGGATAGTAATCGAATAAAAGTGAAAGGCGTCAGTACCGTTGGCTACCAAAACCGGAACCGTAGCTGTCCTGGATGAAGTGGTTTCGTTCGCGTTCAGATCGACCTGCAAATAGTCGGAATAAATTTGATCCCCTGCAATCATATCGAGAGGATCTGATACATCTGCTACCTCAACCACATTCGGACTGTTGACCGTAATGAAAGGTATCGTGACCTGTGTGTCATTCCAAGCGGCATAGATGTCGACGGCAGGAAATACCAGCTGAGGATCGCCCGTGCCCATCTGGGTAACCGTGAGATAGCGGATGAACTGCGTCTGGTCGCCCTTGGTAGCGACTACTGTTACTTGAGCTGTACGGCTGGTTGCAGCCTCATTTTCGTACGCCATGATCTCAACGGATTTCGAAACGTCATCGTATTGAACTCGCATCCACTGGAAATCCGTAAACGATTCTATGGCAAATACTGACGTTGCCGCATCGATCCCCTCGAGGTTGAAAGCGTAGCCGTAATTGAAGTGCACTTCATGGCTTGGAAGGGTGATGGACGTCTGGAGGGCAGTTACATTCGGACCGCCGATGCCCATCTGGGTTATCTTGATGGTATAGAAGGTGATGTCGTCGCCGTTCGTAGCCTTCAGTATGATATCCCCGGTACGCGAATCGCCTGTCCCGTCGTTGGCGGTCAGGCTTATCTTCATGTTGCCGCTGCCTTCTCCCGCCACTGTCACCCATGAAGGATGAGAGTAGTAAGTCCATCGTGTCCCGTTGTCCTTTATGACAGGGATCGTGAAGAGTGAAACGGCGCCATATCCGAACTGGTAATCGTTGCCGGCTAGTTCGAGAGCCGCGCTGCCTGTCCCAAGCTGTATGACATGGAAGTTTATTATCTGCTTCTGGCCTCCCTTGGTAGCGATGACGGACATATTGACCTCGCGTTTTGCGGATGCCGTGTTCTCATATGAAGAGAACATGATCCTGTCGAAATCCGTGCTGAACGAAGGGATAGCCCACCCGTACTGGTATGTGAACGCCACTGTCGTTTCGTCATCCTTGCCGATCATCGGGATATTGTATCCATCGGCGGCCGAGATGGCTTTCTGGGGGAGGATGATGGTGTCGTTAGCGAGGCTCACGTCAGGTCCGTCCATTCCCAATTGCATTACGCCAATGGTATATTCGGTTTCGTCGTCGCCGTTTTCGGCACGGAGAATGACTGTGCCGCTTCGCTGGTCGGTGACTTCGTTCTTAGGAATAGAAAACAGCATTACGTTAGTGCCTCCGCCTTCGATGGTGAGCCATTCCGGCTTAGCCGCTACAGTATACTTCGTACCGCTGACCATGGTTACAGGAACGGCGAACCTGAGGACAGGCTTGTATGAGAATGTGTAGACAGGCAATGCAAGGCGCAGTTCGGCATTCCCCGTACCAGGCTGAGTGACCTGGACCGGAATGACCTGCTCTTCTCCCGCCCTTGTGGCGATGACGCTGACGACAGCGGTCCGCTTGTCTGAGCTCTTGTTCTCTTCTGTCTTGAAACTCAGGAAATCGGCCGCAGTGATGACGCCTTCCACCCAGGTTGCCGAACTTGAAGTCTTCAATGCAGTGGCCGCATCGACTCCGACAAGTGCCACGTCATAGCCCTCGGTTCCTGTGATGGCTTCGCGGGGAACTACGATGCCGCTGACACTTGCGGTCACGTTAGGGCCGTTCATTCCGAGCTGCTCTATGCCGATTCCATACTGAACTTCGTCGCTGCCGTTGACAGCTTTCAGGACTATCACGCCGCTGCGCGGCTCGACAGTATTCTCGTTGGACGCGACGTCGATTCTCATCACGTTGGTACCATCGCCTGCAATCGTTACGAAGTCAGGCTTTGAGGCTACTGAATATGCAGTCCCGTTCAATGCCGTCACGGGGATCTCGAAATCCGATACGGCCTTCGGTCCGAAGGTGTAGCTCATAACGGCGATCCTCAGTTCAGCGCTGCCGGTACCCGGCTGTACGACGGAGAATGAAAGACTCTGGTCTACCCCGCCACGGGTAGCGACTACCGTGATGACAGCGGAACGTTTGGCTGATGCCGCATTTTCCTCAGCCGCTATAGCGATGGCCGTCTTGGCCCCATTTGCAAGGCCTTTTACCCAAGGCTTATCACTTGTGACCTTCAAAGTAGTGGAAGCATCGGCTCCGATGACCGTGACGTCATATCCCTCAGTTCCTGCGGTAGCCAACCTCGGAATGGTTATCTCTTTCTGTCCGAGAGCTATGTCAGGCGCTTCGAGGCCCTTCTGGGTCACGTTGATCACATAATACGAATAGTCGTCGCCGTTGTTGGCGAGTATTACGATGGCCCCTTCGCGTGAAGCTGCATCAGGATTTGCCGCGATGGTTGCCTTTATGCCTGAAAGAGCTGCATTGTCCGAAGTGGCGAGCCAGTCCGGAGTCCTTACGACTTCGTAAGTCGTTCCGTTCTGAGGTTCGATAGGCATGATGAGCACTTCACCGGGCTGGGCAGCCATGTATTCCGTCTGTGCGATTATAAGATCGGCGCTGCCCGTTCCGTTCTGTTTCACCTCGACAGGAATGAGCTGGGTCTCGCCGCCCTTCTCGGCGACCACCGCGATCTGGGTGGTACGGGCGGAAGCACCTGGGTTCGCAGAAGCCGCGAAGATGACGGAGTTCTTGTCCGCCGAAAATGTGGCAGTCAGCCATTCTACAGGTACCACGGCCGTCAAGGTCGTTTTGTCGTCCGCCCCCGAGAGTCCTATGAAAAGGTTGTCGGATGTCCTTGCACCTTCCTTCGGAAGGATTATGGATGAGGCGAGCGCCTTGACTTCAGGAGCGTTGACGCCTGCCTGGAGAACGGTAACGACACCGTAGACCATCTGGTCGCCTGCTTTCGCCGGAACGAGGATGGTGGCGCTGCGTGATTCGGCGGAAGTGTTCGGATCGACGGTAATGGCAACGGATGCGCTTACGCCGAACGAATTAACCGTAGGGGAGCACTCTACCTTTGCCCAATCGGCGTCTGAGCAGTAAGCGGAGACGGTTGCCTGCGCGGCATTGACAAATATGTCGGTGTTGAGGACGCCGCCTTCCGCTCCGGCTGAAAGCGAAGCGGAAGAAATGGTAACGGAATAGACACCTACGCCTCTCTGCGTAACGTTTACAGGATAAACTACGGATTCGGAGCCGAGAGTAGCTATGACGCTCAGCACTGCGCAGCGGGAAGCCTCGGCTTCGTTTGCACAGACATCGAATGTGATGAGGTCATTCGTTGCATCGACCTTCACATCGGAAATCCAGGAAGGATAATCCTTTGCAACGCTTACGCTTGTTCCCTTGGTCACAGGTATGAAGCCTACGACCACGCCCTGTGATGCTGCACCCTGGTTTCCGCTGAAGCTGTTCAGGGAAATGTTGTTCTTCAAAAGCACGAGTTCAGGGCTGCCTACGCCGGACTGGTAAACCTCGATCTGCTTGCATACCGTTACTCCTTCCACATTGCCGTACACATTGACTACGCAATCCCTGGAAGCATTGTCCGTATTAGGCTGGCAGGTGATGGAAACCACACCGTTTGCATAGGTGGCATCGCACCATGCGAAGTCGCAGGAAGCGGAAACTTCGCCTGTGATGTTCGTAACCACAGGTACGAGAGCCGCCCCTCCGTCTGCGGAGAAGTTCAGGCCGGAAGATGTCACGTTCAGGACCGCCATTGGGCGTGAGAGCTGGGTGATGGCCACATTTCCAGTAAAGCGTTCGTTGCCTTCGCCGGCGATGACGACGATGTTCGCCGTGCGGTCTTCGCTATGGCTGGTGTTCTCGCTTAGGGATACCCTTACCATACCGTTCCCGTTTCCAGACGACTTGTCGACTGATGCCCAGGAAGATACGCTTGAAACACTCCAGCTCGTATTGGACGAAATTGCGAATGCCACGGAAGAGGCTTCGCTTCCTACCGTAATGTCATTAGGCGAAACCAGAAGGATGCCGTTGTGGGCTCCCTGGGTTACATTTATGGTTGCAGATGCGGAATTCGATCCGTCGGTCGATACAGTGATGACGGCACTCCTTTCCTGAGTGGCTGCACAGGCTTCAATCATAACCTGCACCTGTTTCGTTCCGTTGCCGGAAGCGGGAGATATGGTACACCAGGAGGAATTGCTTGAAGCGGTCCAGCCCACATTCGACATGACGGTCATGGTGATATTCTGGGCATCGCTTCCCGTAAGGATGGCGCTCTTTGACACCCTGACCATCGGCGGTTGGCTGGCCACGCAACCCGCAAGACCCACAGAGATGAGGACTGCGAGCAGCAAAGCAGCAAATCCGCTCGACTTGAACGATCTATTATTATTCATGGTCTTATACATTTTCATTGTCATAAAAGCTATTTAACTATTGCGATGAAACCAGAATCAGTCTTATACTTGATGAATTCAGCCTGATTCATGGCGTCCGTCTTGTAATTTGCACTCTCTGCGCAAGCCTTTGCAAGAGCCTTCAATGAAAGCGACTTGTAATTGCCGGCGGCATAAGCCACAGCGCCAAGGTAATTGTCGGCTGCGGTAGGATTCTCTATATTGCGGAACTTGGCTATCGCTGAGTCGGCGTCACCTGAATACAGGCTGGCTACGATGCTGTTGAGCGAATTGCAATCGCCGTACTGCGCCGCAGCTTCCTTATATTTGTTCTCCTTCAGGAGCAGAAGGCCGTAATTGTTCTTCGCCCCTGGGACATTCGCTGCGACTGCCTTCTTGAAAAGGCTCTCAGCATAAGGCAGGTCGCCTAGAAGTGTGTAAAGCACTCCCTTGTTGTTGGCAATATAAGGATCGATGTCGCCATCATAGATGTTTTCGGCGTATTTGGAAGCTTCTTCCATCCTGCCCTGTTCCATCAGGCCGACCATGACGTTGTTGGCGCTGCTGCCGTTCTCTTCCTGATGGTAGGTCTCGATGCATTTGTCGAGGGCGACCTTGCGCTTGCTGGTATAAACGCTGGTGGCAGTATATGGATTATCGGAATCTTCACCTTCATAAGCTTCATAACGGACGACGGCACTGCATGTACGAAGGTCGGCGAACACATCCCGTATCTCATCCCAGTTCTTGAGCTGCCTGAGCTTGCGCTCGCGGACGTCAAGGTCAGGATTCTTGTCGATGATTGACTGGATCTTCTCGCTGTTGGAGAAGGTCGGGACTATCTTTTCAAATTCAGCCCAATTCTCATCCACCCACGTATACTTAATTGATTCGGGATTCATCTTCAAGTCGTCCGCGATGAAGTCGCGGGCGTTCTTGGCGCGGTTCTCGGCAAGGAAGGCATTGTGTTTCAACTTACCTTCAGGAGAAGCGGCCGCTTCTACGCTTAATGACTTTACACGGTCGATCCCGTTCCTGCGGAGCTTGCTGCAGAATGCCTGAAGCTTGTCGTAGCCTTCGTTGATGAAATTCTGAGGGTCGATGGTGTACTTGTCCACCTTGAACGAAGCTTCATTTGCGAACCTTTCTTCGTAAGAGCGTTCCTCGATGCGGTTCTTGTAATAGATAGGCTGGTCATCGCGCATGAATCCGGTGTAGTCTATGATGCCGTTGTTGTAAATCACGTTCTTCCCGACGAAAGCGCAGCCGCACATTCTGGAATCGGGGTTGCTGTAGAAATCCGAAACCAGGACGTCGCGGTCCCACTTGGTACTGTACTTACGTGCGACCAAAACGATGGAAGCACCGTGCATCCAAGGCTTGACGTCGATGACCTGCTGGTAGTGATAGTAGACCGGCTCGTTCTTGTAGGCGATTTCAGCGACATAGTCCGGATAAGGGCGGGCATTGAGATCCCGCTTGTCCTTCCAAACCACTGCATAGTGGTGACGGTCTATAAGTACAGGCTTGAGCACCAGGCAGCTGTCTCCGTTCACCAATGCAGGAGCTGCTACTATGCATTTGTTGCAGTTCAGCAGCCCGCCCGGGATTTCCATCCCGAAAGAGACCACAGCCTTGCCTCCCTTGGCTACAAGAGCGTCGGGAAGTATGGAACATTCATATGGGGCTCTGACAGTCTTTATTTCGTTGACCAACTCCTGGGCGTTCATCGTGAACCCGAGAAGAAGGGCAGCCAATACGATCATTGTTCTTTTCATAGTGCGTCCTCCTAGAAAATTAGATAAGTGAATGAAACTCCGATGCGGGTGATGCCGAACTTGTCGGCATTCACGATTGGGTCATACATTATTACGCCCTCGACGGAGTCGTTGCGCGTGTAGTTGTAGAAGCGGTCGCTGACCTTGCTGTTGAACCTCATCCAGCCTGCGCCGATGTTGAGTTCGAGTCGCCACCGCTCGCTCATAGGGAATACGTATCCATAGGAAAGGCCTGCGCCATACATATTGCCGAGATAGTTGTATTTATCCACTCCGGCATCATAAGCACAGTATTGGCCGTGCAGCCCGATGAAATGTCCGGAATACTTATATGTGAACCAATAGCGCAGTTCAGGCTGGACGGCCCACCCCTGGATCCTTCTTTCATCCTTGAAACTGAACGGGTTGTAAGCGCCGTCGACGTCGAGCGTGATGAAAGGTCCGAGGCCGACTTCCAAACCGAGGTTGGGAGTCGTGGCCAGCCATTCCAATGTATTCGTCTTGACTCCGAGATGCTGGGCGAACCCGCTTGCAGCAGTCACAGCAATCAATGCCAATGTCAATAATATCTTTTTCATTGTCGTAATATTTTTCAGTCTATAACAGAATGAATATCATTAGGAACCAGCACCTTGACGAAATAGGTGTTGGTGTCGGTCCCGTTTGTGACATCAAGCCTGACGATGCCCACTGATCCTTGTGAAATGGATTCCAATAAAGGGGATGCAGGTTCTACGGTCAAGGTTATCTTATTGTCTGCATAAACAGCCGTTACGCTATACTTGCCAGGTGCAAGTGTATTGTAGCCTTCAAACCAGTCTGTCTTTAAGGCGGTTACATCCGTGACGTTCAAGGTATTGTAAGTGACGGTGTTCGTTGTACTCAAAAGGTTTACGGACATCTTTTCGATGAAATCATCAGACGATTCGACAACCCCGCCTACGATCTGGGGGTCTTCTCCCGAAAGTTGCACTACCTGGATCTGGAGGGGAGTGCCGGCCGGCTGGGCATTGAAGTCGATGAAGCCGTAACGCCTCAAAGGAAATGTATTATTCGCAAGGCCGGATATCACCGCTGAATTGTCTGAAGTGGACGGATCAGCCCAGGCTACATTGGATGCCAATCCGCTGAGGGAATTCGCACCGTGGATTTCTATCGACCTGGTCACCATCTTTCCGTCGGTGGTCCCTATCCTGCGCTCTCCGCTTAAGCTGACCGGAGAGGTCACGCATGCGGGAAGCAGGACAACTCCTCCGCCAGGTTCGAGATAATAATCCGACGAGCTTGCCTGGCTTACATTAATGGTCATGGTCCGGTAATCCGTAGCTGATGCTCCATACCTGATGGTGATGGCAAATTCGCGTGCGGGATCAGCAGGCCCTGCCTGGGCTGCTGCAGCTATGTCCAGATAATAAACGCCGTCTGACATTACGCCGGGATCATGGAATGTGATCCAGTTCGGGATGGCAGGGTCGGTAACCAGATACCGTATGTTCGTATAGCTTGCGGTAATTACTCTCGCCCCGCCGTTCTTGTCGAAATAAAGTGTGTTGGGATTTATTGAGAACGAGTAGTCCTTGGCAGCATCCTGGACGACACTGATCCTTATGCACTGGATCTGGTCGTTCTTGGTAGCGACGATGCTTATGGTAGCGGTGCGCGGCTGGTCAAGGGTATTGGTTTCGGTATTGACATAAACGAACTTGCCTGCTGGATCGTATGTGGCTTTGAGCCAGGATACGTTGTCATAAGCCCAGACAGATGTCTCGGCATCGACTCCGGCAAGGTCGATCTTGTTGTCCATCGATGTGACAGCATTTGAAGGAAGCTCGAGGGAATTCTCAATGGCAGTAACATCAGGCCCTTCGGTCCCCATCTGGACAACCCCTATCGTGTAGACCGACTGCTCGGCACCATTTGTGGCGACTACGGTAATGTAGCCCTGACGCTGGGATGCAGCGGTATTCTCCGCCACGTCAAAAGTCAACCCGTCGGCGTCCTGACTGAAATCTGTGATCCAGTCAGAAGCCGAAGAAAGTACGTATGTGGTAGTGGAAGCTTCCTTTATGACTCCGACCGGAAATGCCGCAACTGCTTCGTGGCCGAATGTGTATTCGTTGCCTGACAAGGTCAGGATCGCTCCGCCGTTGCCGAGCTGGGTAACGAATACCTGCATGAGCCTGCTTTCGCCGTTCAGGACGTAGACTGCACTTACGACGGCCATCCTTGGAGTGTTGGACGTATTGGCCGCACAAGTATATGAGATTGCACCGGAAGAAGCTGAACATGAGGTAATCCAGTCTTCAGAAGCAGAAGCCGCTCCGGGAACCGCACCGTTTGCATTCAGGATCATCACATCGTCCGTGCCTCCTCCGGCTCCGACCGTACGGTTCGCATTGACGGCATATACCTTAGGGGCCTTGTTGCCGAGTTGGGTTACCTTTATGGTGTACATGACGGATTCGCTGCCTGAAGATGCGGTCAGGACGAATTCCTCCACCCTGTCCGCCGTAGTCTCGTTGCTCGTGAAATGAAGCAAAGTACGATAGAAGACATATTGAGGAGAAGCATCAAGAACTTCAGGATTAGAAACTGTCAGGAAATCATCTGTGCCCAGGACTGAAGCGGTAACGCTGTTTGTGGCTGGAAAAGGCGAGAAGAAGTTGAAGTTGAACGTGCCTTCATCGGCCGGGACCACTATATCCTGGGAACTCAATACAAGATAAGGGCTGCCGACTCCGAGCTGGGTTACGTCGACATAGATGATCTGTGTCTGTCCGCCCTTCGTAGCGAGGATGGAGACGGTAAAGCTCCTGCTTTCGTTGCCGATATTGTCTTCCGCACTTATTATGAATCCGGAATCGGAATAAGGGGAATATTCGGCACTGGCCCACAAGCAGTTCTCCTCGATTTCCACCTGAGTATCGGAATCGACGCCGTAAAGTAAGACGGGCCAGTAGCTGACACCCCAATACGGAATCGTGATGGATTCGTGGAGGGCCGTGACATTCGGCCCGTCGATGCCGAGCTGGATGATCTCTACGTCATATAACGTTTCGTCGTCGCCGTTGGTGGCGCGGAATACGAGAGTCTCGCTTCGTTGGTCGACAAGATTGTTCTTGGCTAGGTTGACGGTGAAGTCTTCAGTACCTTCGCCGTCCCATGAGAGCCAGTCCTCGTCGTTCCCGTTCTCGGAAGAGACCGTCCACTCGGAGCCGTTCAGAGCGTTGACGGGAATTTTGAATCCCGTAGTATCCTTGTATGTGAAATAATAAACCTTATGAGGGATTTCAAGCTCGGCGCTCCCCGTACCAGGTTGGATGACTGTGATTACGAACTGCTGCTGCTGTCCGCCCTTTTCCGCCTGCACTGTCAGGGTAGCCTGGCGCTTGGCCGAAAGTGTGTTTTCCTGCACGTTGAAGTATATCCTGTCCTTACGGTCGTTCCAACCGGCGGTGAACCAGGTCGCATTCGGGATGAATGTGACTTTCGTATCGCCGTCATAACCGAGGGTCTCGAGGAAATTGTTGTCTGAAGCCATTCGCGGAACGGTTATTTCACGGAATTCTGTAATGATGTCAGGCCCGTCGATGCCAAGCTGGGTAATGCCAATGGTATATTCGGTCTCGTCATCGCCATTGGTGGCGCGAAGGACGACGGTGCCGCTGCGCTTCTCTACGACCGTGTTCTTGGGAAGCGAGAACATGAGCGTGTTCGTTCCTTCCCCATCTATGTCCAGCCATTCCGGCTTTGCTGCGACTGTGTACTGCGTGCCGTGAAGCATCGTGACAGGTATAGGGAATGAATCCACTTTTTCATAAGTGAAAGTGTAGTCTGGAAGGGCTATCTCAAGTTCTGCGCTTCCGGTCCCGGGCTGGGTTACCTTGACCGAGAGTACCTGTTCCTCGCCGCCGCGTTCAGCTATGACGCTGACTACCGCGGATCTAGCATCGGAAGCAGTGTTCTCTTCGGTTCTGAAGCTCAGATAGCGTCCGGCCGTTATGACGCCTTCCACCCAAGTCGCAGTGCTTGCAGTCCTGAGTGAAGTGGCAGCATCCGCACCGACAAGAGCTACATCGTAACCCTCGTTTCCGGTAATGGCTGTACGGGGAACGACTATGCTGTAAATGGAAGCCTGCACATTCGGCCCGTTGACACCGAACTGCTTGATCCTTATGCTGTACTGTGTTTCGTCGCTGCCGTTCACCGCCCTGAGGACGATGACGCCGCTGCGCGATTCAGTAGTAGCTTCATTCGAAGTCAATGCCAACTTAAGCATTGCGCTTCCATCTCCCGTGACGGTTACGAAATCAGGCTTGCTTGCCACAGAGTATGAAGTGCCGTTCAAAGCCGTTACAGGGATGTCGAATTCACCGATCTCCTTCGGGCCGAACGTATAGTCGGTCACTGCGATGCGAAGGTCCGCGCTTCCGGTGCCGGGCTGTACTACTGCGAATGAAAGGACTTCTTCCTCGCCTCCACGCTCAGCTACGACGGAAATGTTCGCCGTTCGTTTGTCTGAAGCCTTATTCTCCTGAGCGGCAATCGAGATGGAGGTCTTGTCCGTACTTATGATGCCTTTTACCCAAGGCTGGTCGCTTTTGGCAGTGACGGCCGTAGATGCGTCAGCTCCGGAAACGGTTACAGCGAATCCTTCGGTGCCAACAGTGGCCGTGCGCGGAATGACTATTTCAGTCTGTCCGAGAGCGATGTCAGGAGCTTCGAGCCCCTTCTGCACAATGCCGATAATGTAATAGACATAATCGTCACCGTTGTTGGCAAGTATGACGATGTCTCCCTTCCGTTCATTCGCGTCAGGATTTGAAGCGACGACGGCCCTGATGCCGTCAGGCATCGTCATTGTTTCCGTGGCGATCCAGTCCGGAGTGCCTATGACTTCATAAGTGGTTCCGTTTTCGGATTCGATAGGAATTTCATAAGTCGCCCCTACCTGGGTGAATACGTATGAAGATTGCGCGATCAGGAGTTCGGCGCTTCCAGTACCGGACTGGGTCACGTCGATCGGGATGATTTCGGTTTCCCCTCCACGTGTGAAAATCAGGTTAGCCGCTGTGGAACGTGACGCAGAAGAGGCATTTGGTTCAGCGGTGAAAGTGACTTCTTCATTTGTGGCAACAGCCTTAAGCCAGGAGACGGGTATCACCGTCTTTATAGTGGTCTTCGCATCTGCTCCGTAAATATTTACCGCATAGCTTCCGCCAGCCTTGACAAATTTGACACTGCTTTCGGTGACTGAAGCGTCAGGAGCCCCTACGCCGGCCTGGACTACTGAAATGGCGCCGTATGCCATCTGGTCTCCCACTTTAACAGGCACAAGGACTTCGGCAGAACGGGAACCTGCGGATGTATTCTCGGCGCAAGTGATGGCGACCGTCGAAGAGATCCCGAACGAATTCGAAGAAGAATTGCTGTTTACCGTAACCCAGGAAGCATTTGCGCTGTAAGCGGAAATTGTTGCCTGAGGAGTATTTACGAATGCATCTACTGTAACGGAAGATCCTTCCGCAGGGATGGCGACACCGGTTCTGGAGAGAACGACTTTTACCTCTCCGACGCCCTGCTGGGTAACGGAAACAGGATAAGCCATAGTCCGGTCTCCTATCTTGGCGATCACCGAAAGCTCGGCCGTACGCGAAGAAGAACTCTCATTCGCAGATACGTTAAATGAGACCATGTTATTGGCCATGTCTACTGCGACACCGCTGATCCATTCCGGATAATCATTTTCGACCGATACTGCAATCCCGTCCGAAGAAGGGAGATAGAATACTGAAACAGCCTGCGCCATGTCGTTCGGGTCTCCGGAGAATGAAGGGAGCACGATGTTCGTGTTCACCATTGTCAGGGTAGGAGCACCGAGGCCGGCTTGGCTTACCAGGATCTGCTTCATCACCATTGTACCTGCGACGTCGGCATAGACTGTGACGATGCAGGTCCTCGGTTCATTGGCGGCATTGTCCTGAACGGTGACGGTGACCACTCCATTGGAATAGGTCGCATCGCACCAGCTGAATTCGCTGGTAACCTTGACATCGCCGGTAATGTTGGTTATGATAGGAACCGAAGCGACGTTCGTCCCGGCGGTCTTGGCATCAGCCGTAAATGACAAAGTGCTGTGAGTCAAGAAAAGGCTAGGGAGTTCACGGCTGAGCTGGGTAATTGTGAATCCTGCCTGCGTCCTTTCGACGTCGTTGCCGGCTGAAACGACTATCTTCGCCTCACGGTCGGAGATGTGGCTTGAATTCTCGGCCAGCGCAATCTTTACGATCGCATTGCCGGATCCCGAAGTCGACTTAGGGGTAGCCCAGTCGCTCGAACTTGTAACAGTCCAGTCCCCGTTCGAAGCTATTGCGAATGCAACGTCTTGCGCCGCGGCGCCAGCAGTAACTGCTGCAGGGGATATCTGGAGCACAGCATTCTTTGCGCTTTGGGAAACAGTGATGGTCGTTTGGGTCTCATTTCTTCCCTCGGTCTTCAATGTAACGACAGCCATACGCGACTGCGAGGCGTCGCAGGCATCGAGAATAAGGTCAAGCTCTTCCGTATCAGTACCCTCGGTACGCGAAAGAGTGACCCAGGAAGAATTGCTGGCGGCAGTCCACCTCGCATTCGAAGTGACCGTCACCGAAATGCTCTGGGCTTCACATCCTGTCTGGATAGAATGCTTTGAGACTTCGATCATAGGAGGATCGGACTCGATGCAGCCGGCAAACGCGAACGCGCTGATTACGGCTGTAAGAACGAGAAACAATCCCCTCGTCTTTGACAATCTTTCGTTTTTCATAAATATATTAGTTTGATAATATTGATTATTAAGATATTAATGCAATTAGATAATGAAATGAAATGTTTGTCGTGACACGACAAAGCCGGCAATAAGATATTCAGCCGTAACTATTTGATTTCATAAGGCTTTACGGTTAGATTAATAATGCTCACTCACAATCGCAATAAGCCGAGGGTATCTTATTGTACGATTACAAATATATAAAAGCCTGATTAAATTTCAAAATAAACAAAAGACTATTTGATAATGGAACGAACCAAAAAAGATAGTATATCGGCCGTCTTGTCGAATCCGAGGATTGATGAGTCGAAGCAGGAATCATAGCTTTCCATCGACGCCCACTTCTTGAAAGTGAAGAACTCATAGTATGACTGTCTCATTTTTTCCTTCTTCCTGATATATTCTTCAGCCTTTGCCGGAGAAACGCAATGTTTCATTGCTATGGTATTGATCCTGAATTCAAGAGGGGCCGTTACAAAGATGCGCACCAGATTAGGCGTATCCCTCAGCACATAATCAGCACAGCGTCCCACGAAGATGTTGGACTGCATCCCTGCAAGCTTGCGTATCACTTCGCTCTGCATCTCGAAAAGGGCTCCTCCGCTCAGGGCGGAATCGCCCATCAATCCAGGATTCTTCTCGTCGGCCTTCGCAAAGAACTCGGCCCCGATGCCGAACTCCTTGGCTGCCACATTTAGCAGTTCCTTGTCATAGACATTTATCCCAAGCCTGCCTCCCAGGCTGCGTGCGATATCCAGGCCTCCGCTTCCCACTCTTCGGCCGATCGTAACATTGTAATAGGAATCATTCATTTTGTGCAGGAATTGTTGAGTTATCCGAATTAATCACGGCCTTGAACTGTTTTTTCTGCCTTTCAAGCATTATCCAGGCTATCAGGAACGCGACGCTGTCCGCTATCGGCATGCTCCACCACACTCCGTTCAGCCCCATTATCTCAGGCAATGCTATCAGCAGAGGAATCAGGAACAGCAGCTGCCTGCTCAGGGAGAGAAAGATAGCCTTCTTGGCTATGCCTATGCATTGGAAGAAGTTGGAGACCACTATCTGGTAACCCACCAGAGGCATTGCCGCGACGATTATCCTCATCGCCGGAATCGACTGCGCAACGAGAGCGTCGTCGTGAGTGAAAAGCCTTACCGCAATATTCGGGATGAGTTCTCCAAGCAGGAAAAGGACAGTCGTCGTCATAGTAGCGTAGATGATGGTCCTGCGAAGGACTTCCGTCACGCGATGGTGCAGCTTCGCTCCGTAATTGTAGCTCGCTATCGGCTGCATCCCTTGAGTGAATCCGAACGCCACCATCACGAAGAGAAAGGAGAACCTGTTGCTTATCCCGTAAGCACCGACCGCCATGTCCCCTCCCAGCCTCAGCGCCTGCTTGTTGATGAACATCACCACGAAGCACGATGCAGCGTTCATCAGGAAAGGTGCCAGCCCTATCGAAAAAATGCGTTTGTCTATCTCCCAATCGAGCCTGAAAATATCCCTGCTGAAATGAATCAGGTTCCTCTTGTCCGAAAGGATGAAACAGATCCATACCAATGAGATGAACTGGCAGATCACCGTGGCTAATGCCGCTCCCCTGACTCCCATCTTGAATCCGAAGATGAACACGGGGTCAAGCATTACATTCAATGTTACCGTCAGCAGAGTCACGGCCATCGCGAGCTTCGGCCTGCCCGAAGTGCGGACCACGTTGTTCAGCCCGAAGTACAGGAACGTTACTATCGTGCCCCAAAGGATGATCTGCAGATAGTCACGGGCAAAGCCGATGGTTGCTGGACTGGCTCCGAAGAAATATAGTATCGGGTCAATCCAGACAAGGCATGCAGCCTGCAGCAATGCGCCGATCATTACACTCAGCGTAACCACATTGCCCAATACCTTCCTCGCAATCGTGTAGTTCTTCTGTCCAAGAAGTATCGATATGACAGTCGCCGCTCCGGCCCCTACCAGCGTTCCGAAGGCCGTCGTCAGGTTCATGATAGGAAAAGTGACCGCAATGCCGCTGATGGCCAGCGCCCCTACACCCTGTCCGATGTAGATGCTGTCCACCATATTGTACAGCGAGGAGGCGGTCATCGCGATGATGGCCGGAATCGCATATTTTTTAAGGAGCCTCGAGATGCTTTCGGTCCCGAGTTCAACAGGTACATATTCCATCAAAAACGCCGCGGCTGCCTTTAGGAGCCCGCGGCGTAAAGATACTGCAATTAATCTATCCTACCTGTAAATTTTAGGATAGACTTCCCCTTCAAGGACATCGAAGCCATTGTCGGCAAGAGCCGCCATCTCGTCTTCACCGGGGAATACCTTCACTGGTGCTATGAAATGCACATATTCCGCAATGCCGTCAGTCACTCCCTTGTCGTAGGCTATGCCGCCGGTGAGCAGGATAGCGTCCACTTTGCCCTTCAATACGGCGGCAGCGCTACCTATTTGCTTGGCCATCTGATAAATGAAAGCTTCTATCAGCTTGACGCACTTCATGTCCCCCATATCTGCGCGTTCGCGGATTTCCTTGAAGTTGTTCGTCCCGACCATGGCGACTGCGCCGCCGCGTCCTGATACGAACTTCATCATCTCGTCGTGGGTGAACTTGCCTGAATAGCACGTATCTACGATGTCCTTTACCAGTATTCCGCCCATCCTGTCAGGCGAGAAAGGGCCCTCGCCCTGAAGGGCATTGTTCACTTCGATGACTCTGCCGTTGTGGTGCGAGCCTACTGAGATGCCTCCGCCCATGTGTCCCACTATGAGATTCAGCGTCTCATAAGGCACGCCTATCTGACGGGCATAACCCTTAGCGATGGCCTTCTGGTTCAAGGCATGAAAGATGCTCTTGCGAGTATACATCGGATGTCCCGTCACGCGTGCGACATCGTCAAGTTCATCGACGACCACAGGGTCTGCGATGTAGGCCTTGATGTCCTTCGCTCCTTCGCTGTTCGCCTGTTCGGCGATCTTCGTGGCGATCATGCCACCAAGGTTGCAGGCATGCTCTCCGCTCAAGGCGATCCCAAGGTCGTGGATCATCGCGTCATTTACCTCGTAAACACCTGATGGAATAGGCTTTATAAGGCCTCCGCGGCCTACTATGGCATCGAAGTCCTTCAGGGGATAGCCGGCTTCGGTGACGGCATCCATGACAGCCTTCTGGCGGAATTCGTACTGGTCGATGATCCGGGCGTACTTGTCAATCTCTTCGGTACTGTGCCGGAGAGTCAAATTAAAAACGGGTTGTCTGTCTTCGAAGACGGCTATCTTCGTTGACGTCGAGCCCGGGTTTATTACGAGTATCCTCTGCATAAAGTAGTTAAGCGCTCAATGCAGCAATAGCAATGCTGTTCAGCTTTGTGTCGATGCTGTCGGCGCGGCTGGAGAGAACGCAAGGCACTTTCGCGCCTACAACCATGCCAGCCTGGTGCACATTCGGACAGAGCTGGGAATTGCATTTGTAAAATACGTTGCAGGATTCAATGTTAGGGAAAATAAGGATGTCGGCGTCGCCTGCCACAGGGCTGACGAGCTTCTTGATCTTCACTGCTTCTTCTGAAATGGCAACATCGAGAGCTAGAGGGCCGTCCCCGATGCACCCCTTGATCTGTCCACGGTCGCACATCTTCGCAAGCAAGGCTGCGTCGACGCATGACTGTATCTTAGGCAGCATCTGCTCGGTGCAGCCGATGAATGCCACTTTCGGAGTATCGATCCCCATGGAATGGGCGACATTGATGCAATATTTGGTCATGGCCTGTTTCTGAGAAAGGTCCGGAGCAGGGATGACGGCCATGTCTGAAGCTATCATGAGTTTATTGTACATAGGGTTTTCAACGACTGCCACGTGACTCATTACGGCCTTGTCAGGAAGGAGTCCCAGTTCCTTGTTCAGGATGGCATGCATGAACTTGTCGGTGGAGCAGAGACCCTTCATGAGGAAATCGGCCTCTCCCGCCTTTACTATGGCGACAGCCTGAGCGACAGCTGGAATCTCTTTGGGATTGTCGATGATCGAGAAGACGCTCTCGTCGAGATTGTCCTTCTTGCATACTTCTTCGATGAGTTTCTTGTCGCCTACGAGAGTAGGTTCCACAAAGCCCATCTTTGCTGCCTGATAAACTGCATTGATGGAGTGTTCGTCAACGCCCCAGGCCACAACAAGCTTCTTCTTTGTTCCTTTGGCCTTCAGAAGCTCGAAAATTTCTTTGAAACTTGAAATCATGATTGATTGAGATTATAGTATTGATTATTCGTTTTCAGTAAGATGCATCGTATCGCGTGCGATAACCAGCTCCTCATTGGTGCAGACGAGAAGGCCGATGACTTTCGAAGAAGGATAGGTAAGAACCGTATCCTTGCCGCGAAGCCCGTCGTTGACCTCGTCATTCAACTCGCATCCAAGATATTTGAGATTGTTCAGCACGTCATGGCGCAGGGCGAAGTTATTCTCTCCGATGCCGCCGGTAAAAACTACTGCATCCAGGCCTCCCATTACGGCTGCATACGCTCCTATGTACTTCGTAACCTGGTATACAAGCATTTTCTGAGTCATGGCAGCTCTCTTGTCGCCCTTGCTGGCGGCGTCTTCAAGGTCGCGGCTGTCCGACGACACTCCGCTGACGCCGAGGAATCCGCTCTCCTTGTTCATGATGGAGTTCATCTGGTCAGGAGTCAGCTTTTCCTTGTTTTCGATATATGTGACGACGCCTGCGTCGACGCTTCCGCATCGGGTTCCCATGATAAGTCCGTCCAGAGGCGTGAAGCCCATGGAAGTGTCGATGCTCTTTCCGTTCTTGACGGCAGTTATGGAACTTCCGTTGCCGAGGTGACAAGTCACTATCCTCGAATTTTTCGGATCGAGTCCGGTCATCTCGCAGGCGCGGCGGCTGACGAAGCGATGGCTTGAGCCATGGAATCCGTACTTGCGGATTCTATAATCTTCATAATAGCGATATGGAAGGCCGTAGAGGAAAGCGTACGGCGGCAATGTCTGATGGAATGCGGTATCGAATACTGCTACCTGAGGCACTTTGGGCATCAGTTTGGATACGGCTGCCACTCCAAGCAGGTTCGCCGGATTATGCAGAGGAGCGAATTCAGAGCATTCCTTGACCTTATCTACCACTTCGGGAGTGATCACGACGCTGTTGGAGAAAGCCTCCGCGCCGTGCACCATCCTGTGCCCTACTGCATCGATTTCATTGAGCGACTTCAATGCACCCTGAGCCGGATCCTTCAGAAGTTCCAGCACTTTCTGCACCGCAGCTGTATGGTCCTTGAAATCCGATTCCTCAGTATACTTTTCCTTGCCGGCAAGAGTATGCTTGACGACGCTGTCCGGCATCCCGATCCTTTCGACCAGGCCCTTTGCAAGCAGTCTGTAATTGTTGTCGTCCTGCATGTCGAGCAGCTGGTACTTCAGCGAAGAGCTGCCGCAGTTAAGCACAAGAATGATCATTTTGTGTAACTATTAAGAATTGTTATTATTTACTTTCAAATTGTTAGCAAAGTTATTGCATTTTGGTAGAACAGCAAAATTTTATGACAATCTATTTCCAGCTTTGGGCAGTTTCTCAGTGATAGCGGAAAAACAATACCCAGAACAGACTCCCCGCCCATCATGAAAAACATGAATCCGAACACACAGAAAACTGCCATCGAAAGAAGTATGTGGACGATCCTTATCCTGTCCAGCTGACAATATGAGAGGACGCCAAGTCTTGCGACGTTGAATCCCGCCGCCAGCCACACGCACCCGGCAATGGCAAGCAGAGTCCGTTTCTTGACATGAAATGGGCGGAATGAACTGCTCATGCCCTCTCTCTCGATGTGATGACTATCGCCAGATAGCAGATGTCAACGATGATTTCTATAATTGCCGACATGACATTCAATATCAATAAATGGTCCTTCTGATCATTTCCTTCAGGATTCTGCAGTCGCCTACATGCTTGATAAGCAGCACGACTATGTCGCTGAGGATAAAGTCGAGAAAGGCGTATTCGGGAAAATCGTCCGAAAAGGCTCCTTCGTGGACCGAGTTGTCCTTCTTCAATTTTTCAGACAACCCGGACTTCATCTGTGCCAGAAACCTGTCCATAGTACTTCTTGCCTTGTTCCTTTCATCGCTTGCAAAGCTAAGCGAGTGAGCGGTAAAGAAATTAGGATATCCGTCCATGCCATCCTTGACGCTTTGAAAGATCCATTCCACGTATTCGGGGAACGGCAGGTCGGTAGCTTCCTGCTCGTCGACATTGAAGATGTCCCTCCAGACGCTTTCAATCGTTTCGAGGACCAATTCGTCCTTTCCGGAGAAGTAATAGTAGATCGAGCCGACCGACACATTGCATCGCCTTGCTACAGTACGTATGTTGATGGCCTGCAAGCCCTCTTCAGAGACCATTTTCCTGCATTCCGCCAAGATCTCTTCCTTTGATGTGACTATCGTATTCATTGCATTTGCCCATTATGAACATCGTTCAGTTTGAGAGTGCAATGATACGACATATTTCTTGATGGCGTCTCAGCAGAAGAGCTTCTTTTGGGAAAATAATGCTATCTTGCAGAAAAATGAGGGGTAGGTATGTGGAAAGGTAGATTGTCGTTCCTTTGTGCCCTGGCCTACGTGGCCGGGTGTCTGCTGTGCGAACTTGTTCCGGTTCCTCCTCTTGCAGCGCTTGCATCCTTCTCCGTCGCTATCCTTCTCTCCTGCCTCGCAGCCATCCGCTCTCATTCAAGCCGCTGTCCATCACCTTTCCTCCTCCCCTGCCTACTATCCCTCCTTATCGCCTCAGGAGCTGTCAATGCCACGCTTTGCCGGCCTTCGAGCCGACTGCTCCAGTTCTGCGGCAGAGAAGCCGACATCTGCGGCATAGTCACAGGCAAAGGACATTCTTCCAAAGGAAAGCCCAGGCTCGAGATTAGCGTTGGCAGGGAAAAGATCTATCTATATGTCGGGCCTTCAAGCGATAATGCGCCGTCCTCATCGTCTTGCGACAATCCTTCCGCGATTGCAGGTCTGTGGGACACGGTCAGGTGCCGCATTCAAGTCAGGCCGGCCGAAAATTTTTCGAATGACTTCGACTACGTCGCCTTCCTTGCCAGGAAAGGCATATTCGTGACGACCTATCTGCCCGAATCAGAAGTATTCGTGTCGCAAAGGGCCATGCACACCAGGATCGGAGCATTTGCGAGGAAAGCCGCCTCCCACGAATTCAGCATCCCGATTCTCCAGGGAGATGAGATGGCTACGCTGAAAAGCCTTTTGGTTGGAGACAAGGAAGGACTGAGCTCTGAGCTCAAGGACAGTTACAGGCGAAGCGGCGCCATGCATCTGCTCGCTGTCTCCGGCCTGCATGTCGGCATCATCTATCTCATATTGTGCAAGCTGTTGGCATTGATTCCGGGCAACGGCAAAAGGATGGGAAGGTGCAAAAGTGCATTGGCGATCCTTGCGCTATGCTTCTACTCCTGGGTCTGCGGGATGGCCCCGTCTGTCTGCAGGGCAGTCCTGATGGTTGCCATCTACGAAGCAGGGCGTTGCATTGAAAGCAGGGAGAATTCCTTGGGCGCGATTTCGGCAAGCGCAATCCTGATCTGCGTGTTCTCCCCAGCCGCCCCGGTCTCCGTCAGCTTTCAGCTCTCCTTTTGCGCAGTGCTCGGCATAAGGCTGGTCTATCCTTGGCTTTCGAAACTATTCAAGAGCAGGAGCAAGCTCCTGTCCTACGCCTGGCAAGTAGCTGCGATGTCGATAGCCTGCCAAGTAGGAACAGCGCCTGTCACCTGGTATCATTTCAAGATGTTCCCGAAAAATTTCCTCCTCACGAACTTGGTGGCCATTCCGCTCGTTACAATCATAATGTACAGCATTTTACCTGCAGTCACCATAGCCGCCATCCCGTTTACTGATGATTATTCCTTAAAAATTCTTCGATATCTCATATATCTCTTAAACAATTTCATTAAAATAGTTGGAGATATTTAACAAAATATTACATTTGCCGAAGTTTTTAATGCTTAACCAATAGTCATGAACATTTTTATTTACGGCTTGAATTTCAAAGCCAGAAAAGAAGATCTTACGAATCTTTTCGCTCCATTTGGAGAAGTATCAGCAGCCAGAATCATCCTCAATCGTGAAACTCATCGCTCCAAGGGCTATGGTTTCGTTGAGATGCCTGATGATGAGGCCGGCAAGGCAGCTATCGCAGCTTTGGACGGAACTCAGCACATGGACAGAACCATTCACGTAGCAGTAGCTAATCCGAGACCTGAAAGGACTGAAGAGGAATCTCCTCGTCAGGAAAATCAGGATAATCAATAATTAATTACTCCTAGATCACTTTAAGGCCCGTCTCCATGGAGGCGGGCCTTTTTCCGTGCCTCCAAGTCCCAAGCAATGAAAAAAACAAGCCGCACGGAAAATCCCGTACGGCCGTTTCATTTATACGAAGGCTTTCGCCTCCATGCTATTTGTCCTTAAGCATTGCCTGATAAGTCTCATACTTCTGCATGTACTCGTCGCTCTTTTCACGGAAGCGGAAGTAGATGTTTCGAAGGTACTCGGCAATAGCCATCTTCACGTCCTGGTTCTTGCTTATGGAGAACGCCTTTTCAAACGGTTCCATCGCATTCTTCAGGCAGTCCTCAGCCTTGCCCATAAGTGCATTGTACTTGGTGTCGTCGAGCTCTTCCTGAGCGGCATTCGAGATGCTTACTGCTTCATCGTAGAGCATCATCCCTTCTCCGAGGTAGCCGTATTCATAATTGGCATCGGCAGCATTTGCCTTGTGGTAGCTTTCGACGGCTTCATCCTTCTTTCCAAGTCCTTTCAGGACATTGCCTTCCACATAATAAAGGGAAGGATTGTTCGGCTCGTTGGCCTCAGCGCTGTGCAGCAGGTTGAAGAGCTTGTCAGGGCTCTGCTTTGAATTCAGGTAAAGGTTGATGAGGCCTACGAGGATGCTCTGGTTCTGAGGGAACTTCATGAAGCCCTGTTCGAGTATTTCAGTGCCTTTGGTAGTGTCGCCTTCGGAGAGATAGATATTTGAAATGCCGCTGAACGCATTTCCTTCCGAATAGTATCCCAAGTCGATGGCTTTCTGATAATAGCCCTTCGCCTTTTCGTTATTCCCGGCCATCGATTCGAATATGCCGGAATAATATGTGCTCATGCTGTCGACCTTGTTCACGACAGGATTGGAATATGTATGAAGAGCTGCTTCAAAACCGGCAGCAGCCTTGACAAAATCTCCTGCAGTATAGTTAGCAAAGGCATCTTGTGTATATCTCTGATGCAGGTTTTCATAAAGCTGTGCAATGTCCTTCGCTTTCCTGTTGCCAGTGTCTTCAGCTGCGGCTTTGTCGACGGCTGCGGTTGCTGCGCCAAGAATGTCCCCTTCCATGGCAGGCTTTGTGATCACATAGGACGACAGGACGTTCTGCTCATTATACCAGAGATCCTTGTCGGCGTAATGGTCGACGGCATAGTTGACGCCGTCTCCGCCTTTCTTCTGCTCGGTACTGAGAATCTGCTGATCCTTGAGGAAGAGCTGAAGTTCCTGGCGTGTAGTCCCGGACACCACGTTCTTTGTCGGGTAGTCATAGGCGTCGATGTACGCCTTTGCTTCCTTTATATAAACATCAGGCCCGACAGGCTTGCCCTTATCGGATGCCTTCTGTTCTGCTTTTTGAACAGCCGCGACGGCCTTTGAGACTTCTTCGGCTGCAGCCTGAGCGTTCTTTGGCTGTGCGTTCATCATTGTAACCGACAATAGCAACGCGACAGCAAGTAGTATTTTCTTCATAATCAAAAGTTAATTATAGTTGATTAATATCATTCAAATTTCATTCCTAATTATCCTTGCCAGTTTCCTCGCTGCTATTTTCTGAAGGATCTGACTCTTCTCGCTGTGCCTCAGCGTCCCTTTCCGCAACCTCCACAAGCCTTGCCTTGGCGGCTTCGTTGGCTGAGGTTATGACAGCCTCCGGAGAGTCTGAAGCCTCTGCAGGCTTTTCCTCGCTCTTTTCTACGGCACATACAGCTGCGATGTCATCATCCTCGCGTATGTTTATAAGCTTCACTCCCTGCGTTGCGCGTCCTGCGACACGGATGTCGCTGACTGGCACGCGGATGGTGATGCCGCTCTTGTTTATTATCATCAGGTCGTTGTCGTCCGTGACTGCCTTGATGGCTACGAGGTCGCCTGTCTTATCGGTGATATTCAAAGTCTTGACACCTTTGCCGCCTCGATTGGTGATTCTGTAGTCGTCCAGGACGGATCTCTTGCCGTAGCCGTTCTTGCTTACCACAAGGATGGTCTTATTCGCATCATCTTCATCGTGAGGATCTATGCAAACCATTCCTACCACTTCGTCGCCTTCATCGAGCATGATGCCACGGACTCCTGTAGCTGTGCGGCCGATGGCGCGCGCCTTCTCTTCAGGGAAGCGGCAGAGCTTTCCGGCCTTCCCGCAGGCGAGGAGCACTTCGCTCCGTCCATTGGTAAGGACAGCTTCGATCAGAGCATCTCCTTCACGGATGCTGATGGCGATCAAACCCTTTGAACGCGGCCGCGAATACATTTCGAGCAGCGTCTTCTTGATGACTCCGGACTTGGTGGCCAGTATGATATAATGGGAATTGATATATTCCTGATTCTCGAGATCCTTTACGTTCAGATAGGCCTGTACGGTGTCTCCCTGCTCTATCTGGATTACGTTCTGTATGGCGCGTCCCTTGGAAGCCTTGGCTCCCTCTGGGATGTCGTAGACCTTAAGCCAGAAGCACTTGCCGAACTGCGTAAAGAACAGCATGGTGCTGTGCATGTTAGCGACATAGATGTGTTCGATGAAGTCTTCGTCGCGGGTCGTGGATCCCTTCGAGCCTATTCCGCCTCGGTTCTGGAGGCGGTAGTCGCTGAGCGACGTGCGCTTGATGTAACCTAGGTGCGATATCGTGATGACGACGTCCTCGTTAGGATAAAAGTCTTCAGGGTTGATTTCGTCAGGAGACATTTCGATGGCCGTGCGGCGGTCGTCTCCGAAATCACTGATAAGTTTCTGTGTCTCTTCCTTGACAATGGCCATCTGAAGCTCGTAGTGGTCCAGGATGTCTCTCAGATGAGCTATGGTCTTTTCAAGTTCTTCGTACTCCTGCTGGAGCTTTTCGCGTTCCAGCCCTGTGAGGGCGCGAAGCTTCATCTCGACGATGGCGTCTGCCTGTTCGTTGGAGAATCCCCACTTTACCATCAGGCCGTCGTGAGCTTCCTGAACTGTCTTCGATGCTCTGATGTGAGCTATGATCTCGTCGATGATGTCTATGGCCTTCAAAAGTCCTTGAAGGATGTGCTCGCGCTTGAGTGCCTTGTCCAAATCGAATTTAGTGCGGCGCACGATGACTTCGTGGCGGTGCTTGACAAAATATTTGATGAGTTGCTTCAGGTTCAGAAGGCGAGGGCGTCCGTCGACAAGTGCGATGTTGTTCACTGAGAATGCGGATTCCAGCTCCGTCATTTGGAACAGCTTGTTAAGCTCTACGCTGCTGTTCGTTCCCATCTTCAGCTTGATGACGATGCGCATTCCGCGGCGGTCGCTTTCATCGTTGATGTATGCGATTCCTTCAAGTTTCTTGTCGTTGACAAGGTCTGCGATGTGCTCGATGAGCTCCCGCTTGTTCACCATGTAAGGGATTTCGGTGATCACGATGGTCTCCCTCCCACTTTCAGCGACCTCGATCTCAGTCTTTGCGCGCACCACTATCCTGCCGCGTCCGGTTTCGAAGGCGTCGCGTATTCCACTGATGCCCTGGATGATTCCTCCGGTAGGAAAATCGGGGCCCTTGATGTGTTTCTGCATCAGCTCCTCGATGGTTATGTCTGGATTGTCGATATAGGCGCAGATGGCGTTGCAGGTTTCCGTAAGATTGTGTGGAGGCATGTTGGTAGCCATTCCGACTGCGATGCCTGACGAACCGTTCAAAAGGAGCATCGGTGCCTTTGAAGGAAGGACCGTAGGTTCCTGAAGAGACTCGTCGAAATTTGATACGAAATCGACGGTATCCTTTTCAAGGTCCTCCATCACTGTTTCAGCCAACTTGTTCAGCTTCGCCTCGGTGTAACGCATCGCAGCGACAGGGTCGCCGTCGACGGATCCGAAGTTGCCCTGCCCCTGTACGAGAGGATAACGCATTATCCACCCCTGGGCAAGACGTGCCATGGCATCGTAGACGCTTGAATCACCGTGAGGATGGTATTTTCCCAAGACTTCTCCCACGATGCGCGCCGACTTTTTGGTAGCCGAATTAGATGTTACACCAAGCTGGTCCATTCCGAACAGCACTCTCCTATGAACGGGCTTCAAGCCGTCGCGCACATCCGGCAGGGCGCGGGACACGATTACCGACATTGAATAGTCGATATACGAGCTCTTCATCTCCTGCTCGATGTCAATAGGTATGATCTTGCCTATATTGTTCTCAAAATCCATTTGTTATGTTTCTGGTTCTACTTTATAATGAATTGCTAAAGTACGCATTATTTTACATTTCGCCAAATCGGTCCCTTGCTATTCCTTACTGTACCTATTTTTGTATATTTGCAAGGTATAATCAGAAGAATTGAAATGAAGAAAAACATATCAGACTGGGTTGATGAGGTCATTCTACTCGCACGCGACGAGGCTGCACGCCTCGGAAACCTACAAGTCACCCCGGACCATCTCTTTCTCGGCATGGTAAGAGACTGGATGAACGAAGCATGCGAAGCCCTTGAGAACGCCGGCGTCGACTGCCTTAAAGTCAAGGAAGCCATCGATGCGAAAATCAGGAACGGAAAGCCTATTGCCGAGCAGGAGAAGGACAAGATCACCCTCCGCCCCTCGGTCGAACGCACGCTGCAGAACATGATGACTCAGGCCAACGACTTGAAACAGAGTCCATCGCCTCTTCATCTGCTGCTTGCCCTACTTTATGTCGACACGAATGCCGCTTCAGTAGCGCTGAGCGAGCTTTACAACTTCGATTACGAGCGGCTGCTGAAGATCTGCTCCGCAAAGGGGGACAACGGTTCAGCTTCATCCAGGCATGAAACGATCCAGAACAAGAACAAGGACCTTGCAGAGCGGATCGAAGCCAAGAAAAAGGAACTTGACAACGATATAGAAGAGCTCTACAGGTCCATGAACCCGAAAGATGCCCACGAAGCCGGGGAAGAGCCCGAAGACAGTTCCGAAATCCCGGAAGGGAACGAATCAGAAGGAATGCAGGGAAGACATCTCCGCAAGCCCAAGCAGGCCACCAGCAGCACTCCTGTCCTTGACAGCTATGGCTACGACCTGACGAAGGCGGCATTGGCAGACAAGCTGGATCCCGTGGTCGGCAGGGAAGTGGAAATCGAGCGCCTTGCCCAGATTCTCGGAAGGAGGAAGAAGAACAACCCCATCCTTATCGGCGAGGCCGGAGTCGGAAAGTCCGCCATCGCAGAAGGGCTTGCCATCAGGATTGCGGGAAAGCAGGTTCCAAGAGCACTGCTCAACAAGAAAATAGTCACGCTTGACATTGGGTCAGTGGTTGCAGGTACCAAATACCGCGGACAGTTCGAGGAGCGAATGAAAGGGATACTCGACGAAATCAGGCATAATCCCGATGTCATCATTTTCATCGACGAGCTTCACACGCTTGTCGGAGCAGGGAGCGCGCCAGGATCTCTCGACGCTGCAAATCTGCTCAAGCCGGCTCTGGCTCGCGGCGAAATCCAGTGCATCGGCGCCACCACCATCGACGAGTTCCGCAAGACCATAGAGAAGGACAAGGCCTTGGAGCGCAGGTTCCAGAAAATCGTCATCAAGCCTACCACTTATGACCAGACACTCGAAATCCTGCAGACCATCAAGGGCAGATACGAGAAGCATCACAACGTAACTTACTCCCCTTCGGCATTGAAGGCTTGCATAACGCTGTCGCAAAGATACATAACCGACCGGAACCTTCCGGACAAGGCCATCGACGTCATGGACGAGGTAGGCTCAAGAGTCCACCTCCGCTTTTCCAACGTCCCTCCCCATTTCAAGGAATACAATGCCAAGCTCGACGAGATTCGCGAGGCAAAGCGCGACGCCGCCGTCCGAGGCAAGTTCGAGAAGGCCGCCTCGCTCCGCTCCGAAGAGGAAGCCCTCCTTTCCAAGATGGACGAAGAGCAGGCAAAATGGGCCAAGAAGGATGATACAAAGCCTCACGCAGTCAACGAGGAAGACGTTGCTGAAGTAATTTCCGAAATGACGAACATCCTCGTAAGCAAGGTTGCCGCCAGCGAGAGCGAGAAGCTTGTGAATATGGCTGACAACATCAGGAAACGCATAATCGGCCAGGACGAGGCCGTCGAAAAGGTAGTACGCGCGATTCACAGGAACCGCGCCGGGCTGAAGGATCCGAACAAGCCTATCGGCTCATTCCTGTTCCTCGGCCCTACAGGCGTCGGCAAGACTCAGCTCGCAAAAGTCCTTGCAGAATATCTTTTTGATTCTCAGGACAACCTTATCCGCATCGACATGAGCGAATACATGGAGAAGATAGCCATTACCCGCCTTGTAGGTGCGCCTCCGGGATACGTGGGCTACGATGAAGGCGGCCAACTGTCCGAATCCGTACGCCGCAAGCCATATTCGGTGGTCCTTCTCGATGAAATAGAAAAGGCTCACCCTGACGTCTTCAACCTGCTTCTTCAGGTTCTCGACGAAGGCAGGCTCACCGATTCAAACGGCAATCTCGTAGATTTCAGGAACACCGTACTGATCATGACGTCCAACATCGGCTCGCGCGAGCTGAAGGACTTCGGAGAGGGAGTCGGGTACACCACGCCATCCACGACTGCTGCAGCCAGCGCAAACCGCAACTCAATTATCGACAAGGCTCTTACCAGGAAGTTCGCTCCCGAATTCCTGAACCGCCTTGACGACAGGATCATGTTCAATTCTCTCACCAAGGACGACATCTTCAAGATCGTGGACATAGAGCTTTCAGACCTGCACAAACGAGTCACCGAACTGGGCTATAAACTGAAAGTTCCTGACGAAGTCAAGCAGTTCCTGGCCGATGTCGGCTACGACCCTAAGTTCGGCGCACGCCCGCTTAAGCGCGCCATCCAGCGTTACATCGAGGATCCGCTTGCCGAGTTCGTAATCGCTCCGGAAGCCGCTGCCGCTGCCGCCACAGGAGCCAAAGTGCTCCTTGTCAGCCTCAACGACGCTGCGAACGACACCAAGGTCACTGCCGTGACAGAAAGACAAGAGCCTTCAGCGCTTCCTGCGCCAAAGGTTCCACATAAGGTCCCTGCCGTATGAGAATCAGCCCCGGTTCTCTTTTGAGACCCGGTTCAGACTGTTTTCAAATGACATCTCGCAGCCGCAATACTGCTGCAGATAGAAATTCTGTTCCTTGCAGATGGCCACCCGCCTCTCGCTCATTCCGCCCTTTCGCCAGTCGTGGTCCCAGAATATCGATTCCGGCACTTGCGCTTCGGCGTAGCGTCCGGCTTCGCTGACCTGCTCAAGGGATTTCCACCTTGACGTTGCAAGCGTTGTGGCAAAAACCTTGAGGCCCAAATTCAATGTTTCCCTTGCAGCCACAGTGAGCCTGTGCTTGAAGCATATCATACATCTGTCGCTTCTCTCAGGGCATTTTTCATAGCCTCTTACAAGTCCGCGCCACAATTCGTGGTCGTAGTCTCCGTCGATGAACTTAACGCCAAGAGAGACGCAGTAGCGGATTTCTTCCTGCTTGCGTTTCTCATACTCCCCTTCTGGGAAGATGTTTGGATTATAATAGAACATTGTAGGCCGTATGCCGTTGTTCAGCATACACTCCAGCACTGCACCCGAGCATGGGGCACAGCAGGAGTGCAGCAGCACTTCCTTCACGCCTCCAGGCGCCTCAAGCACAATGTCCTTTATGTCCGCCATGAGCCAGACCCTTGCGTACTCATCTGAGCTTCTTGGCAATGCTGCGGGCGGCATTGGTAGCCAGACTTCTTGCGAAGCTTGTAGCCATGGCCCCGATGATGGTGCCAAGGACAGAACGCTCGACTGTCTTCTTTGTCTTGGCGATCTTCTTCTCGCGCTCTGCACGATCGCGCTCATCCTCGCGTTGCTTTGCGGCCTCGGCCTTGTCGGCCTTGGCCTGTGCAGCAGCTTCCTTTTCGGCCATGGACTCGGTGCGGAGCTCCATGTCCTTGGACGATTTGCCGCGATAGAATTCGGTCAGGCGCTCGTACGCGCTCTCGCGGTCGTATGTCGAAAGGTAATTCTTGATGTTTGAAGGTGCTTCGTCCATTATCTGCTTGCGTTGTTCGTCGGTGATGGCGCCGATCTGGCTTAGAGGGAACAGCACCTTCGCGCGCTGTGCAACAGCCGGAATGCCCTTCAAGTCGAGGAAGGAAACCAATGCCTCGCCCGTGCCGAGCTCCATCAGCGTATCATAGGTATTGAAAGCAGGGTTGGCCCTGAAGCTCTCAGCTGCGGCTTTTACCGTCTTCTGATCCTTTGGGGTGAAGGCGCGGAGGGCGTGCTGGATCTTGTTCCCCATCTGGCCGAGAATGCTGTCCGGGATATCAGAAGGTGACTGGGTGATGAAGTATACTCCAACTCCTTTGCTGCGGATGAGCCTTACGACTTGTTCCACCTTGTCGACCAACGACCTAGGTGCATCGTCGAACATCATGTGGGCCTCGTCGAAGAAAAAGGCCAGCTTAGGCATGTCCAGGTCGCCTACTTCCGGCAGTTCGCTGTAAAGCTCGCTCAGCAGCCAGAGCAGGAAAGTGGAGTAAAGCTTTGGATTAAGCATCAGCTTGTCAGCTGCGAGCACGCTCATGACGCCCTGGCCCTTTTCGCATTGAAGGAGGTCATAGATGTTGAAGGCAGGCTCCCCGAAGAACTTGTCTGCTCCCTGACTTTCTAGCTGAAGCAGATTGCGCTGTATGGCCCCGATGCTCGAAGCATTGACATTACCGTATGACGTCGTGAAGTCGGCGGCATTCTTGGCAACATAGTCAAGCATCAGGCGTAGGTCCTTCATGTCGATCAGAAGCAAGTGCTTGTCGTCGGCTATCTTGAAGACGACGTTCATGATGCCTTCCTGGACATCGTTCAGGTCCATGATTCTGGAAAGGAGCACGGGACCCATCTCGGAGACTGTGGTGCGCATAGGATAGCCCTTCTCGCCGAAGACATCGTAAAAGCGTGTCGGACAGCCGTGGAACTGAGTGTTTTCAATGCCAAACTCCGGCATTCTCTTCTCGATGAAAGGGGACATCTTGCCAGGCTGGCTTATGCCGCTCAGGTCGCCCTTCATGTCGGCCATAAAGCAAGGAACGCCTGCCTGTGAGAATGACTCTGCGATTACCTGCAGGGAAACGGTCTTCCCGGTGCCGGTGGCGCCTGCGATGAGTCCGTGACGGTTGGCCATCTTGCCTTCGAGGCAAATCGGCACTTCGTCACAATGTGCTATGTAAAGTTTGTGGTCTTCGGTATACATGGTGCTTTGTTTATTTTACTATATTTATTCAAAGTTATAAATAATCAGCGGAAATGCCGCAAAGAAAAGGCTTCGAAAGAAAGTTTTTCATTATTTTGTTTTGCTTTTTCAAAAAAGGAGTATATTTGCAATCCCAAAACGGGAATGGTCTCTTAGCTCAGTTGGTAGAGCACGACACTCTTAATGTTGGGGTCCAGGGTTCGAGCCCCTGAGGGATCACTTGAAAGAAGGACGGCACAATCTACCGCCCTTCTTTTTTTCGGACAGGGTCATTCTGCCGCCCTTGCATTGCAATCCGTGACTTAAATTACGAAACATCGATGAAGTAATGCCGGATCGGTTTGCGGACAGGTGCCTGTAAAGGGTTATAATGGCACGGTATATGAACATTGAAAGCGTTAATCTTTAGTCATTTGATAATTATGCCTTTCGAGTCGTTGATAATTAATGGTTCAGTTGCCATGGCAGACTCTTCATTGAAGTCGGCGTGTGCGGCGCTGACACATAAAATGGCAACTGAAGGAGCGGCCGACCGGATGGCCGGGACCGGGACAAATGCCTGCAAAAGTCGCATCAGACTGGCTGTCTGCATTGCCGTATCAGCACTTTGCAGTCTCTTTTCATTCGACTTGAATGCATCCGACCTGAACATGGCCCAGAATGACAGCATAGTCCCGATCAAGCTCGACGAATCTGTCATCACCGCGCACAACGAATTCATAAAGACCACTCCAGACGGCTATGTGGTGGCGGTTGGGGGCAACATCGAGACAAAAGGCAAGGAGACTGCCGACATACTGAAGCAGATGCCGTCGCTCCGCGTCACCGACGACGCGCTTTCAATGGTCGGCAAGGACGCGGTATTTGTAAACATGAACGGAAGGCAGATACGGCTGTCCGGAAGGACGCTGCTCGAATACCTCAATTCCCTGCCGCCGGATATCATCAAGAGCATAGAGATCATCAAGACTCCGCCGGCGAGGTACGATGCCGAAGGCAACATTGGAATCGTCAACATCGTCACCAAGACCACCGTCCTGCCGGGGTGGAAAGGGAACTTGAAGCTCGAGTATGGGCAGGCGACATATCCGACTTACATGGGATCCGGCTATGCCGGCTATACGGGAAAGAAGCTGTTCTTCGACGGAACCGTCGCTGCAGATGACATTACATATCTGAACAACCCAAAATACTCGTGCTATTATCCATCCGAGACGGTATCAACTTCGAATCCAATGAAATGGAACACGCAGGACGCCGTCGCCAGCCTTAGTCTGGGATGCAATCTAGACCAGAAGACGACGCTCGTCCTTGACGTAAAGCTGCCACTTTATGACAAGGGAACTTACGAAGACTTGGCCAACGACACGCAATTCATCAATGCCTACACAGGACAGGTTGACTCTACGCTGAACTCGAAGGGAAAGTCGTTGAAAAATTCCAGGGCATTCATCTCGGGATTGTATTTCAGCCACAAGTTCGACTCCTGCTCATCGTTCACCGCAAGCGCCGACTATCTGACCGACAGAGCGTCGACTAGCCGCCAATTCACATCTTCATCCACTGCAGGAGGCATTGCCACGCCAATAGAAGACTATTCCTCTTCCGGCAAGATGAACTACGACATCGCTACATCGAAGGGGGACTTCGAATTCCCCCTCCTTTCCTGCAAGGCAGGCGCCGGAGGCAAGGTAACCTTCATCAGAACCAAGTCTGACAACTCTTTTTCAGGCAGCGTCACTGCATCCGACATCTTCTCTTACGACGAAAATGTCCAGGCATTGTACTTCAATCTTTCAAGGCAATTTGCAAAATGGTCGTTCAAGGCAGGGCTCCGCGCCGAAGCGACGCAGACGACCGGCGTTTCATCAAGCACCGGAGAAAGCCATGCGAGCCATTACATCGACATCTTCCCAACGGCGGGAGTTTCCACTGACATCGGAAAGACAGGGAGCCTCTCCCTCAACTACTCCAAGAGGATAGCAAGGCCCTCCTACTCCATGCTAGACCCCTTCAAATGGTACATAAGCAAGTACAACTACTCCGTCGGCAACCCATTCCTTACGCCTTCCTACATCGACAATGTGGAACTGACCTATCTTCTCGGCGACTCATTCCAGACATCAGCCTACTTCACAGCCCAAAGGGACATGATCGGGTCGCTGGTAGTGCTAGACTCGCTGGACTGCCTGAGTTCCATTGAAATAGCCAACAACTACTTAGATGCAAACAGCTTCGGCATTAATATCTACAAGAGCATCCGTCCGACGGCATGGTACTCGGCCATCATTCAGGGAGACTTCAAATATCAGAACTATCATTCCAATCGAAGCGAATTCCAGAGCATCTCAGGCTTCGGAGGCATGGTAACGATGAACAACACATTTTCCATTGGAGAAATGTTCCAGGTGACCTGTGGCCTGAGCGACAATATCCCGGGCCTTTACAACTACCGCAAGTACAAGAACAGTTTCCAGGCGGACATAGGAGTGACATTCATCCATTCCAGGAGTGGCATCACCATCGGAATCCTGGCATCAGACATATTCAAGTCCTCCTCGCCAGAATATTACTATGTAAGCGACGGCGTCAAGCAGGTTTTCAACAATTATTACGACAGCCGGTCAATCCTTCTGTCGTTCAAATGGCGCTTCGGCAACTGGTTCAACAGGACGGTCTGCACATCGTCGTCAAACGACGAAGAGAGGCAGAGGCTCTAGCCGAAACCATCCTTCTTCGCTGCATCGCCTTCCGTTTCCAGCCATTCCTGATTCTTCCGTCAAAAAAATGATGTGGAGATCCGTCCATTCTGATTATCTTTGAGAAAGTTTTCACGACCATGGAATGGACTCCTTCAGACTACGCCGCTTTTCTTGAAAGACTTGAATGCCTCAAGTCCTGGCCGGACCCGCACGATGCCGAAATGCACGACCGTATCCTAGCCACAGGCAAGAGGATCATCGGAGTCCGCACCCCAGACATAAGGAACATCGTCAAGGAGATCATCAAGGACAATTATAACGGAAGCAGGCCCGTCTTGACAGACCATCGCAGACAAGTCGATCCGGCCATCGACAGTTTCCTCAAATGCGCCAGAGACAGGAAATGTTTCGACACTTTCGAGACCAGCATTACCTACGGCCTTGTTTCTGCAAAGACCAAGGATTTCGAGAATTACAAGCGCAGGATGACTCCGTTCATCGAGAATGCGGACACCTGGGCGGAAGTCGACGTCGTCGTAGGCGACTCGACTGTCCTGAAGAAGCTGACTCCGGAAATGGAGCGATGGGTCTTCGGGCTTACGGAACACACGGACAAGCCTTTCGTCATCCGCTTAGGAATCATTTCGCTGATGAAATACTTTACCGCAGGCAAGTATCGCCGACAGGTGCTCGATGCGTGCTCGTCAGTGCCGAAAGAGAACTATTATGTCCGTATGGCAGTCGCCTGGCTGCTGGCAGAGCACTATCTTCATGCTCCCGAGGAGATTGCAGAATACCTCAGCGAGGACTTCGAAGCATATATGCGGAACAGGCCATCGGCGGCTCGATCCTCGGGGACTCATTCAGTGATGCCACATCTTGACGTCTGGACCCACAACAAGGCAATCCAGAAGGCCTGCGAAAGTTTTCGAGTCTCAGACTCCGATAAGTCTATGCTTAAGTCGCTAAGGCTCAATGATATACTTAAAGGAAAAGATAATGGAAGGCAATGAATTCTTGACCGGCTTCGACGAATTCATCAGGGGCTTGGGGGCACGACCCGAGCATTGCTTCGCTCCTATACCTTCATTCTGTCCATGCTCTGTGAAAGGCAGACCATCCGATCCAGGGTACTACGTCTTCCCCGACTTCGGGCTTTGCATTGTTCCGGTGACTATGGAGGCTGCTTCCGACCCGGAAGAGGTGGCAGCCCTTTCGAGCCTCGGAGCCCCCGGAGAGCACAGGATCCTGCTTTATGAAGACCGCTGGAGCGGCCCTGAAGGCAATGCAACCCGCGCCAGGCTAGCCTCATGCCTCGGCAAGTTTAGGAGTGTCTTCGCCCGCAAGTGCAATGTGACGCGCACCGACATCCTCACAGCCTCAGCCTTCCTCGACCGCTGCCACAGCTACGGCTCCACCGCCGCCAAATATAAATACGCCCTGAACGACGCCAAGAATGGCGAGCTCATTGCCATAGCCACATTCTCAGGCCGCAAGAAGCTTCCGTCAATGCAACACGCCGCCTCACCTTCTCTAGCAGTATCCCCTTCAGCGATCTCTCCTTCGGCAGTCCCATCTTCGGCGAATCTGCCATCGACACCTGACGCTCGAATCGTAACCTCCTGCGAATGGATCCGTTACGCCTCGCTGCCGGACGTACGCGTCGCAGGCGGCATGGGAAAGATGCTCGCCGCTTTCATCGAAGATGTGCATCCGGAAGAGGTACTCTCCTACTCCGACAATGAATGGTCGCAGGGCTACGTCTACTCCAAGCTCGGTTTTACCAAGGCTTTCGAGACCTCACCGCAAGACTACTACGTCGACAAGCGTACTTGGAAGCGCATTTCAGCCCTGAAGGTCGGTCGCGACAACCTCTACAAGGGCAGCGAGTTCCCGCCATCAGACTATTGGCACATCTGGAACGCAGGCTCCACCCGCTGGTACCTCCAAATCGGTCATTAGACTTCCAAACTGTCCTTTCGTAACCAGCACCTCCGACATTCGCCTTATGCGCTTGCAGCGGCACCATCAACGACTGATACGCCGATTCCGAGTCTGCGCATTAAAGGCAGTCCAAGCTTTTGAATCAATGTATCTGTGGTCATTCCCACTGTCCATCTCCATCATGGCATTGCCAGCCAGGACTTCGACTGCGGGAAAAAAGCGAGAAATGTGCATTGAAAAGGAAAAAAACATATCTTTGCGACGATGATCAAGAACAAGAGACATATTGTGGATATGCGAATGCATCTCTAGAAGATGCACTCCACTCTTTTCCATTGTCTCGACGCCATATCGGCGCAACAATCTCAAAACAAATAATTTTAACATAAACAGTGCCCACCTGCAATCGATGATTGTGTGCGGTTCAGGAAGGCGATAAAAAGATAAGGCAATGTCAATACACAAAGAAAGTAAGGAGGCCGGTTCCAAGAAAAAAGTTACAAGTCCAAACGAAACGATTGCAAGCTCCAAGTACCTCCAAGGGGCAAATGCAAAGGAGAACCTCGGTTTCGACACACTCCAAGTGCATGCCGGCAACGAAAAGCGTCCAGGGAACGGTCCAAGCGCGCCAGCCATCTATCAATCGGCATCATTCCTCTTCGACGACGCCCAGCAGGGAGCCGACATCTTCGCAATGAAGGCAGAAGGAAACACATATACACGCCTCAGCAATCCCACCACTGAAATACTGGAACGCAGGATCGCAGCATTGGAAGGCGGCGCAGCTGCAGTAGCAGTCGCCAGCGGCAACGCATCCCAATTCATCACATTCCAGCAGCTCTGTCGCCCCGGGGACACCATCGTCAGCAGCAAGTCTCTGTACGGCGGGACATTCAACGTCTTCAACGAAACTTATCACCAGCTTGGCATCGAATGCACCTTTGTAGGAAAGGACCCGAAGGAATTCAAGAATGCCATCAAGAAATCCACGAAGGCAGTCTACGCGGAAACCATCGGCAACGCAGATTTTTTCGTTCCTGATTTCGAGGCTCTTGGAGAAATATGCGATAAGGCTGGCATCCCGTTCGTCGTCGACAACACATTCGGAGGCGGCGGATATCTCTTCCGACCTCTGGAGCATGGCGCAAACATATCTACAGACTCACTGACCAAATGGATAGGCGGTCACGGCAACAGCATCGGCGGCATAGTCGTCGACGGCGGAAACTTCGACTGGGGCAACGGCAAGTTTCCTCAGATAGCCGGTCCTACCCCATCCGCCCACGGCATTGATTTCTGGGCAAAATTCGGCAAGAAGGCGTTTGCAGCCAGGGCCAAGGAAATTGGAATCCGCGACTGGGGATGCTGCATCAGTCCGTTCAATTCCTTCCTCATCCTTGAAGGCGTTGAAACCCTATCCCTCAGGATGCAGCGTGAAATGGACAATGCCATCGAGCTTGCTCGATGGCTCGAAACATTGCCTCAGGTTGAATCCGTCAGCTATCCGGGCCTGAAGCAGCACCCCAGCCATGAAAACGCACTCAAGTATTTCAAGCACGGGTTCGGCGCAGTGTTGACCTTCGTATTGAAAGGGACACGGGAGCAGACAGCAGAATTCGTGAACCGGCTTGAGCTAATAACCCATCTGGCAAACGTCGGTGACAACAGGACGCTCATCATCCAGCCAGCAGGCACCACTCACGCTCAACTCACGGCAGACCAGCTTCATGCCGCAGGACTCAGCGAAGGATCGCTCAGACTTTCCGTCGGCATCGAAGACGTCGAGGACATAAAGGACGACATTGAGGCCGCCCTCAAGAAATTTTAAGTTTATGCCTTCATTGCAGATGGCGTCCGACAACCGAACGGACAGCGAATAAGCTTTTGACACAGGCACCGGACAAACAGGAGGACAATCAAAAGGAAGACAGATGCTGAATCAGCCTTATGATAGAAAAGACTTTTAAATACGATAAGGAATTCCCGCTTGAATGTGGGAGCTCCCTGGCAAGGCTCGAGGTGCGCTACCATGTCAGTTGCGAAAGCCATGAAGGCAAACGCATCATCTGGATATGCCACGCCCTGACGGCGAATTCCGACGCAGAGGATTGGTGGAGCGTCATGGTCGGGCCCGGCAAGTTATTCGACACGACCAGCGACTATGTTATCTGCGCCAACATCCTCGGCTCCTGCTACGGCTCCACAGGCCCGCAGAGCATCGATCCGCGTACAGGCAGGAAATATCTTCTCGACTTCCCGCGCATCACTGTCCGCGACTTCGTCAACGCCCACGAACTTCTCCGCGAAAGTCTTGGAATAGACCACATTGATGTTCTTATTGGAGCCTCGACAGGAGAATTCCAGGCCATCGAATGGGCTATCATGAATCCTTTTTTGGTTCGGAACCTCATCCTTATGTGCGGCGGCCCAAGGATTACTGCATGGGCCACTGCTTTCAATGCAACGCAACGCATGATCCTTGAGGCAGATCCATCTTTCAAGGCGCAGCATGATGCCAGATCAGGCGGCAAGAAAGCCCTTGAGGCCTGTCGGGCCTTAGGACTCATCTCCTACAGGTCTTACGCAGGCTATGTCGCAACACAAAGCGAGCCCGATCCGGACTGCCTCTTCGCCGACAAGGCCGGCAGCTACCAGCACCACCAGGGAGAGAAACTTTCATCGAGATTCGACGCATACAGCTACTTCTACCTTCTTTGGGCGACTGACTCTCACAATGTCGGACGCGGGCGCGGTGGCGTTGAGACTGCTCTCAAAGGCGTCAAATCCAAGACATTATGCATTTCCATAGACAGCGACGTGCTTTTCCCAGTCAGCGAGATGAAGAATTACGCAGCACTCATACCGCATGCACAGCTTGCGGTAATACCTTCCGCCTTCGGACACGACGGCTTTCTTCTTGAACACGAATCAATTTCCAAAATAATATGCAAGTTCTTAAATTCGGAGGATCTTCAGTAAAGGACGCCTCGGCAATGGAGCGCGTCGTCGAAATCGTCCGCGGCGCCATCGGCAGGGACAAGACAATCCTCGTGGCCTCAGCCATCGGCGGGGCAACAGACAAATTGATAGAAATTGGAACTCTGGCTGCAGAAGGAGACGAAAGTTGGACCTATGAGATCGACAAGCTTGAAGCTCGCCATCTGGAGATAATCGACAATCTCCTCCCTCAGGACTTTCGCGCCGATACAATAGCAGTCGAAAATGGACTCTTCGAAGAGCTCCGAGGCGTCTGCAAGGGCGTTTCTCTAATCCGCGAAAAGAGCCTTTACTCCAACGACAAGATAATGAGCTTCGGAGAGCTTCTTTCCACCAAGATCCTCTATGCCAAGTTCCAGTCTCTCGGCATCAGCTGCAGATGGCTGGACTCCAGGGAATACATCTTCACCGAACTCACAGGCAACGGCAATCAGGTTCTCACCGACCCGACGTCAGCCGCAGCAGCGAGCCTCAACAGGATCAACACCGTCAAGCTGCTGATAATGCCTGGATTCATTGCATCGGATATGCAGGGACGCACGACCACTCTCGGCCGGGGAGGATCCGACTACACCGCCTCCCTTCTGGCAGTCGGCACCGAAGCCCGCAGGCTTGAAATATGGACCGACGTCGACGGAATGATGACGGCCGATCCACGCATCGTTCCCGAAGCCAAGACCATCGAGCACATCTCCTACAAGGAAGCTCTCGAACTATCCCACTTCGGAGCCAAGGTCGTCTACCCTCCTACAATCCAGCCTGTCGTCGCAAAGGGCATTCCGATTCTCGTGAAGAACACTTTCGACCCAGAAGGTCCTGGAACGTACATCGAAAATAATCCTCCCGAGAGCTCTGCCAGAATCAGAGGAATATCAGGCAGTTCGAACATCGCCCTCCTGTCAATGGAAGGCAGTGGAATGGTTGGAATTCCCGGGTATTCCGCAAGGCTGTTCGCAGCTCTTGCAGAAAAGGAGATCAATATTATCCTGATAACCCAGGCTTCTTCCGTCCACACCATGCTGGTCGCCATCAGCCAGAAGGACTCCGAAAAGGCCAGGAAAGCCGCAGACGAAGCATTCGCCTACGAGATCTCCCTCGGAAAGATAGAGCCGCTTAAAGTTGAGCCGGACTTCGCCATCATCAGCCTCATCGGCGACGATATGAAAAACCAGTCAGGCGCCGGCGGAAGGATGTTCGAAGCCATCGGACGCTGTGGAATCAGCATCAGGGCCATCGCCCAGGGATCGTCTGAGAGAAATGTCTCGGCCATCGTCTCCCACAAGGACCTTGACCAGGCAATCCGATCCATCCACGAGGAATTCTTCGGTGCTGCCGCATCCCGCATTAACCTGTTCGTATGCGGATACGGGAATGTAGGCAAGACGCTTGTAAGCATTATCGGCGAGCAGGCTGCCGAAATATTCAGGAACAAGGCTATCGACCTCAGGCTCGTTTCCGTCTGCAATTCAAAGAAGGTCATCTTCAACCGCGATGGAATCGAAGCCTCCAAAGCAGGCGAACTTCTCGCAGCAACCGTACCTGAAGTCTCAGGACGATCAGACGACAAGTTCTTCGAGAACCTGATCAACTCGCATCTTTCCCACTCGCTTTTCGTAGACTGCACGAGCGACAAGATAATAGCCGCAAAATATGCGGATATCCTCGGTAACGGCATCGGCGTCGTTACCTGCAACAAGATTGCAAATTCATCGTCACAGGAATATCATGACATGATTCGGACCCGCGGTCGCGGCGTCACTTTCAACTATGAAACGAACGTCGGAGCTGCACTTCCCGTCATCCAGTTCATCGATCTCCTGACTTCGGGAGGCGACCGCATAGACAGCATCGAAGCTGTGGTATCAGGTTCCCTGAGCTACATTTTCAACAACTACGACGGGTCCAAGCCATTCGTCGAGGTAATCCGCGACGCCCAGGAAAAAGGCTTTACCGAGCCAGATCCCCGCACCGACCTCAAAGGAATCGACGTCCTTCGCAAGACCATCATTCTTGCAAGGGAAGTCGGATGCAAGCTCGAAGTCGAAGACATCAAGAAGGGAGACATCCTGCCTGCAGACTGCCTGACCGGCGACCTTGACGAATTCTACAAGCATTGCCTCGCAGACGAACCTTATTTCAAGGAGCTTTCAGCCAATGCTTCAGCGACTCACAGCAAGCTGCGCTATGCATCCCACATAAGCTTCAAATACGATTCCTCCGATGGTTGCGCCGAGAAAGCGGAAGGAAGGATGACGCCAAAGGCAGAATGTTCGATAAGGCTCGAAGCCGTTCCTTCTGACAATCCGCTATACGGCCTTCAGGGTTCAAGCAACATCATTCTCATCAGGAGCCGCGACTATCCTGGCGGAGTGACATTCACAGGTTCAGGAGCCGGAGCCCGCTGCACTGCAGCAGGTCTTTTGGCGGACATACTCCGCGCCAGGTAAGAGTCCGGCCACGGAAAGCATTGAGATACAAGAAAAGCAGGCTGCAGAGCGCTGCATTTAAAGAGAAAAAAGATATGAAAGTAGTAGTTTTTGGAGCCACCGGTCTGGTAGGCACGAGAATGATCCAAGTCCTCGCTGAGCGCAGATTCCCTGTCAGCGAGCTGATTCCAGTAGCTTCAGAGAAGTCCGAGGGCAGGATGATCGAATTCGAAGGGAAGCGGTATCCGGTCGTTTCGGCGGAAGAGGCCGTAGCGATGAAGCCGGAACTGGCCTTGTTCTCTGCAGGAGCCGACCTCAGCAAGATTTGGGCGCCACGGTTCGCTGATGCAGGCTGCCGCGTCGTCGACAATTCAGCTTGCTGGCGCATGGACCCTGAGATAAAGCTGATTGTGCCCGAAATCAACGGCAGCATCTTGACGGACAGCGATATGATAATCGCCAACCCGAACTGTTCCACCATACAGATGCTTATGCCTCTCTGGCCTCTCCACAAGGCACTGGAACTGAAGAGAATCGTGGTATCGACATATCAGTCGATAACCGGCACGGGCCAGAAGGCAGTGGCTCAGATGTATTCGGAGCGCACCAGGAACATGGGCAAGATAGAGGTCAAGTCAGTAGACCCGGAACAAGACAACGCCTACCCTTACCCGATAGACCTGAACCTGTTCCCGCACATTGACTCTTTCCTGGAAAACGGATACACGAAGGAAGAGATGAAGATGGTGAACGAGACCCACAAGATATTCAACGACTACAGCATAGGAGTCACGGCGACGACCGTGCGCGTCCCAGTCACCGGAGGTCATTCCGAGGCAGTGAACGCCGAATTCAAGAAGAGCTTTGAATTGGACGACGTCAGGAAGCTGGTTTCAGGCTTCAAGGGAAATACGCTTGTCGACGACCCTGCTCACCTGAAGTATCCTATGCCGATTTACGCAGAGGGCAGCGATGAGGTCTTCGTCGGTCGCATCCGCTTCGACGAGTCGCAGCCCAACACCCTTAATTTCTGGTGTGTAAGCGACAACCTCCGCAAGGGGGCAGCGACAAACGCCATACAGATTGCCGAGCTTTTTTTATAATAGCCGAGTCAGGTCAATTGCAAAGCGCAGAAGCCTTCGAGGCTTGGCTAATTTTTTTGACCTTCAGGAAATAATTGCTATTTTTGCATTCCCAAAACGGAACGTGCTGCGAGGAGCGGCTGCCGTGGCGGCATCGGGATTTGGCACAGTTGGCTAGTGCGCTGCGTTCGGGACGCAGAGGTCGTGTGTTCGAGTCACATAATCCCGACCTGAAAACAGGGAGCTTCACGGCTCCTTGTTTTTTTATCACTTGTAAATGTAAAGTCTCTGTCCCACTCTGATGATACTGCCCCGAAGATGATTGTTCTTCTTGAGGGCGACGACGGTGGTATGATACTTTGCGGCTATCTTGCCCAATGTCTCTCCACTCTTCACCCTGTGGACGATACGCGTGCTGCCTGATGAAGATCCGCCGGTCGACTTGATCGACTTCATGTTGATCGGGTTGAAAAAGACAGAATCCCTGTATTGCGGAATCACATCCTCATTGTCCACATAAGCCATGCTGTATGTGTACGGAAGTGTGAGGATGCATTCGGACTCTTCGCTCCCCGGAATTATGTCGTGCGTGTAGACAGGGTTGAGGTCTTCTATCTGCTGCACTGAAGCGCCTGTGTAATATGCTATCTGTTCGAAATGGACCATCTTGCTCACGTGGAAGGTATCAGTCTGCACGGGCAGGTCGACCACTTGCGGGGTTATGCCGTGCTGCGGGTAATAAGTCAAAGCATAAAGAGCTCCTACAAATGCAGGTACATATCCGCGCGTTTCGCGTGGCAGATACGGATATATCGTCCAGAAATCGTGCGATCCTCCAGATCGGCGGATAGCTTTCGACACGTTGCCCGCTCCGCAGTTGTATGAAGCGATGGCAAGCATCCAATCGCCGAATACGTTATACGAATCTCGCAGATATCTGGCAGCTGCCTCTGTGCTCTTGACCGGATCGTAGCGTTCGTCGACGAACGAGGTCATGTCAAGGTTGTAAAGTCGGGCGGTTCCATACATGAACTGCCACATTCCTCTTGCTCCTGCCCTGGAAACAGCCTTCGGGTTCAATGCAGATTCTATTATCGCAACTGCCTTGAGTTCCTTCGGCAGCCCATATTTGTCAAGTATTCCCTCTATTATAGGGAAATAATAGTTCGAAAGACCCAGTATCCTGGAGAGCAGGGCAGGCTTCTTTTCGGTATAGAGGATGATGAAATTCCGCACCTCGGCATTATATGGCATTGGCATGAAAGTCTTCATCTTGCCGAGACGGTTCATGTAAACCGAATCGGGGGTGTTGGACGACAGGTGCATGCTGTCGAGTTCCATGATTTCCTCATCTATGTTGTTCACATTGCGCTGGACATACCAGATACTCAGAAGGGAGTCCACATTGGCTACGTTGTCGGCAGAATTCAGAAGATGGTCGCGAACCATCCCGCCAAGGCCTTCAGCCACCTGAAGCGTGTCGTACGTATCGAAACCGGAAAGCGAGTCGTAGCTTTCCCTCAAATTCTCGTAATCTGCCGCCAGTTCATTGAAGGCCTGCTGAAGTGAGTCGTATTTTGCCTGAAGGACTTCCATCTGCTTTGCCTTGTTCACAGGGCCTCGAGTCTGGGCAGGCGACTGCAATGAGGGGGTCAAGACGAGTATTATTGCTGCAAGGGATATATATAATTGCTTTTTCATGATCAAAACTTGAACTTCATTTGAAAACCTGTAACCGATGATGTGCCAATGCCGTTCGACCAGTCGAGCGAACCGGAAGCATACTGCTGCCCGGAGAAAGACGACTCAGGCGACAGAATGGGAATCACTGCCGGAGATACATTGATGGAAAGGTCGTCGTTCACTTCAAAGTCGCTCATATATGCAAAGACATTGGCGTCGATGATGGTAAAGGCGTAAACGACTATGCCCGCCACTATGCCGTAGTCCCGGTAACGACGGTAAAGGTCCCTGTAATATACCGCCGTCTTGGAAGTTATATGACCTACATACCCACTGTTGGAATCCTCGGCAAGCTTGTAGATGTACTTGAATCGCTGGTATTGGATGTTCATGTAATTCACGTAATAACCTACTGCGACAAAGCCGGAATAGTAAATGGGTATCTTCCAGTAGTCGCCGTTGTAAGCCTGTCCGAGACCAGGACAAAGCACAGCATAAAACGTAGCCTTGGCAGGATCGTCCTTTGATTCTGACTTGTAACTGTAAATGCCGTCCATCAGCGCAGCCCAATAGACCGCCGCAGCCCCGGCATAGCTTAGAGTCCTGCATGTCTTGAACTTCGCATCGGACGTCTGCTGATAAAGGCTGTTGAAGTGCAGGCCGAAATAGATGCCGGCCCCTATTCCGCCGTAAACGACGGGAAGCTTCCAGTAATCCCTATTGTAAATCTGTGCTCCGCCCACGACGAGAGCCGAACCGCCGATGGCGTGCCATACTGAAAGAGTATCCTTATGCGCAAGCCCCTTGAAATAGTGCTTGAACGAGAACTTCTTTGATGTATCCGCCTGGACATTGCTGTCTTCGTTGACCTTGGAACCCGTCTGGCCCTGCCCCGGCACACTTGTGGTGCTGGAATTCTGAGTGAACTGGGCATTCGCCCCTAAGGCAAATGTCAGCAGGAAAAGCAGAGTCAATATGAGTTTGTTCCGCACGGTCTAGCGATTTCTAATTTGACGACTGTTCAAATGCTTTCAAAAAAGCTGCCAGCTCTTCTTCGCTGCCGAAACGAATTTTGACCGACCCGGAGCCTCCGCGCGAGTGTTTTACTGAGATGTTGCTTCCTTCAATGTAACGCTCAAGGAGTTGCACGAGGCGGCTGTATGATTCGGGGAGATTCTCGGCAGAAAGCGAAGCATTGTCCTCTTCCTTTTTTGAGGCATTCCTGGAATTCGAAGCGGGCTTTGAAACTGCCGCCCCGGCCAAATCCTCGGCAGAGCGGACTGAAAGGCCTTCGAGGATGATCCTCTTGCAAAGCTCGTCCTGAGTATCGACGTCAGGGACGCCGAGAATGGCCTTGGCGTGGCCCATGGTTATCTTTCCTTCCTTGACGGCCTTCTGGATTTCAGGCGGAAGGTTCAACAGGCGCAGGTAATTCGCGACGCTGCTGCGCTTCTTTCCGACGCGGTCGGCCATCTCTTCCTGGGTAAGGTTGCACTCTTCGATCAAGCGCTGGAAGCTCAATGCAGTGTCGATAGGATCGAGGTTCTCACGCTGGATGTTTTCGACAATGGCCATTTCAAGCATTCCGATGTCGTCCACCTTGCGGATATAGGCAGGGATGGAACGAAGGCCGGCCATCCGGGCTGCCCTGACGCGGCGCTCTCCGCTGATGATCTGATATCTTTCAGCAGCGAGTTGCTTCAACGTGACCGGCTGCACCAGTCCGATGTGCCTTATGGATTCGGCAAGCTCTTTCAGGCTTTCCTCGTCGAACTCCTTTCTTGGCTGGAATGGATTTGGCTCTATGAAACCGAGGCTGACGTTGTTCACATCGCCGGTAGTGGAAACGGCGGTCGACGCGCCGCCCAAAAGCGCATCAAGCCCCCTTCCGAGCGCAGGTTCGTTTTGCTTTTTCATTTTGCGTTGCGTTTGATGATTTCCCTGGCGAGATTTAGATAATTGTTAGCCCCCGCAGAATTCGCGTCATAAGTGATTACAGGCTTGCCGTGAGACGGAGCCTCGCTCAACTTGACGTTTCTTGTTATGACGGTATCGAAGACCATGTCCTTGAAATGGGAGCGCACGTCCTCGACTACCTGGTTATGAAGCCTGAGGCGTGGGTCGAACATCGTAAAGAGGAACCCTTCGATGGTCAGGTCGGGGTTCAGCCTGTTCTGGACAAGCTTGATGGTGTTCAACAATTTGCCGAGCCCTTCGAGGGCGAAGAACTCGGGCTGGACAGGAATGATGACTGAATCTGCGGCTGTGAGCGCGTTAACGGTTATGATTCCCAACGATGGGGAACAATCGATGATTACATAGTCGTAATCATCGCGCACCGGCGCAAGGGAATTTTTCAATCTCATTTCGCGTGGAACGGGGTCGTCGTCGCTGATCTTCATCAGCTCGATTTCAGCCCCGACAAGATTGATGTGGGAAGGAACCACCTTCAGGAACTTGCTTATGTTGGGGTCTTTTGCCTCTAGGATCACGTCGTTCATCCGTTCCTCGCCGATGAGCGTCTCGTAAATGGTCTTGCCGGACTGGGAGTCAGGGTTGAAATTCATCCCTGACGTGGTGTTAGCCTGCGGATCCGCATCTATCAGCAGCACATTCTTCTCCAGCACGGCTAGCGACGCCGCAAGGTTGATGGCGGTTGTGGTCTTTCCTACTCCGCCCTTCTGATTCGCAATGGCTATGACTTTACCCATAAATTTCTCTCCTTACTAGTCGGCAAATATACCAAAAACTTAGTAAGGAACACGGAGTTTCCACGTAATGTTCCACGATTTTTATCAACAGTCCTACTCGTGCAGGTCCTTCCAGAGAATATCAAGAAGATCCTGTACTCCGTAGCCTGTGATTGAAGAGATAAGTACGGTCTGGATGGCGCCGGGAAGATGCTCCATGACGGCTTTCTTGAGTTCGTCGTCGAGCATGTCAGACTTGGTCACGGCAAGCACGCGCTTCTTGTCGAGAAGTTCGGGGTTATATTCGCGAAGCTCTCCCACAAGTATGTTGTATTCCTTGACAATGTCGTCGGCGTCTGCTGGAACCATGAAGAGCAGCATTGAATTCCTTTCGATGTGCTTAAGGAACTGGAGTCCCAGTCCTTTCCCTTCGTGAGCGCCTTCGATGATGCCCGGAATGTCGGCTACGACGAAGGATTTGTTTTCGTGATACCTTACTATGCCAAGGCTAGGCTCAAGCGTGGTGAAGGCATAGTCGGCTATCTTAGGCTTGGCCGCCGATATGACCGAAAGGAAAGTGGACTTGCCGGCATTCGGAAATCCAACCAGTCCGACATCCGCCATAAGCTTCAGCTCAAGTATGAACCAGCCCTCTTCGCCATGCTCTCCTTCCTGCGCAAAGCGGGGAGTCTGCATGGTAGCGGACTTGAAGTTGTTGTTTCCTAGACCGCCTCGCCCGCCCTTGCATAGGATGACCTCTTCGCCGTCGTTCATAACCTCGCAGACCTTCTCGTCTGTTTCGGCGTTGCGGGCAACGGTTCCCAGAGGGACTTCAAGAATCACATCGTCGCCTTTGGCTCCGTGGCAGAGCGCGCCCTGTCCATGGCCTCCGTCAGCAGCGGAGATATGCTTGCGGAACTTCAGGTGAAGCAATGTCCACATCTGGGCATCGCCCTTCAATATCACCGACCCTCCGTCGCCTCCGTCGCCTCCGTCAGGGCCGCCTTTAGGGACGTATTTCTCACGACGCAGATGCACGGACCCTCCGCCTCCGTTTCCGGAACGGCAGTGAACCTTCACATAATCTATGAAATTAGAATCAGGCATCTGCTACAGTAGTTTCTCTATATCCTTGAAAACATCTTCTATCTCGCGTTCGCCGGCGATTTCGTTGTACTTGCCCTGCTTCTTGTAGAATTCCTTCAGAGGCTCGGTCTTGTCATGGTATGTGCGAATGCGTGTACGGATGATTTCCTCGTCGGTGTCGTCCTTGCGGTTCTCGACCCGCGCGCGGTGAAGTATGCGTTCGCGGATGGTATCATCGCTTATTACCAGAGAAATGACGCTGTCAACCTTCTGGCCGAGTCCAGCCAGCATGTCATCGAGAGCATCTGCCTGTGCGATAGTGCGCGGGAAGCCGTCGAAAAGGAATCCCTTTACGTGAGGATTGTCTGCAATGGCCTTGCGTATCATGCCGACGACGACATCGTCCGGCACAAGCTGGCCGGCATCGATGAGGACTTGAGCCTTCTTGCCGAGTTCAGTGCCTTCAGACATCTCCTTGCGGAGAAGGTCGCCTGTGGAGACATGCATATAGTTGTGCTTTTCAACCAAAAGATTGGCCTGGGTGCCTTTGCCGGCTCCCGGAGGCCCGAAAAGAATGAAATATTTCATATCGCTTATCTTAAATTATAGTTCAAAAAGTGCATCAGGAGCTTTTACAGCAGCAGAGGTTCATCCTTCTGGTTCTCGTCGAGAATGTATATGTCTTTGTAATTGCGCCCAATCTGGTCGTAATCGAGTCCGAATCCGACGATGAACTTGTTCATTATGCCGATTCCCACATAATCAAGCTTCACGTCCTGCTTGTAAATGTCTTCCTTGAGAAGCATCGTGCAGATTTTGACCTCGCTTGCGCCGGCTTCAAGAAGCCTCTTCTGCAGGTCGACTATCGTTGCGCCCGTGTCGACGATATCCTCTACGATGATCGCCCTGCGGCCGTGGATGTCGTTCTGCAAGCCGATTATCTGCTTTATCTGCCCCGTGGACCTCGTGCCCTGATAGGAAGAAACGCGGATGCTGGTCAGTTCGCAGGTGAAGGTCAGGCGCTGCATCAGTTCGCCGGTAAACATGATGGAGCCGTTAAGCACGCAGACGATCAGCGGAATGTCTTCGCAGCCCTTGAAGTCGTCGTTGATTTTGGCGGCAACGGCATCGATAGCCTTCATTATCTTCTCATTAGGAATATACGGAACAAAGTACTTGTCGTGAAGCTTTATACGGTCCATGGCATTTTGTGTTTTGACTTTGCAAAAATAAGCATTACTTTTGATTTCGGAATTAATATATAAAGATATGGAACCTTTGGTAAGCATCATTATGGGCAGCACGTCGGACTTGGAAATCATGGGCAAGGCTGCAGAATTCCTCGACGAGATAGGAATTCCTTTCGAGATGAACGCATTGTCAGCACACCGCGTGCCAGACCTGGTCAACGCATTTGCGAAGGGAGCCGCAGTCCGCGGCGTCAAGGTAATCATCGCCGGTGCCGGCGGAGCGGCACATCTTCCCGGAGTGATTGCAGCAAGCACTCCGCTTCCTGTAATAGGCGTTCCGATAAAGAGTTCCAATTCCATCGAGGGCATCGACTCGATCCTTTCCATCCTTCAGATGCCTTCCGGCATTCCTGTAGCGACGATGGCGGTAGACGGAGCCAGGAACGCAGCCATCTTCGCATTGCAGATCCTCGCCGTCGGAGACCCTTCCCTGATGAAGAAGATGGTCGATTACAAGGCTTCTCTTGCCGGCAAGATAGCCAAGGCAAACGCCGAACTCGCTGAAGTCAAGTTCGCCCACAAGACAAACTGACGAGCCTGCGCCTTTTAGTCCACGGATTATTCACAACAAACGTAATTTACACACTGACCGACTAAAATACTTATCGTTATGAGGGGAGAGATTGAGGGGAAGAGATTCTCGGGGATCGCCGTCGCATGTACAGCCATCCTCTTTTTTTGTTTCGCCGGAATCGTTCCGTCCTATGCCGGAACGGAAGAAATCCCGGAGGCTATTGCAAGGATAGCAGAGCAAATCGCCGAAGATACAGGCTCCGAGGCCGCCGAAGAGTGCCTCGAATATTACTGGGAGCTGCTGGATCGGCCTCTGAACATTAATTCGGCCTCCGAGACAAGCCTGCGCCGCCTCAGCCTGCTTTCGGAATTCCAGATCCGCAGCTTGGCCGACTACATCGCCGAATTCGGGACCATCCTTTCGGAGAGCGAGTTGGCTCTGGTATCCGGATTCAATGCAGAGCTCGTTGCATTGATTCGGCCTTTCATCACCTTCAGCGAAGGCTCGGCAGACGGTTCTGACCCTGCAAAAGATGGAACCAGGCAGGATGCAATGCTTCGCGCCGACCGCAAATTCACCTCTGCGAACTCTTCCGGCAGCGCCTCTTCTTCAGGCTCTTCCGTATCGCGAGGGCTGCCCGTCGCAATGACTGCAAAGTACCGCATCCGTCTTGACTCGCGCTGGGAAGCCGGATTCACAGTCCGTGAATCGGCCTACGACACGCTGCGAGGCGGCTTTCTGCCGACATTCACGTCTGCTCACGCAGCACTCCGCGGCCTCCCGATCGGCGCAGGAAAGCTTAGGCTTGAAATGCTTGCGGCAGGCGACTTCACAGCTCGCTTCGGCCAGGGCCTTACGATGTGGAAGGCCTTCCCTGTGACGTTCGTCTCGCAGCCGGCCTCGCTGTGCAAGTCCGAAAGCGGCATATCTCCGTATACTTCATCGTCAGGTACGAATTTCCTGCGAGGCATCGCAGGAACAATCTCTTGGGCAGGCTGGTCATTCTCAGCCTTCGGCTCTTCAGTCGGTCCCCATACTGTGATTGCTTATTCGCCTAAAAAGGCGTCTCACAACCTTGCAGGTGCAAACCTATCACATACTTTCAAGCGCTTCAAGGTGGGCGCGACAATCGTGGCCGGCGGCCGTGACACGCTGAACGCAGGCTTGGACTTCTACGTCTCTCCAGGCCGAGGCTGGCGCATCTTCGGCGAAGCCGCCGCCAGCCTCTCCCCCTCCGAGGCCTCGGCTTCAAATCCACAAGATTCCCGATTCGCGTTAGCTCCGGCAGCCATGTTGGGAGCCGCATGGTCGCCCGAATACGGATTCGAAGCGGCGGCGTTGATCCGCTCATACTCCGAATCCTTCATCTCGCCGGACGCCGGGGCCTACTCGACACTCTCAAAATGCGCTAACCAACAGGGCATCACATTGTCAGCAAAATGGTTGCCCAGGAATTGGAGCACAGCGTGCTACGTTGACGCCGTCTACCACGCCGCTCCGCGCTACGGCATCAAGACTTCATCTGCAGTCGTCAAGTCCCGCCTCGACGCTTCACGAACTGTCTCGCTGCCACATCATTTCTTATCACCCGCGCGCACATCCGAAAGCAATCCGGACGGCAGCTGTAAAGAAGACGAACCTTCCTCTGCGAGCAAGGGAACGCACGACCAAATTATTACTTTATATACCAGATTATCATATACTTACAAAACTCATTCGGAAGAGCACCGAGCCGGACTCCGCATTGAACTTGAATATTCCTTGGGAAAATCCTTCACGCTCGACACTAGGCTTGAAGGCTGCGCTTACCTCGATGCTCAATCGAAAGATTTGGCCTCTTCGTTGTTCGCGGCCATCCCCACTGCTGCAGGCATGCTGGAGTTAGGCGCTCTGGCATACCAGGACATCTATTACAAGCTCCTGAGTGACAGGCTAACCATACGCGCCCAATTAGAAATCTATAGGACATCATCCTGGAAATCGCGCATCTACTGCTACGAATACGATTTGCCGCAAACATTTTCCATCCAAGCCTTCTACGGTCCCGTCTCTTCCACCTTCGACTCGACAGACAGTAGCAGTATTCTCAGCGGCAAGATCGGCATTTCAGGCTCTGGAGTAGTTTCCTATAGGACTCGACACGGCTTCACCATCTGGCTTAAGGCTTCGACGAAGCTTTGCCGCATCGGTGTCACCATGAGACTCTAGATAGATTTTCAAATCTACTGTTTTTCAGGAATTACGTCCAGAGCCATAATGTAATCGTTCATATAATACCCGTTACCGATAGGGTAATCGCCATGGTCGACCTCGCGCATTCCGCGCTTTTCATAAAAGCCGCGCGCAGGATTATTGCGGTTTACATTAAGCTCAATTCGGCAAGGCCCTTGCGGGTGTTGCGAACGCACATAGGAAACCGCCTGGTCGAAAAGCGCGTCGCCGATGTGAAGCTTCTGGAACTGAGGCAATACATATATCTTCTGGAGATGGAACAGGTCGTCGCCTTCTCGCTCGACCGAAACGTAACCGCAGGGAGAAGACGAAGACGCTGCCGCGTTTTCGGGAAGGCGATAAGCGATGAAATACTGATGCCCTTCAGCCATCTGCTTCCGAAGATTATCGACAGAGTACATCCAGTCCATCATATAGTCGATCTGCTCAGGAGTCAGGATCTTCTCGTAAGTTGAAGGAAAGACCTTCCAGGCCATAGCGTTAATAAGCTCACAATCAGGCACTCCGGCGGCAACAATCTTCAAGCCGACTACATTGGAGGTCATTTTGGCAGATGAATCACTCATGATCAATTATTTAATATTATTTAATAATAGAATCCATTGGTTGCGGATCAAATAACGTTCAAATTTCACAATTATTTTCAAAAAGATGCCATTTCCGGGATTTCAGGTCCGGTCAAACCGTGCTGATAATGGATCCACCGGTTTGAGTTCAAGATAAAATGGCTTCATATCGTTACAAAAGCTGGATTTGGTTTTCTTGGAGTCAAAACGTCTTGAACTTAAGCCAAAAAGTCCATTATAATCATTTTGAACAAAAAAAACTTTGAAACCACTGCAAAATAGCTTTCAAGATTGTTATCTTTGCATTGATGTCAGACAAATTCCATGGATTTCATTTCTAATATAGCTACCATCGACAGGAACATATACCTAGCAATCAATGGAGCCCACGTCAAATGGCTGGACTTCGTCATGCAGTTTTTTTCAAACCGCGAAATCTGGATAATCCTGTACCTTGGAGTCGTCATTTGGATATTCGCCAAGAAGGGTTGGAAAACCGGATTGATTGCATTGGCCTTCATCATCATCACCGTCCTTTTGACAGATCAGGTCGGAAATATCATAAAGGATGCAGTCGGACGACTTCGTCCCAGCCACGCTCCCGACCTTAACGGCATCACTCATCAGCTCGAAGAAAGCGGCGGACTCTACGGATTCCCCAGCAACCATGCCTTGAACACTTTCGGATTTGCCGTCATCTCAGCATTCATCCTCAAAAACAAGATTTACACCTGGTGCATTTACATCTGGGCCGCCATAGTCTCCTATAGTAGGATATACGTCGGAAAGCACTATCCCTTCGACGTCCTTGCAGGAATTGCCATCGGTCTGGCTATCGGATTTCTATGCGCCTGGCTTTACAGTATCGTCGAGAATCGGATTGAGAAAAATGCCGACGCAAAGCAGACGGGAGCCACGCCACCAGGGCAGGTATCGTGATATCGGATTCAAGAAAAAACAGATAAAGGGACAAAGATGTATTACATAATAGACAGTTGCACAAATCCTTACCGCAACCTTGCCGCTGAAGAGTACCTCTTCAAGAGCAAGCGGGACTCTTTTTTCCGACTTTGGAGGAATGAAAAGGCCGTAATTGTGGGCAGGTACCAGAACACTGCCGCCGAGATAAACCGCGAATACCTGCAAAGCCACGGCATTGCCGTTGTGAGACGCCTAACAGGAGGCGGAGCCGTTTTCCATGATCTCGGCAACATCAACTTTTCCTTCTTCGACAACCAGAAGCACGATGAAAGCACTTCCGACATGTTCCTTCGATTCACTGCCCCCATCCTGGATGCCCTGCACTCTCTTGGAGTCAATGCCTCCCTCGAAGGCAGGAACGACCTTTGCATCGAAGGGAAGAAATTTTCCGGAAATGCAATCGCTGTAAGCCACGGCCGAATTTTACAGCATGGAACGCTGCTCTTCAACTCCTCCATGGATGAGTTGGGAGAAGCATTGCTGAACCGCCCCGAAAAATACCAGGACAAGGCAGTAAAGAGCAACCGTGCTCGTGTCACCAACATTTCCGAACATCTTCCAAAGCCGATGTCGGTCTCAGAATTCATCGCCTACCTTGCTGATTTCATATCCAAATCCGAGAATGACGCCGAACCATACGAATACTCCGATCTCGACAAAACCGGCATGGATTTCCTTTATTCGAACCGTTACAGCACCGACAAATGGAACTTCGGGCTGTCGCCCCACTACAACTTCCACAATATCGCCCACTATCCCAGCGGCCTCTACGAGGCATACTACAATGTCGACAACGGGCACATAAAGGATCTCCACATCTACGGCGACTATTTCTTTACTCTTCCTACGGAGGATTTCTGTCGCGCCATCAACGGCAGCGCTCCTTCGGAAGCCGAACTTTTGGAGCGGGTCAATTCCATGCCTTTCAGATCGTATTTCAGCGGCGTCGAGGCTGAAGAATTGGTTAGGCTGCTGCTGTAGCAGTCAGTGAAAAAGAATGGGCGGCAAGTCGCAATCGACCTGCCGCCCAATTCATTTATTCAAAATGAATCCGCTAACTCCGCGGATTGCGCTGTTTCTCCTTGATCGCTACGATCTTGTTCTTGATGACATCGACGCAATCGTTCACAGCGTCTTCGAATTTCGGGGCGTTCCGCTCCACGATGATGTCGTTTCCAGGGATGAACACTCTTACCTTCACATTCTTGTTGTCATGGTCTGAAACCAGTGAAAGCGTGACTTCTGTCTTGACGATGTTGTCGTAAAACTTCTCGATCTTGCAGACCTTCTTGTTGACATAATCCAATAGTTGGTCGCTTGCATCGAATTTCACAGATTGAACTTTAATTTCCATTTTTACCTCCGTTTTTTGCCCTTGGATGGGCGTTAAAATATGTCTGTTTAAGCTTCTCGAAGCTATTGTGCGTGTACACCTGCGTTGCCGCGAGCGAACTGTGGCCCAATATCTCCTTGATGCTATTCAAATCCGCACCCTCGTTCAGCAGTCCTGTAGCGAGCGAGTGCCTCAGGACGTGCGGGCTTTTCTTGCCCGTGAACCCCTTCACCCCGCTCAACTCCCGCCGGACAGCATTATCGACGAACTGCAGGTAAAGCGGATGTCCGGCATCTGTCAGAAAGAATTTTCCCGACGAGTCATTAGGATATCTCTCCTTTACTTTCTTCAAATATACGACAATCTTTTCATTAATCAAAGGGGGCAGAGGAATTTCTCTGACCTTGTCGCCTTTGCCAAGGACGATAAGCGTTCCGCGCGATCCGTCGAAGTCGCTGCGCCTCAGTCCTGCAAGCTCGGCGCGTCTCATTCCGGTCGCATAAAGCATCAGCACCATCATGTAATCACGGTAAGACGCGAAGTCCATCGCCCCTTCTTCGAGCTCTTTCTCCCGTTTTGAGACATAGCCGTCCATCACCTCTTCCGTATAGAAGACAGGCAGCTTTTTCTGCTGCTTCGGACGGTAAACCTTCGACACAGGATTATCCGCCAATGCTCCGCGACGCACCAGCCATTTGCAGTAGCTGCTCAATGCGGAGAGTTTCAGGTTCATGGTGCGTGGATTCACTCCCCTGTCCAGCTCCGCTGCCGTAAACCCTCTTACATTATCGGCCGTCAATGCCAGGAGCTCCTCCGGTTCGGGACATTCCTGCCCTGTATAAAGCCAGCAGTAGAACTTCTCCACGGCGTCGGCATAATTCGCCAGCGTCCGCGGAGAATAGCCACGATTGACTTTCAAGTATTTAAGGAACTCTTCAGCGTACTTCATCACACATTCCGGCCGACAGGCAGTCATTTACTGCAAAAGGCTGTCATCCACTATGTTAGGCATAGTGACTTTCAGTTGCGGATTCTTTTCCATCGCGCGCCTGATAGCGAACATCGCTCCCTTGTTGCGAGCCCAGCTCCTACGCGCAATTCCATTGTTCACGTCCCATTGCAGCATACAGCTTATGCGTCTGTCGGCATCATCTGTACCGTCAATAACCATACCGAAACCTCCGTTGACGACTTCCCCCCAGCCTACTCCGCCACCGTTGTGCAGTGATACCCATGTCGCTCCGCGGAATGAATCGCCAATGACATTCTGGACTGCCATATCGGCACACAGGTTCGATCCGTCATAGATGTTCGACGTCTCGCGGTAAGGCGAGTCGGTTCCAGACACATCGTGGTGGTCGCGTCCCAGGACGATCGGAGCCGAAATCTTTCCCTTCCTGATGGCGTCGTTCATTGCGAGCGCAATCTTGATCCTGCCTTCGGCATCGGCGTAAAGGATTCTCGCCTGCGACCCGACTACCAGATTATTCTTTCCGGCCTCGCGTATCCAATGGATGTTGTCCTCCATCTGATGGCTTATCTCCTCCGGTGAAGTCGCCGCAATGCTCTGAAGGACTTCGCAGGCAATCTTGTCAGTCGCCGCAAGGTCTTCAGGCTTTCCGGATGTGCATACCCATCTGAACGGGCCGAACCCGTAGTCAAAGTACAGCGGTCCCATGATATCCTGGACATAAGAAGGATAGCGGAATTTCCCATCAGCCTTAAGGATGTCGGCGCCGGCGCGCGACGCTTCAAGAAGGAATGCGTTGCCGTAATCGAAGAAGTACATTCCCTTTGCCGTCAGCTTGTTTATCGCCTCGACCTGCCGCCTCAGCGATTTGTGCACCGCTTCCTTAAAACTTTCCGGATTATCAGCCATCATCTTCTGGCTCTGTTCAAGAGTATATCCTACAGGATAATAGCCTCCTGCATAAGCGTTGTGCAGCGACGTCTGGTCGGACCCCATATCCACAAAGACCTGCCTGCCTGCCAATGCCTCCCAAAGATCCACGATATTCCCTTGGTATGCCAATGCAACAGACTCCTTTGCTGCTGACGCAGCCAAAGCTCTGGTTATAAGTTTGTTCAAATCCGTATAGACTTCATCCACCCAGCCTTGCATGCGGCGCTTCTCCACCGCCTTAGAATTGATCTCCGCGATGACTCCTACCACTCCGGCGATTCTGGCCGCCTTAGGCTGAGCACCGGACATTCCTCCCAGACCGCTGCTTACGAATATCTTGCTGCGGTTTGGATCATTCTTTACGCACTTGAAGCGCGCGGCATTCATCACCGTGATGGTGGTCCCGTGAACGATTCCCTGCGGCCCGATGTACATGAACGATCCCGCCGTCATCTGTCCGTATTGGGAAACTCCCAATGCATTGAACCTTTCCCAGTTGTCCTGGCTGGAATAGTTTGGAATCACCATTCCATTTGTAATCACCAGCCTCGGCGCATCCTTATGCGAAGGGAAAAGTCCGAGCGGGTGGCCGCTGTAAAGCACAAGCGTCTGCTCATCCGTCATTTCCGACAGGTATTTCATCGTCAGCCGATACTGCGCCCAGTTCTGGAACGCAGCGCCGTTGCCTCCATAGATTATCAGTTCGCGCGGATGCTGTGCAACGGCGTCATCCAAATTATTGGTAATCATCAGCATTATGGCAGCCGCTGCCTTGCTCCTGCAAGGATAGTCTTCAATAGGATGGGCCTTTATGACGTAATCCGGAAGATACCTGTACATATAGATGCGCCCGTATGTCTCAAGTTCCTTGCGGAATTCGGGCAGCAGGGCAGAGTGCAGCTTAGGCGGGAAATAACGCAGCGCATTGCGCAGGGCGAGTTTTTTCTCTTCAGGCTTCAAAATGTCCTTGCGCTTCGGAGCATGATTGATTTCTGTCTCATAATCTTTGAGTTCCGGAAGATTGTCCGGTATGCCCTCTCTTATCTGGGCGGCAAATTTTTCATCCATTATATTTTGAGGTAATTAAATTTAATTTATCTTTGCAGGCGTAAAACAAAAGGAGGTGAAGCTACTATCATGATTATCGTACCGGTTAAAGATGGAGAAAACATCGAAAGGGCACTGAAAAAATTCAAGCGCAAATTCGACAAGACAGGCACCACGCGTGAACTGAGGGACAGGAAGACTTTTGAGAAGCCGTCTGTCAAAAAGCGCACAGCCCTTAAGAAGGCCATCTACGTACAGCAGCTGCAGCTCCAAGACGAATAAGGATTCTAAATGATCGTAAAGATCATTAAATAAACCGTTTTCATAGCTGTTGGGACTCATTGTGAAATGGGTCCCTTTTTTGTTTCCAGCTATATATGCGGTCATTGTCCTATTCCATTATTTATACATCGAAGAAGCGCCGCCGGCATATTTCAAGTCCGGCTTGCTCTGAGGATCGTTGAACTTCTTGTCTATCTGAAGCGGACGCTTCCCGACCACCATCTCATTGATGAACCAGGTGGCTTCGTCGATAGTCTTGGCCATGTAGTCAGCCACGTCGTGGTAGTGTCCGACCACACGCGTGAAATAATATGGATAACCGTTCCGGTCATACGTCCTGACCAACTGGTCAGGCCCGAACATTCCCGTTTTGAAGAACTGGAACTTGTTGTAAAACACCAATTTGTCTAGCGTGCCATGATACCACATCGTAGGAGCGGGCGCATACCTGGAATACTTTGGCTGGCCGGCATGGGAATAGATGGCTCCTGAATAGGAGATGATTCCGGCCGGAACATAGCCGTCAGGAAGGATCGAGGAACTGCCGATCCTGTTGCAGAGTTCGTAATCTGCCTGAAGCGCGGTGATTGCACCGGCGCTGCTTCCCACCAGGATTATCTGGTCAGGGTTTATCCTGCAGCTTGAAGCATTGTCTCTCAAGTACTTGATGGCTGACATACAGTCTTCGGTGGCATATTCGATGGCATTGGCGGTAGGCCTGATCATCCCGAGCAGACCGCCCTTCATGTGATAATCCTTCAGTCCGAGGCGGTAGTCCATTGCAGCGACGACGATGCCGCGGTCGGCAAGCATCCTGCAATAATCGATGATGTCCTTCCTAAGCAGAGAAGAGGCAGCGAATCCTCCACCATAGATATAAAGCACGCATGGATGTGTTGCAGCCTTGTCCGTAGGCTGGTAGACGTACATCATCAGTTTCCCGGTATCGCGCTGGCAGAACGGAACAGCGTAGTCGTAAGTAGGCAGATATGTGGTATCCACGGTGATCATGATTACCGTAGAGTCAGGAGAATAATGCTTTACGGTGTCGATTTGCATTTTGGTCGTCTGCGCGCAGACGGGAAGTACCGCAAGGGAGCCGGCGAGGATTAGGGAAATTAGACGTTTCATGATAATACGTTATTTGTTAACGCAAATTTAATCAATTCCATCAAGTAAAATTCGTTTTAAGATTTAAAATTCTAACTTTGTGGACTATCTGAATATTATTTATGGCAAATAAACTTTTCACAGAATTTCCTCCCGTTTCCACAAAGGAATGGGAGGATGCTATAATCAGTGATTTAAAGGGCGCCGATTACGAGAAGAAGCTTGTATGGCGCACGCAGGAAGGTTTCAGCGTGAGGCCCTATTACCGTGGTGAAGATACCGCCATCCTCTCCGGCCTCGATGCGAAGCCTGGCGAATTCCCTTATCGAAGGGGCGTAAGCTACAGCAACGACTGGCTCGTCCGTCAGGATTATTGTGCCCACAAGAGCTGCGAGGAGGCCAACCGCCTTGCATTGGACGGCATCTCAAAAGGCGTAGACGCCGTCGGATTCGGCATCGACGCCGAGCACGACTACTCCGATGACGAAATCCGCACACTTCTCAAGGGAATCGACCCGTCCAGGAACGAAGTGGACTTCAAGGGATGTCTTCCGAAGAACACCACCGCCCTCAATGCCTTCCTGAAAGTCTGCGAAGAGAAAGGTCTGGATAATAAGGATATAAAGGCATCCTTCGACTTCTCTCCCCTGCATCGTCTGGTAACGGCTGGTGCCATTTGCGACGACTGCTTCGGATGGCTTGCAGACATCCTGAACAGCCTTAAGGACTATCCTCAGGTCGCTGCGATATGCGCAGACGGCTACGACTTCAACAACGCCGGCTCCTCCATAGTACAGGAAACCGCCTATGCCCTCGGCGAAGCCTCCGACTATATGAAGACTTTCACCGGCAAGTACGGTCTCTGCCCTACTCTCGTCGCATCGAAGATCCGCTTCAGGCTCTCCATCGGATCGAACTACTTTATGGAAATAGCCAAGCTTCGCGCAGCCAGGGTTCTCTGGGCCGAAACCGCCAAATCGTTCAATGCCGCCCCAGAAGCATGCAAGATGCAGTGCGACGCAATCACAAGCCGCTGGAACCAGACCCTTTACGACTCTTATGTGAACATGCTGCGCGGCACGACCGAATCGATGAGCGCCGCCATCGGCGGAGTCCATTCCCTCACAGTGCTGCCTTTCGACTCGGCTTACGAAGAGCCTGCCGAATTCTCGAACCGCATCGCGCGCAATGTCCAGATAATCCTTAAGGAAGAATCTCATTTCAACGCCATTGCCGACCCTGCAGGAGGCTCCTATTACGTCGAGGAACTTACCGAATCGGTAAAGGCGGCCGCCGGAGCATTGTTCAATGCCACATGCAGCGGGGACTCCACATTCAGAGCCAGATTCGAGGACGGCACAGTCCGCAAGGCCATCGAAGATGTCGCTTCCAAGCGCGACGCAGCCATTGCCAAGGGCCGCGAAGCCTTGCTCGGCACCAACGCATTCCCGAACTACGACGAAACCGAAATCGATAATGCCCGGAAGGAGGCAAAGGTCGAAGCCAATGCTCCGCTCCGCTTCTACCGAGGCGCAGAGCCTTTCGAGGAGATGAGGCTCGCCACCGAAAGGTCCGGAAGGAGGCCGAAGGCATTCATGCTGACTTACGGCAACCTAGCCATGTGCAGGGCGCGGGCACAATTCTCCGGGAACTTCTTCGCCATGGCCGGCTTCGAGATAATCGACAACAACCGCTTCGCATCCATAGAAGATGGCGTCAAGACCGCCGAAGAGGCAAAAGCCGACATCGTGGTTGCCTGCTCTTCCGATGAAGAGTATGCCGAAGGCGCTCCGAAAATCTTCGCGTTGGTCGGAAAGAACGTCCTCACAGTGGTTGCTGGCGATCCTGAGTGCCGCCCGCAGCTAGAAGAGGCAGGAATCAGGCACTTCATCAGCGTACGCAGCGACATACTCGAAACCCTCCGCGGATTCCAGAAAGAGCTCGGTCTCATTTAATCGCTTAACTTTGCATTGAATCAAGGATATGGACAATACTTGGAACACTCCTGAAAAGATACGGATAAAGGGCCTTTACACAGCTGAAGACCTAGAGAACATGGAGCACCTCGAATATGCTGCCGGAATACAGCCGTTCCTTCGCGGGCCTTACTCCACGATGTATGTGATGAAGCCTTGGACCGTCAGGCAGTACGCGGGCTTCTCCACAGCCGAAGAGTCGAACGCATTTTATCGCAGGAACCTCGCCGCAGGGCAGAAAGGCCTTTCTGTGGCATTCGACCTGCCGACTCACAGAGGCTACGACGCGGACCATCCGAGAGTCGTCGGAGACGTCGGAAAGGCAGGCGTGAGCATCTGCAGCGTTGAGGACATGAAGGTCCTCTTCGACCAGATCCCTCTTGGAAAGATGTCCGTCTCGATGACCATGAACGGGGCCGTCCTTCCTATCCTCGCATTCTACATCGTAGCGGCGCAGGAACAAGGCGTGGCATTGGCAGATATGCAGGGCACCATCCAGAACGACATCCTGAAGGAATTCATGGTGCGCAACACATATATCTATCCGCCTGAATTCTCGATGAAGATCATCGGCGACATCTTTGCGTACACTTCTAAGAACATGCCGAAGTTCAACTCCATATCCATTTCCGGCTACCACATCCAGGAAGCCGGCGCAAGCAACGACATAGAGATGGCCTACACTCTTGCAGACGGACTCGAATACCTCCGCACGGGCATCAAGGCTGGCATCGACATCGACGCATTCGCCCCTCGCCTCTCATTTTTCTGGGGCATCGGGATGAACCATTTCATGGAAATCGCCAAGATGCGCGCTGCCAGGATGCTTTGGGCGAAGATCGTGAACCGGTTCAACCCAAAGAACCCTAAATCGCTATCGCTCAGGACACACTGTCAGACATCAGGCTGGTCTTTGACAGAGCAGGATCCGTTCAACAACGTCGCCCGCACCTGCATCGAGGCAATGGGAGCCGCCCTCGGCGGAACCCAGTCGATGCACACCAACGCCCTCGACGAAGCTATCGCGCTTCCTACGGACTTCTCCGCCAGAATCGCACGCAACACCCAGATTTACATACAGCAGGAGACCCAGATATGCAGGTCCATCGACCCTTGGGCTGGATCATATTACGTCGAAAGTCTCACCAACGAGCTTGCCCACAAGGCTTGGGAACACATCGAGGAAGTCGAGAAGCTCGGCGGAATGGCGAAAGCCATCGAGACCGGCATTCCTAAGCTCCGCATCGAGGAAGCTGCCGCACGCAAGCAGGCTCGAATCGATTCAGGAGAAGACGTAATCGTCGGCATCAACAAGTACCGTCTCGAAAAGGAAGCGCCTATCGACATCCTGAACGTCGACAACACAGCAGTACGCGAGTCGCAGGTAAAGCGCCTGCAGGAACTTCGCTCCCACAGGGATCCGGCAGCAGTTGAAAGCGCGCTGAACGCCATCACTGAATGTGTGAAGATCGGAAAGGGCAACCTGCTCGAACTTGCAGTGGAGGCGGCGCGCGTACGCGCCACTCTAGGAGAGATTTCAGATGCCTGCGAGACCATCGCAGGACGTTATAAAGCAGTGATTCGCATGAATACAGGAGTTTACTCGTCGGAAGTCAAGAGCGACGCCGAATTCAAAAAGGCTCGCGAAATGGTGGCCGAATTCGCAAGGAAGGAAGGACGCCAGCCAAGGATAATGGTTGCAAAGCTCGGGCAGGACGGACACGACCGTGGAGCGAAGGTGGTAGCCACAGGCTACGCCGACTGCGGCTTCGACGTCGACATGGGTCCTCTGTTCCAGACGCCTGAGGAAGCTGCCAAGCAGGCAGTCGAGAACGACGTGCACATCGTAGGGGTCTCCTCGCTTGCAGCCGGCCACAAGACGCTGATTCCTCAGCTGATAGCCGCGCTTGCAAAACTTGGTCGCCCCGACATCATGGTGGTCGTCGGAGGAGTCATTCCGCCTCAGGACTACGATGGACTGTACCGTGACGGTGCAGCAGCCATATTCGGCCCGGGCACCAGAATCTCGGTATCAGTCATCAAGATGATTGAATTGCTGAACGCAAAGAGGGCTTAAGGAAGTCTAGAACTCCTTGCCAGCACGATACGCATCTTCAATCTCGTCCGGAAATATGAAATTGGAGGGGTGTTTAGCGTGAAGGTCCATCTTCTTGTAATGAAGCTGGATGCGCTTCATGTCGAGAGCGGCATTGTCGCATACCTCGTAGCGCTCGCCGACGCTGATTGTCTTGGTTTTCCAGTCCAGCCATCCCAGATAGACTGGAATCTGGGCTGCCTTGGCAATGGTGTAATAACCCGTCTTCCATTTCTTGACAGGCTTTCTCGTGCCTTCGGGAGCCATTCCCAGGCAAAGGTCGTCGTGCGTCTTGAAAGCGTGGACTACGTTCAGGATGGTCTGGGTGGGGTTCTTCCTGTCTATTGGAATGGATCCGCGCTCGCGAAGCCAGCTTCCCAGCCTTCCGCGGAAAAGCTCCTCCTTTATCATCACATGTGGATCGACTCCAACAGCCCTCAAGTAATAGAAAGAAATGAAGAAGTCCCACAGTGAAGTGTGAGGGACTCCCAGGACTATGCACTTCCTGTCCGAGGGAGCTCCCCCGACGCCTTTCCATCCGAGGAAATTGATGAGAGACCTGCTGAATTTGTGATCGACCATTATGCTTCTGCGTTTTCCTTGACCGGTTCTTCCTTCATGATATCCTCTTCCTCCGTGTTATCGACGGAATCCCTTAGGTTGGCAGTAATGAAGTATTGCCTGTCAGTGGTGTTGTCGCCCATGTAGAACTCGAGGAGCTCTGCTGTGGCGTCGTCAGGATGGACCTTGACAGGATCGAGCCTCATGGACTCGCCGATGAATCCCTTGAATTCGGCAGGAGAAATTTCTCCGAGGCCCTTGAATCTGGTGACGGTGGCATCCTTCTCGCCTATCCTGCCGACAGCTTCGTCCTTTTCGGCAGTATTGTAGCAATAGAGGTTTTCCTTCTTGCTCTGGACCCTGAAGAGAGGCGTCTGCAGTATGTAGACGTGTCCCTGGCGCACAAGGTCGGGATAGAACTTCAGGAAGAAAGTCAGCAGCAGAAGCCTGATGTGCATTCCGTCTACATCGGCATCGGTCGCGATGACGACCTTGTTATAGCGCAGGTTGTCCAGGTCCTCATCGATGCCTAGCGCGGCGATGAGGAGGTTGAATTCCTCGTTCTCGTAAACCACCTTCTTCTGTGACTTGAAGCAGTTCAGAGGCTTGCCTCTGAGACTGAACACCGCCTGGATATCCGCGTTGCGGCTGGTGGTGATGGATCCCGATGCTGATTCGCCCTCGGTGATGAATATCGTGCTCTCCTCTGCCAGAGGATTCTTGTCGTCGTAATGGATGTTGCAGTCACGTAACTTCCTGTTATGTAGCGAGGTACGCTTTGCCCTCTCACGGATGGCCTTACTGTTGACGCTGTTCGACTTGCGTATGGTCTCGGACTCCTGTATCTTCTTCAAGATGGCATCGGCAACTTCCGGATTCTTGTGGAGGAAATTGTCAAGTTCCTTCGTCACGAAATCCACGATGTAGTTGCGCACCGAAGGACCGTCCTTGTACATCTCCTTGCTGCCGAGCTTGATCTTGGTCTGGGACTCGAAGATTGGCTCGGAGACCTTTATGCTGACTGCGGCTACCATGCCCTCCCTTGTGTCGGCAGGGTCGAAATCCTTCTTGTAGAACTCCTTGAATTCCTTTGCGACGGCTTCACGGAATGCGGACAGATGGGTGCCTCCCTGCGTGGTGTTCTGTCCGTTCACGAAGGAATAGATTTCCTCTCCGTAATTGTGGCCGTGCGTCATGGCCACTTCGATGTCCTTTCCCTCGAAGTGTATAGGAGGGTAAAGCGCAGCGCCGTCCCCAAGCTTCTCGTTCAGAAGGTCGAGCAGTCCTTCCTTGGACTTGAACTCCTGGCCGTTGAACATTATGGAAAGACCCGTATTCAGGTATGAGTAGTCGCGCAGGCGGCTGTTTATGAAGTCAAAGTTGTACTGGTAATCGGTAAAGAGAGAGTCGTCCGCCAGATAGCGGACCATCGTGCCGTTCTTTTCCGTCGTAGGGATTTCCGACTCCGTCTTCACGAGCTCTCCTTTCGAGAACTCCGCCCAAGTGGTAAGCCCATCCCTGAACGACTGTATGTAAAAGTCTATCGAGAGGGCGTTCACGGCCTTCAGGCCGACGCCGTTCATTCCGACCGCCATGTGGAAGGTTTCGCTGTCGAACTTCGCTCCAGTGTTCATCTTGCTGGCGCAGTCGACTACCTTCGCCAGAGGAATTCCGCGGCCGAAGTCGCGCACCATGACCATACGGTCCTCGATATTTATGTTCAAGCCCTTTCCATAGCCTTCCCCGAATTCATCGATTGAATTGTCTATCACCTCTTTCAGCAGCAGGTAAATGCCGTCGTCCTCACTGGTGCCGTCGCCAAGCTTCCCGATGTACATTCCCGGTCTCTGCCTGATGTGTTCGTTCCACTTGACCGTTATGACGTTCTGGTCTCCGTAGTTGCTTCCCAGCGCCGATCTTTCTAAACCGTCCTGCATTGTCTTATTTCTAATTTTTAACTCGCAAATTTAGTTTTTTTAAGTTACAAACCCTACCTTCATATCTCCTTTTGAGAAACATCAAAAACCAGTCCGAAATGAAAAAAATACTTCTTTTTTTAACCCTTCCAATGCTTAGCGCATCACTTTGCCAGGCGCAGCAGCCCGATTCGTGGATACGCATCAACCAGCTCGGCTATCTGCCCGGAGACGTCAAGGTTGCCGTCTACATAAGTGAAACGGCAGCCGTCCCTCAGGAGTTCTCCATTATAGACGTCTTCACCGGCGACACTGCTTTTGTCTCGCGCAGCATCTCGGTTGAAAAGGGCTACGGAAAGATGAAGACTGCCTGCAGGCTCGACTTCAGCGGCTTCAGGAAGCTCGGCGCGTACCGCATAGCAGCGCGCGAGGCATTGTCCCCTATTTTTCCAATAGACCCATGCACATACGACGGCACAACGGATTACCTGCTTCGCTACATGCGTCAGCAGCGCTGCGGATTCAACCCGTACCTGCGCGACAGCTGCCACACCAAGGACGGTTACATCGTTTGGAGCGGCGACCCGAAGCAGGACAGCACCTGGATCGACGTCACCGGCGGCTGGCACGATGCCGGCGACTGCCTGCAGTACACCACAACGTCAGCAAACTCCATTTATCTGATGACATTGGCGAATGAGGATTCGCGCGACGATTATCAGGCAAACGGCCTCCCAGGCCACAACGGCATTCCAGACATCGTCGACGAGATAAAGTGGGGCCTCGACTGGATGGTGAAGATGAATCCGGAGGACAGTGTCATGTATAACCAGATAGCCGACGACCGCGACCACATCGGGATGCGCCTGCCTCACGACGATACTGCCGACTACGGCTGGGGCCCGAACAACGGGCGTCCTGTCTACAGGGTCACAGGCAAGCCGCAGCAGCGCGGAAAGCACGGTGGAATGAACATCTCCACCGGTGCCGCTTCAATCGCCGGCAAGTTTGCCTCCGACTTCGCCTTCGGCGCCTCCGCCGTCAGGAAATATTACCCCGAATTCGCCGACATGATAGCGAAGAAGGCGGTTTCAGCTTATGAATACGGCCGCGCCCATCCGGGCTTCTCGCAGACTGCATCGGTTGTCTCTCCGTACATTTACGAGGAGTCCGACTGGGCGGACGACATGGAACTAGCAGCCGTCTCGCTCTGGAAGCTTACAGGCGATTCCAAGTACCTCGCCCAAGCCATTGAATACGGAAAGATGCAGCCTCTGAAGCCTTGGATCGGAGCAGACACCGCGCGTCATTACCAGTGGTATCCATTTGCGAACCTCGCACACTCATACATAGATGACTTCCGGCCTTATCGGCACGAGGCATTGGACCTGATAGCCAGGAAATCAGCAGACGACGCTTTCCGCCACGGCATACCTTACGTATGGTGCTCCAACAACTTCTCGGCGGCGGCATTGGACCAGATGCTCGCATTCGGTTCCTCCGACAAGCAGCTAGAAGCATCCTTCCGCGACTGGCTCTTCGGCTGCAACCCTTGGGGAACATCGATGATCGTAGGACTTCCAGCTTACGGCGACTATCCAGACCAGCCTCACTCCTCGCTGCTCTACTGCGGCGTCGGCAGGCCGGACGGAGGATTGGTCGACGGCCCCGTCTACTCCACCATCTTCAATTCGCTTGAAGGCGTACGCGTCGACGGCGGCAACGACTATGCCGAGTTCCAGCCGGACAGGATGGTCTACCACGACTCCATGCACGACTATTCCACCAACGAGCCGACGCTCGACGGCACCGCAGCGGTCTTCTATCCGCTTGCAGTGTTCCAGAACGAAGGCAGGCTCCAGAGGACAGTCTTCAATGCGACTAAGAATCCTTTCTTCGACGGAGCAAGCATTGACCGGAACGTCTATGAAGACGGCGCCATCGTGAAGTCCGACACCACGAAGAAGCACATTACATTGATCTTCACGGCGGCAGACAAGCACGACGGAGAGAGCAAGATTCTCAAGGTGCTGAAAAAGGAGCACATACGCGGCTACTTCTTCTTCACCGGCGAGTTCTACGAGAAGTTCCCTGAAACGGTACAGCACATCCGCAGGGAAGGGCATTACGTAGGCAGCCACAGCTACGGACACCTCCTCTACATGCCTTGGGAAGACCGCGACTCGATGCTCGTCACCCGCGAACAGTTCGACCAGGACATGTTCAAGAGCTACAAGCTCATCCGAGAGGCCGGCATCGACGACAGCCTTAAGCTCTTCGTCCCTCCTTACGAATACTACAATGAGAACATTTCATCCTGGGCAAGGCAGATAGGCCTCCATCTTATCAACTACACCCCGGGCAGCGGAACCAACGGAGACTACACCACTCCCGACATGGACAGCTACAAGTCCAGCAAGCAGATCTACGACCGGCTGATGAAGCTTGAAAAGAAACAAAGGAACGGTCTCAACGGCTATATTCTCCTTATCCATTTCGGCACCGACGACGCCCGTACAGACAAGTTCTACGACAGGTATCTTGAAAAGACGATCCGTGAGCTCAAGCATCGCGGATACACCTTCTAAGGCATCGCCAGATTACTGGAATTGGACGAGACTAGTATTTGTCCGTGAGGTCGTAGGACCACTTGTCGAAATAGAGGTTGCCTCCTTGCCATTCAACTTCACCACGCTGGAAATCAACCGTTTCACTACGCGGATAGATTTTTGCAGGATACAGGTCGCGGCCCCAGTCGTCGTTGACGATGAGGCGATAGGCATCCAAGCCTCTCGTGTAATACAGCAGGACATCGTCCTTAGTCTTGAGCGGATCGGTGACGCGACCGCGGCCGAAGCTCACGTCCACAGGGACCCAGCCAACGCCTTCGAAATAGGCTTCGCCCCAGTCGTGAAGATTAATATCGCCCGGATGGAGCATCCATCCGCTCTCCCACCTCGCCGGAATGCCGGCGCATCGGCACATCGTTATCAACAACATACCTACCTGGCCGCAGTCGCCGTGACGGTTGTCGAGAACGTATTCTGGAATATTGTCAAGAGTGGAGTACTCGCGCGCAGAAGCCCAAGGGAAATTGGCAACTATCCATGAATAGATTGAAACGAACTTGCGGTAAGGGTTGTCAATGCCTGCCGTGAGAGAATCGGCCAGCCTGCGGATACGAGGGCTGAAGACAATGTGTGGCGCGCGCTCGGCGGTATACTCGCGGTAGATCGCCGCAGAAGCTTCGCGAGCGGCAACAGCGGAAGCGGTACGAGCGGACGATCCTGCGTCGTTTCCGGAAGCATTTGTCGACGGTGCTGTGACATACGGCTTGACTGCGCTCTCATCGAAGCCGTACCAGCGGTCGGTCTCAGTGTAAGTGAAGTCGAAGGTAAAGACCGTCGGCTTGCCGGCCTCGGCTTTCTTCTCCATGTAGATGCTCTTGTGATGGTAACAGTCCGGAGCTATTATGTAATCTGGCTGCGAAGTCGATACCAGCTTGATGTCCTTCTGCGCCAGAGGCATATCAGTGCGCGGGTAAGGCATCCAGCAGCGGATGACCTCGCCCGCAGGAACGGCGCCGGGGTGGACTGAAAGCTCATAGTGGATGGTATGGCGTACCGGCATCACGTCCGGCCGCCTGGACTTCTTGGCATCGGCTACGACCTTAGGAAGGTAATCGTCGAGGAAATACTCGAACGAATCCCTCTGCGGCCTGCCGTTGATGCTGTCGAACACCGCGCGGGCGGACTTGTCTATCCTGAATACATTGCGTGCCGCATTCTTGAAATACATCTTGCGGCCTCCGATGACCATACATTCGAGAGCCTTAGACGATTCCCAGGCCTTCATCTGGGCATCTGTCAGATTCGGATAGTACTGCCTGATGAACTCGCGCACCGAAGCTTCGTCCTTAAAGAAGTCTCGTCCGATGCGGTATCCGTAATCGGCAATCGGGTCATAGCCATAAGTGTCGATGGCAGTTGAATCGCATAGGGCAAAAGGCAGATTCGCAGATCCGTCGCATGAAACGAAACCCTTCGAGTCCGACCTTGCCGGATATCTTCCGGCAAGCGAGCCGCTCCTTGAAGAATGATGGCCGCAACTCGTAAGAGCGGCGGCCATCATTAAAAGTGTCATGAGTGAATTTCTCATTATTTCTTCACTCTTTCGCCGTAGGACCTGTCGACCGTGTTGACGGAAATGAGTTCGCCCTGCTGGATGAAAAGTGGTACCATTATGATGGCGCCGGTTTCGAGGGTGGCTTCCTTCAAAGCGTTGGTAGAAGCGGTGTTGCCTTTGACAGCAGGCTCGGTATAAGTTACCGTGAGCTCTACGTAGGTAGGCAGTTCGCAGGTCAGGGGACGGTCTTCCTCAGGAAGATACATCATCTCGACTTCCTGTCCTTCCTTCAGAAGGTCAGGGTTAGGGACCATCTCTTCAGGTATTGAGATCTGTTCGAAAGTTTCAGAGTGCATGAAATTATAGCCCGTTGCGTCCTTGTAAAGGAACTGGTAAGGGCGGCGCTCAACCAGCACCGGCTCGATTTTCTCTCCCGCAGTAAAGGTATTTTCAAGAATTTTGCCGGATTCAAGGTCGCGGAATCTCGACTTTACGAAAGCTGGGCCCTTGCCCGGCTTGACGTGCTGGAAATAGATAAGGCAGCACGGATGTCCGTTAAACTTGAAATAAAGTCCGTTTTTAAAATCACCGGTATCCATATAATTAAAATTTGTTTAATAAAAGTGTGCAAAGATATGCAAACAGCAAAAAAATCGCAAAAAAAGTTTTATTACTCAATATCAACTTCCTGCGAGGAGCGATTCCAAAGCCGCCGCCACCTCGGCGAGCTGCCTTGAAGGCGTCGACGTGGCTCCGCTGACTCCGACAGAGTCTCCGTCCCTGAACCAGCCGGAATCAAGCTGCTTTGGGTCGTTCACGGAATAGGTGCGCGGATTCACGCTCCTGCACAAGTCGAACAGCACCTTGCCGTTGGAGCTTTCCCTACCTGCCACGAATATTACAATGCTGTGCGCAGCGGCGAATTCGGGCAGATGCTCATATCTCGACCTGACCTGCTTGCAGATGGTGTCATGGACTTTCAATGCGACCGGCTGCCTGCTGCGGATGGCATTGACAATTTCGGAATATTGCTCCGGGTCGCGGGTGGTTTGGGAGAAAAGTTCGATGGGTCTAGAATAGTCGAGCCGGTCAAGGTCCTCGACCGACTGCACGATGGTCACGTCACCTCCCACCTGACCTGCAAGTCCGTTCACCTCGGCATGCTCCCGTTTCCCGAATATGACGACCTGCCCGCACGACGGATGGACCTCGGCATAAGCCTTCCGTATCTTTTTCTGCAATGCAAGGACCACGGGGCAAGTGCAGTCTATCAGCTCGATTCCATTCCTGGATGCAGTTTCATAAGTTGCAGGAGGCTCGCCGTGGGCCCTGATCAGGACAGACGAGCCGCTCAATGCGTCGAACTTGGCATTGTCTATGACTTCGAGCCCCTCGCTTTCAAGGCGGCGGAGTTCCGAGCCGTTGTGAACTATGGCACCTAGAGAATACAGTTTGCCATGGGAGCCAAGGTACTCTTCGGCCTTGTCCACGGCGCGGACCACTCCATTGCAGAAACCTGCACGAGGGTCTATTTCGACTGAAATATTCTTGATGGAAGCCATTGCGTTCGGACAAGCGGCTCTATCGTGCCCCGTCTGGCCATCGCTCGTTCAGGATCTTGTCGAGCCACGCCATCTCTTCGTCCATCGTCATGTGGCTGTTGTCGAGTAAAATGGCGTCAGGAGCCTGCTTCAACGGGTGTACGGCGCGTCCCGAATCGATCTTGTCGCGCTCCTGGACGTTCTTGAGGACATCTTCGAATGTACCTTTCTCGCCCTTTTCCTGCATCTCCTTCAACCTTCGTTCAGCCCTGATTGCAGGGTCGGCCGTCATGAAGACCTTCAGCTGGGCGTCAGGAAAGACTGCGGTGCCTATGTCCCTTCCATCCATCACGAGGCGTCCCTTCTTTCCATATTCGTGGAGAATCCGGTCCACATACTCGCGCACAAATGCCAATTCGGCGATGTAGCTCACGCTGCTCGAGACTTTCAGCGTCCTGATCCGCCTTTCCACATCCCTTCCATCGATGCAGGTATGAAATTTGCCTGCTCCTGCAGTCGGACGGAACGATACATCCAGCTTTTTCAATGCTTCGAGCAGTGCCTTTTCATCCACCTTCGATCCCTTCGCTATGAACCCGCTGTCCAAGGCAAAGAGCGTCACTGCGCGGTACAATGCACCCGAATCGAGATACATGAACCCCAGCTTCGCAGCGATGAGCTTCGCGAATGTGCTCTTTCCGGTGGAAGAAAATCCGTCAATGGCTATTATGATGTCAGGCAATTTCATACAAGTCCACTTTCTGCAAAAGTACGAAAAAATAGTATCTTTGCACGCGCTTTAAAAACCACACACATAAAATGAAGATTCTCATTATCGACGACGAAAAGGCCATCCGCAATACGATGAAGGAGATCCTGGAATTCGAGGACCATGAAGTGTCCCTCGCATGCGACGGGAAGGAAGGGCTGGATGCAGCCTTGAACGGCAATTTCGACGCCATTTTCTGCGACATCAAGATGCCTGGGATGGACGGAACCGAAGTCCTCGACAAGCTGGCCGAGGCCGGATGTGAGTCTGCTGTCATAATGATTTCAGGCCACGGCGACATCGACACCGCCGTCGAATGCATAAGGAAAGGAGCGTTCGACTTCATCCAGAAGCCATTGGACCTCAACAGGATTTTGATCTCCCTGAAAAATGCCACCGAACATACTTCTCAGGTGAAGACCATCACCACACTGAAGAAAAAGATTCTCGGCTCGAACGAGATAGTAGGCGAAAGCCCGGCCATAATGCACGTCAAGGAGATGATCGACAAGGTCGCTCCCACCGACGCCCGCGTCCTCATCATGGGCGCTAACGGCACGGGGAAGGAACTGGTCGCAAGGGCGCTTCACGAGAAGAGCCTGAGGGCTGACGCGCCATACATCGAAGTGAACTGCGCCGCCATTCCTTCGGAACTTATCGAAAGCGAACTCTTCGGACACGAGAAGGGTGCATTCACATCCGCCATAAAGCAACATAAGGGAAAGTTCGAGCAGGCTGACCAAGGCACGCTCTTCCTCGACGAAATCGGAGACATGTCGCTTGCTGCGCAGGCGAAGGTGCTTCGCGTGCTGCAGGAGCACAAATTGTCCAGAGTCGGAAGCGACAAGGACATCACCGTCGACGTCAGGGTGATCGCCGCCACCAACAAGAACCTCCACAACGAGATAGAGAAGGGAACTTTCCGGGAGGACCTTTTCCATCGTCTCGCCGTCATCGTGATAAACGTCCCGCCGCTCTCAGAGCGCCGCGACGACATACCAATCCTCGCAAATTACTTCATGAAGCAGATTTGCGAGGAACAGGGAACTCAGGTCAGGACATTTGCTCCTGACGCCATGGAACAGCTGAAGTCGGAGCCTTGGACGGGCAACATCCGCGAGCTCCGCAACATAGTCGAGAGGCTCATCATCCTCTGCGGCAAGAGTATAACGAAGGACGACGTAATCAACTACGCCTCCCCTGTAATCTAATAATCTTTAAATAATTCAATATGAGCTTAGTAGCGATCGTAGGACGCCCTAACGTGGGCAAATCGACTCTCTTCAACCGCCTTGTCGGCGGCCGACATGCCATTGTTGACAAGACCGCCGGAGTCACACGCGACCGCATTTATGGCAAATGCGAATGGTGCGGGAAGGAATTCTCCGTGGTCGACACCGGAGGATTCGTATCCGACGGCTCCGACGTTTTTGAACCCGAAATACGCAAGCAGGTGCTCATCGCCATCGACGAGTGCGACCTGATTCTATTTATGGTCGAGGCCGGTGCCGGCATCACCACTTCCGACGCCGAAATAGCGCAGATTCTCCGCAAGGCAAAAAAGCCCGTGGTGCTTGTCTGCAACAAGGTCGACACGAGCGAAAAGTCATTCGACTCCTACGACTTCTATTCCCTCGGACTTGGAGACCCGTTTTGCATTTCTTCGGCCAACGGAAGCGGCACAGGAGACATGCTAGACGAGATTCTCCGCAAGCTGCCGCAGGAAAAGATCTCAGCGGAAGACCATCCCGGCGTGCCGAAGATAGCCATCGTTGGCAAGCCTAATGTAGGAAAATCGTCATTGACCAACGCCCTTCTGGGTGAAGACAGGAATATCGTGACCCCAGTCGCCGGCACTACCCGCGACGCCATTTCCAGCTATTACAACCAGTATGGACACGAGTTCATGCTGATCGACACAGCCGGCCTGCGCCGGAAGGCAAAGGTGAACGAGGATCTCGAATTCTATTCGGTCATGCGTTCCATCAGGGCCATCGAGAACTCCGACATCTGCATCCTGATGATAGATGTCACCACAGGAATCGAGGCTCAGGACATGGCGATCTTCAACCTCATCATCAAGAACAAGAAAGGTCTCGTAGTCGTCGTGAACAAATGGGACACCGTCGTGAAGGACAGCAATTCCGTGCGCGACTACACCCAGAGCATCCTGGCGAAGTTCGCTCCGTTCAACGACATTCCTCTGGTATTCGCGTCTGCCACGAACAAACAGCGCATCCTCGACGTGATGGACACGGCAGAAAAGGTCTGGGCGAACTATTCTACCAAGGTTTCTACGTCAAAGCTGAACGATGCCATGCTTCCTGAGATAGAAAACTACCCTCCTCCTGCATGGAAAGGCAAATATCTCAAGATCAAGTTCATCACTCAGCTCCCGACGCCGTCTCCTTCGTTTGCGTTCTTCTGCAACCTGCCGCAGTACTTCCGCGACCCGTACAAGCGCTTCCTGGAGAACAAGCTCAGGGAACACTTCACTCTGACGGGATGTACCGTAACGATCTATATGCGCCAGAAATGACGACAAAAAAACCGGCTGAAAATCCAGCCGGTTTTTTTATGACTTGACGCATGGTCATTCCTTTTCGATGCGGAATTGAAGAATGTAGTTCTCGCCTTTTTCAGAAGTCTTCACGTACATCGTCACCCTGAATTTGTCTCCGCCGGCCTGGAGCGAGCCGATGGCGTACATCATCGGACCCTTGCTGCTACGGTGAACTATGGTGAACTTCTTGGGAGTGTACTCGTTGAAGAATGACTTGACGATGAGCTTCGCCTGATTCTTGCTGCAGTTGTTCACTGAGCCGAGGACGTCTAGTTCAAGGTTATCGGCGAACCATGCGGAAAGATTCTCGTATTGGCCCGCTTCGATGTACTTCGATATGGGTACGAAGACATCCTGACCCTTGCCTTGGGAATAAGATGGAGCGGCAAAGGCGAAAAGACCCATAAAAGCAGCTATCAAAAACCTCTTCATAAGCGATTGTTAGTACAACCCAGCGTTTAAGCAAAAACCAAGCCAAATAAATTCTTATTTTTGCAGTCGAAAGAAGCAAGAATATGAATGTTACGCTTTTACTCAGCGGCAAGACAGACATTCCGTACCTTAAGACAGGGATAGACGACTATGCCGGGCGCCTGAGACACTATATGAACTTCAAGATAATCGAGTTGAAGAATTCAGACAAGGTCTCGAATGCCGCAAGGATGAAAGATTCCAACGGCATCCTGAAGACATTGAAGCCTTCCGACTATCTGATCCTTCTCGATGAACGGGGAAAGAGCTATTCCAGCGTGGATTGGGCACGACATTTGGAGAGTTTCTTCGTGCACAGCTCGCGGGACATCGTGTTCGCCATCGGCGGACCTTTCGGCTTCAGCGAAGAGGAATACAAGCGCGCCGACGAAATGCTTTCCCTCTCGCAGATGACGTTCTCGCACCAGTTGGTAAGGCTGATCTTTATGGAACAGCTTTACCGCGCGATGACCATCATCAAGGGCGAGCCATACCACCACCAATAGCATCGGCACGAGGATGAAAGAGAACTTGCAAAAGATATGGGACTTCGTCAGGCAGCACGCCGAGCTATGCGTGGCTGTCGTGGCGTTGCTCTTCTATGGGTTCTCGTTCATTGTCGCCCCCGACAACGTGAATTACGACCGCGCGGCAAAAAGCGTCGAGAGGCAGGTGCACAAGAGACAGAAGCTACTCGACCATTACGCGCAGAAGGCCATCGAAATCCCGCCTGACCAGTGGATTGATTTTCCGAACTTCCCGGAAGACATGGTCCTGTACCGCTATAACGCGGATTCCTTCTCGGGCGACACATTGCAGTCCTGGATCAACCGCTTTCCTATAAGCAACGACGAAATCGACATCCCTCCGGTCGAATTCAGGCTGAACTATCTCACAAGCAACAATCTGTACGCCACGCCTCTGGCTTACATAGGTTCAAAGGAGCAATACGTCAATCTGGGTTCCGCCTGGTACGTAGTCAAAAGCTACACCTACGAAAGCTCCCGCATTATAACCGGCCTCCTCATCAAGAGCGAGAATCCCGCCCAGCAGGACATCATCTCGAACAATGTCAATCCAAAGCTGAAGGTTCAGAAACACATGACCACGGCACAGCTCACTGAAGTCGACGGTTCTGTGGTAAAGGGGGTGGATGGCAATCCACTCTTCACCTTGACTTCAAGAGGCTCGCAGCAATTCAGCTCATCGCACTTCACATTGAGGTGGGTGGCCTTCCTCCTTGCCATTTGCGCAGCACTTTTCTACCATTATAGAAAGCGGTCGCTCAAGTCTCTGGCAGTCGCGGCAGTGGTAGTGACCGGGGTCAGGTTCATGGCCATGCTGGTCACTGCGAAGCTCACGGCCGACACAAGGCTCTTCTCGCCGCTGCTTTACGCCGACAGTTCGATGTTCCATTCACTTGGCGACCTACTGCTGAACAACGTCTATGTGGTTCTGATGGGCTTGTCCCTCTTCATGTCCCGTCGAGCGCTGCTCCGCGCATTCACTAAAGTCGACGAGGCGGCGAAATGGGCGGTACGCGTTGCATTGATTCTGGTACCGGTCTTCCTCTGCCTTTACATTTATTTCACGCTGCGCTCCCTCCTGCTGAACTCTTCGCTGGTGCTCGACCTCTCTCGCCTCACTGAAATAAATTTCTTCTCGGTTCTCTGCTACTTCTCGTACGCCCTGCTCTATGCAATCCTGCTGATGGCGCTGCAGATGCTGATGCCATATTTCAATGCTACGCGCAGAGTCAACCTCTTCTCTCTTCGCAACACCCTGATTTACATTGCGGCTGTTACATTGTTCAGCGTGCTTGCCGTAAGCGGGTTCGGACTGAAGAAGGAATATGAACAGAACCGAGTATGGACAAACAAGCTGAGCATACAGAGAGACCTCTCGCTGGAAATGCAGCTGTGCTCTATGGAGAACAGCATAGCATCCGATGCATTCATCACTGTTATGGCCTCTAGCGGAATGGGCAACGACCTGATAAAGAACACGCTGATGGAAAGATACCTATATGGGCCTCTGTTCCAGAATTATAACGTGACGGTCACCACCTGTTCCGACTTCGACCAGCTGAAGGTGGAGCGCAACTCCGATCCAGTAAACTGCTTCGGCTTCTACCAGGACCAGATAAACAAGTTCGGGACTGAAGTGCTGCCAGGTTCCCGGTTCTATTTCATGAACAACTACAACGGAAGGATAGGCTACCTAGGCATCTTTACTTATCTGAACCTGCAGGCGCAGCATGTATCAAGGATGTTCATCGAAATAGATTCGAAATATGTGCGCGACGACATCGGCTACCCGCTCCAGATCTTTGCCTACAAGCAAAACGACAAGCTGAACCTTCCGAAGTATTACTCGTACGCCACCTATTACGAAGGGAGGCTGCAGAACTATGACGGCAGCTACAATTACCCGATGACTTTCAGGCGCGACATCGAAAAGGGATATTCGATGCTGAAGTTCAACAAGTACATCCATTTCATCAACAAGATATCTGACGATAACATAATCGTGATAAGCAGGCCGCGCAGGTCGGTATTTCCTTATCTGGTGACATTCTCTTACCTATTCCTGTTCTTCTCTCTGATAATACTGCTGATGACTTATAAGGGAAAGAAGGAGAAACTCTTCGACCTGCCTCGCAACTCTTTCAGGAGCAAGATTACGATCCTGCTGATAGTGTCCCTGGTATTCTCATTGCTCTGCATTGGAATAGGAAGCATCATTTTCTCGCTTTCGCAAAGCAAGAACACGAACAGGCTGCAGATGGAGGAGAAACTGAATACGGTACAGTCCACGCTTACAGATTATTGCAAGTATGCGTTGCGCTACAATGACATCAATACTCCGGAACTGTTCGACGCCATGGACAGGGTGGCATCCAACACCCAGTCGGACATCAACCTTTACGATCCTCACGGACTGCTCGTGCGCACCACAAAGTCCGAAGTATTCGAGCAATACCTGCTGGGATGCCGCATCAACCCGGAAGCCTTCGACCAGATTATCCACAAGGACCTGAAAAAATGCGTCCTGCAGGAAAAGATCTCCGGTGTCAGTTACTATTCCCTCTACGCTCCGGTTTTCAATGCCGGGGGCCTGCTTGTTGCCATAGCGAACATCCCTTACTTCTCGAGGTCTTCGAATATGGAAGACAATGCCTCGCACATCGTTGCAGCCATCATCAACATTTACCTCCTGCTTCTGATCGCAGCCGTGCTCGGTGGCCTTGCAATATCGAACCAGCTCACACAGCCGCTGGATGAAATCAGCACGAAGATGAAGAGCTACGACCTTACACAGCAAGTACAGCACATCGATTATAAGGGAAACGACGAAATCGGCCAGCTCGTAACATCTTACAACAAGATGGTCGACGACTTGGAGGAAAGCACGAAACGGCTGGCTCAGTCGGAAAGGGATTCAGCATGGAGGGAAATGGCACGGCAAATCGCCCATGAGATCAAGAACCCTCTGACGCCTATGCGCCTCAGCATCCAACAGCTTATGCGACTGAAGAAGATGAACTATCCGGGCTGGGAAGACAAGCTCGACAAGGTCTTCGACTCCATTCTCGAACAGATAGACATCCTCTCGCAGACAGCTACCGAATTCTCGTCCTTTGCGAAGTTCTATAACGAAGATGCAACAGAAATCGACCTTCTGGACCTTCTGCGCGAACAAGTCGTGCTTTACAACACGGACGACTCAGTCCACGTCAAAGTGCTCCAGATGGTCGACACCGCCATCGTTACAGCCCGTAAGTCCCAGATAATCCGTGTCTTCGTAAACCTGCTCTCCAATGCCGTCCAGGCCATCAAGAACGACGGCATTGCCGACGGCCGCGTCCTCGTGACAGTGAAGAAAGTCTCCATCCCCGCCGCCTCCGGCACTGATTCCGTCACTTCGCCTGCCAGTGAATCCCTTGATGCTTCTCCAACCACGAACGCATCAATTTCCGAATCCAATAACGCCGAATCCGCAGATATATCTGCCGAAGGAACTTGTTCCCCTGGACAAGACGAAACAGAATCCTACGAAATTTCCTTTGAAGACAACGGCCCTGGCGTTTCTGCAGAAAATCTCGATAAGCTCTTCAAGCCTAATTTCACGACAAAGTCTTCAGGCACAGGTCTAGGTTTAGCCATCTGCCACAGCATCATCGAGCAATCTCAAGGGAAGATACGCTACGAAAAGAGTGTCCTCGGCGGTGCCGCCTTCATAATAGACCTCCCCGCGTAACACTTTCAAGTCCCAGCTAAAGCCTCTGACACTTCTCCTCCAGCCTCCACCCATAATGGAACTGGTGTCGGGATTTCTTGTAGAATTCTAGAATATCTCGAACTTGCCGACGTAGACGCCGGTGCAACCGGTCTGAGTGATCATCACGTCCTTGCCGTCAAGGTTCTTGATGGGAATCATCTTGTTTAGGAACGTGTGGGAATGGCCGCCGACGATGATGTCGATGTTGCGGCTGTTTGCGGCGAGCACCCTGTCGGAAGGATGTTCATAGTCGCCGCCCATGTAGCCCAAATGCGACAGAAGGATGACGATATCGCAATGCTCTTCATCTTTCAGCATGGCAGCGAGCGAGTTCACGGTCGGGATAGTAGGGAGCTCCTTGACTCCCACTATGGTCTCGGGAGAGCATACGGCAGGCAGTGAAGTGGTAGTTGATCCAATGATTCCTATCTTGAAACCTCCGCGGCCCACTATCACGTAAGGCTTGATAAGTCCTTCAAGAGCAGTACCTTCGAAACTCCAGTTGGCACAAACCACTGGAAATGCAGCGAGGTCCTTGATTCGTCTGGCTATCTCCTGGACTCCATTGTCAAACTCGTGGTTGCCAAGTGTCGCCACGTCAGTGTGCAGAAGATTCATAAGCTTCACCTCAAGGTCTCCGTTACCAACAGTGAAATACGGCGTTCCCTGACTGAAGTCTCCGGCATCCAGGACAAGGACCCTGTCGGCTCCGTATTGCTTGAATTGTGAATCGTAGAACTGCAGCCTTCTTTCAACGCCCCCCGTGCCCTTGTTGCGGCCTACCCTTAAAGGCTCGATCTGACTGTGCGTGTCGTTGGTATGCAGTATGACAAGTTTCTGAGCTACGGACTCCAGAGGTAGGATTGTCAGGCAAAGGATTGAGATTGCAAGCCTAAAACCGCGTGTAACATTGATTTTCATAAGCCTTATTCATCAAGATCGAGTTCGGAAACATTCTTAATCACTTTTACGCGGCCGTCCTTCTTAGTGGCTATCATCTTGCCCTCGGCAGTCAGGCCGTCAATGTAATCTATAAGTGCGTCGCGGATGAAAAGCGAAGTCGACTCAAAGGACTCGCAGTGCCTGCTGACAAAGATTCTGTCTCCGCCGCCATAGAGGAAATCTATTGTGGCAAGATAATACGTGGCAGTCTCGTCGACAGGTTTGCCGCCAACCGTGAGATTCACTATCTTGCGTCCTGCGACAGTCATCCTAACGCCGCTCATGGGCTGGATCTTTCCATTCGCTGTGATGTCCTCAACTAGTTCCTTCAGCTGTTTTCCGGTCATCTTGGCTACTATTACCGTGTTGTTGAAAGGAAATATGGAATAGATGTCATAGACCCTGACGGCTCCCTCAGGCATGTCGTTGCGGATTCCTCCGAAGTTCAGCAGGCCGACGTCTACAGGATGGCCGCAACTCTTTGCCCCCATTTCACGCATTGCATCGACTGCGAAGTCGGCGATGGCGCTTTCCGGCTGCTCGCGTACGAGTTCACGTTCTGAATAGCCGACAATACGCTGCAGTGGTTGCAGAAGCGAATCATAACTTGAGATAAGCTTTGTAGCAGAGAAGTCGGTGATGTTGTCGTAAGTGGAATCCATCAGGACTCGGGTCCATTTTATGGAATCGATCTTTTGTGCGGGAGCACTTTGGGTACTGAAGGAATTTGCAGATCCTGAGGTTTTAGCGGCCTTCGATGAAGCACCGCATGATGAGAGCAAGGCAGCTGCTGCGATAAAGGCTGCAACTGCGCCCAAATGAATCTTACAATTCCTATACATAGCCATAAAAGTATTTTATAAAGCTTATTTCTTGTATTTGATCCACTTGAACATGTCCGCCCAAGTGGCTTTCTTGCCATAGGAAAGGATCCCGACACGATAGATCTTGCCCGAGAGCCACGCCGTCCCAATGAAAGTCAGTGCCAGCAGCACGAGCGAGAGAGCAAGCTGCCATACCGGAACCGTTCCGAAAGGAATGCGCGCGAGCATCACCATAGGCGATGTCCAAGGAATCATCGAGCACCACACCGAAAGCGGGCTGTCCGGATGCTGGAATGTCTGCAACATCACGAACAGGCCGATGATCAGCGGCGCCGTAATCGGTATCTGGAGTTGGTTGGTGTCCGTCTCATTGTCCACCGCAGAACCCACAGCAGCGAACATGGACGCATAGAGAAGGTAGCCGAAGATAAAGTAAAGCAGGAAGCAGAGAAGCACATAAGGGAAGTTCACTGCCTTGATTCCGCTGACAATGCCGCTCATGTCGGAGTTCGGGTCTGAAAGCTGCTTTGTGATGCTTGCTCCAAGGTCCGTCTTGGATCCGGAGGCAGCATCGGCCAATGCAACGGTCGAAGTGTCGCCGGGAGCGGCATTGAATGAAGCCTGAGGCATTGACATCTGAGCCTGTGCGGCAGCTCCCTGCTTCAGGAAGTTCACTCCCACTATGCTCTGGAATGCAAATAGCAGAACCACAGTGAAGGCTATCCAAATAAGGAACTGAGTCAATGCTACGAGCGCCACTCCGATAATCTTGCCTATCATCAAGTCGACCGACCGCACCGAGGAGACTATCACTTCCACTACGCGAGAGTTCTTCTCCTCGATGACGCTCCGCTGGACCATCCCTCCGAACATAAGGATGAACATGTAAATCAGAAAACTGAGGACATAGGCAACGATCATGTAGACTTCGAAGCTTTCCTTCTTCTCTCCTGACTTGGTGACAGTAATGGCGTTGAACTTGACATCGGTGGAGATGTCGTCCATTATCTGGTCGAGATTCGTGATGTTGTATTTCTTGAGCTTGAAGTTCTCGACCTGCTTCTTGACGGCGTTAGAAACCGTGCTCTTGATGCCTGTCTGGAGAGGCTCATTGCAATATGAGATGACCGAGATGTCGCCCATGCTGTCCTGAGGAGAGATGACCACCATGGCATAAGCGTCCTTGTCAACAATGCTTTCCTTGATGGCTTCGATGTCGGAATCCTGTGCCTTTATTTTAAAAGTAGCATCCTGGTCGCTCTTGAGAGTCGGGGCTACTATTCCGCTCTGGTCAATCACGATGACGTCCTTGGCCTTTTCTCCGCTGCCGCCATTCATTATGAGTACCGGGATTACGAAGCAGGCGACGAAGAACAGCGGGGTGAGCAAAGTGATCCAGATGAAGGACTTCTTCTTCACCCTTGTGGAGAACTCCCTGCCAATGATAAGGTTGATAGTCTGCAAATGTGTCATATAAGTGTCCTCCTAACTTACAAGTTTGATGAAGATGTCGTTCATTCTCGGTATCTGCTCTTCATAGGCGCTGATGTCGAGAAGCGGATTGATTGCTGCGATGACGTCCCGGTTAGGGACGTCCTTGGATATTTCCAGCGTCTTGCGGCGCATGCCCTGGTATTCCTCGTCGCTCAATTCCTTATATAGTCCGGACTCGGGCAAATCAGTCTGGGCAGCCTCTGAAGACTTGTATACGACAGAGACATGGTTCGATCCATATTCGCGGCGGATGTCGTTGGTCTTGCCGGTGATGACCAGCTTCGATTTATTGATAAGCGCAATTCCGTCGCAAAGCTCCTCCACGGACTCCATATTGTGAGTGGAGAGCATTATCGTTGCGCCTTTTTCCTTCAATCCGAGGATTTCGTTGCGGATCAGCTGCGTGTTCACCGGATCGAAGCCGCTGAAAGGCTCGTCGAGAATCAGGAGCTTAGGATCATGGACGACGGTGATGATGAACTGGACCTTCTGTGCCATGCCCTTAGAAAGGTCCTCGACCTTCTTGTTCCACCAGCTCTGGATTCCGAATTTCTTGAACCACTTGTGAAGTTCCGTGACGGCGTCGGACTTGGACATTCCCTTCAGGCGGGCGAAGAAGATGCACTGCTCCCCTACCTTCATCTTGCGGTAAAGGCCGCGCTCCTCGGGCATATAGCCGATCTTGCGGACGTCCTCCTCGGTCATTTCATTGCCGTTGAAATAGACCTTGCCGCTGTCCTGGCGGATGATCTTGTTTATAATTCTGATGGTAGTCGTCTTTCCCGCTCCGTTAGGACCCAGGAGACCGAAGATTTCCCCTTGCGGGATGTCGACGCACAGGTCGCTCAAGGCTGTGAATTTGCCGTAAGTCTTGACCAGGTGGTCGCAATTGATGATACTGTTGCTCACGTTTCGTAGTTTGCGGCGGCCGTTGCGGACGCCATGTTGGAGTGCAAAAATACTGAAAATTTGTTGCATTTTACAATTCATCTGCTTATCTTCGCCGAACATAAGGAGGTGAGAGATGGGAGGTGAACGAAAAGACAAGTTCGGGAGAGCCGCGGCCACTGGGGTCGTAGCCCTCGTTTTTTTTGTCATTGGGCTGCAGACGGCTCTTTTCGGAGTAAAGTTCCTTTCTCCGGGACACGGCGGCTTCCGCGTTGTCGGCGGCGCGGCCGACAGCGCCTCCGGTCCGCACGTTTACCCCGCCGACAGCGCGACGAAGTCCTTCACGCCGCAGAAACGCGAGCGATCCGGACGAAGCCATCGCAGCTGCCAAGACGACAGCCGCTATAGCGGGGCGAAAGGAGAGAATTCGGGTTTTGCTGACAGCCGCAAAGAATATAGGCGCGAGCCTGAAAGCTTCCCTTTCGACCCGAATACGGTGACGCAGGAGGAACTTGAACGGCTTGGACTGTCCGCAAAACAGGCGGCGGCCATCATCAGTTACCGCGGGCACGGAGGCAAGTTTTACAGCAAGGAGGACTTCAAGAAAATGTATACGGTCTCAGATTCTGTCTTCAAAAGGCTGGAGCCGTTCATCCGCGTCACGGCATTGGACATCAACAAGGCTGATTCTGCAGAGCTCGATGCATTGCCCGGAATAGGGCCGTACTATGCTTCACGGATCATCGCATACCGCAGGAAGTTGGCGGGCTACTCAAGCATTGGACAGCTGCTGGAGGTCAAGGGAATGAATCCGGAGACTTACGAAAGGCTCAAGGGATGCGTTACCGTCGACACATTGCATTGGAAGCCACTGGATTTATGGAAAATGAGCGAAGACTCGCTTTCAAGGCACCCTTACGTAGGCACTTATGCTGCAAAGGAAATCAAGCGATTCAAGTCGGTCTGCGACACGTCGCATTGGACGGTGGAGGAGCTTGAGAAGAACGGCATCCTCTCCCTTTCTCCAATGCGACGCAGGCAATTCTCCCGCTGAAGCCCAAGATCAGCTATCTGGAAGCCATTGACACTGGCCTTTACGTCGTCGACCGCCTGGGTAGCGCATACGAATGCAGGATAGACTGCAAGTAGTTCCTATCGGTCATTTTGGGCGGCCTGGACATCAGGGCATGCCAGATAGCATTTGCGGCAGAGCGGCTCGTAGATATCCTGCTCGCCGAGGACGACAAGCTTGTCGTTCGAGCTGGTACGGTGGGAGAATAAGGCGAGGTCTCCGCATTTGACGCAGATGGCATGGACTTTGGTTACATCGTCAGCGATGGCCATCAGCGCCGGCATGGGACCGAAGGGCTTGCCCTTGAAATCCATGTCGAGACCGGCAATAATGACTCTGACTCCGTTCTTTGCGAGTTCCAGACAGACTTCGACGATGCCTTGGTCGAAGAACTGCGCCTCGTCGATTCCTACGACGTCGACATCGCCTGCAAGAAGCAGAATGGATGCGGAAGAGTCTACTGGGGTGGACATTATGCTGTTTGCATCGTGAGAAACCACTTCTTCGTCGGAATAGCGCGTGTCGATCTTTGGCTTGAATATCTCGACTTTGAGCTTCGCGAACTTCGCGCGCTTGAGGCGGCGGATGAGTTCTTCGGTCTTGCCGGAGAACATCGAGCCGCAGATAACTTCTATGGCGCCAGTGCTTTTAGACTTTTCCAGAAACATTTTGCTTATTTTTGTATTCCAAAGATAGGGAAATTATGGCAAGATTGTATATCGTACCGACTCCGGTCGGAAATCTCGAAGACATGACCTTCCGCGCAGTCCGCGTGCTGCAGGAGGCGGACATGATTCTGGCTGAGGATACACGTACCAGCAGCGTCCTTTTCAAGAGGTACGGAATAACCACTCATGCCGAGAGCCACCACAAGTTCAACGAACACGAAACCGTCGGCGTGATCCGCGACCGGATACTGGCGGGATTGAACGTGGCATTGGTCTCAGACGCCGGCACGCCGGGCATCTCAGACCCAGGGTTCCTGCTGGTCCGTACTTGCGTGGAGGCAGGAATTGAGGTGGAGACGCTTCCAGGCCCCACCGCGTGCATTCCGGCGCTTGTGAACTCGGGGTTCCCTTGCGACAGATTTTGCTTTGAAGGGTTCCTGCCGGTGAAAAAGGGCCGCCAGACGCTTTTGACGTCGCTGGCATCAGAGCCCCGCACAATGATATTCTACGAATCCCCATTCCGCCTGGTCAAGACGCTGACCCAGATGTGCACCTTCTTCGGTCCGGACCGCCGCGCCGCCGTCTGCCGTGAGATATCGAAGGTCCACGACACCACCCACCGCGGCACGCTGGCCGAGCTTCGCGACTATTTCACCGCCACTGAGCCCAAAGGCGAAATAGTAATGGTCGTCGCAGGAGCCTAGCCGCACCGACCATCAGCTGCGCTCAAAATTTCTTTTTCAGCAGACGCAGCTGTCTATCTTTTTATAAGTATCTTTGAAGCATAAACAAAAAGGAAGGATGTTCTACACATCAATCGAAAAGAAAAGAGACGAATGGTTAAAATCACCAGACTGCACTATTACAGATCTATTGGATTATATAGTGCAAAGAGGAGAGATGCGCGATGCCCAAATTGAGGCCATCAAGACTTATCTGTTTCTTAAAATAGCATGTGACGGCAAGCCCCTTTGGAAGTTGTTTTCCGAAGGGACATTCAACACGATGGATATTGACGATCTCCCTCTTTCCACCAATGCCAGAGTCGAATTGAAAAGCAATCCTGCAGCTGTCGCACTACTGGAGTACGCCTCTTCGAAAGACAGATATGGAGCAGGACTTGCGCCTAAATTGGAACATCAGATGAAGACAAACCCCCAATCGGTAAACAGCATCAACGTCCTTAAAAAGCTGTTTTACGAAGTGTCTTACACGGATTACCTTTTCAGCCTTCCAATGGGAGCCGGCAAGACATACCTGATGGCGGCACTCATTTATCTTGACCTTTATTTTGCATTGAATGAGCCTGACAATCCTGCGTTTTCACACAATTTCATCATTCTCGCCCCCTCTGGACTGAAGTCCTCCATCGTTCCAAGCCTGAAAACGATTCGCCAGTTTAATCCATCTTGGGTAATACCTGAGCCAACTGCATTACAGTTGAAGAGATTATTGAAGTTCGAGATTCTAGACGAACAGAAAGGAGCAAGCAGAAGTAACCTAACTAAGAACCCCAATGCCCAAAAGATCAACAACCATCAACCTCTTGAAGAACTATTAGGTCTTGTCGCAGTGACAAATGCCGAAAAAGTCATTCTTGACAGAGTCGGCGCTACCGTTGATGACAGTATATATTCAAAAGAGGAATACGATAAAATTAAGCTTGCCAACGAGCTACGGGACATAATCAAGAAACTTCCCCATCTTGCCGTCTTCATCGATGAAGTCCACCACGCCTCAGACTCCGACATAAAGCTTCGCCAAGTCGTTACAGAATGGGCAAGTGAAAGCTCTTTTAACTGCACACTCGGTTTCTCCGGAACTCCATATCTTGAAAAGACAGATAAAATCGAGGTCAATGACCGTTTATCCTTCAATGCTTCGATGCTATCGAATGTAGTGTACTATTATCCTCTATACGAAGGCCTTGGTAATTTCTTGAAGATTCCAAAGGTTAATTATGAAAAGGCGTCGCCTTCTGAAATAATCGAGCATGGTGTCAAGGATTTCCTGGACAATTACCTGGACACCTTATATTTCGATGGCACCAGCGCCAAACTTGCCATTTATTGTGGACAGATAGACACACTTGAGAACATAATTTATCCACAAGTCTCGCTGATTGCGTCTTCCTATGGATTGAACCCTACTGAGACCATCCTCAAGTATCACAGAGGGAACAAGGATTATCCTCCACCGCCGGATTCCGAGTTGCAATTCTCATCATTGGATACTTCTATTTCCAAGGTCAGGATAATACTTCTAGTTCAAATCGGGAAGGAGGGTTGGGATTGCAAAAGCCTGACCGGCGTTATCCTACCTCAATCCGGAAGTTGCCCTACCAACATGGTGCTTCAAACAAGCTGCCGCTGCTTGAGACAAGTCAATAAGGGAGAAAGAGAAAGTGCCATTATCTGGATGAACGACGATAATGCCGTCACGCTTAACCGACAGCTGAAACAACAGGAAAACATTTCCATTTCAGAGTTTGGGGACAAACGCCTTCAAGAGCCCATTAAAATCGAGCGTTTCTCCAGAATGGGACAATTGCATCTCCAGCCGATTGAATACTATCAGCTGAAAGTGTCATATACTGTCGTGAGAAGGGATTCAGGCAAATCCATCGATGAAGCACTATCAAGCGAAGGCATCCTTGTCAAACAAGCACGGCGCATCATTCGCAGTCAAGATTTCAAGGGCAATGATATGTCCACCGTAGAGGATCCGGCATTGGCGATGTATTATAGTGAAAAGGCTTCGTTCTATGACTGGCTCTACCTCATTTCCAAAGAGAGTTTCAATACACTTCCGTTCACGATGCTAGAGGAGCACGAGGCACATTTGAGAGCCATCTTCGACAAAATTGCCGTAAAAGGTGACGGGCAGTCATGTCTCTACAGGCCCGAATACGATCAAGCCGCTGTTCGCAGGAATGTCAGAAACGCTTTCCTTCCAAAGACCGACATCGTCACTAAGCAGGATGTCATTCCATGTGAAGCGGAATTGCTTAAAATCGGATGTCCCTCCTCTCCTCTTTTCGTCGATGACGACTCTCTGTTTTACCCTGCCCAAAACGATGTCACCCAAATCAAGCAAATTGACTCTGGAGCAGTAGCCATCTCCCAAGAAGAACGTGCAATAATCGAGTCTCTACGCTCAAAAGGAATACAGATTCCCGATAGCATCCCCGATCGCCACCCTGAAAGCAGAAAGACATACCACTATATTCCGTATCACTTCGACAGCTCATTTGAAAAGGACTATTTCTCAAAATCGGTCTTGGCTATAATCAAAGACAAGAATCTGGAAGCATATTACAATGGCGACGACACACTGACCGAGTTCTCCATCGACTGTTACACGAAGTCCGGGGAACAGTACAGTTACATTGGAAAATACTACCCTGACTTCTTGATAATCCGAAGGGACAAGAACAACAAGATAACGAAGGCAGTCATCGTTGAGACTAAAGGCGGCGTCTTTGCCGACAAATTCGCTGGCAGGAAAGCATTTATGGAAAGCACCTTCCTAAAAGAGAACAACGAGCAGTTTGGATACGACAAATTCGCCTTTCTGTATCTTGAGGACACCATGGGCCAAGACGAACGCGACAGCCTAACAATCAACAAGATCAAATCATTTTTCAAATAGAAATACATTATGGCAGTCAAATACATACCATATTTTCCCAACACCCTTGAAGGGCAGGCTCTACTTGACAACTTCGTCCGCACAAAAAGGATGTTGCGCTATACAGACAACGACAAGGTATATGAGCGCATCCAGCGCGGCCTGCCTTATTACGAAACAAATTTAGTCGAGCGAGTTGGCGAAAACGCCGGCGGAAACCTAGTCATACGCGGCGAATGCCTTTCTGCTTGCGCATATTTGAAAGACAAAGGCATATCGGTGGACTTAGTTTACATTGACCCGCCTTTCGCAAGCGGTGCCGACTACGCAAAGAAAGTGTATCTGCGTCGCAATCCAAAGGTAGCCGAGGCCATCGATAAAGCAGAAACAGACCTTGACGACGATGACATGAAGTCATTTGAAGAAAAGATGTATGGTGACATCTGGGATAAAGAAAGGTATCTTAACTGGATGTATGAAAACCTGATGGCCATCAAATCAGTCATGAGCGAGACAGCAAGCATCTATGTCCATCTCGACTGGCACATCGGCCATTATGTAAAAGTGCTGATGGATGAAATTTTTGGAGAAGCGAATTTTAGAAATGATATCATCTGGTCCTATCCTGGACGAGAAAAATTGTCTTCTAAAAAATATCAGTCCAAGCATGACAATATCTTTTTGTATGGCAAATCCGAAGACAGCATAATCAATCCTATAAAAAAAGAATGGACAAAAGACAGCCGCATACAATCTTTACGCAGAAAAATATACACTGATGAAAATGGACGAGAATGGTTTTGGGAAACGCGAAGCCAATCAGATGGAAAAAAACCAATCAAGAGCTATCTGGACGAATATGTGGCGAAAGGGGGCGCACTAAATGACGTATGGACGGATATACAATTTCTTAGAGGGAATGACCCTGAAAGAGTTGACTATGCCACTCAAAAGCCGGAATCACTTTTGGAACGCATCATAAAAGCCAGCAGCAATGAAGGAATGGTAGTTGCAGATTTTTTTGGAGGAAGCGGTGTCACTGCTGCCGTAGCTCACAAACTGAAAAGGCAATACATCACTGCTGACATTGGCGTAAACTCAATCCAGACAATCAGAGACAGGCTCGTTTCCATTGGGAGTCAGTTTGACATTTTGGAAATCAACGATGGAGTATCACTTTTCAGGAATCCCGCACAAACCATGGACAAACTGAAAGGCATGATTCCGGGACTTCGGGAAGAAACGAAACTCGACAAGTTCTGGGCAGGAGGAATTGTCGACACCAAATTTGGACTGATGCCAGTTTATCTCCCCAACCTGCTGGACGACAGTTCATCGAGAATGCTTGACAAATCGACGGTCAATCGCATCCTAAAGCAATATATGCCCGAGTTGCCTGATGACACAAAAAAAGTGATTGTTTATTATATTGACATCGACGACAGAGAGGAAGTCGATTCTTTCATCAAAGAGCAGAATAACACTTTGTTTGAAATCGAACTCAGGGACCTTAAAATCATTCTCGACGATGTAGTCGCTGAAGATTCCGTCAAAGTATCCATTGATCGGGAAAATACAGAACTATTCAAGGATTGGAAGGTGTCTATCGATACTTTTCATAGCGACAGAGTACGCAAGGCAATTGAAGAATTCAACTCTAAAGGATATCAGCAATTCTTGCAGCAGCAAGCTAAAGGGAAAGGCAAGCCGTTCACGCCTATCTCATTGAGCGATGAAGGCCTTGAAACCATAGAATGGATAAGCTTGGATTGCACCGCCACCAACGGGACATGGAAAAGCGACAGTGAAATCAAAATAGACAATTCAGGATACGTCGTCAAGAATGGAGTCAAGACAACAGACTTCTGGGATGGCTCCATACGCAGCGAAAGGAAGCCTCTGCGCTTGAAGGTCAGGAACATCTGCGGAGATGAAAGCGTTTTCGACATATCGGGGCAGAAAATGATATGACTTTCTTTATAGGAAGCGAAGGATGCGGACGCCTTGATTGATGCCGTAGCCTGAAGCAGCGTAGGCGACAGTTCCGTCAGCGGCACCGACGACTATCAGAGGGTACTCGCGGTTAAGCTTCAACGTGGAAGTCAGCATATTGAACATCGCCGAACCATCATCTTTGCCGAAAACAGACCCTGCAGGGAGTTTGCCGCGGTCATTTTCCATCAATGCCGCCAGCGTTGGCTTATTTGACGCATTCGTACTCACAACAGGCTCATATAGAACGGTGAAGCGCACGCCACGCCCTTCGAAGTCCTTTTTCAGTGCCGCAAGGTCATTCATCAGGTGAGTAGAAGGCTCCCCCGAAGTCGACAGGATCAATGCCACGCCCATCTTTCCTCCCCCCGCAGAGCCAAAAAGCTTCGCAGCTGCAGAAGCAGGAATCTTGCCCACTGGAGCATCAAGAGCTGACTCAATGCTAAGCTTTGCATTGGTCTGCTCCCCTGCCCTGATTATAATGGACTGCAAGGTCGAAACGACGCTGCCGTCGCCACGGCGGTTTCCCGTGACGATGATATATTCTCCCGCCTCGAGCAGGACCGGCGTCTTGAAAATGCTGTTGCAGCGCATCTTGTCGCTCAAGTCGCCCTCGGAAGAGTCTCCTAGGTCAAGCAGCTTCAGCTTTCCGTTCTCAAGCTTCGATACAGTAAAATTCACATAATAAAGCGGATTCGCCTCTGCCCCGCCCTTGCAGGTCAGGACAAGCGAACCATAGGCATGCCATGATTCAATGCCGCCCTCGGCACCGGTGCCGGTTTTTGCATTGAACTCGGAGGTTGCCCAGGAACCGTCAGCGAAGAACTGCGGCTTGCGGTCCACAGGGTTCAGGCGTGCAGGAATGCCGAGTGTGCGCAGACAGGCGATGTAGAAGATGTCGCGGGAGACGGCGTCGCAGACACCTGACTTGGCCACGGCGGCAGGCGTCATGAAGACGTCTCCGCGCGACGTGGAATCCACGACGCGGATTTTCTCCGCGACAAGCGTGGCGACGGCATCGGCAACCTTCTTGACAGCTTCGGGCACAGCAGCGGCCACCGCCGCCGCTTCCGCCTTCAATTCCGCGGCGCCGGATGTGCCCGCAAGCCAAGCCGAGACATCGCTGCGCCAGAAATCCATCTGCTCTGTCAAGACCCGTGGCAAGACGATATAGCGTGATGCAAAATCGTCTGTATAAGGCGAATTGGAGAGTTTAAGGGTATCGGACGTATTGCGCGAATCGTACCACCAGAAGATGTTGGAAAGGATGACATCAGGATTTGCATCCTGAAGGTCCTTGTCGGAAAGATTGTTCAGAAGGTTGACGGCAAATTCGACAAGACCAGGGGAATCTTCTTTTGAAGATGCCTGCCGGATGACCTCTGGAATCATTTTCCAGTTGCCGCGCGAAGTGACGACGGCTCGGTCGAGCTTCGAGATGTCGAAGCCGAAGGCGGCGCTCTTGTCGGCTGGTTCATCCTCGTCGGTCGTCGTTGTTGTGAAAGCTTCAGCGGCAGTCTTAGGGAAATCGGCGATGACCGCATTCCTTATGGCATCCTCGCTTGCCAGACGTGCCGAGCATGCAACTTCTTCAGGTGAATTCGAGTCGATGAATACCGGCTTGCCCGCCGGAGGCACTATTTCGAATTTTTCAGAAACGGCATCCTTGGAAGAAAGTATGACTGTAACAGCGGAAGTGTCGGATGCTCCTGCCTTCACGAAGCCGAAGGTCCCTGAAGCCGGGTCGGATGCCCATACGAAGCGGTCGCCCCGACCCATTGCGAGAGAGCATTTGCCCTCCGAATCGCAGGTGGCATTGAAAACGGTATAGAGCTCGGAATAGTTGTAGACCTTGAAGGCTACTGAAGCGCCGGGCACCGGCTTGCCCGAAGCGTCGACAACATGGACGGTCGGACGCGAAACCGGAGCATAGTTGGCAGTGCAGTTGATGCGCGCTATGATAGGATCCTGCCCGACTATGTCTTCCTCGCCAAAATAACGGCCGAAGACCTTGACTTCCATGTAAAGGCCACGGGAAGCTGGATATGTGAACCACGCCTCATCGAGCTTCGGTGCGGGTTCGCAGGCTCCAAGATAATGCCACTCGCCATCTGCCCAGACTTCTACCCATGCATGGTTGTCGTCGCAATGAGCCCAGCGAGGCGTATATACTTGACGTGCAGGGATTCCGACTGTGCGAAGGGCCGCTATTGCAAACACCGTCTCCTCGCCGCAGCGACCGTAGGTGCGCTTCATGATAGCCTCCGGCGAAGCCGTACGGCCATCAGTCGGCTGATAATTAACATGTTCGTGGCACCAATGATTAATCTCCAGGGCGGCCTGCTGCATCGTCATCCCGGCCACCCTGCGTGAAAGCGTATCGTAATAGTCAGTGCGGAAATTGTCGAGAGACTCGTTGTTGACGCGCACAGGCATCACATAATATCTGAAAATGTACTCCGGAATCGAATCGCCCCAAGCCATCGAGTCGCGGGCGACGAATGCCTGACGGACGTTTGCCATAAAATAGTCAGGTCCCATAGTCACTACGTCGTTAAGCGGCGAATACGCCAGCAGAAACTCCATAGCTTCCTTTTCCTCTGCATTCCGCGCCTTGAAAGAAGCCTGCGAAGCCATTGAAGAGTCCAGCATCGCCATGCGGTTGTCGTAATCCTTTTCGACCTGCTTCCTGAAGCCGGTGTCGGAAATGAAATGCCTGCCGCAGGATGGACACAGCATCAACGCAGCAACCAGTATTATCAGATAATGTCTTGACATAAGATTAGAAGCTGCAGCCCAGAGTCAGCGCGACTACGTTTGCAATCTTGCCAAGATACACGGCCTTGGGAGCATAAAGGAAGTTTTCAGAGAGGTCGGCATAGACCGAAATGCCCTTGCCAAAGAACTGAGTGTAGCGGAAAGCGGCATTGGTGCGGATCTTTGGAGCAGTGAAATATTCGAATTCGCGCTGAAGGTAAAATTCAGTCGAGCGGATGGCCACCGGCTGTGCAGAAGCGTTCTCATACACTCCATCCTTGGAAGCGTATCCGCCGCCCTTTCCGTATCCGATCCCGAGCGTTCCGGAAATTATGTTCCGGAACCCAATGGCGTTATAGGTGCCGGCGAGATGATAGTCGATGCTTGAGATGTTCTGGTCACGGTAATTCGGATAAACCGAGGCGCGAAGCGCACGGAAATACCCATCGGCCCCGGCCCTGACGACAATACGGGGATAATTGCCTTTCACATTGAAATTGCCGATGTATTCTGCTGAAGCATTGCCTGTAATGCGGTCTCCGACAAGGTTGCTGCCATAATAGTTAACCGTCGTCACGGTATTGTCCGTCACGATATTGTAGATGTTCTGGTAGTTCTGCAGCGTCGTATAAAGGCCCTTCAAGACAACTGAGTGGACATTGTGTCCGGAAACGAGGGAGAACGCCCCGCTATACTCCGCTTCCACGCCGCTGTGTTCGTAATACATCACGCGGGCAGAAGACGAAGATCCAAGATATCCCTTTCTATACCTCAGTCCGAACTCGTTGAAGAAGTTCGCATTCTTCCCGAAATGGAATTCCAATTGCAATGCTCCGCCTTGCAGCTGTGCAAGTTCGGGAGTCTTGTATGAAGACGAGGTTATTCCGGACTCGCCGAAGAGTTCCCAGCTGCCGAACAGGCCACCGTAGTCGATAAGCGAGTAATGATCCTTGTCTGTCGTGCCTTTGACCTCGAATTCGGCCAATTCCACGCGACGGCGGTAATAATAGTTGAAGCCTAAGTCGACCGGTTCCGTATGGTACTTGAATCCCGCTGTGAATTTCAGGTCCATCAGGTCGTCCACGTAGCGCAAGTCCTTGGTCTTTGCGTAATCCGCGGCTGAATAGTCCACCTTGACTCCGAAGGAGAAGCTATTTGTGGCATTGTAGGAAAAACCGCCGACGAGATGATAGGTCTCCTTAAGCTTGTGCCCAGCAGTCGTGTCAGAATACTCGACCACGTTTACGGAGTTATAATATGGGTCGACGAAGCAGCTCCCGCCCATCTTCTGGCCGCTGAAATAGTCGTAGGAAACAAGTCCGTAAAGGACTGTCTTGGGATCAAGGCGTATATAGGAACGACATTCGGCGCCGCCGGTAAAGCTGTCGCCGCTGCCGCTGTAGTTGCCGAATCCTCCCTTGACCATGTTTCCGCGAAGTTCCGCGACGGATACGCCGTTTACCGAAAGGACTCCGAGCCCGGCAGAATTCTGGCTTGTAAGCCAGCCTCTCGCCGCCTGGATGTAGTCGTAGTCGTTCAGATGCTTTTCTTCCAATGCCTGGGCAGAAGCGTTCCAGGAGATAGCCGCCAGAAGAAGCGTCGATATGATGATGGTCTTTTTCATGGCATTATTTCCTTAATGAAGCCTTGGCTCTCATGTGAAAGTCGTTTGTCGTATTGTTCGTATCCTGATAAAGGATATGTGCGCCGTTGGCTATCGAAGCCTCGGCGTCTATGCCGCTTGGGTCTGTAGTGCCTCCGGCAACATCGAGAGTGCCCAGGGAGTAGTTGTAAACCAGCTTCCCTGCATTTTCAGCCAATGCCTCCGTACGATCCTTGTCGACGTTTCGGTAAGCCGAATAGCCCTTCTGGTTCGTGGCGTAGAGGGATCCTGCATCAATGGAAGGCAGAAGCCTCTTGTAATTCGAAGCGGCTCCATAAAGGAACACTTCCATCGCATCGAGCACCCAGTCGTTTGGCAGCTCCTTTCGAAGCATTGCCTTTGAAGAACTGTTGTTGTAATAGTTTTCATTGGACTTGTCCGCATAGAACTGCGCAGGAGTCTCGCCTTTCGGCGAGAAGACCACGAATGCCGGAGAGATCTGTGAGAATGTCCAGGCATTGCCCATAGCCCAGAAATAGGCCTTGAGATAATGCGAAGTCGGTATGTTCTCGCTTGGTGCAGGGTGTACGGAGGTATTAGTAAACACCGACGGGTCATAGGTGACGTAATATTCCGGCTTGCTCAAGTCAACGGACCGGGTGTAAGTCTTCGTATTGTCGTTGGCGTTGTTGAACGCTATCACAACCTGCGAATATGGAGCAATGGCAATCTCAGTCTCAAGGCAGAAGAACGCCGGACTGATCAACGTCATGTCCTGACTGGCATACCAGAGGTTGCCATCCTTGTCGTAGTCGGCATTTGACGATCCGTTTGAGTTGTATGGCATGCATCCTGCCAGGCAGAGGCTGTCTATTGTCGCGGTCTCGGCTGAGTTGTTGTAAAGGATGCAGTATTTGTCATAAGCATAGTATCCCGATCCGTCGTCCTTCTGGCAGCCGCCGTAATATAATTCCTTGATAACCACCTGATGGGAGACGGAAGCGTTCAGGTCTATGCCCAGTTCCTTTCCGGCAGCCATCCAATCGGAGTTCACCGATACGGAAGCGGAATTGCCGTTGTAAATGGTCATGATGCCTTCTGAGGCGCGGACATCGGTTGCCGAAGCCTTGTACATTCCTGCAGCCACTTTCATGGTTGCCACTCCCGATGGGTCTGTTGCAGCAGCGTAGCTGGCATCGGTGGTGGTGCTTGTGACGGTCACCTTGACTCCCTCGACAGGTGTATAGCCTCCCGCAGGGTAATTCAGCTTCACTTTCAGTTCAAAGGTGCCGTATTCGTTCACCCTGCTCTGCGGGGTGAAAAGGTTCTCTATCCTTGAGCAGGAGGCAAATGCAAGGCTCAGTACAAAGCCGAGCAGAAGAGCGTTGCATTGAGTAAAGATATGTTTCATATTCTTCATCTCGTTTAGAATTTAAGGCGCAGTGTCATGCCGTAGTAGAAGTCAGGATAGGTATTCAGGTCGATCAGAGTCGACTGAGAATCATTCCAGCTGTTCTTGACATTGCTCAGGTTGCGGAAGAAGTCGTTGGCGTAGAAGGAAAGGGAGGCGAACTCGCCTATTTCCTTGGTCGCGCTGATGTTTGCGCAGAAATAAGGTGAAACCACGTTCTTGCGGTAGAAGTAGTTGGTGGAGCTTCGGCGGACCAGAGAAGAGAGGTAGCCGTAGAGCGTGGGGTCATTTTCCTTCGCCCATGCATAGGATCCCTCTTCATTGCCGAGGAACTTGATGTGCTTTCCGGGGTCGTCCACACTGATATAGTAAAGAGGATATGTGGCCGCGAAATTTCTGTCAGTTGCATAATCGCCTTCGACCGGAGTATAGTCGGTTCCGTTGATCTTGTAGGTGATCTGACCGCCGCTGTACTCGGAAATGTACTGCATGGAGCTGTAAAGGGAGCTCTCAAGGCGCAGGGAGAAGATCATCCTGACTTTCGGAATGCGGGTGGCGACGGTTATGTTCGACTGGAGCCTTTCAATGGCGGTTCCGTTCGAGCCGCTGCTGGTGGAGCCTACGTAATACCCGACATATTTGTAAGGAGAACCGTCTGACATGGTCGTGCCGATGTAGTCACCCTGGATCACTTCGCTGTGGCCGCGATAGTTGTAATACGAACCGTCAAGGCGTATGGTGGTATAGACGGACTTGATCATTCTGAAATCGACGACCCATTCCAAGCCCTTGCGTATGTAAGGGCTTGTCTCATTTGCAGTGGTTGTCTTGGCGCTGAAAGTGTTGCGTGCAAGAGTCGGGACAACGTAGTCTGCCAGTGTGCCGGACTTGTCGACGACAGTGACTACGCCAGTGGTCTTGTCGACGGTATAGCCGCGGTTGGCTGAAGGGATGGCGCAGCCGGCAAGATTGGTCTGGGAAGTGAAGTTATACGTGAAGGCGTCGTAGTCATCTTGGGTCACATAAGCGTCAAGAGTGCGGTTATAGTAGCCGGTAAGGGATACTTTCGTCCCTCCAAGGTCGAATTCAAGGCCGGCCTCCGACTGGTGGTTCTTCTGCCAGCGGAGGTTTGGATTGTAAACGATGGTATGCGGCTGGATGTAATAAGCATAATAGGCGCTTCCGTCTGCCAATGCCCCTGGAGCGAATGCGAGAATGTCTGAATAGGTCGGTGCCGGATAAAGCACGTTGAAGCTTGGCAACTTGACGGCGACGCCCCAGCCTCCGCGGATGGAGAACTGACGGATGAAGCGGTCCTCGCTGTAAGTCAGCGGCGTATATTTGAGATTGAAGCGAGGCGAAAGGCTGTTTACCGTTCCGTAACCCGAATTCTTGATGAAAGTCCATTCGGAGCGCACGCCGGCCATGACGTCGATAGTGCCGGAACCTACAGGAATGATGGCATTGTCTTCGGCGTACGCTGCAAGGTTATTCATGAAGGGAACTTCATTGTAAGGATAGGTGCGCCATGTCGGAGCGGTGCTCAAGTCGGAATAATAGACTCCCTGCCCGAGGTTGCCGCTGCCGGTGAATTCGAGGCCGGCCTTCAGCTTGTTGTTCACAGTGCCGAAAGTTTTTGCCCAAGTTGCCTTGGCCTTAAGGCTGTAGTCGAGCGGGCGGCTGTCGATGTTCTCAAGTTCGTACCAATATCCTGCAGGACGAAGGATGATTTCAGCGTTTGGATTGACTGAATGGAGGGTCGATACGAAATATCCCTCTTCCTTGCCGTGAAGGGCGCTGCTTGAGGAGGCACTGGACTTGTTGGTATTTATGGATTCCGCCTGGTTGCTGTAAACTGCGCTGCCGCTGAACTCGAGATTGGTTATCCAGCTCTTGTTGAGAAGCCATGTCAGGTCGAAGTTGCCGCGGATTGTGTTGTCCTTGATTTTGGTGTAAGTGTTCTGGAATGCGTCCGGGTCGGCTTCGCTGTCGTAGCCGCCCAGGTTTCCAGTGATGCCGGCAGAGAATTTGATAGGCTGGGCGTCGCGGCCGGAGGCATAAAACGTATTGCTGTAAATCAGGCTGAAATTGTTTCTCTGATATGTGGTGTACGGAGAAGCGATGTCGCTGTTTGCCTTGGTGCGCTCCGCACTGGCGTTAAGCACGCCGCGCCTGCCTCCGAGATCGAAGCCCTTGCTGATGGATATCTGCTTCATGTTCGGGTCAGTGGACAAGGTCAGGACGAAAGGGGAAGTGCCCTTTTTCGTGTTTACCCTGACGATGCCGCTGGTCATGTCGCCGTACTCCACTGAAGGGACTCCGGTAATGACCTCGACTGACTCCACGTTGGCAGATGCTATGTTCTTGGTGGATACTCCGGCAGTCTCAAGGAAGCTGGCGTTGTTTGAAAGCCTCACTCCGTCGACTTCGACTGCAGTAGTGAATGTGGAATTGCCAAGCTCAGATCCGGTAACGCCGGTGCGGATTCCGAACTTGCCTGCACCGTTGCCGGTGGATGTCAGGTTGTTGGATGCCGCAGTGACGCCGCCGGGAAGCAGCGAGGAAAGCTTTGAGACGTCTGTCATCTGCATGTGCTCGATGGCCGTCTTGTCGATGGTTCGGCTGGTAGATGTTCCGGAAGTGTTTTCCTTTGCCGTAACCGTAGCGCTGGCAAGCGTAAGGTTGTCGGCGTTAAGGTAGAACTTATGGCCTTCCATGACGCCTGTCAAATCTACCTTGAACTTGGAGTCGACGTAGCCGAGACAGGATATCTCGACGTCGGATTCCCCTTTCGGGACATTCTTGATGACGAATTCGCCCTTTTCGTTAGCTACTGCCCAGAGTTCGCGTCCCGGCAAGACCACGGTAGCGAATTCCACAGGCCGGCCTGTAGCCTTGTCAATGACGGTGCCGGAGAGATTGTAGCTCTGCGCGAAAGCGGCCGTGCAGTTCAAGGCCAGCAGAAACAGCGGCAGAGCGATAAAAATAGTTTTTCTCATAAGCGGGTATTTTATACGGCTTCAAATTTATGAATTTTTCCCGCCAATGTATGTTCATGACCTCTCTTCGCGATACAATTCATCGAACCGCCTGGCGAGTGCGTCCTTGTCGGCGATGATCCTGCGAAGCTCGGCGAGTCTTGCCTTGTTCGGAGATTTATCCAGATACAGCTTCAGGTAACCTCCAGGAGCATATTTCTCCTTCAGGTGAGCCAGGAAACGGCTGTATTGCTCCTCCTTGGTCAGGGACGGATAATGGTCCAGACCGAACTGGACCGTACGGCGCAAGGTAGTGTCCGGGTCGATGTCGCGGTCGGCTTCGGCGACTATCTTTCCATAGAGACTGCGCGGCTCGTGGTCGCTGGAAGCCCTGTGGTCCTCAACGGCTTCCTTCATGGTCTGGATCTGCTCCCGTGTGAACCACTGAGTCAGGTTCTTGTCCGCCATAATAATGCGTCCGGACACGATGTGATGCTGTTCCCTGCCCTCGCAGCATCCGAGGTCATGATATGCCGCAATGACATAGCACATTTGGGCGTCGGCATTGTACAGCTTGGCCAATTCCGCACTGTTTCTGATTACGTTCTCCACATGCGTGCGCGTGTGGGCGCCGTCGAAACTGTCGTACCGCGGCAAAATCTGCTGTTCGATGTAATCCTGTAGTTTCATTTCCTTATCTTTAGTCTTAGACTGTTGGTTACCACGCATACGCTCGAAAGCGCCATGCAGGCTCCGGCTATCATGGGGTTCAGCATGAATCCGTTTACCGGATAAAGTGCGCCTGCGGCGACAGGAATTGCGATCACATTATAGAAGAAAGCCCAAAAAAGGTTCTGACGGATGGTGGAGACCGTAAGTTTCGACAAATGTATAGCCTGCGGAATCTTCCTCAGGTCTGAGGAAATGATGGTCATCTTTGCCACGTCCATCGCCACCCCGCTTCCACCGCCCATCGCAATGCTCACGTCTCCCTGAGCAAGCGCAGCGCTGTCGTTTATTCCGTCGCCGACCATCGCAACCGTCTTTCCGATACCCTGCAGCTTCTTCACATAATCGGCTTTCCCGTCAGGCATCATGCCGGAAGCATAGGAATCAATGCCCGCCTGGAAAGCAATGCTTCGCGCAGCTGATTCGTTGTCTCCAGTCAGCATCTGGACTGAAATGCCCATTCTTCTCAACTCTTCCACCGCCTCGACGGAAGATGGCTTTATGCTGTCGGCAATGCCGAAGGCGACTGCGGCTCCATCCCTGTCAGCTGCGAAGACAGGAGTCTTGGCCTGCCCGCGCCACAACGCAGCCCTTTCAGCAAGGGAGTTGGGAATTTCAATGCCGCGCGCAGACATGAATGACTGGCTGCCGACAAAAAATTCGCGGCCTTCAATGGCTCCTCTGACTCCCTGACCCGTTTCAGACTCAAAATCAGTAACATCCAATGGCATCACGCCCTTATTGAATTCGGCGACCGCCACGGCCAAAGGATGCTCAGAAAGTTTCTCCAGACAGACTGCCGCACTTTCCACCACGGATGCCCTCGCTTCGTCGGCCGCCGCAGCGAAGTCGGTGACTTTCGGATGACCTTCTGTTAGCGTTCCCGTCTTGTCGAGCACTACAGTGTCTATCTTTCTTGCAAGCTCAAGGCTTTCAGCATCCTTGATCAGGATTCCGTTGTCGCTCCCGCGGCCAATCCCTACAGTGATAGCCGTAGGAGTTGCCAGGCCGAGGGCGCACGGACATGCTATCACCAGCACGGTCACGAAAGAGAGTATGGCGTGAGTCAACGCAATATCACGAGGTGCGAAAGACAGCCACAGGATGAACGAGAGCACTGCCACCCCCATCACAACAGGCACGAAAACGCCGGCTATACTGTCGACGGTCTTCTGCACAGGAGCCTTGGAGGACTGCGCTTCCTGCACCATCCTTATTATCTTCGCCAGCATCGTCGAGCTTCCGACTCCGGATGCAGTGAACCGAAAAGACCCCTTCTGGTTCATCGTACCAGCATACGCTCTGCTGCCCGCCTCCTTCAGCACCGCCACAGGCTCGCCCGTAAGAAGGCTTTCATCCACATAGGAAGAGCCTTCTGCAACAATTCCGTCGACTGGTATGCTTTCTCCAGGCCTTACTACCAGCGTATCGCCAACCGATATCTCAGAAATAGGCTTCTCCATCAATGTCCCGTCTGGAGCGACAGCCATTGCGCTTGTGGGCTGCAGGCCCATAAGCCTTCTGATCGATGAAGCGGTATTGTATTTGGCACGAGCTTCAAGCAATCTGCCAAGCAGTATGAAGGCAACCACTACGGCCGCAGCTTCATAGTAGACGTGCGCTTCAAGCCCGCGTGAAGTCCATACAGATGGAAAAAGGGTATTGAAGAAGCTGAAGAGATAGGCCGTTCCGGTAGACAATGCCACCAGAGTATCCATTCCAGCCTGACAGTGCTTAAGCTGTCTCCAGGCAGAAACGAAGAAACGCCTGCCGAACCAGAAGACAGCGACGGTCGTCAGGGCAAGTTCAATCCATTTGGATGCAGGCCATGACATGAATCCCATCCCCAGAACGGCGACGGGAACCGCCAAGGCCAAAGCGCTAATGGCTGAGAGGCGAAGGTCTGAGTACTCATTCTCGCGAAGTCCCCGTAGGTGGTCCGGATCTTTTTCCTCGTCTTCAGTCAGCAGGTCATATCCTGCGTCCTGAACGGCTTTGCGCATCTTTCGCATAGACGTCTTCCCGGCATCGTACTCGACTGTCGCCTCGTTTGCGGCAAGGTTTACGACCGCCTCCTGAACGCCCTTGCATGACTTCAGAGCCTTTTCGACATGCATTGCGCACATTGCGCACGACATTCCCTTGACCGGGAATGTCTGTTTCACATTCTTGTTCATTTTTTCTTCTTGGCTTCTATCAGATGCTTGTATCTGTCGAGCACTTCATCGACGATTTCGCTCCATGAACGTACCAGCGTATTGCAGGCATTCACTCCGACCTTGCGTATGACGCTCTTGTCGGCCAGCAGGGCACGTATGTGCGATGCATATTCAGTAGCCTCCGGCTTTGAAAGGAATCCATTGAAGCCGTCGACGGCGATGTCGGCGGCATCCGAACCTTCCGACATCAGTGCAGGCGTCTGGAGAGCTGCAGCCTCGCGGACCACGAGGGGAGCATTGTCATAGACGGACGGGAATAGGAACAGGTCGCCGCAGGCATAGTAATCCCTCATCTTGCTGCGGTCCAGCACCTGGCCTGCGAAAGTGCAGCGGTCGTCTATTCCTAGTTCCTTGACCATCTTCTTCATGTCCTCGGCGGCATATCCCGTGCCTACAAAAATCATCTTCCACTGGATGTCCTTCAAGAGCCCCAGAGATTCAATTATTAGCTTGGTGTTCTTCTGCCAGATGTGCTGTCCTACGAAGAGCAGCACGTTGTCCTCAGGCTTAAGGCCGAGATTTTCACGGGCCGCGGCCCTGACCTTCTCAGCCTCGGGCTTGACGACCAGGTCGCTGCCGTTGTCCATTACGACCAGAGGTCCCTTGTAGCCATACTCGCGGATGGTGTCCTCCACCGCTGCCTGAGGTATCCAAACCTGGTCGACGGAGTTATAATATCGGATTATGTTCTTGATTATCACATCCACGATCTGCGGATCTGAAATGGACCTCGCAAAGTCGTCGCGGTATTTGGAGTGAAAAGTCGCTACTATCGGAATTCCTTCCCTTCTGGCTATCTTCAAGGCTAGGTTTCCCGAAGCGAAAGGCGAGTGAGCGTGCACCAGATCGAAGTTTACGGAGTCGATCTTGTAGTCGAACACCCAGTCCATCCAAGGGACACCGATCCTGTACGGGCGTCTGGTAGGCACCGTAAAGGAATTATAGCGATAGACAGGATATGGGAACTTGGTGTAATCGTATGCCGGCACGTTTGCCGTAACGACGCAGCAACTGTGAGTTTTCTGCCACATCCATAGGGCATAGTTCTCCACACAGACGGCAACGCCGTCCATTATCGGAGGGAAACTGTCGTTGAAAAGTCCGTAGAAGGGAGATTCGGCTGCAGTTTGTTTTTCTTCCATCATATTTTCATTATGTGTTTCTCAAGTGCCAACTTGACCATTTCAGTCGTGCTGTTAATGTTCATTGCCTTTAATATGTTATTCTTGTGAGTTTCCACCGTACGGATGGAAATGTTCAGTTTCTGTGCTATCTCCCTGCTTCTCAATCCATCGCAGCAAATGTCCATTATATCCTTACAAACATCGAGCCTTGATCCGCTGACAAGCGATTCAAGTTTCATGTTCAGGCATAAAGCCATGAATATCACAGAGATCATGATGACATTCCTGTTGCATCTCTCTTTCAGCTTGAAAAGCTGTATCTCATTTTCCTTCTGCTGAGTATCATAAAGGACCTTGAAGTCGCCCATCATACAGAATGCACAGTCCACTGTGGAATAGCAGTCTGAAAGCATGGCCGAGTTCTTGGGATTCTGATTTCCATTCGCTTCCAAATAAATGTTGTAAAGACTGTCAATGTATGCCGAAGCCTCTGCCTGAGATGTCAGTGATACAAGCAGGCAAACAAAAATGAAGGATAAAGTCTTTTTCATTCAGGTTCGATCCTCAAAGCTGTGGTTTTGCTATGAACTGAATGTAAATTTAAAAATTATTTACTAATGTATGCGTAAAATGTAAAGGTATAGCTGCCCACTTCGGCAGTCACCGTTGCTGTGACAGAAGCGCCGGCTGCAGTGATCTTGCCAGTGGAATCCACGTTCAGGACGCCTGGGACAGGTGCGGTCCAAGTGACTCCGGTCACCTCTCCAAGAGTTCCGTTGCCGTCCTTTTCATATTTCACGGATAGCTGATAGGTGTCTCCTACCTTCATCTTGACCGACTTGAGGTCTTCGGCTTCAGTGTTGCCGTAGTAAAGATGGAGCTTCCCGAAATAGATTGTAGTATAAGCCTTTAAGCCATACAGGTTCGAAGCCGTAACCAGAATGGAAGAGGTGAGGTTGACTTTGTTGGTAATAGTGGCCACGCCCTTGCTTATGGATGCATAGCTGGAATTGCTGCTGCTCCAGTTCAAGTCCTTGCCTGTCGTCGCATAGTCCGGATAATAGACAGGGGTGATGGATACCGTCTGTCCGCTGTAGCTGCGGGTAGAGTCGGTTGAACTGTGGACAAGAGTGATCTTCAAGACATCCGAAGTGACAGACACGATGCAAGTCGCGGCATAGCCGCCTTCATCCGTTGTTGCAGTAATCGTCGCCGAACCAAATTTCTCCCTGACTCTCACTATGCCGTAGTCGCTTACCGTGGCTATGGTGGTGTCGGAAGAAGTCCAGATGACTTTCTGATTGTCGGCGTCAACTGGCGAAACTGTGGCTACAAGGGCGAATACACTGTCCTTGACGGCTTTGACAGAAGTCTGGGAAAGAGAGACTCCGGTTACGCTTGTCCATTTGCCGGAGATGCTTACAGGCAACGATACGGAAGCGCCGCCGGCTTTTGCGGTGATGGTCACCGAAGTTGGCGTCTGGATGGCTTTCAGCACCCCGCCGGAGGAGACAGTGGCATAGGCAGGATTGCTTGATGTCCACGTAACAGTGCCTGAAGGCATTTCGCTGAGCAAGGCAGTAGCGCTTTCATAGAGCGCCTGCAGTTGAGTCGTCGTGTTGGCCTTGACCGTAAGCGAAGACTGCTCTTCGTCGCCGATTCCTATGGCTATGCGGCCATAATAAATGAACGATGTCGCAAGGAATCCGTTGTCCGAAGTTACCGTGATCATGTCCATTCCGCTTCTGTTTTCAGGATTCGAAATGTTCGCTGTCGCATGAAGGGATGAAGCTCCGGCATCGATTGAAACGGGAACCGTGACAGGCTTGTCCGATTTCCAGGTCATGAGTGTATCGGTATTGGCGTCGGCTGGCTCATACGAAGCCGTCAGCCTGACCTTCTGCCCTGGGTAAAGACGGCTCGTCTCGCCTGAGGAAGGCGATGCCGAGACGCTTACCGATGTAATGCGGATGGGCTTTTTAGTGACATGTACCTTAAGCGAGGAATTGCGGCCCAAGTCTTCGGTAGTGACGGTAAGGATGGCATCGCCCACTCCAACGCCTTTAATGACGCAGTAAGGAGCGCCGTAGGTATCATAACCGGACTCGGTCACCTTGATTATCTTGCTGTCGCTGACATCCCACGCTACATCCTTTGTGGTGGCGTTCAGCGGGGTGATGATGGAGTAGACCGTATAAGAATCGCCATTCGTGAACGAAACGGAATCTCTGGTGATTGCAATGCTCTTGACATGGATCGACGAATCCGAAACGGTTACGTGGCAAGAAGCCGTGAAACCTCCGTCATCGGTGGTTGCGGTGACATCCGTAACTCCCTTCGACACACCGCAGACCAGACCCATCGTGTCAACCTTTGCAATGTTGACGTCGGCACTGCTCCAATGCACTTTCTTGTTCAGCGCATGACTTGGCGAAACTGTGGCTGCAATCTGCGCAGTGGAATCGACGGTCACGTACAGGTTCAAAGGGAACACGCTAATGCTCTTGACTTTATATGATTTATCCACGACCTTGACATTCACCGGAATCTGCACCAGTCCGACCGAAGCCGTGATTACGGCAGTTCCTGTCTTGACGCAATTCAGCTTTCCTCCCGAAACGTACGCTATGGAATAGTCGCTGGACTTCCATGATAGGTCCACATCAGGTACGGACGTGAACTTGGCCGAGCTTTCGTTCCACTTGCAACTGATAGCCAGCGAGCTGTCGGCTTCACATTCGAGGGTGTCAGTCACCTCGCTGTACTGGTCGAACACTGCTATCCTGCCGAAGAAGATCTGGGCGGTCCCTTTCACTCCGTTCTGCGATTCGGCCTCCATTTCAGCCGAAGAAGTGGAATTCGAAGCATTGACCACAGTGGCTGTGGCACTTCTGTCGCTGCCGGAAGAGGCAGAAACTCCCACTTCGGCATTCTTGGTTCTCCACGTCAGGCCTGTGAGGTAGTTTGAATTGGGGGGGGACAGCGTTGCTGTCAGATTCACTTTCTGCCCAGAATACAGCCTTGCCGATTCGCTTGACTTCGGATACTGGGACAATGTCAAGCCCTTCACATAAATCGTGTCTCTGCGCACTGTAACGTGGCAGACGTCCTTGCAGGCTATGTTGTCGTTGGAATAGACGGAAACGTCAGTCTCTCCTTCCGAGATAGCTATCACCATTCCGTTCTGGCGCACATAAGCCACCATCGAGCTGGTTGCGGACCAGATCAGTGAAGGATCGGTCGCATCTTTGGGGTATACAGTGGCACTCAGCTGCAGGCTGTCGCATAAAGTCCTTGTGAAGTTCAATACGGTGTCCTTGACATTCATCACGACTGAAGTCACGTGAACTGTATCCTTCAACACCTCGATGCTGCACTTCGCAGTCTTGGCCCCCTCGTCGTTCGCCTTTACCGTCACTGTCACCTTGCCTGCCTTCAGCGCACGGGCTACGAACATTCCATTCTTCGGCTGGGTGACGTTCACTACCGCAGCGTCGTCGACTGACACTGAATATGTCTTGTCGTGGGCATAGGAAGGGCTCATGGTTATGTTGACTGTGTCCTTCTTGCCTATGTCCATAGTCAGGCTCGTCTTGCTTAAAGAAATGTTCCCTACCAGCGCGTAGCCCAATACTGTCACCGTGCAGGAAGCTGTCAGGCCGCCATCAGTCGATTTTGCAGTGATGGTTGCCGTTCCCTTTCCGACTCCGGTCACATTGCCGTCTGCGTCCACCGTCGCAACCAGAGGGTCGTCCGTACTCCAAGTCACCGACTTGTCCGTGGCATCCGACGGCATTACGGAAACCGTAAGCGGAGAAGTCTGGTCAATGCTGATCGAGAGGGTTCCCGGGCTGACGCTCACATAGTTCACATGTACTTCCGCTGTTTTAACTGTTATGAGGCATGATGCCCAATAGCCATTTGCAGAACTAGTCCTTATTGACGTCTTACCCAACTTCAAGGCCTTGACTGCCACGCTCGTGTCGCTGTTGGATTCCTTCTCGAAGGATACATAATGCGAGTCGGGATTGGTGTCCTCCCATTTGAGGGACCTGTCGGTCGCATTCAGAGGCAGCACCAGAGCCCTGAGAATGATCGTATCGCCTATCACAAGGGAAGTGTCACTCCGGTTCATCGTGACTTTCTTGACCTTGATTTCCGCTGCAGAAACAGTGACCATGCATGTCGCAGTGAAGCCTCCGTCGGCAGTTGTGACCGTTATCAACGCCTGCCCGGCAGCGACTGCAGTAACGAGGCCGTCCACTACGGTTGCAACTCCAGCGTCGCTCGATGTCCAGGCCACTGCCTGATTCTCGGCGTCGGAAGGTGAGATCGTGGCAGAAAGCTGTGCGGTTTCAGATATCTTGAGCGAAGCCGATGTCTGGTCAAGAAAGACTGATTCGACTTTCACTTTCCGTACGCAGCCTGCTGAAAGAGCTGCCGCAAAAATGACGACAATCAGTGTCGTCAAATGTTGAAAATGAGATTTTCCGGGCATAACGCAAGTTTCACTTTCCAATTTCGCGCCAAGTTAGTCATTATTGGACAAAAAAGCTGCGGTCTCAAATGTCGCAGCTTTAAAAGAATCGACAATCTTCTCCAAGGAATGTCAAGATTCACTATCTCTTTTTCCTCTTGTCATTGAACGTCGTGGACAGCACTACTGCAGTCCCGACCACCAAAATGCCGACAACTATCAGCCAGATCAAGAGGCCCATGATTATCTATATGTTACTGAGATATTGCCGTTCTGGTCTACTGCGGAGTCAGAATTTTCGCCTTGCCGCAATGCTTGCGGCCAAGATTATGTTTCTAAAGGATTTCATTCTGTAAGCGATTAAAAGTTATACAAAGATAGTTCTTTACGTAAATTATGATCTATCTAAGATAAAATATGGATATTTGCTACAACAAAAAAACCAAGTGCAGAAAAGGACATGGCTCTGAAAAGTAAATTTGCATCGCGCCTTGCATTGACAATGCTCAGCTCTGCCCTATTGCTCAGTTCAGGCTGCGGCAGCGCATTTCCAAGCGGAGTGGAGGCTTTCCCCAAAACAGGTTCTGCCTATGTTAATCCCGACACCAGGCTGATCCTCAGCTTTAAAAGTGGCATGCCGGCACAAGGCGATGGCAAAGCCTGCATCGGGAAAAAAGGGAAAATAAGGATATTCGATGCCGCCACGGGAGATATCGTCGACAGCATTGACCTCGGCATTCCTGCCGGGCCGACCGAGAAGAGGGACTACGCCACCGACATCGACTATGCCAAGATACCCTACGACTATTCACGCAGTTCAATGCCTACAAACCGAGATACCAAGCCGGGGACGCCTTCAGGCACGGCAGAGCCCACTCCGCCTGATTATCAGCTCAACATCATCGGCGGCTTCACCGACGCCTTCCACTTCCGCCCCGTGATTCTCCATGGTGACTCAGCCGTCATCTATCTGCATAACAACATGCTGGATTATGGACATCGGTATTATGTCACCATCGACGGTGGGGTTCTAAATTTTCCCGGCAGCGGTTTTGAAGGCATAAAGTCAAAGCGGGCATGGAACTTCAGGACGAAAAAGACAGCTCCGGCACGGCACGACTCAGAAGGCGGCATTGACACCCTTGCTGTCAATGCAAACGGCAGCGGGGACTTCAGCACTCTGCAGGGAGCATTGGACTTCATTCCTGACTTCACCCCCGGCAGGACGGTGATTCTTGTGGCAGAGGGAGATTACGAAGAGCTGATTTACACTCGCAACAAACAGAATGTTACAATCATTGGAGCAGGAATGGAAAAGACGAGGTTCCATTACCCCAACAACGAAGTATTCAATCCTCACCCGCTGACGGTCAAGAACAACGAGCGCCCAGGCACTTTCCCTTACCGCCGTGCCGCATTCGCCCTCGACAACTGCCGTGACATCACGCTGAAGGACATGACAATAGCTACCGACCTGAAGGGGCAGGCAGAAGGGTTGCTGATAAACGGCGAGAGGATTGCGCTTTACAGAGTGCACATAATAGGCGACGGCGACGCGTTGCAGGCAAACGGAACGATTTATATGGAATCCTGCGAACTCGACGGCGGCTGGGACGCATTCCTGGGTCGTGGCAGCCTGTTTGCCTATCGTTGTGCACTGCGCAACCAAGGCGGACCGTTCTCGTGGGTGCGCAACACCGAAGGAATCCACGGCGATGTCTTCGTAGAATGCTCCTTTGAGGCCTTTCGCAGCGAAGCTGACACTGGCAAGTCCGGCGAAAGCCTTCCACAAGGCATAGGGACTTCCTGCTACCCTTCCGCACCGGCGACTTTCGGACGCACCGGAAAGGTTGCAGAGAAATATCCGTTCTCCGAGTTCGTAGTCATCGACTGCAGTCTTAAAGGCATATCCCCTGCCGGGTGGGAGCCGGACGAACCTCGCGCCTCTACATCCATAATGTACGAATTCAACTCCAGAGACCTCGACACAGACCGGCCTGTCGACGTTTCGCGACGCCGACCAGGAGTGCGGCAGCTGGCACTTCCACGGGACTCGGCCCTGATTCAGGCTTATCGCAGCCCTGATTACATTCTGAAAGGCTGGAATCCGGATGAATGATCCGGTCCTCCGGCCAGTTGCAATTTCAGATTGAATTCAGGCAAGAACGAAAAAGAGGGACACCTTTCGGTATCCCTCTAAATCCATGATTTGTGACCCGCTCGGGGCTCGAACCCGAGACCCCAACATTAAAAGTGTTGTGCTCTACCTACTGAGCTAGCGGATCTGCCCTGTCAGCGTCAAGTGGTTTTTCGGAATGCACCTTTCACTATAGGGGTTGCAAAAGTAGATATTTTTTACAGAGCAGCAAAATTTTATTCAATGCAAAGCACCGCGCAGTGCAAGGCATTATGCTTCCACTTCCTTATATTTCGGAACAAGCAGCTTCATTATGCACCAGCCTATCAGGTAGGCGACGGCGCAGATGGAGAAGATGATGAAGTAGCCGGCCTCGATGCCGTGGAAGCCCATATAGCTCATATTCGTGGCAGCAGCATGGTCGAACAGGCGGCCGGAGCCGAAGTTGATCAGAGCTGAACCGAGGCCGCCGGCCATTCCGCCGATTCCGGTAATGGTCGCAACGGCACTCTTCGGGAACATGTCGCCGACGGTGGAGAAGATATTGGCGCTCCATGACTGGTGGGCAGCACCAGCAAGGCCGATCAGGCAGACCGGAATCCAGACTGAAATGTGTCCCAGAGGCTGAGCCAGAAGCACCAGAAGCGGAATGAATGCAAAGATAAGCATTGCACGCATCTTGGCATTGTAAGGCTGTATTCCAAGTTTGTTCACGAAGATGGTAGGCAGGTAGCCTCCGAAGATGGAGAGCAGGGTTATGGCATAGAGCACGAAAATAAGAAGCTGTGCCTTAGGCATATCGGAAGTCAGGCCATAGACGGACGAAAGGTAGGCCGGAATCCAGAATAGGAAGAACCACCACACGCCGTCAGTCATGAACTTGCCGACTGCGAAGGCCCAGGTTTGCTTGAAGCTCAAGCATCTCCAGAAGGAGATCTTCTTCGCGTCGCGGGCATTCGCTGCAGCAGCGGCAGCTGCAGCGTCAGCGGAAACGGTTCCATCGGAAGAAACAGCCACGGCATTGTCCTGCAGTATATAGTCGAGTTCGGCCTTATTGACGGCCTTGTTCTTTTCAGGCTTGTGATAGACGAACACCCAGATGCCCATCCAGATGAAGCCGAGAGCGCCAATGACAAGGAAAGCCATCTCCCACCCCCACGCCTTGGCGATTACAGGAATCGTTACTGGCGCAATGAGGGCTCCGACTGTAGCGCCGGCATTGAAAAGCGACGTCGCGAACGCCCTGTCCTTGCGCGGGAAGTACTCTGCCGTCGCCTTGATGGCCGCCGGAAAGTTCCCTGCCTCGCCAAGCGCCAGCACAAGCCGCGCGCAGATGAAGAGCGTCACGCTGACAGTTACGATCTTGGAAACGTCCGACACGGCGACGAGCGCCTCCTTCGCTCCGGCGAATCCCACTCCCCAGGTTCCCGCTGCTATTCCAGCCGTCGCCATTCCGCAGAATGCGTGCAGGCAGGCGCCAAGGGACCAGATGCCTATGGACCAGAGATATCCTTTCTTGGTATCGAGCCAGTCCACGAACCTTCCAGCGAAAAGCATCGCTATTGCGTAGAATATCGAAAAGGTCGAAGTTATCGCTCCGTAATCACTGTTGGTCCAATGGAACTCAGGCGCAATGAAATCCTTCCACGTAAGCGAAAGGACCTGCCTGTCCATATAGTTGACAGTAGTGGCGAAAAAGAGCATGAAGCAGATGAGCCATCTGTATGAGGTCATCTTGCCGAAAGCAGCGTTACCTTTTATATTTGCCATCAGTTTTTCTTTTATCAGTTATTCAATGCCAAGCGCATTGGCACGCGGGGCTTCATTTCCTATTTGCTTCGATTATGCCGAAAGCGAACTTGCAGCGATCTGTTATCGCCTGCCAGTCGCCGGAGGCGATGTCCTCCTTCGGGAAGAGCTTCGAGCCCATTCCGACTGCGAATACGCCTGCCTTGAACCATCCGGAGAGATTCTCCTCAGTCGGTTCGACGGCACCTGTTGCCATTATCATCGCCCAAGGCAGCGGTGCGGCTATGTTCTTTACAAAAGCCGGTCCGCCTACGCATCCCGCAGGGAATATCTTGCAGACGTCGCAGCCGAGTTCCTCAGCGTCGCCGATCTCTGTAACCGTTCCACAGCCCGGGACGTATGGCACGCCGTGCCTATTGCAGACCTTTGCCACTTCAGGATTCGTGTAAGGTCCGACAATGAAATTGGCGCCATACTGTATGTAAAGCGCAGCCGTTGGGGCGTCGATTACCGTGCCTGCCCCGAGAATCATCTCAGGGCACTCCTTTGCTGCCCATTTTATGACGGTCACGAAGACCTCAGCCGCAAAGTCGCCCCTGTTCGTGAACTCAAACAGCCTTACGCCGCCTTCATAGCACGCCTTGATGACGTTCTTCGTGATTTCGGCGTCGCTGTTGTAGAAGACCGGAACCATGCTGCGGTCTTTCATCGCCTGCAGCACCTCGAGCTTTGAAAATCTTGCCATTATATCATCATTAAATTAATATTCAATACCTAGCGCGACACTCTTCCTGACGCATCGCCGTTCATCAGCTTCTCCACCTCCGGAACCGTGACAAGGTTATAGTCTCCATATATGGTATGCTTCAGGCAGCTTGCCGCTACGGCGAAATCAAGACTTTTCTGGTCGTTCTCATAAGTCATAAGACCGTAGATCAGGCCGCCCATGAAAGAATCCCCTCCTCCTACCCTGTCAACGATATCCGTTATCTCGTAGCGTCTGGACTGCTTCAGGCTCCCTTCGGAGTAGAGGCAGGCTCCCCAAGTGTTTATGTTTGCATTCACGGATCCCCTTAAAGTCAATGCCACCTTCCTGCAGCGCGGGAACCTCATCATGAGCTGCGTGCATACGCTCTCGAACTTGGAAGCGTCCACTTTGCCCTGAGTAGCCTCAACATCGAAGCCTTGAGGCTTGATGCCGAACACTTTGTCGGCGTCTTCCTCGTTTCCGAGAATAAGGTCGCAGCCATCCACAAGATCGGGCATTGTCTGACCGGCGCTCTTTCCGTATTTCCACAGGTTCTTCCTGTAATTCAAGTCGCAGCTTACCGGCACGCCCAGCCTGTTTGCAGTGCGCACGGCTTCAAGGCACGTATCGGCAGCATCCTGAGATATGGCCGGAGTAATTCCGGTCCAATGGAACCATCCCGCATCCTTCAACACGCGCTCCCAATCGATCATTCCCGGATGTATTTCCGAAATGGAAGAATGGGCACGGTCGTAAATGACCTTGCTTGGACGCGCCACAGCCCCGGTTTCAAGAAAATATATTCCAATTCGTTCTCCGCCGCGTATTATGTTTTTCGTGCAGACGCCGTGCTTTCTTAGGTCAGCGATGCATGCATCGGCGATATCGTTTTCAGGAAGTCTGGTAACGAACTCGGCGTCTATGCCGTAGTTTGCCAAAGACACGGCGACATTGGCCTCGCCACCGCCGAATGTTGCATTGAACTGGTCTGCCTGACCGAATCTCCCGTATCCGGGAGTGGCAAGGCGGAGCATGATTTCTCCGAATGTGACAACTTTCTTCATAAGATAAAATAAAACATTGTTTCCTGAACCGTATGGTTCCAAGTTTACGCGTTACAAAAATACATATTTTTCGGGATTCGCGTGCACGTACACGGAAAAGAATGGAAAAATTTCTATATTTGCATTGGAATTCATACTAAAACCTATGGAAAGCAAGAAGAAAATAACCATCAAGGATGTCGCACGCAAGGCGGGCATTTCAAAAGGCACGGTGGACCGCGTAATCCACAATCGCGGTGAAGTATCGGAAGAAAGCGCTGTGAAGGTCAGCAAGGCCATAGAAGAGCTCGGTTATGAGCCTAACGTCTTCGCATCAATGCTGGCGAGCAAGAAAGAGCATCTCATCGCCTGCCTTCTCCCTGCCTTCAGTTCCGAGGATTACTGGTCAATGTCAAACGAGGGCGTCGAGCGTGGCGCTGCAATGGCCAAATCCTTCAATGTGACTGTCCGCACCTTCAATTACGACCAGTACGACATCGAGTCCTTCAAATCTGCCTGCTGTGAAGTGCTTGATGCAGAACCATCTGGAGTCGTCCTGGCTCCGATGTTCAAGAACGAGACTCGCAACTTCGTAGAGAAGCTTTCCGAAAAGCGCATACCTTATGCCTACGTGGACTCCAAGATAGAAGAAGACGACTACTTTACCTATTTCGGACTTCCGATGTACCAGAGCGGTTACCTGAGCGCTTATCTGCTCACCATGCGCGAAAAGCCTTCCAAAGCCGCCGTCGTCCGCATCCTGCGCGACAAGGCCAAGCAGTCGGACCCTACCATCAACCGCCGCGAAGGCTTTATGGACTATATGTCGGAACATTTCCCGGAATGTGAAATCCAGAACATCTTCATCAACCCTAACGATCCCGAAAGCATCGCCACGACACTTCAGGAATTCTTTGCGAATCATCCGGACTTCCATCACATCGTGATGTTCAACTCCCGAGTCTTCCTCATCACCACTTATCTGGAATCCCATCCGGATTCTCTCCGCCGCGTCATCGGCTACGATAATCTCAAGCAGAACCTGGCAGCGCTCCGCACCGGCACCGTTTCAGCCCTCATCACACAGCACGCCGACAACCAGTGCTTCAATGCCATCCAAGCCCTCTCTGACCTGATAGTCCTCAAGAAGACTCCGGCCAAGAAGGACAACTACATGCACATGGACATCCTGACGCGCTATAACATCGATTATTACTAGCGCATCTATCCCCTAGATTAAAGTGTGACCCCTGTCTTGAAGATTGCAAGATCCCAGCAGCGGTGGCGCTCGTTGTTGGTGCGAATTCCCGAAGCGGTCATAAGGACATAGTCCACGAATTGAGGAAGGACCGTCTCTATGGACTCTCCGTCGACTATACGGCCGGCATTGAAATCAATCCAAATCTTCTTGTTCTGATAAAGAGGGGTATTGGAAGATATCTTCAACGTAGGGACGAAAGTTCCGAAAGGAGTGCCGCGTCCTGTGGTGAAGAGCACCATCTGGCATCCAGAAGCAGCTAGGGCGCTGGCGGCCACGAGGTCGTTGCCTGGAGCGTATAGCAGGTTCAGGCCGCGTACTGAAAGCCTGTCGCCATACCCAAGTACGCCTCTGACAATGCTGCGTCCGCTCTTCTGCGTGCAGCCGAGCGATTTTTCCTCAAGAGTGGATATTCCTCCCGCCTTGTTTCCGGGAGATGGATTCTCATAAATCGGCATTCCATTCTTGATGAAATATTCCTTGAAGCCGTTTATCATGGAAACGGTCTTGTCGAAAAGTTCCTTGTCGGCACACCTGTTCATAAGAAGAGTTTCGGCACCGAACATCTCCGGAACCTCGGTCAGCACGGTCGTGCCTCCCTGCCCTACCAGCCAGTCGCTGAATCGGCCGAGAAGAGGATTCGCAGAGATGCCGCTGAAGCCGTCGCTTCCCCCGCATTTCAATCCTATTTTCAGCTCTGAAGCCGGACATTCGGTCCTCTCGTCCTTGGAAACGACCTCAAAGATGGAATCAAGAAGGCTCTCTCCATAATAAAGTTCGTCATCTACTTTCTGCGCCTCGAACCATTTCACTCTTGCCGGATCGACCGGCCCAATGAAGTCGAGAAAAGATGAAAGCTGGTTATTCTCGCAGCCGAGGCCGATGATCAGCGCACCGCCGCAATTGGGGTGCAGCACCATGTCGCGAAGAATCTTTTTGGTATTTTCCATGTCATCGCCGAGTTGCGAGCAACCGTAGTTGTGCGTAAACGCAACGACTGCATCAACGGATCCGAAGTTGTCGTCTGAGTCGGCAGAGGAATCCACGCCTGCAAGAGATTTAAGCTTCCTGCGATAGATGTTTGCGAGTTCCTCGCATACGGCATTCACGCATCCGACGGTAGGAATGATCCAAATCTGATTGCGCACTCCGACTTCTCCGTTGGGACGGCGGAATCCCTTGAAAGTACGGGTAGCGGTCGCCGGAACAGCTTCAAGCGAAGGAGAATATGTATAATCGAGGATACCGTCAAGATTTGTATGGTCATTCAGTTCATTGACAAGTTCTCCTTGGCGCACGTCCTGTGTCAGGTGCCCTACCGGATAGCCGTATTTAATGACCGCTTCACCTGCTGAAAGGTCACTGAGAGCGAATTTGTTGCCTGCCGGTATCTCGTTCCGAACGATTATCATGACGCCGTCGACCGTAACGGTGCTCCCTGCCGCCAGCGTATTGACTGCGACTGCGACGTTGTCATTGGAATTGATCTTGATATAGTCTGCCATAATTGTTTTTTAATTGCAAAAGATACGCAAAAAATGTCCGTCGACCATAAGCAGGCGGACATTTCGAAGCTTTTCGATATTTAAAGTATGCTTTCTACTGCGGAGCGCATCCCTTTCGTCTGGATAATGTCCAGATCCCTTGCGAGAAGTTCGGTAAGGCCGGGAATCGAATTCAGGTCCTCGCCCCAGATGCTAGTAGCTCCAAGGACGCCTTTGGCCAGGCAATGCACGCATCCGCCAGCCCAGAGTTCCTTCAGCAGCTGCATTATGGCCGGGTCGTCGTTCGGGACGATGTCGGCGCCATCGGCGCGTTTTCCCCCCTTGTAATATGTGCAGATGGCAGCCAGACCCAGGACAATGCCCTGCGGCAACTTTCCGTTTCGCTCCAGATAAGTCTTAAGTCCCGGCAGGTCGCGCGTCTTGAACTTAGGGAACGAGTTCAGCATGATGCTCGTGACCTGATGCTTTACGAACGGATTGCAGAACCGGTCGTGAACGTCGTCGGCGAACTTCTTCAGCTCGCCGTGAGGAAGGTTCAGCGTCCCCAGAAGCTCGTCGTACATCACCTTGTCCACGAACCTGCCTATCAGCGGATCCTCGCAGCATTCGCGTACCGTGTTCAGACCGCTGAGATAGCCTACAGGCGAAAGTACGGTATGTGGGCCGTTGAGCAATGTCACCTTCCTCTGGTGATAAGGTTCCTCGGAAGGCACGAACTTCACGTGCAGTCCAGCCTTGTCGGCAGGGAACTCCTTCTCGACGCTTGCTGGCGCCTCGATTACCCAGAGGTGGAATATTTCGGCCTTGTCCACGAGGCGGTCGTCGTAGCCTATGCGTTCCAGAAGCTCGTTTATGTTATCCTTGGGATAGCCAGGCACGATCCTGTCCACCAGCGTGCAGTACACTCCGCAGGCATTTTCGAACCAGCTCTTGAATGTCTCTCCGAGATTCCAAAGTTCAATGTATTGTTCTATGCATTTCTTCAGCTCCTTTCCATTCAGGAAAATCAGCTCGCAAGGGAAAATGATCAGCCCCTTGCCCAAGTCTCCCTTGAAACAAAGGAAGCGGTGGTACAGCAGCTGCGTTAGCTTGCCGGGATATGAAAGAGCGGGCTTGTCATCCAGCTTGCAGCTAGGATCGAATGCAATGCCTGCCTCAGTGGTATTCGATATCACGAACCTGATGTTCGGATTCTCCGCCAGCTTGATATAGGAGGCAAAGTCCTCGTAAGGATTGATCCCTCTGCTGATGACGTCGATAAGGTCGATGCTGTTCACCGGCTGGTGGCTCTCGTCGAGTCCCTGAAGGTTCAAGTCGTAAAGTCCGTCCTGCTCGTTAAGCACGCCTACCATCCCCTTGTCGATAGGCTGGACGACGACCACCGAGGCGTCGAAGCCGATCTTCTTGTCCATATTCCAGATGATCCATTCGATGAATGCGCGAAGGAAGTTGCCCTCTCCGAACTGGATGATTCTCTCCGTGTAGGTATTGGCATTCACATTGGTTCTGTTAAGTCTTTTCATAATTATATCGATGTTTTGTTTTCTCGAATACAAAAGTAGCAATTATTTTCGTGCACGTACACGGAAACACAAAATTATTGTTATTTTTGCATAAGAAACCAGTTAAAAAAACACAAAAACGATGGATACTTTTATCAATAAGGACTTCATGCTCACTTGCGACGCGGCTGGCGAGCTGTATCACGAAAGCGCGGAATCAATGCCTATCATCGACTACCACTGCCACCTCGTTCCGAAGATGATCGCCGAGAACTACCAATTCAAGGACCTCACCGAGGTCTGGCTTGGTGGCGACCATTATAAATGGCGTGCAGAGCGCGCCAACGGCATCACCGAAGACTATATCACCGGCGACCGTCCGAACTACGAGAAATTCGAGAAATGGGCTGAGACCGTGCCTTACACGATGCGCAACCCACTCTATCACTGGACGCACCTCGAGCTGGCACGCGTCTTCGGCATCTACAAGCTGCTGAACCCTGGCACGGCACGGGAAATCTACGACGAGTGCACGGCAAAGCTGCAGACCGAGGAGTTCCGTGGCCAGGCATTGATGAAGAAGTTCGATGTCAAGGTCGTCTGCACCACCGACGACCCGACGGACAGCCTCGAATACCACAAACAGATCAAGGAACATCCTTTCGGGATAAAGGTGATTCCGGCGTGGCGACCCGACAAGGCTATGGCGGTCGACAAGCCCGTAGAGTTCTCCAAGTACGTAAAAAAACTCGGGGCCGCCGCCGACATCGACATCCGTTCTTACAGGGACATGCTCGATGCGTTGCGCAAGCGCCACGAATTCTTCGCCTCCATGGGCTGCAAGCTTTCGGACCACGGCATCGAGACGTTCTATGCTTCGGACTATACGGATGCGGAAATCGAAAACATATTCGCGAAAGCCATGAAAGGCGAAATGCCGACAGCCGAAGAGAAGGACAAGTTCCGCAGCGCCGCCCTTTACGATTTCGCGGTCATGGATGCCGGATCGGGTTGGGTACAGCAATTCCATATAGGCGCCATAAGGAACAATGACAGCAGGATGATGAAGGTACTCGGCCCGGACACGGGATATGACTCCATACACGACCTGCACTGCGCAGCCGCCGGCAACAGACTTTTCGACCGTCTCGACGGCGAAGGGAAACTGGCGAAGACCATACTTTACAATCTCGATCCGCGCGACACCGAAGTGCTCACTACGATGTGCTACAATTTCCAGGACGGAAGCTGCATAGGGAAAATGCAATACGGCGCGGCGTGGTGGTTCCTCGACCAGGAGGACGGGATACGCAAGCAAATCAACGCCATCTCCTCCCTCGGCCTCCTCAGCCGCTTCGTCGGAATGTTGACCGACAGCCGCAGCTTCATCTCATATCCCCGCCACGAATATTTCCGCCGCATCCTCTGTAGCGTCATCGGCGAAGACGTGGAGTCAGGCCGCCTGCCTAAGTCGGAAATGCCGTTCCTGCACAGGATGGTCAAGGACATCTGCTACAACAACGCCGACCGCTACTTCGGTTTCTAAGCTGATTGAGGCTATTGCAGTCCGGACAGGTCCACCTTATAATGTTCCGGCGCCGAGTCGTCCCTGCAGATGAACATTGCCATATAGATTGGAGCATATACTGTCTTGCCTTCGGCGTTCAGGTTCTCATTATTGAGCACCAACGCTTTCGGCAGGTCATATTCTCCGCAATCCATAATGTTTGAAAGGGCCCGATGCACTTCATAGTCCTTTCCTGACTTTACCTCGATGGGCAGCACCTTCCCGCCAAGCTCGATCACGAAGTCAACTTCGCCTCGTTTCTTGCTATTGTAATAATACGGTTCGATCCCATGGGCCACGAGCTCTTGGGCTACGGCATTCTCATAGATTGAGCCGAAATTGATATCCTTGTCCCCGTTGATGATACGCAGCTGGATGCCCTCGGCATACTGCGCTGCCAGCAGACCGACATCGTTTTGGAACAGCTTGAACAGGTTCCTCGACCTTGCAAGCAGCAAAGGGAGCTTCGGTTCTTCAACATTGTAGACCGGCAAAGCGGCGCCTGCATTTTTCAGCCAAAGGAAACTGTTCTCATACCGTTCGAACTTTGCATTCTCGTTCAGCCGCTTCAGGATGAAGCGCTTGTTGCTTGCATTGAGCTCAGGCGGGATCAGGTCGAATATCTCTTCTAAGAGGAGCTTGTCGTCTGGGTCATATTGGGCGATGTCGCGCTTGTACAGCCGTATTATGTCCTTCTGTATAGCCATCACCTCCTGCAGATTATTGCTTTCCAAATACTTGTCCACAGCCGCAGGCATTCCGCCCACTACGAGGTAAAGCCGGAAAAGTTCCATCATCTTTTCATGGATGAGCCCGTCCACGGCAGAATGGTCCGTACAAGCCTTTCGAATCGATTCGATGACTTCATCGCTGATTCCGATGCAGGAGATGAATTCTTCGAAATCCAGCGGAAACATCTCCTTGACTCCCATATATCCTACAGGTTCCGAACGCAAGTCCTTCAGTTCCACGCCGAGCAGAGAGCCGCTCATAATGTAGCGGTAAGACCCGTCTTCGACCAGGAACTTTATTGCCGAAACCATCTCCGGACATTTCTGCACTTCATCGAAAAAGACAAGCGTATCTCCTTTTATCAGCTGTTTGGTAGTAATCGCAGACAGCCTGAAAAGGATATCAGCACTGCTCTTGGCTTCCTTGAACACCTCGACAGCTTCCGGCATCTCCACAAAGTTGATTTCGACGAAGCTCTTGAAAGATCTGCCGAACTCCCTTATCGAATACGTCTTGCCTATCTGGCGAGCCCCAGTAATGAGCAAGGCATTTCGAGTGGTTGCATAAAAGTTCTTTATATAATTGTCTATCTTACGTTTAAGCATAGCATTTCCATTTTTACAGCACAAATTTAGTATTTTTCGCCGCTTTTACAAGACAAACTACCTGAATATTTCCATTTTTCCAAGAATTTACTCTCAATCATTCCCCCAGCGCTTTGGATTTTGAATACCATTTTCTGCCGACACTTTCGATTTTTGCAACGGACTTCACGCAATAGAAAAAGGCAGCCCCCTCGAAACAGAGTAGCCGCCTTTGTCATTAATCATTATTGTCTATTTTATCGTCTTGAGCCACAAGGACATTACCGGGTCTGCGAGGACAATGTCCTTACCTTCGACATCTATCAGCTCCTTCTTGAAAAGAGACTGCTTGATGATGTTGATGTTAGCCGATGAGCCAAAATGATATTTTTCAATAACGGCTTGCGATGAAAAGCCGTTGTGCACGCCATCAGCGATAGCCAATAGGAAATTCATTTGATTTGCAGTCAGGTTTTCTGTTTGTTTTTCAAATAAAAAGGAATTGTGGTCTATTATTTCCTGACAAGACAGCGCGAATCCCTCCTCATCGGCAACTTTCGTAGTATGAGTCCACAACAGCCATGCAAGTTGCTGCACGTAAGATGAATTGTTGTCTACCGCCTTACAAATTCGCTCGGCAATCTCCTTCGAGACACATTTCCCCGTCGACTTGAAGCGCTCGCAGATGTAGGCGATCCAGTCTTCTGTTGGAATTTTAGGCAAGTTGACAACATCGCCAAATTTATAGAAAGGATAGCTGCTCTTGGCAAAAAGCTCGTTCATAAGATGCTTCTTGCTTCCGAACAGGCAGTAGGAAACACATTCCTGAAGCTGCCAAACAGACCTCAGACGCTTTTGGAATGTCTTTGAATCGGAGAATTCAGCTATCTGCTGGAATTCATCGATGCAAATGACAATATTGATTCCCTTCTTCTTGGCTATACTCTCGGGTAACATCAAGACGTCTTCCACATTTTCCTGCTTGGGCTTCAGGTTCAACGACATCGAAAAGTCCGCATTCGGATCGGGGCCAAAAGAGAATGTCGGAGCGAGACGAGAGAGAAAAGATTTTGCGCTATCGATCCATTCTTCATATTTCGACGAGGTCTGCTTGAGTACTGCGGAAGCAAAAGATTGATAAAACTCATCTTCATTTCTACAAGCGAAGATATCCAGATGCAATACCTTCAACTTCTCCGACTGAGCCATCTTACCCACTTTCTGCACAAGGGATGTCTTGCCCCATCTTCTTGGCGAAATCAGGATGGTATTTATTCCGTGTGTAAGGTTGGCCAGCAAATGGGATGTCTCTTCAACCCTGTCGGTGAAATTTTCGCCGGAAGCCGTCGTTCCGAATATGAAAGGCCTGTTATCCATGACTGTCAAGTGTTATCTATGCAAATATAAGTAATAATCTTATTAGTAATAACTTTATTAGTAATAAACCTATTACATCACTCGGTGGCAGCATCCGGATTCTGCTCTTACATAATGACAAAAACGGCCCCAGAAGCAGAGGGGCCGCCTTTGTCATGCTCGACGTCACAATTAAAATGCATAAGCTACAGAGAACCTGAAGCCGTTTGAAAAGACATATCCCTTTGCTGAATACTCATATCCGCTTCCATGCATATAGGAAATGCCCATCGAGAACCTGCAGATATCAACTCCAATCCCCCCGGAAACGACTGTACCAAAATAGCCAAACTCTGTTTTTGAAACACTATCATGAATCAAGCAGCATCTACTTATCAAATCCTTCTGGGGAAACACCGAAAATGCGGTCAGAATATAAATATATGCCGCCATCTGC